>JABLTH010054048.1_pt1 | contig 55000 bp, 44 predicted proteins | sample 7875711 | NCBI WGS metagenome assembly JABLTH01 (sample SAMN14941262, study PRJNA633318) | bioreactor metagenome | isolation source: bioreactor | place: China | collected 2019-03-05 | reverse complement strand
GCTGCCTTGCCATCGACGTTGCCCTCCTTGCTCCAGCCCAGATACACGGTACCTCAGACTGGATCGGGTTGAGGGGGGCATGTCAATTCGCCAACCCGCCCGGCGACAAGATATGTGATGTGCGGATTCCCGCAGTGGAATGTTCCCGCCTCGATCGCCGCGATCTCGCAGGCCATCTGATGCCCCGCCTGTTCCCACAGGGGGTCGAATTCTTTCTCGTTGCCGCCACCGGCAAGGAAGTAGGCGCGGGTCGTGGTCTTGTCCCACACCCAGTGCTCACGCGCGGGCCAATCCTTCCACTGCGCCGCCTCCGCCCTCTGGTGCGGCATGTCGTACGGCGGGTACATCGGCGTGGCCCGATCCGACATGAAGGCGCGAATCTCGCGAAGCCCAAGCTCCGCCATCATCCCGGGCAAAAGATCTCCCAGCGAATTGAATCCAAGCCCCATGGCCCGCTTGCCTCGCTGGAGCATCAGGTGGAACCTGAGCATGGACGCCACAACCTCCGTGGGAAAGGAATCGGTCACGCTGCTGAAGACGCCCATGCTCGCCATGTTGCTGGGCTCCACCGCGAGCACCAGCCCGCCCGCTCTGGTCACACGAATCATCTCCTTGATCGCCGCCCTCGGATCCTTCAGGTGGATCAGCACCGTCTGGCACGTCGTTAGGTCAAACGACGCATCCGCGAACGGCAGGGCCATCGCATCTCCGCGCACAAGCTCACAACGATCGCTCAGCCCGGCGTCCTTCATCCGCCGCGATGCCTTGCGGATCCACTCCTCCTCGCGATCGACCCCGGTGAAGCTCACGCTCGGCGGGAGTACCCGTGAGAGAGCCAGCGTCCAATGCCCGATGCCGCAACCAACGTCCAGCACTCGCGCAACGCTCGAGAACCCGAGGCGATCGCCCATCAGACGCAAGAAATCGTGGTTCCACCAGAAGTCTCTGGTGTCGTTGAAGAACTCTGCGGAGTGTGGCCTGGACGGCGACGGCTGGTCATGACTCATGCGGACAGATTAGCCGCGATCGCGCGCCGCGGAGTGTCCGTGTCGCCGGCAGGTGCGTGGAGAAGCGCTGCCTCGCTCGCCTCGCGGATCAGTGAAAGTCGGGGAGTGCGGCCGACCCGGCGAGCAAAGCAACAGAACGCACTTGCGCCACGTCGCCGCCACGCCCCGTACGTTGTTCGCGCCCTTGGGTTGACGCTCGACGAGCACCCATGACGGCGTGGTCATGCCGGCACGACCACCCGACCGAGCGCCGTGCCCGTGTTCGAGTCCGTCGCCGTTCGTCCGGAACTACTCCTGTTGTGCCAGCAACGCGTCGAGCTGTTTGAACCCTTCCTCCATTCCCGGGCACGCCCCGGACGCGACCGCGCAGTCTCGCACCTCCTTGGTCACATAGACCTGCGTGATGCGCATCGTGGTCACGCCACCCTTCTCCGAAAACTCGTGCGTCTCGACCTGCGAGCCGATCGGTTCGCCGGATCCCAGCACCATGACCTCGGTGTGTGTCAGCCGATCATGCACCCGGACTTCCGTGAACACGCCGTGCAACGACATCTCCTGTCCCGGCTCGGCGCCCTTCCACACCAGGCGGAGCGCTCCCGCGACGCGAGCGTCGCACTCGCACACCGTGATCTCCCATCCCGGCGGCGGAAGCATCCACCGACGCATCCTGTCGGGCGTCGTCATGGCCTCCCACACCAGCCGCCGAGGGGCGTTGAACGTGCGTGAAAGGACGATCGTGGTGTCCGTGGGCGTCGAAAGCTGTAAACCATCGGGATTCATCGGAACTCCTTGCAAGGGACGGAAAGTGATCGGGGGCGAGCGGCTCAGCGCCTGCGGCGCCGACTTCGCTCCTCGGATTGCATCTCATCCAATAGCACGTCCAGGGCCTTGAAGCGTGCCTCCCAGTTCTTGCGGAACTGTTCGGTCCACCGCGTCGCTTCCTTCAGCGGTGCGGCGTGCAGACGGCACAGGTGCTCACGTCCAACGATGCGCCGCCGCACCAGCCGCGCCCGCTCCAGCACCCGGACATGCTTGCTGGCGGCGGGGAACGTCATCCTGAGCGGCGAGGCGAGCTCGCTCAGGTTCCTTTCAGCGTCCGAAAGACTCCGGATGATCGCGCGCCGGGCCGGATGAGACAGGGCGTGAAAGACCAGATCGAGACGCTCCGACGAATCTAATACCATATGGTTTAGTATACCGGACGGTGTTGCGTTGTCAAGCCGTGTTCGCGACAGCCGCCCGCCGGGCCCCGAGCGCTCGGCGTCGCGTCCCGCTCATCGCGCCTGATCGCGGCGACAAGAAGTTCGCTTCGAGAGCGTCTGCCGACTTCACACGAACTGGTGGATGAATATCGCGGCTGGCTGGTCATCAGCTGTTCGCCGAGCGCGCACGGATGCCCAGGCGTTCTCGGCATACGCGCGGACGCCAAGGTCGTGAGACTCTCCTTCACTCGCGCGACTGAACTGCCCACCGCGAGAAGGTGCTGCAGGTGACCGCTCAGTCCGCTGGACCCCGTGGACAGGGCGTCCACGCTCACCCGAGACGTGGTCGCCGTCCTGATCGACCACGCCATCGCGAGCAACCCGGTCCCATTTCCGCGGGGCGGCGACGCCCGTCTGGCGGCGTCGGCGATCGGGTAGCACCGTGAGTCTCGGAGTATCACGCCTCGGTCCGCGCACCGCGTTGGCGTGACCGGTCGGGGATCCGCACCAGGGCCTTGGTCCCGCGGACGTGTGCCAGCCCCCAGTCCCTGAGCGCATCAAGCACTGGCACCAGCGAGCGTCCTCGCGCTGTGAGGCGGTACTCGAACGCGCCCGCGCGCCTTCCGCACGCCTTGGATTCGATCAGTCCGTGAGTCTGCAGTCGCTGGAGTCTCGCAGAAAGGATGTTGGTCGCGATGTGCTCGGGAGACGCGGACAGTTCTCCGTATCGTGACTTGCCCGCCAGGAGATCGCGTATCACGAGCAGGGTCCAGCGGTCACCCATGATGTCCAGGGACGCGGCCACAGGACAAGGCGATCGCTTTGTGCCCGCCTTTGAACTCACGCCGATCTCCTTTCGAGCTCTTTTCGTATCAAAGCAAGCTGGGCCCGGTGAATTCGCATGTGCATTGCCGCCATCGCGTGCCAGCCCGCCGCGTTGAGCGGACCAAACCATGGATGGGAATATCGGTCGCGAGAGTCAAGGCTCGCGGGGGAGTCGGCCACGTTCAGGAATCGATCGCAAGAGGCTTCGTACATTTCAATCACGCCCGGTCTGACATCGGGGTCAGGCTTGACGGCGGCGGTGCTGGCCTTTTCTTGGGGCACGACTCCATCGACAAGCGACATGATCACGCTCGCGATCTGGGTGTTCACAATTCGGAGGTGGTCGAGGGTCATCAACACGGACCAATACCGGCTGCTGTCCTCCAGGCCACGGAGGCGTGGGATCAGCACGCGCGTGCTGAGAGTGAGGTTGTCCAGAGAGCCGTAGAGGGTTTCGATGGTCGCTCGCTCGCTCGAAAACTCGCGCGAAAACCGCTCCCGCGAGCCGAGCCAGCGACGGAGCGTGAGTATCGCCCGGCCCGCGATCCGCTCGATCACGGGAATGCCGGCGCCAGGAGGGGCCAGGTGCGGAGCGGCGGCGGTTTCATTCATCCACCGATGATAGGGCTATCACTTGCAGAATGCAAGTGATATGACCAACTCGCGGCCTGGCCGCACATCGTCCGCCGGCGCGGCATGGCTCTACGCGACTTTTCCGTCAGTGACGAAGCCTGTTGATCACCTCCGCCGCCGGATGCCGCTTCCTGCGCATGGCTTTGATCCTCGTGATCCAAGCCGAAGTCCAAAGCATCTGGCTGGACTGTGTTCGGGGGAAGGATCGATGGCCATTCCCCCTGAACACATTCCGGCAGGAGCTTTACAAGTTCGCCGGTTTGAGCAGGACTATGGCGATCGGCAGGAAGCGTGACTCGGCGGAAGAGTTCGTGAGCAGGTTGCGGCAGGCGGACGTGGAGCTGGCCAAGGGCTCCACGGCGATGGTCATGTGCAAGCTGCTGGCGACCAGCGAGCAGACGTACTACGCCCGGCGTCATCGCGACGGGCTCGCAGGTTTGGGCTTGCGTCGCAAGATGAGGCTTCGGGCGCGGGCGGATGGCTCACTTATGCCCGCTCGGCTTTTCCTGCTTCGCGGCGCCGTCGTTGGCGGCGTCGACAGCGGCGAGGAACTTGGCCGGCTCGTTCATGAGATCCTTCCTGCAACTCTTGCAGCACAGACGCACCAGGCGCCCGGCGATGACGACATCGACAGGCTTGCCCATCGCGCCAAGTTCTTCGCCGCTCACGGGGCACTTCTTGAGTGGGTAATCCTTGCTCTGGGCGGCGACAACGGCCTTGTCGAGATCGCTCAGGTACTTTGCAGGCTCCCTCAGGAACTGCGACTTCTCGTCCTCGCTGGCCACACGGACAAGGCGATTGGCGTACACAAAGTCGAGGGGCTTTTCGGGCAGCGGCGCGCCACCGACGACCGACGTGGAGAGCGGATAGTGCGGGGCCTGATCCTTGATGATGGCCGCGTCGATCTTGCCCAGGCTCTTGGCGAGGTCTTTCTCAAACTTCGGCGGGCAGGATTTGCAGCAGAAGCGGACCTCTCGCCCGTCGTAGGTCTTGATGACGGGCGCGCCCATCGAGCCGAGCTTTCCTCCCGAAATCGGGCAGGTCGCCAAGGGGTAAGGATCGCCGACTCGTTCGTCGGACTGGGTTGATGGCGATTTGGCCGGCTGGGCGGCCTGGTCATTCGCCGCGGCTTGGGCATTGGCGGGCGGGGACACGAGCACGGCAAGAGCGGTGACGGCAAGGACGGTGACGAGAGCCTTCATGCGATTCTCCTTTACGCTGATTGTTGGCCAAGAAACTCGCGCCGGTGCTGCCACCGCTTCGCGAGGCTAAACACAACGGGGTAGACAAGCAGCTCCATCACGAAGCTGATGAGCAGTCCGCCGATTATCGGGGCGGCGATCCGCCGCATGGTGTCCGCGCCGGTGCCCTGAGCCCAGAGGAGCGGTGCGAGCCCGATGAACGCAGCCGCGACCGTCATGGCCTTCGGGCGGATGCGCATCACGGCACCATCGTGCACCGCCGCGTAGAGATCGGCGAAGGAAGCCATACGGCCCTGATCGCGGAAACGCTCGTAGCTGTTCTCCAGGTAAAGCAGCATCACCATGCCCGTCTCGGCGTCCAGCCCCGCGAGCGCGATGATTCCGATCACGACCGCGAGCGACAGGTTGAATTCCAGCGCGTGCATGAACCAGAACGCTCCGATCAGGCTGAACGGCACCGCCAGCATCACCACGCCCACCCGGAACCATGAGCGGCTGCTCATGTAGAGCAGGAGCACGATGGCGACCACCGCCAGTGTGCCGGCCGCCGTCAGTCGCGGGATGGTCTTTTCCCAGAACTCCAACTGCCCAGAGAAGACCAGTGTGTATCCGGGTGGGAGCGGCACGTCGCTTTCCACCGTCCGCCGGGCCTCGGCGATGTAGCCGCCCAGGTCGCGACCGGCGATATCCACGAAGACCCACGCCGCACGCTGCGCGTTCTCGGAGCGGATCATGGGGGGGCCGGGCGTGAGCTTGATTCGAGCGACCTGCCCGAGAGGAATCTGGGCGCGCTGTCCGTTGGGGGCGGCCATCGCGCCGGTCACCAGCACCTGCTCCAAGGCCGGGATGTCGTCCCGATAGTCCCGGAGGTAACGGATGTTCAGCGGGTATCGCTCCAGGCCCTCGACGGTGGTGGTGACGTTCATGCCTCCGATCGCGGACTGGATGACGTCCTGAACATCGCCGACGGTCAGTCCATATCGCGCGGCGGCCTCGCGATCGATGTCGATGTCGAGGTAGTATCCGCCGAACGTGCGCTCGGCGTAGGCCGACACCGTGCCGTCGATCGTTCGGACAGCAGAGGCGGCATGCTCCGCGAGGTCTGAAAGCACACCGAGGTCCGGGCCCATGATCTTGATGCCCACGGGCGTCTTGATACCCGTGGCCAGCATGTTGATGCGGTTTTCGATCGGGAAAGGCCAGGCGTTGGCCATGCCGGGGAATGAAACCACGGAGTTCAGCCCGGGGTGCATGGTCCCGTCCGGGTCAGACCAGCCGAACTTCAGCTCGTCGGTCGTGATCGGCCGCTCCTCGGGCCAGAACGTGGCGAGGAACGGCCTTTGCAGCCACGAGGGCCACGACGAGAAGAAGTAATCGGGGCGTCGTGTCCGCCACTGGGTGTGGTCGGGGTTCAGCTGCACCACGGTTTCGATCATGGAAAGCGGCGCGGGATCGGTCGCGGTCTCGGCACGTCCGATTTTTCCGTGAACACTGATGACCTCGGGAAAGGTCTTGATCAGCTTGTCGGTCTGTTGGAGAAGCTCCTTGCTCTTGGTGATGCTGATCGAGGGGTCGGTGGTGGGCATGTAGAGCAGATCGCCCTCGTCGAGCGGGGGCATGAACTCCGTTCCCATCTTGGAGATCGGGTACCACGTCGAGGCCAGCGCCGCGCCCGCCAACGCCAGCACGAGCACCGGGCGAGCCATCGCCCATCGGAAGACAGGCTCGTACGCCCATCGCAGGGCACGACTGATCGGGCTGTGCTGCTCATGAATGATCTTCTGAGGGATCAGCAGCATGGCAACGAGCATGGCCCACCCGCCCGCGATCCACCAGCGGAAGGCGCTCAGGTGCGGCAGGCCCGACGAGATCAGGTACAGCGCCACCGCCGGCAGGAGCATCGCCGAGAGCGTGATCGCCGTATTGGTCGCGAATCCCCATCGCTTGGGAAGCACCCGCCCCGTGATGAAGTAGGACATGAGGACGGGGATGGTCGTGATGGAGAGCAACGCCGCCGCCGCCATGGCGAATGTCTTGGTGAAAGCCAGTGGTTTGAAGAGCCTGCCGGCTTCGCCCCCGAGAACGAACACCGGGAGGAAAGACACGGTGATGATGAGGAGCGAGAAGAAGAGCTGCGGGCCGACTTCCTTGGCGGCCGCCGTCATGAGTTCGACGCGTGGCGTCGGGGCGTGCCCGGCCGCGAGGCGCTCCTCCTCGCGATCAAGGTGCTTGTGCCCGTTCTCCACCATGATGACCGCGGAATCGACGACGACGCCGATCGAGATCGCGATGCCGCCCAGCGACATGATGTTCGCGTTGATGCCCAGAAGATGCATGACCAGAAGGGCGGCGATCACGCTCGACGGAACAACGAACACCGCGACAAGCTCGCTCCGCATGTGCAGGAGGAAGAGAATGCACACCAGACCCACCACGACGATCTCTTCAACGAGCGTCGTTCGGAGCGTGGCCACGGAGCGGTCGATCAGGGTGGACCGGTCGTAGGTCGTCTTGATCGAGACGCCCGGCGGCAGGCCGTCCTCGAGCAAGGCCAGCTTGGACTTCACGTCCGAGATGACCTTGTGCGCGTTGGCCCCGAAGCGGGCGACGACAACGCCGCCCACGGCCTCGCCGCGCCCATCGAGCTCGCCCACGCCCCGGCGCATCTCGCCCCCGATCTGGAGCGTCGCGACGTCCCCGAGCATGACGGGCGTGCCGCCATCGCCCAGCCCGACGGGAACCTTGGCGAGGTCGCCAAGCCCCTTCAGATAGCCGCGGCTCCGGACCATGTACTCGTTCTCGGAAAGCTCGATGACCGAGCCTCCCACATCGTTGTTTGATCTCTGAACGGCCATCATCACGTCGGCGATCGCCAGGCGATACGCCTGCATCTTCAGCGGGTCGAGCAAAATCTGATACTGCCGGACAAAGCCGCCGATCGACGCCACTTCGGAGACATCCTCGACCGACGTCAGGGGGTAGCGGAGATACCAGTCCTGCAAGCTGCGGAGCTCTGAGAGATCCAGATTCGCCGGGACCAACGGAGTTTCTGTGAGCGGGTCGACCCCCGGCTTCTCGAACGCTCTGACTTTGACCAGCCCGTCTCGTCTGTCCGCGGGCGCCCCGTCGATCGTCGCGTACCAGCGATCGCGCTCGGCGTCGCGCCACAGACCCTTCGGATGATCGGGGCTGTAATAGCCGGGAATCAGGACGTACTGATACACCCAGCCAACGCCCGTCGCATCGGGTCCGAGCTTGGGTTCGACCCCCTTGGGCAGACGGTCGCGGGCGAAATTGAGATACTCCAGCACCCGGCTCCGCGCCCAGTAGATGTCCGTGCCATCCTCGAACAGAACGTACACGAACGACTGCTCGAACATGCTGTACCCTCGGACCACCGTCGAGCCCGGCACCGCGAGCATCGCGCTGGCGAGCGGATACGTGACCTGCTGATCGACCACCTCCGGGTTCTGGCCGGGGTACTCGGTCGTGACGATGACCTGCACATCCGAGAGATCGGGGATCGCGTCGAGCCGGATGTGGGCGATCGACCAGAGCCCCGACCCGACGAGCGCCGCCGTCAGCAGCAGAACCATGAGCCGGTTACGGATCGAAAGCTCGATGATGCGAGCGATCATCGCTCACCCTCCGCTCCGGGCGCTCGGCCGATGCGTCGCACGATGACTCCACATTCGGCCATGTCCTGGGCGTAAAAGGGATTGGCCAGCTTTTCGCCGCGTTGCAGCCAGTCTGCCTTCGCCATCGGGCAGTTCGCGATGGAGAGATCCGCCATCATTTCACGGCTGGGGGGCATCGAGTCCACGATGGCGATGACGCCCGCGCTCACCGCCTTGAACCCCTCGCGCTGTTGCTCGATCGTACGCGATTTCATCGCGACGACGGCTTCGCGCGCGGCCGAAATGATCCGGGCCGCATCCGCGCCATCCGATCCGGCGCTCAACGCGTCGAGCGCCAGAAGCAACGGACCTACGTCGGCGGGTGGGGTGTCCGGCGATTCGCGTCCGAAAGGCTCGGCGATTGCCAGGTACTCGGCGACCACCTTGTCCACCAGCTCGGGCGGCGCCTTGGCGTCCGCGCCATGCAGCGACGGCGGAATCAGAGCGGTGGGGGACTCGCGCGAGATCGAGTCCGTTGCTTGGGCCTGGCCTGGCCGGGCCGGGCTCGCGGTCACATCGCCGCCGCTCAGAAACTTGGCGATCGCCTCGCGGAGTCGGCTTTCCGAGTCGATCAGGAATTGCCCGCTGGCAACGACGTCCTCTCCCGGACTCACGCCCGCAAGCACCTCGACGAGCCCACCATCGCCGGAGGAACCCAGCGTGACTCGTCGGGGCTCGAAATGCCCCTTCTCGCCTCGGACAAAGACGATCCTCGATTCGCCCGAATCAAGAATTGCCTCGCGGGGGAGGATGGTCACGGGTTCGCCGGAGCCTGTTTCAAACTCCGCGATCGCGAACATCCCCGCGCGAAGAAGTCCGTCCGGATTTGGGAGGGCCACCCGCACGGTCGCCGTGCGGGTCATGCTGTCAAGGTTGGGATGAACGAAAACGATCCTTCCCGTCGCCGTGCCGAGATTCGACGGCTCAAGTCGGATCGTGGCCTGCTGATCGACTCGGACGGAACCGAGCATCCCCTCGGGCACCCGTGCCTCCGCCCACATCATCGATCGGTCCGCCAGGCGGAACAGCATCTGCCCCGCCATCACGCCCGAGCCTCGGTAGACATTGGCCTTCTCGATCACGATGCCGTCGATGGGAGAATCGATCGAAATGGTCGCGGGGGCACGATCAAGGCTTCCAAGTTGCGAGACCTGCTCCGGCGACAGGCCGAGCGTCTCGAGGCGCGACGCGGCCGCCGCGGCCAACGCCTCCAACGTCTCGCGGAGCTGACCGGCATCTGACGACGCGACCGCCCGGCGGGCCGAGATGAGTTCCTCGATCGCCTGTCGCAGTTCCGGGCTGTACAGCTCAAGGAGCGGCTCGCCCTTCCGAACAGTCATCCCGTCGGTGTCGGCGTACAGCCTCTCGATCCACCCCGAAACACGCAGATTGATCTCGGTCCGGGACGACTCGGGCTCGACGAGGTTGGACATCGCACGAACATGCCGGGTCAGCACACCCCGAGAAGCGCGGACGGTCCGCACGCCCATGTTCTGGACCACCGCGGGGTCGATGATGACCGTGCCCCCTCCGGCGCTTGCTCCGCCCACGCCCGGCGTCAGAGGGGTGAGCTTCATGTGGCAGATCGGGCAGTCGCCGGGGTGATCCTGGATAACCTGCGGGTGCATGCCGCACGTCCAGAGCTGCGTTGCGGCACGCGAGGGCGATGCGACGCCGGGGTCTGACGCGGCGGGCTGCGTGACACCCGCGGACGGAACAAGCCATCGCTCCAACGTCGTGTGCCAGCGCATGCCCGCGTAGACCCCCGCCGCGGCGAAGACGGCAACAGTCACAAGCGATCTTGAACGCCCCGCACCCGCGCGGGATACTGTTTCAGTGGACATGCTCGGCCTCCTTGGTCCCGGGGAGCCCCGCCGGCGGAACGTCACCATTCGACCCCGCATACGCGGTGTTCACCGCCCGATCTGCCGAGATCAGTTCGATGTCGGTGCCGAGACAGCACTCGATCTCGACGACCACCTTGTCCATGATCGCGCGCGATTCCGCGATCATCTCGCGGATCGCCAGCAACGAACGCTGGCTGTCGATGACCGCCGCGAGCGAGCCGGCGCCGGCCGCGTACGCCGTTGCGTCTGTCTGGCCCAATGCCGTCGCGGCCGGGAGGAGCGCGCTCTCGAGAAACGCCCTCTCGCGCTGCGCATTGCGATACATGATGAGCAGCGATACGTACTCACCGATGCGATCCGAAGCGCGCTGCCTCAGGCTCGCCTGCGAGGCCCGCAGGTTCGCGCGTGCTTCCTCGATCCCGGCACGGATACTCGCGGCGTTCGTCGGGAGCATGATCATCGCCCCGATCGCCTGCGAAATCGTCCCGGTGAACGACGCCGTCGGGCTCACGTCCGGGAGCCAACGCAGGCGCGCCAGCTCGAGTGCGTCGGCCCGGCCCTCCACTTCGCGCGCCATGACGGCGACCTCCGGGAAGACGTCCGCGGCCGCCTTCAGCATGACCGCGTCGTCGGCGGGCAACCCCCTGGCCTCGGGCTCGGACCCCGAGGCGAGAAGCACCGCGTTCGCGTCTCGCCCCAGGAGCGAGTTGAGCGCCGCACGCCCCGCATCCTGCTCGCTGCGAAGGCGGAGAAGCTCGTTCTCGCTGATTCGCAGATCAATCTGAGCGGCCTGGCCCTCGCGCAGCTTGCTTCCCGCGGCAGCGCTCGCCCACGTGGCATCGAGCATGACGCGCCGCAGCCTCAGGTCTTCCTCGCGAAGCGCGAGCACCCGAGACCGAAGGACATAGTCCGCCCACATCGTCAGCACCTTGCGCTGCAGCTCGAACTTGGCGACCCGGAACTGCTCTCCGGCAATACGGGCTTCGTCCAACGCGACCCTGCCCGCCTGCTCGACCTTCGACGGGAACACGAGCGTCGCCGATGAATCAAATCCGGCGGAAATCGTCGCGCGATCGAACGACTTCATCCTCTCGCCCGAAAACATGTAGTCGAATCCGAGCGCGACATTCGTGTTCGGCCAGGCCGACGCCGCGTCGATGCGCTGCACCGCCGCCTTCCACCTGAAATACGAGGCCTCAAGATCTCCGTTGGCCAGAAACGCCCGGCGGAGAACCTCGCGCCACGTCGGCGACTCCGAAAGTTCGGGCAACTGCCTCTGCTCGATCGGTGTTTCAAAGGACCGCCCGGCCTCTTGGAGCCGCGCGAGCTCCTGCTTCGTACCCTCTGGAGCCAGCGAGCAGCCCGCGATCCCCGCGTACGCAGCGACGCGTGCGACGATTGTCAAGGCGCTCGCCAGCGATGGAAATGGGCCTGTGGACGGCGAAGCGTGCGTACGCCGCGACGATGTGGCCCCGGCCACGCGCGGGTCGTTCGACAGGAGTTTCATGGGATCAGTCCTGGTCCGGCGGTCTGTGACCAACAGCCTGTGTATCAGGCTCCGGCGATCAACGAAGGTGAAACGACGACGCCCTCAGCGCGCAACGGCGCTACGGAAGCCGTCGCTATTCCACCCAGACGCACAGAACAGACTGAATGGGATTGGCTGGCCGCTTGGGAGTCGACGAGCGATGATCCGCTCGCAGCGAATCTGGCCGCGACTCAGGAAGCCGCGAGGCGAAGAACGCCTGAATCGCCACGGCCGTCAGCTGAAGCCGGTCCGTCTTGGAGTCGGAAGCTGGCGCCTTGGGCTGCTCGGGCTGCGCATTGGCGCAGCAGCACGCCGCGGCTGCCGAGCCGTCAGCGCAGGTCGCGGGCTTCTCATCAGCGGCGCTGCAGCACGGGCAGACCGCGACTGCATCGCTCGCCGCTCCTCGTTCCGAGGCTCCACCCGTTGATGCCGCCGCGCACGACCCCACCGCAAACCCTGGAAGAGTCTGCACCACGAAGAGGCAGGCGAGAATCAAACGGATCAAGAGCGACATCTGCTCGATCATACCTCGGGGCTGGCGTCAGTGACATCGACCGATCCATTCCTGTAGTCCACGGCTTTCTTGTTCGCAAATTGCTTGGTGCGAGGATTTCATCGTGGCCGATCGGCAACGTTCTCGGACGGTACATCCCTGCTACGCCACCCACGGTGGGGTTCTCGCTCCGCGATCAGCTTGCTTGGCCACGCGAGCGATGCCGGGAGATTGCTGCGTGCCCGCGGCCGAGCTATTCATCAGCGTGTGCGCAAACGATCCGTGCTCTTGCTGCGTCGGTGGTCGCGGATGGTGTGGGCCCGGGCTTCGCTGGCGCCTCGAAGGTCTGCGTGAATTGTGCCGGGCTCGGGCTGATGCGATGCTCGTTCAGCAACCCATCGGCGCTGGCGGCCACGGATTTATTCCCGGGGGCTCCAATTCGCTTTGATGGCCGAGCGACTCACAGCCGCCGAGCATGAGATCGACGAGCGGGCGCCGAGCACCGGTATGCCAAGGACGTCCCGCCGATCGCCGATTTCCTGGCAGGCTCGTCTGGGCCAATTCTGATCAACTTCAGGAATGCCGAGGGGCGGACTCGAACCGCCGACCTCCGGGTTATGAATCCAGCGCTCTAAACCAGCTGAGCTACCTCGGCAGGGTGGATCAAAGTGTACGCCGCGAGTGCAAGCGCGATCAACGTCCCCCGGTGCGTACGGGTCCGGGCTATTCGCGGTTGACCCGCGAGATGTCAAGCTCCAGCGTCGAGTAGCCATCGATCTCGAAATACTCGACGCCGACGGCGACCTCCCCGTCCTTGTCAACGGTGAAGGTTCCCTCGTCTTTGGTCGGGCCGTGCCACTTCCAATTCTCGATCACGGGCTTTCCGTCCACCAGCACGCGCACGCCGTCGTCGCTGGTCGTCGTGATTTTCCAGGTTCCCTTGGGCATGCGCATCTTCGAAGCCGCCACCATCCCGAAGTGATCGTTGCCCGGTGCGCCCGCTCCGAGCTTCTCCTTCACGCCGGGAAGTGTGCCCGGCCCGCCCATGGCGAATTTCAGCGTCAGATTGTCCAGCGTCGTTTTTTTCGCGTCGGCGCTCGCCGCCAGCGCGCGCCATGCGCCCAGATTCTCGCGAGGATCGCTGTCCTTGTTCCATGCGAAGAACGTCGCGTCCCACGACGCCGAAACCAGCACGCCGCGGACAACCTGGTGGAACCCGGCGTCCGACACCACCATCTCGTACGGATACACGCCCGGTGCGCCGGCCTTGATCGCCACACTTCCGTCGGGCGTGTCCTTGGTCGGCTTGACGACCTGCGGCGTCAAGCCGTCGCCGGATACCGCCACGTCGACCTGCGGCGACAGCTTGAAAAGGTCATACGCGACCTCGCCCGCGCCGTCGCGGGAGCGCCGCACGAGCGGTGACTCGTGGTCCCACGGACCCCACTCGGTCATGATGATGGTCCCGCGCCCACGGAGCGCCTGGCGTGCGTTGATCGGCCGCGTGACCCCCATCTTCGTTGGCGTCGGCAGCGTGTACCCCGTCAGCACGCCCTTGTCGCTGAGAAGCAGCCCGCTCGGAATCTCCATCTCCACGGCGTTGGCACGCTGCGTCACGACCACGTTCTGGAGCCAACCAAGTTCGCTGATGCTCCCGCCGATGAGATCGCGCACCTGCAGGCCGATGAACTTCTCGTCGGGGCGGATGTTCTTGAACGGCATCCGCTTGTCGAACAGAATCCCGTTCGCCGCGATCTTGTTCCCCTCTCCCTTGCGATAGTTGGCCTTCACGCCGGGCTTCTGCAGCAGTTCCTTGTCGTCGTCCCACCAAAGGTGGATGCCGGCCCGGTTGTTGGCCATCTTGTTCAAGTAGATGCGATTGCCAGACCCGTGCTCGATGTTGACAGCGCCACGCTCCAGGCCATAGGCAAGCTCTCCGTTGCCGTGGATCTGGTTCTCGACGATCAGCGTGTCCTGCGAGTACCCGCCCCAGATGCCGCAGATCCCGTTCTCGATCAGACGGTTCTGAACGATCATGTTCCCGTAGCTAAAGGTCATCTCCAGGCCGTGCGCGGAGGCGAACGAAAAATCGTTTCCCATGATGAAGTTGTCGTTGCAGCCGCGCCGCTTGTAGTCAAAGTCCGGCGTCGGCGCGGGCGACTCTCCGATCGCCTCGATCCCGGCGAAGCCGAAGAGACCGTCACCGCCGTGCGTCACCGAGTTCTCGAAAATCTCGTTGTTCGAGCACTGCTCGAACATGAGAATGCCCGCGGAGTCCTGGCCGCGGTTGTACACGCCCTCCACGTGTCCTCGCACGCAGAAGTCCAGCGCGTTGCGGCTGATCACGTTCCGTCCGGACCGCCACATCGCGATCCCCCAGCCCGAAAGGAACGAGCAGTCGTTGTCATAGATCTGCGAGTCGTTCACGCGGTCCAGGACCAGCCCGTTCTGCCCGCGCCGAACGCGCAGCCCGTAGACCTGCACGCGGTCGGAGCGCTCGATATAGACCGCGGCGCCGTAGTTGTTCATCCACTCATGCCCGTCGTTGTGGTGCGGGTAGAGCCAGTCCGAGGCGTCCTCCGCCGCGGGGGTCGATCTGAGGTGCTGCCGAAAATTGTCGGAGGCGTCGCAGTCCGTCAGGCGGAACAACGGCGCGTTGGACGCGTACACGCCGACCTTGAACCCATGCACGCGTGCCTTGTCCAGGCGCACACCCTTGTGGCCGTCGATCCGGATCCCGACGCCGGTTAGCGTGTCCCAGGGCGTGTTCGGAGCGGCGCCCCGCAGCACCGACCCGTCGTCGAATCTGACGGTGATGTCGTCCGCGTCAATGTGAATCACGCCGTTGTTGTCCGCGTCCGCGATGACCGCGCCCGGAGCGATCCGCACGATGCACGAGCGGGTGATCGACGTGTTGTCCGCCGTCACTTCGATCACCGGCGGCGCGTCCCCCGCGGGCTGCCCGCTCGTCGGCGCTATCTCGGCCCGTGCAACCAACGCCCCACCCGCGACCAACGCCAACGAAATTACTAGTGTCATGCCAGCATCCTATCCGCGCCGAATCATCGCGCGAACCAACACGATCGCCGGCAGAGCCTACCGCACGTTGCGGATTCAGCCGACGTCTTTCGCCTTGATACTGAATGGTTGACGACCGATCAGTTCGTCTGTTCCGAGGGCCGGGCCGGGGCCTGCTCAACGGGGTCCGCCCGACTGACCCGGACATCGCTTCCGCCGCTCTGCAGCGGGGGGCGATAGGCCGGCGGTTGGCTCGGCGGCTGCATCGAGGCGGTGTGGATCTCGTCCTCAACCCCCTTCAGGCCCTTCTTGAACTCCACAATCCCACGCCCGAGGCTGCGACCGACCTCCGGCAGCTTGCGCCCAAAGAGCAGCAGGCCCAGCCCAAGGATCAACAGAATCTCCCAAGGGCTCAGGTTCTGAAGGAGGCCCAGCGTCACCATGTTCAACTCCATCACAAAGAACACTCGGTTCTTCGGCACGGCCCGCGCGCCATTCCTAACGCCGCGTCACACTGATTGAAGCGGCAATGGATGCTCCAGTCAATGAGGTACAACGCGGATGTGTTCGGATTCTTGCAGGGTTGTCGGGTCTACCCCCGCTTCGCCCGCCCTCGCCGCTCCGCTGCCTCGATCACGTTGAGAAGGAGCATGGCGACGGTCATGGGGCCCACGCCTCCCGGCACGGGGCTGATCCATGACGCTTTCTCCTTCACCGAATCAAAGTCGACGTCGCCGACCGTTTTCGTCTTGCCGTCGGGCAATTGGACCCGGTTGACACCCACATCGATCACGGTCGCGCCTTCTTTCACCATGTCGGCCTTGATCAATCCGGGCACGCCCGCCGCGGCGACCAGTACGTCCGCTCGCCGCGTGAGACTCGCCAGTTCATGCGTCCACTTGTTGCACGAGATCACGGTCGCGTCGGTCCGCATCAAGAGCACCGCGATCGGTTTCCCCACCACATCGCTCGCGCCCACCACGACGCAGCACTTCCCGCGGAGTTCCTGGTGGGTGTGCTCCAGCATCTTCACAACGGCCAGGCCCGTGCAGGGCGCCAGCGACGATCGTCCGTACACCACGTTCCCGATGTTCGCCGGGTTCACGCCCTCCACGTCCTTCTCCGGCGAGATCAGGCGCTGCACGCGGTACGCATCCACGCCCTCCGGGAGGGGCATGTGCAGCATGATCGCCGGCACGTCATCGTCCGCGTTGAGCACCAGCACACGCCCCGCGATATCGTCGAACGTGCTCGCGGCGCGCAGCTCATGCAGCTTGTAGTCGATCCCAAGCTCGTGACACGTCCTGCCCTGGTTCTCCGCATACACCCGCGCGCCGTTGTCGCCCGAATCCACAAGCACCGCGTCCAGACGCACCACGCCGCCCGCGTCACGGATCGCTTTCGCACGCGCACGGATCGTCTCTCGGTATTGTCGCGCCAGGGCATTGCCGTCGAGGATCTGCGCCGTCATGGGCGATCATACCGCCCGTCTCGCCCCGGTTCCGCCACCGGCTCCGGGAGCCGGTACCATGCCGTCGTGAGCAAGGGACCATCCCCATCTCATCCCCCGAGCACGCCCGATGTTCGCGGGCGCGTCGAGCGTCTGCGAGAGCTGCTCAACCGCGCCAGCCGCGCCTACTACGCGGACGCCAGGCCCATCATGTCCGACGCGGAGTTCGACCGGCTACTGGCCGAGCTGGCGACGCTCGAACAACAACATCCCGATCTTGCGGACCCCGCCAGCCCGACCCAACGCGTCGGTGGCGAGCCTATCGACGCCTTCCGTTCGGTCGCTCACAGCATCCCGATGCTCTCCATCGATAACACCTACTCCGAGAGTGAGGTCCGCGAGTGGTACGCACGGGTCGTCAAGGGCCTCTCGAGCGGCGAATCACTCTTCTCCGCTTCATCCGAGCAGCCGATCACCCTCACCGCCGATCCCAAGATCGACGGCGTCGCCCTCTCGCTTCGCTATGAGAGCGGGCGGCTTGCCCGCGCCGTCACCCGCGGCGACGGCGCCAAGGGCGATGACGTCACCCACGCCGCTCGAACCATCCGATCGGTCCCGCTCTCGCTGGACACAACACAGCCGCCCCACGTCCTCGAGGTTCGTGGTGAGGTCTACTTTCCCCTCAAGGAGTTCGAACGAGTCAACGCCCGGCGTCAGCTCGACGACGAGGACGCGCTGATGAACCCGCGCAACGCCGCCGCCGGCACCCTGAAGCAGCTCGACCCCAAGGAAGTCGCCAAGCGAAAGCTCGCCTTCGTCCCGCACGGCCGGGGAGTGATGCCCCGGGACTTTGCGGCGTCGCACTCGGAGTTTCTGGCCAGGCTCAAGCAGTTGGGCTTCGCGGTGAACGCGCACGTCCGCGTATGCCATGGCGTCGACGAGGCCCTTCGCGCGATCGTGGAGTTCGACAAAAAGCGTCGCACGCTCGATTACGCGACCGACGGCATGGTGATTCGCGTGGATTCCTTCGCGCAACAAGACGCGCTGGGCGCGACCGCCAAGAGCCCGCGCTGGGTCATCGCCTTCAAATACCCCGCCGAGCGAAAGCTCACCCGTCTCACCCGCGTTGAGCACCAGGTCGGCAAGACCGGCAAGATCACGCCCCGCGCCGTCATGGAGCCGGTTCTGCTTGCCGGCACCGTCGTCCAGCACGCCACGCTCCACAACTACGGCTGGCTCAGAAAGATCCGGACCGACCTCTCGCTCCCGGAGGATCAAGACCCCCGCACGCACCTGTGCGAGGGCGACATGATCGAGATCGAAAAGGCCGGCGAGATCATCCCCTACGTGCTGCGCGTCGATCTCTCGCAACGCCCGAAGAACGCCAGCAAGATCCTCGCTCCCGAGCAGTGCCCGGCGTGCAAGGGCCCCGTCGAGATCGAGCACGACGCCGGGGAGGAAACGGGTCGCTACTGCCTCAACCCATCATGCCCCGCGCAGATCCGCGAAAAGCTCATCTGGTTCGCCGGTCGAAAGCAGATGGATATCGAAGGCCTCGGTGAAAAAACGGTGGACCTCATCCGAGCCAGCGATGTCCCGCTGGATTCATTCCAAGACATCTTCCGCCTGCGCCGGTACGCCGCCACGCTCGTCACCCTCGAGGGCATGGGTGATCGCAAGGTGGAGAAACTGCTGGCGGGCATCGACGCGGCCAAGTCTCGCGGGCTGGCCCGATTGCTCGCCGGGCTCGGCATCCGCCACGTCGGCGACGTCACCGCCAAGATGCTCGCACGTCAGTTCCCGGACCTCGACGCTTTGCTTCACGCCGACGAGCGTCTGCTCCGTCCCAAGTCGCTCTCAAAGAAGGAAGCCGTCGAACTCGGTCTGCCCGAAGACCCGGCCGAACGCGCCGAAACCGGCCTCGGAAAGGACACCGCGCCCGCGGTCCACGCGTACCTGCACAGCACGCAGGCCAAGGCGCTCTTCAATGAGCTCCGCTCCCTCGGGGTCGATCTCACGTCGCACGACTTCGCCAGCGCCAAGGCCGCCGCCGTCGGCCCGCTCGCCGGAAGGACCTTCGTCATCACCGGCACGCTCGAGAAGTACGAACGCGAAGACCTCAAAGCGATCCTTGAAAAGCTGGGAGCCAAGGTCGCGGGCTCCGTTTCCAAGAACACCAGCGTCGTCGTGGTGGGGGCCTCCGCCGGATCGAAGCTCGACAAGGCACGCGAGCTTGGCGTCGAGACCTGGGATGAAGCGACCCTTCTGAAAAACCTTGACGCCCTCGGGCTGGATTGACGACGCGCGACAGACTCCGCCGAGTGCCCTTCCTCGTGAGCACACACGCTCCGCGCCACGCGGCAAGGATGGTCAGGCCTTCGGGAGCATCAGGGCCGACGCGACGAGGAAGGCCGCGTACGAGGCGAGCAGCAGACCGCCCTCGAGTCGCGACACGGTCTTTCCAAAGGTTCGGCTGATCGGCACCAGCGCGAGCGTGAGAATCCCCATGTACGCGAGCGGCAGTGTCAGAGAGCCATCCACGCCAGGCGGCGAGATGAGCCCCACCAGGCCGAAGATCGCGCCGGCGTTGAACAGGCAGGAGCCGATGGCGTTGCCCATGGCAAGGTCGGTCTGGCCCTTGCGCACCGCCATCACGCCCGTCACCATCTCAGGGAGCGTCGTTCCGATGGAGACAATCGTCACGCCCACAACCGCCGCGGGCACGCCCAGAGCGAGCGCGATCCCCGACGCCCCGTCGCTGGCCAGTGACCCGCCGTAGGAGAGCAGGGACAGCCCCCCCACGAAGCACGCGGCGATCATCATCCAGCCCATCGGGGCCTTCTCTCGTGTGGGATCGTCGCCGAGCGTATCGGCCGCGGCGGGTGTGGCAGCCTTGTCGGACTGCCGGAGCGCCGCCATGATCGTCCACATGCTATAGGCCCCGAAGACGCCAAACATGACCCCCGCTTCCCACTTGGCGAAGCCGCCGAACAGCCCCAGCCCGGCCATGAAAGCCAAGATCGCGGCGTTCAGCCAGATCTCCACCCTGATGAGCCGCTCCTGTACAACAAGCGGCTTGATCAGAGCACAGGCGCCGAGCACCAGGGCCATATTGCAGATATTCGCACCAACGACGTTGCCGAGCGCCAGGTCTCCGCGGCCCTTGAACGCCGAGATGAGGTTGAGCGCGAGTTCGGGGGCGCTCGTCCCCCACGCCACCAGAGTCAGCCCGACCACCAGCGGCGAAACCCTGAGACGCTTGGCGGTGTCGACCGAGGCTGAAACGAGAAGCCTTCCGCCGACGAGAAGGAGGAGCAGGCCGCAGCAGAACTGGAGTGCATGGGTGAACATGGCTCTCCCGAAAGCCGGATCATTGGCGCGGTGCGGCCGATGTGCCGCGACCCGGAGCCCGATGGCCATTCAGCACCTGACACCCTTTGGTCTCGCACACCAGCGGACTCGTGAAGCGGGCAAGCCGGGAGTCTTCGGGCATCTGCTTCGGGCCCGGCGAACCGAGGAGCACGGGCGGCGCGATCACCACCGCGAGCGCCAGGCGAATCCTCCCAACGCCGGCTCGCGCGGCGTGCATACGGGGCAGCGTCCATGGCACGAGCAGTGGGGCAGGTCGAGTCGGACATCATCGGCCGGTGTTTACGGGACCGGGGCCGCCTCGTCGTGCCCGACCAGAGCGCCGTGACCCGGCACGTTCTTGTAGAGCATCCAATACACGAGCGGTATCACAAAGAGCGTGAAGATCGTCGACGCGATCAGGCCGAAGATCAGCGCCCAAGCAAGCCCGGAGAAGATCGGGTCGATCGTGATTGGGATGGCGGAGAGCATGGCGGCCGCGACGACCAGCAGAATGGGCCGCAGACGCACCGCGCCGGCCTCGATCACCGCGTCCATGAACGGTCGCCCGCGCTTGATCGACAGGTGAATGAAGTCCACAAGGATGATCGACTGACGCGTCACGATGCCCGAGAGCGCGATCATGCCGATCATGGCGGTCGCGGTGAAGAAGACCGGGTCGGCGTACCCGCCCACGGCTTTGCCGGTCAGCAGCCCCAGCAGCCAGAAGCCGGGCATAATCCCCACCATCGTGAGCGGGATCGACAGCATCACCACCACCGGGATCATGAATGAGCCGGTCTGGGCGACCAGGATGACATAAATCATCACGAGCGCCGCGGCGAACGCCAGACCAAGATCGCGGAAGACATCGAGCGTGATCTTCCACTCGCCTTCGCCGGACCAAACAACGCGAGTTCCGTCCCGGGTTGCCCAGGGAATTCCGCCGCCACGGAACAGGTGCGAGCGTCCGGAGAGCGCGCGGGGCTCGGAGGTGTCCAGCCAGCCCCCGGGCGAGCGTGTCGCGCCGGGAGGTGCTGCCGCCCGGTCGGCGTGGTCGTGCATGACATCGACGATCACATCGGCCGGAGGGCGCCCCGCGGTTTCCGCGAAGACATACGCCACGCGCTGAAGGTTCTTGTGATAGATCATCTGCTCGGCTGGTCGCTCTTCCCACCGGCCGATCTCGCCCATCGCGACCAGCGGCGAGCCGGCTCCGCCCGATTGCCCACGCACCTGAATCCGCGACAGGTCTGCGGGACTCGAACGATCCGCCAACGGCAGGCGGGCGAGGATCACGAGCGGCTGCCGCTCGTTCGGAGCGTGAACAACCCCGATCTCCGCGCCCGTCACCGCCGCGCGAACGGTGGCCGCGATCTCCGCCACGCTCACGCCGCTGAGCGCCGCCTTCTCTTGATCTGGAATAAAGACGAGTTCCTTGTGGGCGGCCTCAACGGTGTCGTCGGGCTCGACCACGCCCGGTTCCGCGGCGAGGCGGGCCTTGACCAACTCCGCGGCGTCGCACAGCGCCGAGTAAGGCAGGTCGTCGTTGCCGTAGACCTCCGCGGCGATCGTGTCGATCACCGGCGGACCGGGCGGGAGCTCGACGATTTTCAGGCGTGCGCCGGCTTTCGCGGCGATCGCCGTGAGCGTGTCCCTTTCACGCAGGCCGAGCGTGTGGCTGGCGTCCCTCCGCGACTTCTTGCCGACGAGGTTCACGCGGATCTCGCCCTGGTTCGGCTGGCCGCGCAGGTAGTAATGTCGAACGAGCCCATTGAAGTCGATCGGCGAATTCACCCCGACATACGCCGTGTAATCCGTGACCTCGGCGATGGCCGCGACGGCGTTCTCCAGATCGCGCACGATCGCGTCCGTCCGCTCCAGCGTCGTCCCCTCGTCCGCGTTGACAACCAGGAGAATCTCCGCCTTGTTATCGAAGGGGAGCATCTTGAGCGGCACCTGGCGGAAGCCGGCGAGCGTCGCCGCCGCGCCCGTCAACACCGCCACCAAGGCGAGGAATCCCCACGCCAGCGACCGAGACTTCAAGAGCGGCTGGAGCAACGGGCGGAACAGGCGATAGGGCACGCCCGACCTCGCCGCGGCGAACTCATCGCGCGGCGATCCGGCGTGCCCGCCCGCCGACCAGTCCCGCTTCTTCAGAAGGTGGTACGCCAGCCACGGCGTGATCGTGAACGCGACCACCATCGAGATCACCATGGTGACCGGCACGTTCAACGCCATCGGACGCATGTACGGCCCCATCATGCCCGTGATGAAGAAGAGTGGAAGAAAACTCGCGATCACCGCGAGCGTCGCCGAGATCAGCGGCGGGCGGATCTCGCTCACCGCCTCCAGCGTGATCGCCCGGCTGGCACGCTTCCTGAGCGAGAAGTGACGCGCGATGTTCTCGACATCCACGATCGGATCGTCAACGAGCAGGCCCAGGGAAAGAATCAACGCGAACAGCGTGACGCGATTGATCGTGTAGCCCGCGATGAGATTCACCGCCAGCGTCAGCCCAAAGACCACGGGCACCGCGACGGCCACCACCAGCGACTCGCGCCAGCCAAGGCCCAGCGTGAGCAGCGCCACCACAATCAGGATCGCGACCCACAAGCTTTCGACCAGCTCCGACACCTTCTCGTCGGCCGTCAGGCCGCTGTTCCGTGTGACCACCAGATCAATACCATCCGGCACGACCTGCGACTTCAGACGCTCCGCCTCCCGCAGCACCGCCTCGGCGACGTGAACGGCGTTGGTGCCCTTCTTCTTGGAGACCGCGATCGTGACCGCCGGCGTGGAGCCCTCGTCGGGCGAATGCTGAGACGCTGACTGGCCCGGTCCGGCGCCGATCAGGGTCCCCGCCGCGTGATGATGCGTCTCAAAGCCGCGCGCCGGACCCCAGCCGTGGCGCACATACGCCGCACGCTCCGCCGGCCCGTCCTCGATTCGGGCCACCTCGCGGAGAAAGACCGGGCTTCCGCCCGACACGCCGACCACGAGGTTGCCAAGGTCCGTCGCGTCGCGAACCACCGATCCGGCGCGAACGGCGATGTTCTCGTCGCGGCTCTGCAGGTCGCCCGCGGGATGAATCAGGTTCGACGCCTGGACCGCCCGCTGCACGTCCAGCAGCGACAGCCCACGCCCCGCGATCGCCTCGCGATCGAGGTACGCCGTGAACACCCGCGGCAATCCTCCCGTGATCGTCACGCGGGACGTATCCTCAATCGCCGCGAGGCGAGCGGCAACCTCCTCTGAAACACGGCGAAGCACATGCTCGTCCGACGCCGAGCCAAGCGCCGCTTTCAGCGTCAGCGTCACGATCGGCACATCGTCGATCTCGATCGGCTTCATCACCCAGCCCGCGACGCCCGGCGGCACAAGGTCCTTGCTCTCCTCCAGCTTCTTGAACAATCGCACCAGTGATCGCTCGCGGTCCTGGCCGACATAGAACCGCACCGTGACGATCGCCGCGTCCTCACGCGACATGGAGTAGACGTACTCGACGCCGTCGATCTGGTACAGCGCTCGCTCCAGCGGCGTGGTCACGAGCCGCTCGACCTCGCGCGACGAGAGCCCGGGCGCCCGGACGTGGATGTCCGCGAGCGGCACGACGATCTGCGGGTCTTCCTCACGCGGCGTGATGAGCAGCGCCGCGCCGCCCGCCGCGACCGAGATCACCAGCAGGATCAGCGAGAGATTCGAGTGAAGGAATGTGCGGACGATGCCGTTGAGCCAGCCGCCCCGGGCATGTTCCGCGATCTGAGGCGTGTGTTCGGGCGCCGCGTGCGAACGCTCGGCGTCAGCGATCGCGGCTTTGTGCGAGTGGTCCCGCGGCTCATTCGGGGTCTGAGTGCTCATGGATCAGCGATCTCCCGCCGCATCCGTCACGATCATTTCGCCCGCGCGAAGCCCCGAGAGAACCTCGAGCTCACCGTCGATCGTGCGCCCGAGGCGAATCGCCCGACGCACGAGCGACTCACCGCTCACGACGTCCACGCAATCCATCTGCCCGACCGTCCGCACCGCGCCCGACGGGATCAAAAGCACGCTCTCCTCGCCCACGGGAATCGACAAACGCCCGAACATCCCCGCGTAGACGCCCTCCGGGCATGGGCCGGTAACCTTCACCTGAAAGGTTCGGCTCGCGCCCTGGGCCTCCGGGACGATCTCGCTGACCGTGCCCGTGCAGGCATGATCCAGCACATCGACCTTCACTGACACCGCGCCGCCGACCGTGAGGCGCCGCGACAACGACTCGCGCACGCTCGCGACCAGCTGCATGTGCGTGGGGTCAAGCATCGTGACGACCACTTGCCCGGGCGAGACCGTGTCGCCGGTGTTCACTCGCTTGTCCACCACCGTGCCGTCAATCGGGCTTCGGATCGTCGCGTACTCCAGGACCGTTGCGGCCTCGGTCTGGGCCTGCATGGCCCGCGCGAGGTTCGCCTCGGCCGCCCTGAGCGCATTGACCATCCGCTCGAGCTCGATCTCGGCCACCGCCTTCCGTTCGGCCGCCGCTCGCGTGCGGGCCTCCTCGATCCGCGCCTGATCAAGCGCGGCCTGCGCCTGCGAGACCGCCGATTGCGACTGCGCCAGACGCGCCCGAAGGTCGGTGTCCTCGAGACGCACCAGCACCTCGTCTTTGGATACCGCCTGGCCAGCCGTGACATTGACCTCGATCGCCCTTGCAAGAATCCGCGACGCAAGCTCAACGCGGTGCACAGGTTGGATCGTTCCCACCGCCGTTTCCTCGCGCGGAATCGTCCGAGCCATGACCTCCACGATCTTTGCTCCGGCCGGTACTCGCCGCGTCGCGATCGCGCCGTCGGCAGCGCCCACCTTCGGCTTGAACGTCCCGACGAGCCACAGCATCAGCACGACAACTCCGGCCGCGAAGGCCACCACAACCAACAAAGACACGAATCGTCGGGCCATCACCTTCATGCTTCACACCTCGCGGCAACGTGCTTCATCAGTCTTGAGAGGCCGAGCCGGAAGTCCAGGTTCCCGCCCCGGCTCCGCCCTTCGATGCGTGGATCATGTGCCCGTGGCTCATCGCAAGGCATCCGCCGTCGCGTCGAGCTCGGGCGCCTCGCCGCGCCATGCACCTTTTCATCGCTGCGTCGCGCGCCGCCGCCGACACGCGACACGCCCTGGAATGGCCCATCTCCGCCAGGGCCTGACGCTCCTGCTCGAACCGCGAGATCACGGCCTGAGAGTCCATGACGGCTTTGATGACCCTGAGCGCGACGACTGCACAATAGGCCCGCGTCGCTCGGTCAGCCACACAGCGCCATAGCCGCCCTCGCCAATCACCTCAAGCAACATGCGGGCTCCGATCGTGCCGCTGGGGCTCCCGCCCGCCGCGCTCCATGCGAGCCGTGACATGTTGCACCGCCACGGAAACATGTCGAGCGCAACCGTGCTGCGCATCCTCCAAAGGCCCAAACTCACCAAGGCGTTCGGCCCGGCCGCGATGCTCTCACTCGGTACGGGGCTTACGGCCGAGGTGGCTCAACCCCTGATCATCGCCGTGGCGACCAAACCGAAGCTCGACGTTCATGCGCGCCCGGACATGATCGGGTTGACAACGACGGGAACTGCAGCGAACACCGCCGCCGATCCTGATGACGACTCCCTTGGTGCATCCCCCGCCAGTGATGCCACGCCGAAGGGCGCGCCAAAAACGCCGCACGGCACCGGGCCTCCCCGATGCCGTGCGCTCTCTCCCTCGGAATGTCACCGTCACCCGGAACGGCCGGGCGCTCGCCTTGCATTTCCCGCTACGCCGCGTCCGCGCTCCCGCGCGAGACATGGCCGGAATCGCCGAGCGCTTCCTCATCGCCGCACGCAGCGCGACCCGGATTCGCATGGCCATCACCGCAGTGTCCGTCGCTGATCGCCAGCTCCGCCCCCGGCGCAAACCGGGGTGTGCTCGCGGCCGGCGCGGAAGGCAGGCCACGAACCCCGCCAAAGCTCGCCGGGCACATGCTCTCGGCCTCGCTGGAACCCTTGAACGCCGGATGAAGCCCGCCCTCTTTGTCGGCGACGTTCTGGATGAACGTGGACCGTCGCGGCTCGTTGTTTCGCGACCCGAGCTTGAAGGCGCTGACGCCCGCCAACCCGATCCACACCAGGTCATACGGGCTCAGGCTCCTGGCCAAGGTCACGAGCGTGACCGCCTCCGCATTCGCCTCCATCTCCTGACGCACTTGGTTCGCGGCCTGTAGACGGTACGCGTCGCGCTCCGTCTCCGACATCGACTCCCAACGCGCCGCCGCTCGATCCAGCGCCGCGGCATCGTCGGCGCCGTCATCACTCGACGCGCTCTGCGGCTCCGTCCGCGCCATGTGGAGCACCGCGTCCTCGTCGGTGAAATTGTTCCCGATGTTGGCGATCGCTTCGCTGGCCTCCAGGCGTGCCAGCGCGAACTTCCCGACACCAACGGTGCCGATCGCAATCAAGCACGCCAGCATCCCGACAAGAATCCCGCCGCGCTTCTCGATCGCGGTGCTGGCGCCGGCGCCCGTGAGCACGCCGACGAGCCAGGCCACCCAGCCGATCTCATAGCCGATGAAGTAGGTCACGCTGGCCCACAGCACGACGCCGATCACGCCGCCCGCCACGCCGCCCGCCAAAGCCCGAAAACCCTTCATGCCCAGCCTCCGTGATGTGACTCCGGCGGGAATGAATCGGCGACGTGCCGCACCCCCGACACGCCGCCCCCCATGCGAACGGCGCGAGGGCGATCATCCACGCCCGCGAGAGCGCAGACCCGGAACAGATGCGCACACCTAGCGGACGTTCGCCGTGCGCGGGCGAGACTCAGATGGTCCGATTAGCCGGCCGCGACGCCGTGCCGCGCGTCGTCGCACGGACCGCCGAGCCCGGGCCGTCGCTGACGGAGCTTGACACGCGGCGTGCCGATAGATAACCTATTGGTTAGTCATGCCGGTCCCCGATTTCAACCTCGTGTTCGCCGCCCTGGCCCATCCAAGCCGGAGGCAGATGCTTGACCTGCTCCGCGACACGCCGGGCATGAGCGTCGCCGCGCTCGCGGAGCACTTCGCGATGAGCAGCGTCGGAGTGCTCAAGCATGTGCGAGTCCTCGAGCGCGCGAGCCTCATTCACGCCGAGAAGCACGGCCGGGAAAAGCGCTTGTATTTCAACGTCGTCCCCATCCAGCTCGTCTACGACCGCTGGACCGACCAGTATTCGCAGTTCTGGGCCGCTCGCCTGGCGGACATCAAGGAACGCATCGAATCACGCCGCGCCAGGCCCGCGGCCAGGAAGGAATCACGCCGTGCCTAGCCCCGCAGCCAATCGCAAGGTTGAAGTCGACGCCGCCAAGCGTGTGTTCAAGGTCGTCATCAACGCCCCCATCCGGGATGTCTGGCGCGAAATCACTCGCACGGACGCGCCGATCGCATGCTTCTTCAACTCGCGCATGCACCTCTCACCGGGCGGGCTCGTGCCCGGATCGAGGCTCGCCATGCGCACGCCCGACGCCCGAAACACCGGCGTCGTCGGCGAAATCCTCGAAGTCCGCGAGCCCGTCTTCTTCTCGCATACCTTCAAGTTCACCAGCCTCGACGACCCATGGTGCAAGGTCAGCTATCACCTCCGTGAAGTGACGGGCGGCACCGAATTCACGCTCACCATCAGCGACCTGACGCCGGGCACCAAGACTGAAAAGCAGATGGTCCAGGGCGGCACCATGATCGCCAACACCCTCCGCGACGTCATCGAAACCGGAAAGCCATCGCTTCTCACACGGATGCTCTTTGCGCTCTTCAACCTCTTCCCCGTCCCCAAGAAGTGTCGCAGTGAACACTGGCCGGTGTAGCCCGCCCCTTCCAGCCCTGAAATCTCTCATGGAGTCCGTCATGCTTCGACATCCCAGCATCATCGCCACGGCCTTCCTCGTCGCCATGCTCTCCGCGTGCGCCTCGCACGGCCGGGCCGACTCCGGCTACGTCTTCGCCTATCTCAAGACCGGCCCGACCAGCGCGACCAACTCGCCGCAGCAGAAGCAGGTAATCTTCAATGGACACATGTCCAACATGAAGAGACTGGGCGCCGAACGCAAGCTCCTCATCGCCGGTCCCTTCGCAAAGCCGGCTGATCCCACCTGGCGCGGCCTGTTTGTCTTCAACACTCCAAGCGTCAACGAGGCACAAGCACTTGTGGCGACCGATCCCGGTGTGCAATCGGGCGAGTTCGTCGCCGAATGCCATCCGCTCCGGGCGAGCGCACGCCTGCGCGAATTCTTCGACATCTACAATGCCGAGGAGGCAAATCGCTCGGCGACGCCGACCGATCCCACCCAGCCGCCTGTGGTGCGTGCCTACGTCATCATCACCGCGAGCGACGCCGCCAGCGCCGAACGCGCGATCCGCCGGTCCGGGCTCGCGGAGAGTGTCATCTGGTGGGGGCGCCTTCCCGCTGACCAGGCTACGGGCGGCGTCTATGTCGTTGACGCCAAAGAACCCAGCGATGTCCGAGCAAAGCTCGGCGATGGGCCGTGGGTCGTCGATGGATGGTGGTCCCACAAGTTGCTGGTGAAGATGCCCCGCGTGCCGTTCGAATGAGCGACGGATGGAGCGGCCGGTGGTCAAGTTGCCGTGTGTGGCATCGCGCCCAGTCAGCGCTTCGCACACGCCTTGCCGCATTGCTCCGGCGATTCGCTCGCCCACGCGCCCACGTCCCGGAGCACGATGCTTGCTTCACCGCCGCTCCGAGTCACAAGACCCCGGCGAGTCGGCCAGCTCCTTCGTCCCCGCACGATCGTCCCAGCGAAACACGCTCCACTCGATCACCGGCGAGAATCCATGTCTCATGAGATTCCGCAGCGACGTCGGAATCGCCGTATTCGTCTCGCTCACGCACCAGCGCAGCCGCAGCTGGTGCGAGCGTGAGACACGCGCCGCGATCAAGCCCGACTGCCCGCCGCATCCCCGGGAGCGTTCGATCGTTCCCGCCCAGCCCAGATGCCCGAATCCCGGGCCCACTCGATCCGGGATGAGCGCCGCGAACGCGACGGGCGTGCCGCCGTCATACGCCGCGAACGCCTCGGCGATCCCCGCCTCAACGAGGATGCACGCCGCCCGGGCGCTCTCGGGCGAAAAGCGTTCTCCCACGGCGGAGAGCACACCCGGAAGTTCGTCAACCCGCAGCGCTCGCACGGAGAGGGATGTCTCGCGCGCCGGTGCGCACGGAGCCGCGTCTCGAACGAGCACCAGGTACCTCACATGCGGCACCCGCACCGCGCCGGCACGCTCCAACGCCTCCGCCCCAGCACCCGCGCACCCCGCCGCGCTCATCCACAGGAAGGCCCGGCTCACGCCGCGCGAACGCAGCACGCCGATTGTCTCATGCAGTTCCCCATCCGTGATCGGCGATCCAAGCGTGAACCAATGCACGCGGTTGAACCCCGTGGACGCGAACTCATCTGCCTCGCCGCCCGCTCGCAACCGCGCCCAACCCCGCGGCACGTCCGCCAGCTTCTCGGGCCGGGCCTGATTTGTCAGTCTCGCCGCCCGATCGCAGTGCGCCGCCAATTCCGCGGCCGTTGGAAGCTCGCTCAACATGCCCCCAGCCTACCGCATCGCCGCCCCGCGGTACCATGGAAACATGACTCTCGCGACGTGCGAGCCACGATCTCACGCCGATACGCGCATGCCGCCGCGCAAACACCCCGACTCCGCGCCGTCGGCATGGTTGCGATCAGGCAGGGTCAAGCGGGCTTTGCTGTCTCGCGCGGCGTGCGTCCGGTTGCTCGCGTGCGTGAGCGCGCTCTTCACACCCGCCGCGCGCGCCCAGGCCGAGTATCGACCCGAGGGTGCGGACTGGAGCATCACCGTCCCACAGGGCTGGCAGGTCGCGCCCCCATCAGAACTCGAGTCACTCAATCAGTCCGCGCGCGCAATGACCAAGGATGTAACCGCCTTTGGTCCTCAGTATGTGCTCAAGCTCGATTGTGAGTCCCCACGTCATCGCTATGTGCTCGTCCAACAACAGCCCGGCCTTGCGCCCGGAACGTCGTTCGAACAACTGGCGGCCGGGATGGCCGACCGCATGCAAAGCATCGCGGATCAGTCCGCGTATCAACTCGGGCTCGCCCCGCCCCGGCTTGACGTGTCGAATGACCCGGAGCGTCGGCGAATCTTCATCACGGGCCGGCCGACGCTCCCGAGTGGCGCCCAGGTCGGCTATCTCGGGGTCGTCACGTTCGGCGCTCAGCATCAGATCAGCATCCATGCCTACGCCGACTCGGACGACTTCGACGCCGCACTCCCCGAGCTGCGCGCGATCGCGGATTCGTTCCGATTCGACCCGGGCGCCGAGTACGTCTTCACCGCCGAGAGCGCCACCCCGCCCAACACGCCGCCCGTCGCTCCATCCTCCGACCCCGCGACGGGCCGCGCCGTGAACGCCGTGCTCAACGTCGCGTTCGTCGTCTCCGCCGCCGCACTCCTTGTCCTCGTCATCTGGCTCCTCAAGCGCCGCACCGCCGCGTAATCGCCCGCGCACGTCACTCGCTCGTAAACGCCGTCGCTCGCACGCTCAGCCCCTCACGCCCCGCCTTCCTACCATCCCGCGTTCGCTCGGGGCGCGCCGGCCATTCGGGGCCGATCGCTGAGATGCACCCGTTGAACCTGACCCGGTTCGCACCGGCGGAGGGAAGCGAGTATGACCAGCTCATCGACCGTCTCACGTTTCAACCCACCCCTCCGCGGCGGGCTCAACCCAGGCCGAACGCCCGGCGTCACCACGCCCGGATCCTTCGCCAACGCCCCCGACGTCGGCGGCCCGCTCACCTTCTCCTCCCCCGACGCGCCGGGAATGCCCGCCCCCCGCACCAGGACCGCCTGGGATTTCCTCCCCGAAGGCTGGAGCGTGGAGCGGTTGAATGATCAGGCATTCGGCATTGCGCAATCGGCATTCGACGTCACTCCATGCCCATCACCGTCCTCCCCGAATGCCGAATCCCGAATGCCGAATGTCGCCGTTTTCCAAACCGCCCTGGGCCATCACCTCCGCGTCACCTACCCCCACGGTTTCACGCCCATCACCCAGCTCGAGCACGCGCGTCTCGGCATCATCACGCCCCAGATGAAGCGCGTCGCCGAGCGCGAGCCGCACTTCGATCATCTCTTCCCAGGCCGCGCCGCCGCCGCCGTCCGCGACGAGGTCGCCGCCGGGCGCATGGTCATTCCCGCAAACGTCAATCACCTCAAGTACAAGCTCGATCCCATGGCGATCGGGCGCGCCAGCCGAACCAAGGTCAACGCCAACATGGGCGCCAGCCCCGTCTCCAGCGGCACCGACGAAGAAGTCGAAAAGCTCAGGTGGGCCGAGAGGTGGGGCGCCGACACCGTCATGGACCTCTCCACCGGCGGCGATCTCGACGCCACCCGCGCCGCCATCATCCAGAACTCCACCGTCCCGATCGGCACCGTCCCCATCTACTCCATGATCATCGGCAAGCGGATCGAAGACCTCGATTGGCCCACCATCGAATCGTCTCTCCATCACCAGGCGCGCCAGGGCGTCGACTACTTCACCATCCACGCCGGCGTCCGCCGTGCCCACCTCAAGCACGTCAAGAACCGCCTCATCGGCATCGTAAGCCGCGGCGGCTCCCTCCTGGCCAAGTGGATGCTCGTCCACAACCAGGACAACATCATGTACACCCGCTGGGACGACATCTGCAAGATCCTCCGTCAGTACGACGTCACCTTCTCCATCGGCGACGGCCTACGCCCCGGCGGCCTGGCCGACGCCACCGACGCCGCCCAGATCGCCGAGCTCGAAACCCTCGGCGAACTCACCGAACGCGCCTGGCGCTTCGGCGTCCAGGTCATGATCGAAGGCCCCGGGCACGTCCCCTTCGACCAGATCGAGTGGAACGCGAAGGTCCAACGCACCCTCTGCCACGGCGCCCCCTTCTACGTCCTTGGCCCGCTCGTCACCGACATGTTCCCGGGTTACGATCATATTACATCGTGCATCGGCGCCACCGCCATGGCCTACCACGGCGCCGCCATGCTCTGCTACGTCACGCCCAAGGAGCACCTGGGCCTCCCCAAGAAGGACGACGTCAAGCAGGGCTGCATCGCCTACAAGATCGCCGCCCACGCCGCCGACATCGCGCTCGGCATCCCCGGCACGCGCGACCGCGACGACGAACTCACCAAGGCCCGCGCCGCCCTCAACTGGGAGAAGCACTTCGAGCTCTCCTTCGACCCCGACACCGCCCGCGCCTACCACGACGAAGATCTCGACGTCGACACCGACTTCTGCGCCATGTGCGGCCACGACTGGTGCTCCGTCCGCATCTCCAAGGAAATTCAGGAATTCGCCTCCGGCAAGGCCGAGGGCTTCGAACGCATCGGCGCGGGCGGCAAGGCCGGCGCACCCGTCAAGTCCGCCGCCCTCTCGCCCGAGCAGCAGGAAATCCTCGCCAAACGCGGCGTGCTCTCGCCCGACGAAATCCACAAGCTCGCGAGTAAGACCAGGAAGGCCATGTCCGCCGCCCGGCTGGCATCAGGCATCGGGCAGCAGGCATCAGGCTCGGAACGTGCCGACTCCGCCGCCACGGCCTCTTCGCCGAATGCCGCTCGACTTTCCTGCCACTCCGACTACGTCGATCCCGACCAGGCCAAACGCCTTCAGGCCGAAAGGATCGGTCGCGATGTGCTTGTGCCGCTGGATGTGAGGCCGGCCTTGGGGATCGCGAAGGAGGATCGTGTCGTGTAGAGATTGACACGAGAGGTCCGAATCGACAACATCGGCGCGGCCTCCGCCGCCGCTCGCGCCTTGCCGTGCTCTCCAGCGATTGTTTCTGGTTTCGGCACACCCCTTGGTTTTCAAGAGAAAGTCGCCGCATGTCCACCACGCCAGCGTTCACCGGCTCGGTCCCCCGCGTCTACCACGCCTTCCTCGGGCCGCTGCTCTTCGACGCCTACGCCCAGGACCTGGCCGCTCGCCTCGCGGGATTCGCCCCCTCCCGAATCCTCGAAACCGCCTGCGGCACCGGCATTGTCACCGGCCAGATCGCGCGGGCGCTCCCGAGCGCCTCCATCATCGCCACAGACTTCAGCTCGCCGATGATCGAGGTCGCAAAGGAGCACGCGGGCCTCGACGCCGCCTCGTCCTCCACGAGCCAACGCCCCGCTTTTCAGACGGCGGACGCATGCTCGCTCCCCTTCCCAGACGCATCCTTCGACGCGATCGCGTGCCAATTCGGCGTGATGTTCTTCGCCGACAAGGTCAAAGCCATGTCCGAGGCCCGTCGCGTCCTCGCAACGGGCGGCCGCTACATCTTCAGTGTCTGGGATTCGCTCCCGCACAACCCGATCCCGCGCACCGTGCACGAGACCTTCCAATCGCTCTTCCCCGCCGATCCGCCGATGTTCATCCCCACGCTGCCCTACGGCTGGTCGGACAAAGCCGAGATCGAACGCGTCACCCGCGCCGGCGGTTTCGCCAATGTCACGCTCGAAACGCTCTCGTTCCCCAGCGTCGCTCCCTCGGCCGCCGACGTCGCCAAGGGCTGGGTCGAGGGCACGCCCAACGCCGCCGCCCTTGCCGAACGCGGCGTGACGACCCCCGAAACCATCGCCGCCGTGCGCGATGCCGTGCGCAAGGCCCTCGTCAAAGACTTCGGCGACTCTCGTTGTCGATCGACCATGCAGGCGATCGTCGCGACCGCCTGGTGACGTGCCTCACGCACCCCCCGGCCTCTCGATCCTCGCGTACACCCTCGCGCCACCGGAGAGCAGTCCGGCCCATGAAGATTGATCCGATGCTCCCCTCGGTACAATGGGCTGTCTGCGTTCTTCACAAAACTGACGACGAGACAAACGTGGTGCCGACACGCCGCCTGCTCCCCAAAGGAATCCCATGAAACTCCTCCTCCCCGCCATCCTCCTCCTCGCTCTCCTCCCCGCCTGCACCACCTCGCCGCGCACCCACGCGCGCGAAGGCCTCGTCACCATGAAGGGCACGCCCGTCACCCTCGAGGGCGCCTCTCCCGCGCCCGCCGTTGGTGATCCGGCCCCCGATTTCGCCGCCGTCGCCAACGACCTCTCCGAGAAGCATCTCAGCGACTTCCGCGGCAAGGTCGTCATCCTCTCCACCGTCCCCTCGCTCGACACCAAGGTCTGCGACGCCGAAACCCGCACCTTCAACGAGCGCGCCTCCGCACTCGGCGACAAGTTCGTCGTGATCACCGTGTCGATGGACCTCCCCTTCGCCCAGAAGCGATGGTGCGCCGCCGCCGGCATCGACCGCGTCATCACCCTCTCCGACAGCAAACTCCGCCAGGTCGGCGACCGCTACGCCCTCCGCATCCGCGAGCACGGCCTGCTCGCCCGCGCCGTCACCGTCATCGACCCACGCGGCATCATCCGCTACCAGCAGATCGTCCCAGAGGTCGCCACCGAACCCAACTACGACGCCGCCATCTCGGCCGCCCGCGCTGCCGCGGGGGTGTAACGCCCCGGTACACTCGCCGTATGGCCAGATCCAGGTCGTACACCGCCGAAGTCATGGCCGATCCCGACGGCTCGTCCATGACCGCGCTCCCCGTCCCGTTCGATCCGCGCGAGGTCTTCGGCAAGGCCCGAGCGCCCGTCGTCGTGTCGATCGGAAACCACTCCTTCCGCTCCACCATCTGCAACATGGGCCACGGCCACTTCGTCCCCCTCCGCCGCAGCAACCGCGAGGCCGCGGGAGTCGCCGTCGGCCAGCTCGTCAAGATCTCGCTTACGCTCGACGAAAAGCCCCGAACCGTCACGCCGCCGCGCGATCTTCTCGCGGCCCTCAAGCGTGCCGGCGCGCTCGCCAAATGGAACACGTTGAGCTTCACGCACCAGCGCGAGCACGCCGAAGCGATCGAAGCGGCCAGGAAACCCGCGACACGCCAGCGCAGGATCGACGCCTGCGTGCGCATGGTTCTCAAACGTCCTGAGCTGGCACAAAGTCCCGCGCGCAAGTCTTCGTCGCGTGCGAATGCCAAATCCGTTCGCGTCACACCTGCGAAGGCTGCCGTGGCCCGTTGCGTGCGAGCACGCAAGCACACGTAGTTCCTCATGTGCCGCCCATTCCGCGCCGCCTTCCGCGGGGTTGCAGGGGCGGCCAGCCCCTGCACAGCCGTGTAAGATGGGCCACGAAGGAGCTGACGATGGCCGTGCCGGAATTCAGGAATTCATGCTCCCGTGGCTGAAGGTTGCCTCCGAGCGCAAGGAACTTTCTGTAGCCGAAGCCACGGATGTGCTGGCGGACCTATTCAAGCTCTCCGCCGAGGACCGCGCGGCCCTCCTACCCAGCGCGACGCAGACGCGCCTTCGCAATCGCGTTCAATGGGCGGCGTACTACCTCTTCCGCAGCGGACTTTTGGAGCGCGCCGCCCGCGGCCGATACCGCGTCTCGACGAGCGGAGAAGAGGTGCTCCGCTCCAATCCCACGCAGATTGATAACTCCTTCCTCGAACAATTCGAGGGCTATCGCCAGTTCGTCGCAACACGAGCCGTCGCATCAGCAAGAACCGATGAAGAAGTCCACACGCCAGACCAGGTCGAGCGCGCCGTGACCCCAGACGAACGCCTCGACGCCGCATACAAGGAGCTTCGCGCCACGCTCGCCGACGACCTGCTCGAGCGCGTTCGCGCGTCCACACCCAGCTTCTTTGAGCACCTCGTCGTTGATCTGCTCGTCGCCATGGGTTACGGCGGGTCGCACGCTGACGCCGCTCGCGTCGTCGGGCGCAGCGGCGACGGCGGGATCGACGGCGTCATCCCCGAAGACCGCCTCGGCCTCGATATGGTCTACGTCCAGGCCAAGAAGTGGGAACACCACGTCGGCCCCGACGAAATCCGCATGTTCGTCGGCTCGCTCGGCGAGCAAAAGGCACACAAGGGCGTCTTCATCACAAGCGGCACGTACACCAGCGGTGCCAAGACCGCCGCCGAGAAAGCCAACGCTCGAGTCGTGCTCATCGACGGCAAGCAATTGGCCGAACTCATGATTGATCACGGCGTTGGCGTAGCCGAGTCAAACAGGTATGTCATCAAAAAGGTCGACGTCGACTACTTCGAGGGCCTGTGACTCTCGTCACGCTCACTCCGCCCTCTTCCTCCAAAACTCCGCCGACGTCTCGACCTCAATCACCTCGAAGTCGACCAGGTCGCTCCAGTTGGCGATCCAGTCGTCGAGCGCGCCGCGCGACGGCGCGTCCATGAGCTGATAGCACACGCGCCCGTCGGTCGAAAGCCAGCTCGAGACATACGCCGCGCCCGACCCCTCGGGCATCATCCGCCCTTTGGCGCGGAATCGCTCGCCCACCGCACGCCAATCGCCGTTCCTGAACCGTTCGATGACCATGTAGTGCATGCGTGCCATACGTTCACAATGCCGCGAGAGTTCGCGATCCATCGCTCGCGGCGGCCATACGCTTCCTCATGCCCCTCACGCCCGCCCAATGCCACGCCTTCGCCGATCGCTGGTACGCCGCGTGGAACTCACACTCCATCGACGCCATCATGGCCGGCTACGACGAACGCATCGAGCACAGCTCGCCCTTCATCAAGCGCTACAACAACTCGGACGATCTCTCGCTCCGCGGCAAGCCCGCCGTCCGCGACTACTTCGCCCGCGCGCTTGAGCGAAACCCCACGCTCAGGTTTGATCCCATGTTCGTCACGATCGGCCTGGAGAGCATCATCCTCGTCTACCGCCGCATGTCGGGCGACCTCGCCGCCGAGATCTTCTTCCTCTCGCCCCAGGGCCTCATCCTCCGCTCCGTCTCGCACTACGCCTGATCGGAACGATCACTTCCCCTGCTCGATCGTGACCAGTTGATCCACGCCCGCCTCGCGCGTCGCCTTCGCGCCGCTCGCCGAGCCGCCAGCCCAGCGAACCTCGATCGGCAGCTTTGCGTCCGCCGCAAGCTCCCCGAGCCCAAAGTGCAGGATCGGGCTGTTCGCGTTGCCCTCGCCCGTGCCCACCTCAACCTGCCGGGTCAGCACGCGCCCATCGGGGAGTGAAACGCGCACCTGCGCCCCGATCGCATCGCGCGGCAACTTCTCGCCGTCGCCGATGAGCCGAACCTCCAGCCAGCGCCCACCCTTGCCGACGTTTCTGAACACTCGCCCCGCGGTCGCAAGGTCCAGTCGTCCGTCCCGGTCAAAGTCGGCCCACGAAGCCTGGTAGGTCGGCGGCATGTTCTCCACGCCCGAGCCCGCCGTCACATCCGCGAAGGTCCACGCCCCGCCGCGCTCGCTCTGGTTGCGGTACAGCACCGGGTAGTTCTTCTTTCCGAACGAGGCGTCGGCGTACACCGTCGTGAAATACAGGTCCAGCCGCGCGTCGTTGTCGAAATCGCCGCACGCCGGGCTGGCGTAGCTCTCCTGGTACCACACGCCGCACTCGTGCAGATCGTCGAACGTCCAAGCCTTGGCCGCGCCCGCGACGCTCGCGCCCAGGTTCCGCAGGATGCGGCTCTTGGGCTGATCGCCGCGTGAGTCCACGTGCGCGAAGTTGCCGGCGAAGAGGTCGAAGTGACCGTCGGCGTCAAAGTCGCCGAAGCACGCGCCGATCGAGTGTCCGCCGTCGAACCCCGGGCTCGTCGCCAGCGCGTTTCTCTCCGCGGCCAGGTTCGTCAGCTTGCCCGAGCCGTCGTTCACCCACAGCACGTTCGGCTGGAGCCGGTAGTTCGAGACATAGACGTCGAGCGTGCCGTTCTCGTCAAAGTCGCACGCCGTCACGCCGCGAGCGCGGAAGTCCGCTGAGGTCATGGCGAGCGTGAACGCCCTTCCGTGATCGCTCAGGAGCAGGAACGACGGGTATGTGATCTGCTTGTCCCAGTCCTCGAACCCGCCGATGTAGAGATCGGGGAAGGCGTCGTTGTTGAAGTCGCCGACCGCCGCGGCGCGGCTGCTCGTGGGCGGGAGCTCGGGCAACCTGATTGCTTCGAACATCGGGAGTCCGTCGGGTCCGTCGCCGGTGTTGCGCAGCACGGCGATGGGCGCGAAGGAGATCACGTCGCCGCGCCCGTCGTTGTCGAGATCGGCGACGACGCCGCTCCCCGCGCCGGGGACGACGACGCGCGTGAAGGACTTGCCCTCGTGATTGATCCAGAGCACGCCGTCGCAGTAGAGATCGGGCCATGCATCGCTGTTGGCGTCGCACCAGGCCGCGGGCCCGCCTGGGAGCGCGAGGCCGAGCGCCGACGATTGATCGGAGAACATCTGCGCGCGTGCTTTGGGCGCGAGCAGGGCGATCACGATCACGAGAGGGTTCACGATCCGGCGTGCCAGGTGTGTCCAGAGCATCGGTTGGTCCCCACGATTCCAGGGCCTCGGGCGATCGGTACGACACCATCTTGAAGCCCGGGTTCCGCGGCGTCAAGGATCGGCGGCGCATCACCGCGATATGGCGCACCAACGCGGTGATGCGCGCGTGATTGCTGTCGCGGCTCCCCTGAGGACGGGGGTGCAGGGTCCGGGGCGGATGGAGTTCGGGCGGGGCGAGGGGCCGCGCCGGTCATTCCCGGATCTGCGACTTCTTCGCCTCGGCCTTGGCGCGCAGGTCGCTCGTGAGGGCGCCGGCGAAGCCCCAGTTGTCCATGTCGACCTCGTCGATGACGACATGGGTGTGCTCGGGGTGCTTTCCCAGCACCGTTGTGAGTGTGCGCGTGATTTCGGCGACGATGCGGGCTTTCTGCTCTTTGGTCACGCCGTCCTTGGTGATGCGAACGTTGACGTAGGGCATGGGGGTCTCCGTGAAGGGCAATGGAGAATGGGCAATGGGCGATCGAGCATGTTCCGGCCCGGACCTTCCTCACGGGCTCGTCGGTTCGGGCGTCCAACGACGTGGGGTTCAATTCGTGTTCGTCGGCGCTTCGGGCGCGCGGGGGGCGCGGAACCTCACCATGTACAGCACGCCCGCCAGCGCGATCCACACCACGCCGATCCACGCGGCGGAGTACGTGTCCTTGTTCATCATCGCACCGGTGAGGAGGGCGAGTTCGCCCAGCACGAACACGCCGGCGGCAAGGCGCGCGAGCGGGAGGGGAATGTGGTGCTTGGGGATGAAGCCCGGCTTGAGGAGCGTGCCGGCGGTCATGGCGAAGAACACGCCGTCGATAAAGACCACGCCGGTCGTGAGCTTGTCGATGCCTTTGTCTCCCGCGCTGAAGAGGAGGACGAGGCCCGAGAGGCCGAGGAGCAGGATCGCGGCGATGGGTGTGCCGCTGGGGCCCAGCCTTGCGAAGGGCGTGAAGAACCTGCCGTCGCGCGCCATGCCATAGATCAGGCGTGGGCCGGAGAGGAGCTGTGCGTTGAGCACGCCGAAGGCGGACAGGGTGACGGCGGCGGCGACGCCCCGCGCGCCCCATCCCGGGAAGACGCGTGCGACGGCGTCCGCGGCGATCGACTTGCTGGTCGCGGTCTGCTCATGCCCGAGCATGGTGAGATAGGCCCAGTTGGCGCTGACATAGACGATGACGACGACGACCACGCCGCCGATAATCGCGCGCGGGAGCGTCTTCTCCGGGTTTCGCACCTCGCCCGCGATCCAGAGCGCGTGCTGCCACCCGCCGTAGGCAAAGAACGCGGGGACGAGGGCGGCCATGACGCCGAGCGGTCCGAACATCGCGGTTGCTGGCGGCTCGCTGGCGGGAGTTTCGAACTTGCCGCTGGCTTTGGCCCATGCGGCGATGCCGACGACCGCCAGGAGAGCGAGGATCTTTGAGACGACCGAGAAGCCCTGGATCGTCGAGCCGAATTTGACTCCCAGCACGTTCGCGAGCGTGAGCGAGAGGATCATCGCCGAGGACATGGCGAGCTTGACGCCCGCCGACAGCTCATGCTCGCCGCTGTAGCCAAGGGCGGCGGCGAGGTTGTTGGTGCAGATGATCGCGATGATTCCGATGGCGCCCGCCTGGATCGCGGTGGCGTTGCAGAAGACGAACACGAACGCCGGGAGCGGACCCCAGGCGTCGCGGAGTGCCTGGTATTGCGCTCCACTGGCGACGTACCTTCGTCCGAGCTCGGCGAATGCAATCGCCCCGCACAGCGCCAGAACACCGCCCACCGACCACGCGAGGAGCGCCAGCGATGGCGACTGGACCAGCGCCGCCACCTGTCCGGGGCTGAAAAAGATTCCCACGCCGACGATCGCACCGATCACGATGCAGGCGGCATCAAAGGTGGAGAGCACCCGGGCGGGCCCGGAGCTGGGAGCAGCTTCACTCATGCGCGGAGCGTACCCGAACCGCCAGGTTGATGGACTCGATCCCGGTTTGCCATCGGGGCGCCACGCTGCCGGGGGTGACGGCCTTTCTCATCGTGACCATGTTCGACACGCTCGGCCCGGCGGCCCGGCTGGTGCGGAGTTGCCCATGGCCATGACGCCCATGATGAAGTGCCCGACGATGACCGACGCGATGGCCCGAGGCATGACGGCCCTCAGCGAGTTCGTTACCACAGTTGCGAATCTGGAATATGACGCGGATGAATCCGTGCGCGATCCCGGCCGAAGTCGAGGTCGTACCTTATCTTGACAGTGTGGTACATTGTCGCCGACGACCCGGCGGTGAGTCCCGGGCCCGGAGTCCATGGTGTGAGAACTGCCCTGCTCGCCTTTGTGTTTGTCGGGGTCGTCGCGCTGGTGGCTGGAGTGGCAGTGTGGTCGCGATGGGCCGGCCTGGCATCCAGCGAACGGCCCCCGGTCAACCTCGCTGCTTCGTTTCAACCCGCCAAGGACCGCGCCATGCAACTCCAGACGTCCTCTCCGAAGTCCGATTCACCCGCGCGAAACGTTAGCAAGTCGGCGTACGACATCACGCCGCTCTCCAAAGATCGTGTGGATGAACTCGCCAAGAAGCTGAAGCCGGAGGAGGCCGCCGTGATCCTCGCCAAGGGCACCGAGCCGGCGTTCTGCGGGAATCTGGTCGACAATCACAAGGACGGGCTGTACGTCTGTCGGTTGTGCGGCCTGCCTCTGTTTTCGTCTGACTCCAAGTTCGACTCGGGCTCGGGCTGGCCGTCGTTCTTCCAGCCGTTCGACAAGGACCATGTCGCGTACAAGCACGACGGGTCCTTGGGGATGCAGCGCACGGAGATTCTGTGCGAGCGATGTGGCGCGCACCTGGGCCACGTGTTCGAGGACGGGCCTCGCCCGACTGGGCTGCGCTATTGCCTGAACTCGGTCTCACTGGAATTCCTGGACAAGGGGTCGGCGTTGCCAGAGGCGTCGCGTCCGATCGAGACGGAAGTGGCGTACTTTGCCGGGGGCTGCTTCTGGGGCGTGGAGGATCGGTTCGAGCAGACGCCGGGCGTCATCGACGCCGTGAGCGGCTACATGGGCGGAAAGCTCGAGAACCCGACGTACAAGCAGGTTTGCTACGAGAATACCGGGCATGCCGAGACGGTGATGGTTCGGTTTGACCCGAAGGTGATCAGCTACAAAGACCTGCTGGCGAAATTCTTCCGGTATCACGACCCGACGCAGTTGAACCGGCAGGGCCCGGACTATGGAGACCAGTATCGCTCCGCGATCTTCGCGGCGAGCCAAGAGCAGCTGGACGAGGCGAAGGCGTTTGTCGCGGATCAGCAGGCGAACAACCCGAGGTACAAGAGCCGAAAGATTGTGACCCAGATTGTCGCGAAGGAAGCGGCCGGGAAGTTTTATCCCGCGGAAGAGTACCACCAGGACTATCACGCCAAGAACGGCGGTCACTGCGCCATGCCCGCGGACGAATAGCGGGCGCGGGCGAGTCGCCGCCCGTTTGTGCCGCGGTGGATCGTCGGATCGGAGGAATCATGAGGCGTGCCTCGCACTCGCCCGATCAGACGCCGCTCCCCGGCGGCCCGCTCGGGCTCGATCTTGGTCCGATCTGGAACGCGGTGGTTCACGAGCCCAGCACCGGGGTCGCGATCGTCAGCCGGGACGGTGTGACACGGTGGGCCAACGCGCAGGCCGTGCGGATCTTTCACGGCCCGGGCGTCACGCCGGAGATGATCATCGGGCGGCCATGGACCGAGTTCTTCCCTCGCGAGTGGATCTCTGAGCGGCTGGCGCTGCTTCAGCGCGTCCATGAAACGCAGCAACCGATCCTGCTTCGCACGATCTGGCGCGGCTTTCAGCATGTCTCGTGGATCAATCCGATCCCCGCGGACGATCGGGACGGTTCGGTCGCCGACCCTCTCCCCGAGCGATTTCTCGTGATCACGAGGCGGACCGAGGGCGACGTGTTCGAGATCGCGGGGAAGGGAAGCGCGGCGGACGTGCGCGAATCCGACGTCGTGAATCTTGGGCCGTTGGATGTGCTCTCGCCGCGTGAGCTCGAGATATTGGCCTTGATCGGGCAGGGGATGAGCATCAAAGAGATCGCCTCGATCCTGGGGCGATCGGTGAAGACGATCGAGAACCACCGGACGAGCATCGGCGAGAAGCTCAAGATCGACGACCGGGTGCACCTGGCGGAGATCGCTCGCCGCGCGGGGCTCACGGTGCTCGACGCGGAGCGGCGTCGAGTTGATGTGGGGCCGTATCACAGGGATTGACGCGGGTCGGGTCTGAGTATTCCTCGGATTCCAGCTGCATCCCCCGAGTCGCACGCTCCCCATGTACCCATCGAACCTTTTTCTTGACGGCCCCGAAGCGGTCCAGGATTGCCTTTGTGCTTCATTCCGAGCGGGAGTTCTGAGTCAGGCGGCGCGGCGGAGGGCGACGGATGAAAGCTGCCCGCTGTTTGAGCTCTGGCGCCGCGATTTTGGCGAGCGCGACCCGCGACCCCAACCCGGCGAGCCGACTTCTCGCTCACAACGGAAGGCAGAACTGGCGCACCCCAGTGCCGTGCATTGAATCATTGAGGATAATCGCGTAGGGCTTTTCCCCATTTTGGATGATTTCGTGCCACCCGTGATTCAGTCCATCCTAATGATTCTTTAGGAAACCAGGTTTCGGGTATGCTCGGGAGATCGGTCGGCGGCTCAGGACTTGAACTCTCCTGAGCATTGAAACCGCACATCAAGGATGGGCTTGACATGCAATTGACGACCCCTCGAAATGGCTCGCAGCCCGATTTTGGGACGGACAACCCGTTGATCGGCGCGCTTCTGAGTGACCCCGCGTCAGCCGTTTGTTTGGTGACGCCCGTGGGAAAGATGGTGTTCTGCAACCCACAGTGGGACCGCTTGATGGCGGCAGTCCATCCGGGGCATGGTGAGCACATGACCGGGCTCACGCTGTCGGACATTCTTTCGAAGCCCCAGGCGGAGGAGTTCTTGGAGCTCATCCAGCGGTCGCTCGATGGAAGGCAGCCGCTGCTTGTTCGCAAGTTGTGTGGCGGGCGGATGTTTCGGTGCTGGCTGTATCCGATCGAGACGACCGGGCGGGCGCCGTTCGATCAGTCGCTCATGCTCATGAGCGTTCGACCGGAGATGATCGAGGAGGCGCCGACCGAGAGCTTGCCGGAGGGGGCGGCGGCGGTCGAGTTTCGGAGCGGTGGCATGGGCCCGCTGGAGGCGTTGTCGCCGCGGGAGTTGGAGGTTCTGACGCTCCTGGCCGAGGGGCTGACGATCCGTGAGATCGCCGCGAAGCTGCATCGCTCGGAGAAAACCGTCGACAAGCATCGCACGTCGATCCATTCGAAGCTGGGCGTCCATGACCGGGTGGCGCTCTGTGATATTGCGCGTCGAGCGGGTCTGAGGTCCTGGTCACTTCCGGGCGCACCGTTCCAATAATCCTGGTGGTGGCAGGTTCATTGAGCCGGAATCCGCCGCTGTCGCGGACGCGAATGCAGCCAAGGACCATGAGACCGTCCACGGACCAACGCGAATCGCGCCTCCTTCTTGGGGAGTTGCTGTTTGCGCGCGCCAAGGAGATCGGGGCCGCGGCGGCGAGCGATCTCTGCGCCCGCTGCGCGGAAGCCCGCGAGGCATTCTCGCCCCTCCCTGTCGCCAAGTGGAGCGAGCAGCTGGAGGGTCGTGTTCAGGAGTTGGCGGCGGCGGTCGCCTACGGCGCGCCCGGGTGCTTCACAGGTCAGATCGGTTGGGCACGCGCCGCGTTCAACGTGCGGGGCGTGTGCTGTTCTCACCTCTCGGAGAGCCTTTCGGCGCTCTCACGGGTGCTCGCCCGCGAGCTGACGGCGGAGGACTATTCGCTCGTGGAAGAGGTGATCGCGTCGGCGACGCGAGAGCTGAAATCGACAGGCTGCGAACCCGCCTCGCGGTTGTCCGCGAAGCCCGAGTTGGCGGCGGCCTCGGCCGAGTTCCTTGTTGCCGTACTCGAGGGCGACCGTCGGCGGGCGTCGGCGGGGATCCGGGCGATTCAGGGTGGCGGTGTTGATCCGCGGGTGATCTACGCCGAGGTGCTAGCTCCGGCGCTGTGCGAGCTTGGGCGATTGTGGCACCTGGGCGAGATCAGCGTGGCCGAGGAGCACTTCGCGACGACCACAGCGCAGATGGTAATGAGCGAGGTTCTATCGAGGGCCACGCCCGCGCCGCGTGATGGGCGCGTGGTGCTGGCTGCTTCGGTGGAGGGCGACAGTCACGATATGGGGGTTCGCATTCTCGCGGACCTGCTCGAGCTCTCGGGCTGGCGTGCGATTTTTCTTGGATCGAGTGTGCCCGCGGACGAGCTCGCCGGGGGGGCGCGTGACTTTGGCGCGGACCTGGTGGCGATTTCCGCGACGCTCCCGGTTCACCTGCGGGCGGTGGAGGCGGCCATCGCTTCGGTCCATGCGCTGCCGCGCCCGGTGCTGGTGGGCGGCCCGGCGTTCTGCCACTGCCCGGAGACATGGCGGGTGATGGGCGCCGATGCCTATGCCGCGTGCGCCGTGGAAGCGGTGCGGATAGCCGACGCGCTGGTGCCGAGGGCCGATGGAGGGTGAGCGCGGAGGTTCGCGGCTCGGCCTACCTTTTCCCGGAATGGCAGTCGGTCGTTGCCCTGGACCACGGTGAACCCTGTCGCATGACTCAATTCTTTGCCGCCCACGACGTCTTGGTGCTTGCGTCGGTGCTGCGCGAGATGTTCCACGGTCATTCGTGGGTCGCGGAGATGGTGAGCACCTACGGGTATCTCTTCCTGTTTGTGGGCACTTTTCTGGAGGGCGAGAGCGTGGTGCTGGCGGGCGGGTTTGCCGCCTACCACAAGCTGCTCAGCCTTCCGGTGGTGTACCTGGTCTGTTTCATCGGCTCGTTTCTGGGTGACCAGTTCTGGTATTACATCGGGCGTTGGAAGGGCGGCTGGGTTCTCGACCGGTTCCCGAAGTTCAAGGGCAACTTTGCCAAGGTCCGCCGGTGGATGGGGCGTGGCGAGGATTTGGCGGTGGTGGCCTCGCGTTTCATCCCCGGCACACGGATGGCGACGCCGTTGCTTCTGGCATCGGGCGGTTACTCGGCGTGGCGATTCGCGATGTTCAACGCGATCGGCGCGGCGGTGTGGTCGCTGTCGCTCGCGTCTCTGGGTTGGTATATCGCCAAGGCCGCCGGATCGGTCGGGATTCAGAGGAAGTTCCAGCTCTACATCCTGGCGGGACTCGGACTGTTCGGGCTGACATGGTGGCTGGTGTCGAGCATCGCTCGTCGCACCGCGGCCGCCGCGAAGGCGAAGATGGCGCATCGTCATGAACGACAGGCGATGGGCGAGCGAGGGGACGAGGCGGCGAATCCGACCAGCGACCCGACGGGGGCGGAACCGGCGTCACCGGCCGCCTCTGGCGGGGGGTGCGGGCCGTCGGGTTCGCAGGACGCGCCCGGCGTTTCGATCCCTTCGAGCGCCGAACATTCGATTCATGCCGGAGGGGATCATGGCTCACATGCGTCGGGACGATGACGGTCGTGCTTGCCGGCGGGACTTGAGTTCGGCGGGTGCGGGCTGGGTGCGCATGACGGCGCTGGTGGTGCTGCTGGGGGCGATGTCGATGTTCGCCGGCTGCGCCGTGCTGGGGAAGCCCAGCGCGAGCATCGTCGACGCGAAGTTGACCGATCTTTCGCTCGAGGGCGTCACGGTTGCGATGAAGGTGGATGTCAAGAATCCGTACCCGATGGCCGTGCCGTTGACGAGCGTGGAGTATGGGCTTTCATCGAAGCAGGAATCGATCCTGACCGGGGCTGTGAATAGTCCTGGTTCGATCCCGGCGCGAGGGAGCAAGACGCTTGACGTGCCGCTGCGGGTGAAGTTTGCGGATGTTCTTTCGGCGGTGGAGGGGCTCCGGCTCGGCGCGGTGGTGCCGTACGCGGTGAACTTGAACCTCCACCTCGATGTGCCGGGCGGGGAGAAGCTGGCACTCCCGTTGAAGAAGGAGGGCGAGCTGCCGATCCCGAACGTGCCGGACGTGCGAATCAGCGAAGTGAAATGGGACGAGGTCTCCCTGCTGAGCGCCAAGGGGGTCATCAAGCTGGATGTCACCAACACCAACGAGTTTGATGTCGGGCTTTCGAGGCTTGGCTATGCGATGTCGGTGGGAGGGACCAAGGTGGTGAGCGGCACGCTGAATGATGCCGCATCGCTGTCGCCGGGGCAGAGCAAGTCGCTGGCGATACCGGTGAAGATCTCGCCGGCGTCGCTGGGGCTGGCGGTTGTGAACATGCTGAAGTCGAACAGCACGTCGTATGAGATTGTGGGCGACCTTGGCATCAAGACTCGATTCGGAGCCTTCGAGCTTCCGACGAGGCGGTTCGGGTCGCGGTAGAGGTCACGAGCCCTTGCCCTGGGCGTTCATCTGCTCGATGAATTGGTTGGCCTCGTTGATTGAGGCTTCCATCTCGGCGACCAAGCGTGTGACGTCGCCTTGTATCTGGTTCACGTTGCTCTGGAGCGAGGCTATCGCCCGGGCGTTCAGGTTGTGCTTCAGGAACAACACCTGGTCCTTGAACGCGAGCAGGACCGGCGCCATCTTCGACTCGGCGGCTTTCATGGCCGAGAGCAACTTCTGGTATTGCGACTTGGTGTCATCGAGCTGCCGACGGCTGGACGCTCGCAGGGCGTCGCTGTTGTATTGCGAGAGTTCTTCTTCCCACTCTTTGAACAGGGCATCGGCGACGTTTTCCACGTCCTTGATCCGACCGCGCACGTCCTGCGCCTGGCTTTCGGAGGCCTCGTACTCGGCCTTCAGCTTGTTGTACTTGGCTTCGAGATCGCCGCCCGACGCTCCGGTGACGGCCATGAACTGGGCGAGCGCCGACTCGAACTGCTTTTTGGTTTCGGTTTGCTCATCGCGTGCATCCTTCACACGGTCAACCAGTTGCTCGCGCTTGGCGTAGCCCAGCTTCTCCTTGAGAGCAATGGTGGTGCTGGCACACCCGGCGCAGGCAATACCAAAGCCGAACGAGAGGATGGCGGCGAACAAGACGCTACGCATGGGCTTCTCCAGATTCAACGTCGGGGCGCGGCCGGTCGCCTCTGAAATCAGTCTAGCGATGTGGGAGCTCCTGGTGCTCGGTGGTAACGAAGGGGTGCTCTGGGGCTGGACCTCGTCTTTTTTCGGGTGTGCGCTATACTGGCTTCCCGGTAACTCTACCGGTGTGTTCCACTCAGGAATTGCCCGCCGCGGGCTACGCGCGACCGACCGACGGCGGGAAGCACGTTCAGTTCGAATCTATTTTTGAGAAAGGCGCATCGATGAAAAAGCTGATGGGAACTTTGGCGGCCGGCTTCGTGGCCGTCACCATGTTCGCGGGGTGCGAGAGCACCAAGCCGAGCACCGGCATGATCCATCCGTACGACGACCCGAACTCGGGTCGCGCCGTGGCGAAGCGGGAAGTTCCGGCTCCGAAGAAGGAGGCTCCGGCCCCGAAGAAGGAAGCCCAGGCTCCGGCCCCGGCTGCCGAACCCGCGGCCGCCACTTCGAGCAATGTGCTGTATTACCCGACCGGGCGGCGTGAGGGCTCGGGCCTGATGGTCGAGAAGTTCACGCCCGCCGAGGTGAGCGCCGGGACGCCGTTCGATTACCAGATCAAGGTGACGAATATTTCCGGCACGACCCTTTCGGACGTGGCGGTGTGGGACATGCTCGACCAGGGCTTCAACTACGCCTCCAGCAGCCCGTCGGGCACCATGGACGCCCCGACCCGCACCCTGAAGTGGATGCTGGGCGACATGAAGGCGGGCGAGGTCAAGACGATCAACGTGAGCGGCTCGGCGACGAAGGTCGGCACGATCACCAGCTGCGCCTCGGCGAGCTACAACCTCGCGGTGTGCCAGACCATCAAGGTCGTTCAGCCCTCGCTGGCGGTCAAGAAGGAAGCGCCGGCCGAGACGCTCCTTTGCGACGCGTTCCCGGTCAAGATCACGGTCAGCAACACCGGCTCGGGCGTGGCCCGCAACGTGAAGGTGTCGGACCAGCTCCCGTCCGGCCTGTCAACGACCGACGGCAAGAACAGCTGGGACGCGGTGATCGCGTCGCTTGGCGCGGGCGAGAGCAAGACCTTTGACGTCATGGTCAAGGCCGACAAGACCGGCGCGTACAAGAACATGGCCAAGGCCAGCGCGGACGGCAACCTGAGCGCCGAATCCAACGCGACCAGCACGGTCGTCAAGCAGCCGGTGCTGACGATCACCAAGAAGGGCAGCGAGCGCGTCGTCATCGGCCGCCCGGTGAACTTCACGATCACCGTCGCCAACACGGGGGACGCCCCCGCGGCGGACACCGTCATCAAGGATCCGATCCCGGCGGGCTCGACGTTCGTCAGCGCTACCGAGGGCGGCAAGGTCGACGGGAACAACGTTGTGTGGAACCTCGGCACGCTCGCTCCGGGCGCGTCGCGGACCGTCAACGTCAGCCTGAACGTCGCCACGAGCGCCAACATTTCGAACACGGCGACGGTGACGGCCAAGTGCGCGAATCCGGCTTCCGCGACCGCGGGCACCCAGGTCGCCGGCGTTCCGGCCATCCTGCTCGAGGTCGTTGACGACCCCGACGCCGTTGAGGTTGGCGGGCAGGTCACCTACACGATCGACGTGACGAACCAGGGCTCGGCCCCGGCGACCAACATCAAGATCGTGGCCGACCTTGAGGACTTTGAGCAGTACATCTCTTCGAGCGGCGTGACCGCGGGCACCGCCGCTGGCCGCACCATCACGTTCGGCACCGTGCCTTCCTTGGCTCCGAAGGCCAAGATCACTTGGAAGGTCGTGGTCAAGGGCGTGAAGGCCGGCGATACCCGCTTCAAGGTCGTCCTGACGGCGGATCAGTTCAGCCGCCCGATCGAGGAGACCGAGTCCACCAACTTCTACCAGTGATCAACACCGATGTTCGGGCATGAACCGAACAGGTGGCTTGATTGACCTCACACCGGCGCGCTCGAAGGGGCGTGCCGGTTTTTTGTTGGGGGTTGTGGGTGTACCCGAACGCACGATCGGAGCGCTGAATCACACCGGCGATGCAATTCGATGGGCGGGGCTGCGAATAATGGGTTGTCCTGGCCGGCGGTTGCGCCGGGGATCACTGTCCGGGGTTTGCCGAGCGAGTTTCATCGCGTCGGTTCGCACACGAACAAAGGATGATGTCAATGAAAACGAAGCTGACTGCCGTGGCGTTGCTGCTGGCCGCGACCATGATGGTCGCGTGCGAAGAGAAGAAGGCTGACACGGGCGCCAAGGCGCTGGACAAGGCCAAGGAAGCGACCAAGGAGGCGGCCAACAAGACGGGCGAGGCGGTGAAGGAAGGGGCCGACAAGGCGACCGAGGCCGCCAAGGACGCTGGGGAAGCGGCCGCGGACAAGGCCAAGGAAGCGACGGATGCGGCGAAGGGGAAGGTGGCGGAACTGACCGACGCGGCCAAGTCTTCGATGAACGATTACCTGAGCAACCTTGGCAAGCTCACGGAGACGCTGGCGGGGGCCAAGGACCCGATCAGCGGCGGGAAGGCGGCGATGGATGCCAAGCCGTTGACCGAGAAGGTCTCGGGCGCTCTGGCCGCGTTGGACAAGCTGTCGCCGGAACTGAAGGCGTCGCTCAAGGAGACGTTCAAGGACCAGCTCTCGGGCGTGACGACAAAATACAAGGAGCAGGTTGATCGCCTTGCGAAGGATTCGACCTTCGGCAAGGCCCTCAGCGACATGCTCAAGAACGTGAAGCTGTTCGAATAACTCGGATCGGCCGGCCCGGATTCGCGCACGACCCGGACTTGCTTCCGGGTCTTTTTAGTCCCGCGTTGCCCCGAGGTGTGCAAGAATCCGATGTCCAGTGTGACAGGAGTGATCATGTCCGACGAGGTTGAACAGGGCCGGGAGTCAATCGGGAGCGAGCGGGCGAGTTCGGGGGCGGGAGCGCCGCGGAAGCGCCGGGTGGCTCCGGATCCGAGGCTCGAGCACGCGGTCGCGATGGAGAACGCGGGCGACGCGTCGGCGGCGGTGATGGCGTACCAGGCGGAGATTCAGTCCGATCCTTCGTTCGGACTGGCGCACGCGGGCCTTGGGGCGTTGTTCCTTCGACTTCGGCGGCTTGACGAGGCGATCGGGTCGCTTGAAACGGCGGTGAAGTTGCTTCCGGGGAATCCGTCGCCCGTCGGGAGCCTGGCGATGGCATTGCTTCGCCGCGGACGAGTGGGCGAGGCGCGAAGCTGGGCGACGAAGCTGACGCAGATGACGCCCGCGGCGCAGCCTGCGTACATGCTTCTGGCCGACTGCTGTTATGCGATGAGGGATCAGTCGGGCATCATCGAGACGTACGCGGCGGCGCACCGGGCGATGCCGACGAATAAGGACGTGCTCTATCACTACGCCAAGGCGCTGCTCAACGCCAACAAGAACGAGCGGGCCGAGCGGGTCTTGACCGCGGCGTTCGAGGAGATCGATGCCACTCCGGATTTGCTGGGATTGCTGGGCGATGCGTACTACCGCCAGGGGATGCTGCGTGAAGCCGAGCAGGTGCTGGAGGAGGCGCTTCAGGCCGACCCGGCGTGCCAGTACGCGTTGGCGACGATGGCCCGGATCCGCTCGGCGGAGGACAAGACCGACGAGGCGGCGGCGTACCTGGAGAAGCTGACCCCGCCGCTGGAGCCGACCTCGGTGGTGATTCTGGCGCAGGTTCGCCGTCGTCAGAAACGGATCGACGAGGCTGAGCGTGTGATCGAGGAATTGCTGGCGCGTCCCGGCCAGCAGCCGCACTCCCTGGCGGCGTCGCGCTTTGTGCTGGGCTCGATCCGCGAGAGCCAGGAGCGTTACGACGAGGCGTTCAAGCTCTACAAGGAGGCGAACGAATCAAGCCTGGCGCGATTCGATCCGGAGGCGACGCGGCGATTCACGGACTCACTGATCGAGGTGTACAACGCGTGGAAGGCGCCGACGTATGCGCGGGGCGATGCGACGCAGGTGCCGATCTTCATCGTGGGCATGCCGCGCTCTGGAACGAGCCTTGTGGAGCAGATCCTGGCGTCGCACCCCGAGGTATTCGCGGCGGGCGAGTTGTCGGACCTTGAGATCATCGCGCAGAGGGCTTGCCGCCGGCTCGGGATCCAGCCGCGGCCGTATCCGACCTATATGCCGATGCTGTCGAGCGAGCAGGTGCTGGCGATGGGGAGGCCGTACCTCGACCGCATTCGCGCGACGGCGCCTCGGGCCACGCGCCACACGGACAAGATGCCTCACAACTTCCGTCACGTTGGCCTGATCTGGCAGTTGTTCCCGAACGCGCGGATTGTTCACTGCCGGCGTGATCCGATCGACACCTGCCTATCGTGCTACTCGGTCTCGTTCAATGCATCGCACGCGTACTCCAACACATTGGAAGGGTTGGCGTTCATGTACGGCGAGTACCGGCGCCTGATGCAGCACTGGCGGTCCTCGCTTCCACTCAACATGCTCGAGGTGGTGTACGAGGAGCTGGTCGCGTCGCCGGAGGAGTGGTCGCGGAAGGTCGTCGAGTTCGCCGGCCTGCCGTGGAATGACAGGTGCCTTGATTTCCACAAGACCAAGCGGGCGGTGCTGACGGCGTCGGTCGATCAGGTGCGTCGCCCGGTGTATGACTCCTCGATCGGTCGGTGGAAGAAGTTCGAGGCGCACCTGAGGCCGTTGATTGATGCGATGGGCGATCTGGCGCACGTGCCCGGCTGATCGGGTCTTCGGGAGGTACGCATGCCCTGGAGGACCGTGCCGGCGCCGGTGACGCTCGAACTCCCGCGGGGCCGAGCGCGCCTGGTGCCGTATTCGCATGAGCACATACCCGAGCTGGTCTCGGCGCTGGGCGACGGGTCGCTGTTCCGGTGGATGCCGGTGGCGCCGCCGACGACGCCTGAGCAGATGCGTGTGTTCATGGGAAAGGCGCTGGAAGCGCAGGCGCGCGGCGAGGAGATTCCCTTTACGATCATGGATCGCCGGACAGGCAGGGCGATCGGCTCCACGCGCTATCTCGACATCCGGCACGCGGACCTGGGGCTCGAGATCGGCTGGACGTGGCTCTCGAACGAGTCGCAGCGCACGGCGATCAACACGGAGTGCAAGCTCTTGCTCCTGCGCCACGCCTTTGAGGAGTTGGGGGCGATCCGCGTGCAACTGAAGACTGACGCGAGAAACTCGCGATCGCGGGCGGCGATCGGGCGGATCGGAGCGAGATTCGAGGGCATTCTGCGTCAGCAGCGGATCCTGCACGACGGGTTCCGGCGCGACACGGCGTACTACAGCGTGCTTGCCGAAGAGTGGGGAGGCGTTCGGGATCGTCTGGAATGGATGCTGGAATCGCGGAGGGAAGTCGCGCCGGTGCAATAGAGCGCCGGTGTGCTACATTGTGCTACGCTGCGGCACTCGCCGCGCACGCGGTTTGGTACCACCATCTGGAGATTGTTCATGGCTCGTTCGGCTCGATTGGCACGCAACATCGTGGTTGGCACACTGGCGCTCAGCGCGCTTTCGTTCCTGGCGGCGCCGCTTTCGGCGCAGCAGGATTCCAAGCCGGCGGATCGTCCCACCCAGGCCCAGCCAGGTCAGCCCGAGGGGCGTCAGCCTGGGCAGCCCGGCCAGCCCGGTGAGCGGCGTGGGCAGCCGGGTGGTCCCGGCGGCGGGCGGATGGGGCCGCAGAACGCGGAAGGCGCGATGAAGAACATGAACCGGGCGGTGCGGAATCTCGGTCGCGCGCTCGACGGCACGGGAACGGCCGAGGACGCGATCAAGGCGGTGGCCGAGGCGGAAGCGGCGTGCGCCACGTGCCGGATGTTCCAGCCCGAGCACGCCCAGGGCGACGCGGGCAAGATTACCGAGTACCGCAAGCGTCTGATCGCGCTCTCCCGCACACTGCTGGAGATCGAAGAGCAGATCATGAACGGAAAGACCGCCGAGGCGAAGGCCGCCATGGAGAAGATCAAGACGATGCAGCAGGAAGGGCACGACGCGCTGGGCGTGAAGAAGGATTAGTCGCGCGGCGTTCAGCGGCGGCGAATGTCGCCGGTCATGAGCACATCGAGCCCCGGGTGATCGGCCCGGGGCTTTTCGTGCGCCGAGGGCGTGGCCTTGGGGTGGGGGTGCTGGTCGCCTGAGCGATGGGGAATGGTGCGGCCTTTGAAGCCGCGGGCTTTGGCGCGTCAGCGTTGGCGGTCGTCCGCGGGCGGGCTGGTCTTGGGCAATTCGGCGAGGTCGGACCTCCAGCTTTCGATCCGTGAACCCAGGTCTCGGCCGAGCGCGCTGAGTGATCGCATCGTCTCGGCCTGGAACGCTCCCTCGACGGGCGGTCGCCAGTCATCCGGGATGGCGACGTATCGAAACTCGGCGTCGATTCCGTCGCGTCTCTGAAGCTCGATGGCCAGCGACAGCTGCCGCAGCGCGCCGATGGTTGACGAGCGGATCGCGGTGGCGACGCTCGCCTCGGTGATGGAGACCCAGGTGGGGCGCACCTGGTGGACGGTCCCTCCCAGCTGGTTGTTGACGATGACCCAGAACCTGAACCTGGGAAGCTGTCGGCCCTGGTTACGCTCGCGGTAGACCTGCACGGGCGCGCCCGGCGCGCGGAGGTCGGCGTCGTAGAGGATGTTGGAGGTTGCCCCGCCATCGACGTAGAGCGTGTCGTCGATGACGACGGGTGGGAAGAGGGCGGGGATGGCCGCGGAAGCCATCAGAACTTTGTAGAAGCGATCGCTGTCGATCTCTCCGGAATCGATGCGAGAGGCTTCCGTGGTCAGATCCCAGGGGTGCATGCGTCCCAAGTCGAGGTTGGTGGCTCCGACGGCGAGCGTTCGATTCTCTCGTGCGGCCGCGGCGATCGCCGCGATGGTCGGCGCGTCGATCTGGGCGCGTACGTCGCGCTCCAGCCCGCGGGTGTCGAGGAAAGACAGCCTGCCCGGGAGGAAGAAGAAAATATCCCGGAGCGTGATCCAGTCTTTTCTGGGGTGCTCGTAGAGTTCGAGGACGCGCCGGAATGATTTCTCATCCCCGAGCAGGGCGAACGGGGCGATGAGCGCGCCGGTGCTCACGCCCGTGACCACGTCGAACGTCGGGCGTGTCCACGAAGGATCGGTGATGCTGCCCCAGCCCTCGAGCACGCCAGCGCCGAAGGCGCCGTAGTCGCCGCCGCCGGAGAGCATGAGGATGTCGAACACCGCGGGCGGCCCGCCCTGCTCCTGGAGCGAGATTTCGTCTTCCATTCGACGGACGGTGCGATCCACGAGCTTCTTGACATGACGCGCGGTCGCGGCTTGTTGATCGCGGGCGCGAGCTTCGAGCTCCGTCGGAGACAGTGCCGGGCGGTCGACGGCGCAGGCGCACAGCCACACGCATGCGAGAATGGCGAATCCTCGCGTGCGCAAGGGGATCCATCGGGCCGTTG
>JABLTH010002210.1_pt1 | contig 55221 bp, 24 predicted proteins | sample 7875711 | NCBI WGS metagenome assembly JABLTH01 (sample SAMN14941262, study PRJNA633318) | bioreactor metagenome | isolation source: bioreactor | place: China | collected 2019-03-05 | reverse complement strand
GTCCGTCTGAAATCCGCTACCGTTCGGCAAAATGCGCACAACGTCGTTGCCCGTGTTTCGCAAATAGAAAATGCACTGCATGAACAGATGCAGATCAACCGGCCCGCCCGAGAGGTTCGTGACGGTCACCGCGGTCAGCAAATCCGAGCGCCGATAGACTCCGCCACCCCCTTTCAAGTGATAGTCCAGCGTGAGCCCGAAAACGCCCGCCAACTCATAGCGAAGGACCAGCCGGTCGCCCTCCGGCGAAGGGACCGCCGAAACCACCTGCTCCGGATCGAACGCGGTTTCGTTGTCATTCGTGCCGATTCGAAAAAAGAACTGACTTGGGCTGCCTTGGAACAGGTCGTATCCATTGCCGGGGTGGATAGACCAAGACTCCGCGCCCCACCAACCCCGGGAATTCACTTGCAGCGCAGAATTTCCACTACCCAATTCCCAAAACGGAGGTTCAGGAAGACCGACGCTTAGGCCGGACATGACCAGTGTTGCGGATAAAGCCGCAAAGATATACCACATCTTCACGGGCTGCTCCTGAATATGTTGGAAACCGCCGCCGCAAGTGGCGGGTTTGTGCCCGGATACAGATGCATATAGAAATCCACACCCCCGCTGTTCGTGATGGCCAGTCCCGTGGTTTCATTATTCTCCGCGACCGTCGGAAACACACCGGAGTTTACGGTGCCATACTCCACGTGTGTACTTAAGATCACACGATTGGAGGCGAAGGCAACTACAGTTGTTACCCCGTAGTATGTCCAGCCGGGATTGAGGATTGGATTCGTGTGGGAAGGATTTTCCGCCTGCCATAATATTTCAGGGCACACAAACTCCGGTCGCGCGTCGTCCGGAAGATCCATAATCCGATTGTAGCTGAAGCTGAAACTGTTTGAGATTTCGTTCGGGGTCCACAGAACCCCAGTTGTTTTGTCGTGTGTCCAGTTGAAGGTGACGTGAAACTCTCTCCCCTTGGCGTTCACCTGCTTGCCGATGCGCTCATAGATGTTTGACGTCAGGATGTCGGTGCGCAGATTCTTCCACGATGGCACCCAAGTGTTCGTGCCGTTGATAACCATCCCGGGGTACCGATTGGAGAACGCCAGATTTGCCGCAGCGTCATAGGTGGAGCCGGTTGATCCACCGCCATCCTTATTGATGTACGTCTCGGATACGTCAATACCATCCACGCCGAGGTCCAGAATTTCGCCCATGACCGAATCCATCCAGTTGAGAAAGTTTGTGTTGTACGGTGAAAGCAAATAGGAACTTGTGTGATAGGAACCGTCCCATTTGACTTGACGCCATGTAGCGTTTGAGTGGTACGCATCCTTGAAAAGCGCATTGGCGGGTTGGACCCACGCGATCACCTTCAAGCTGTTTGAGTGTGCCCGCGATAGAAGGAGCGGCAAGATGTTCTCTTGACCTTTTCCGATTACTGGCCGCAGATAAAGCCCCGTTGGTGCCCAATATGTTCCGCTTTCATACGTCATCGCATAAGCGTAAATGGTATTCGCTCCCCACTTCACAGCGTTGCTGACAAGTCCGTTAACAATGTTTGTCGTATTGCCCGATTCGTAAGAAAAATCCACACGGTACCCCCGCGTCTTTTCAACATGCACGTTGATGTTCGTCGCGCCCGCGGCCGTCAGGAAAACATTGGTGATCCGGAAGTACGGCGGTTCTTTCCCCTCCCACAGGCCGTTCGAGTTCAGGTCGCGGAAGGCTTTGACCCAGTAGTCCGTGCCGGCCACGAGGTTCGTCAGTGTGTACGCGCCCGGCGCGGCCAGGACCTGCCGCCATTGGCTTGTCCATGCGAACTTCGCCGTGCTCGCCAACACGACCACCTGACCCGTGCTCGATCCTTTGTACGTGACCACGCCGGAGATGGAGGGCGGATTGGTCGAGACGTTCGGCACGGTCGGATCGGTTCCGCTGTGCACTTCGTCGCCGTCGTCCGTGCCGTCGCCGTCCGTGTCCCACTTCTCCGGATGCGCGCCGTAGGCCAATTCATCCAAATTGCCCAGGCCGTCAAGATCCTCATCCGCGCCATAGTCGTAGAGGGTGCGAACCTGGCCGGCGGAAAGCGCCCGGTTGTAAAGCCGCGCGTCGTCGAGCGAGCCGTTCAGCCAGCGGTCGGTGTCCGATCCCACGCCGCCAAAGCCGATGCCCAGCGGGTTCGAATTCGCGACGCCGGTCCCATTGGTCAGGTGGGTGTACGCGACCTGCCCGTTGACGTAGAACACGACAGCGGTCTTATCGTACGTTACAGCCAGGTGCGACCAGACCCCGACCGGCAGAATCGTGTTGGCCACCACATAGGATCCCGCTTGTACGCCATACCAGTAAAATTGAGGCTTCCCGTCGCGTATATTCAGATAGTAGGCGCCGCCCTTCTGGAAGATGGCTTGACGGATCCCGTTGGAAACCCACGGGCGCACCCAAGCCGCCACGGTAATGCCCGATGTCGGGCTGATCGAAGACGACGAGGGCACATCAATCCCGTCATTCACGCCGTCTAAATCCAAGCCTCGCCAGATGGGGCCCCACACGGTCGCCGCCTGCGCGGTGGCGCCGGTGAGCGTCCCGACATTGTTGCTGCCGCTTGAATCCACGACCGTCGTCCCGTTCGTTTCATCCAATTTGTACCATGCCGCCAGCCCATCGGTTAAGGAGATGTTCGTCAAATCCGAAATCACGACGCTCAACCCGGAGACCGGCGCCGTGGTCACGACCAGCGGATTGGCACCGTATTCACCCCGCGGGTCCCACGAATCGAGCGCATTGTTCGTGTTGGCGTCCCGATAGGCTTTGATCCAGTACGTCTTCATGACGGTCGCGTTCGTGATTTGAAAGGAACCCGGCGAGGCCGTCGCGGCTTGATAGAGACTGGTCCATGCCGGCTCGGCCGTCGCGGCCAGGGTTCGAACGGGCCCGGCCCAAGCGCCGGCGTAGCTGTTCGTTCCTGAAAGCGTCACCACGTTCGGCACAGTCGGGTCGGTGCCGTCGTCGCACTCGTCCTCATTCGATATCCCGTCGCCGTCAAAATCCGCTCCCGGCGCGACCTGCCAGATGGACTTGATGCTATCATTGGTCAAATAATCAACGATCGGCCACTCGCAGCCGTCCGCCATGCCGTCGGAATCTATGTCCGCCTGCATGGACTGGCGTACATACCAAATGGACCCGGTCGTGCTTTGGGAGCGAACCACCAAGTCGTTGCGCTCATCGCCGTCGTAATCCATGGGCACAACCGGATCGGTAGCTGCATAGCCCCAGTTGTTCGTGATGGTCACCGGGTTCGTCACGCCAATGTTTCCAGAGAGACGTATCCACCAGTTCCCGTTGGTCTGGTCAAAAATGGCCAAGTCCGCCGTTCCATCGCCATCAAAGTCGGCGGGCACGGGTTTCGGGCCATACCAACCAAATTGATTGGAGACATACCCCGCGGTTGAACGCTGCAAATGCCAGGACGCCGTCGGCGGATAGAACACGGCGATGTCCGCCTTTCCGTCGGCATCGTAATCGGCGGGAACGGGCTTGCAGCCTCCGAAACCGAACTGGGTGATAAGATTTGAATTCGCGGCCGACTTCCAGATGTACCACTTGAAAGAATTCGAGCCGCCCGTCGTTAGATCCACCACGCACTTGTCCGACTCTCCATCACCGTCATAGTCCTTCGGGAACGGGTAGGTCCCGGCGTATCCGTATTGGTTGCTGATCAGTCCTCCGTTGGAGGATTTTGAAATATACCAGATGAACGCGTTGGTGTCGCAGACCCCGATGTCCGTGATCCCGTCTCCGTCATAGTCGCCTTGGACGGGCACGGTCAAATAGTAGCCGAATTGGCGATTTGTAGTCCCGCCCGCAGCGTACTGGATCCGCCATGTGCCGGTGGGCGGTTGAAAGTCGCACACATCGTCACGGCCATCGCCGTCAAAATCGCCTGGCGCCGGAAGTCCGGTCAGCCCGTTTGTCTGATACAGCAAAGGGCCGGGGCTGTACGTGCTCGCCGCATATCCTCCGTCAACCTCGCCGAACTTACTGCCCTTTTCAGAGGCGTCCGATGATGACGGCGCTACGAACGAAACACGCGGTCCCTGATCTTCAGCCTGCGCGCGCTGTAGCGCGTTCCATCCCCAGTAGGGACACTCGCGAACAGGCGAAACTTCGAATTCAGCGGCATCAGCCGCGCCGTCAATTATTCGGAATTGGGCCGGCTCCTCGCCCTCGCGAATGCCGTTACCATTGTTGTCCACATACAGGAACAGCAATATCGGCCCTGACACATCTGCCGCCTGCGCCGCCACCTTCCGCGTGACCTCGTCTAGCGCCTTAGCCCCGGCATCTATCTGCCCAGACCAGACCGGCGGCGCTGCGCACTGCAAATTATCGTATAACTCGACAACAATATCTCCGCTCTCGAACTCGGCGCCTTGCGCCATGGCGGAAACACAAACAGCTACCCACGCAGTGAGCGCCCCAAATGCCAGACCTACCTTCGCCTTTTTCATCAGAACGAGACCCTGGGTCATTGGCTTCCAACTGCAACGAAGTGTACGCCCGTCAAACCGGTTTATCAAAAAATATTTTTTGGTCCCCCGCAGCCTCTTCTGCCCCCCCGCCCCACCCGGTGAGGGCACCGGGGCTCCACATCATCGGCGAACGCCGGAAATTAGGAAAAAGTGAGGGCACCGGGGCTCCATGTCGTGGGCGAGCACCGAAAATTATGCGGACGAGATGGCGCGGCTGAACTACGCCTTCGACTCGTCTTCAGGAATCCGCATGCCGTAGAAGCTGCGATAGACAAAGATCAGCGCGAGCACAAAGAAGATCGCGCCGATCGCGGTCTTCGTGGACTGCTTCTCCATCGTGACGGCGATCTCGACGGCCAATAGGCCGAAGAGGGTCGTGAATTTGATCACGGGATTGAGCGCGACGGAGGACGTGTCCTTAAAGGGATCGCCCACGGTGTCGCCGACGACCGTCGCCGCGTGCAGGTCCGTGCCTTTCATGCGCAGATCAACCTCGACAATCTTCTTGGCGTTGTCCCAAGCGCCGCCCGCGTTGGCCATGAAGATGGCCTGGAACAAACCGAAGAAGGCGATGCCGATCAGATAGCCGATGAAGAAATAGGCGTTGAAGAACGGCAGCGCGAGCGCGAAGCAGAAGATCACGATGAAAATATTCCACATGCCCTTCTGCGCATATTCGGTGCAGATGCGGACCACTTCCTTGCTGTCCTTGTCGCTCGCGGTCGTGGCGTCGAGCTTCATGTTTTCTTTGATGTAAACGACGGCGCGGTAGGCGCCCGTGACGACCGCCTGCGTGGACGCGCCGGTGAACCAGTAGATCACGCTGCCGCCCATGATGAGGCCCAGAATGATTTCCGGCTGCACGATGGAGAGTTTCGGAATCACGTCGCCAAAGAGATTCTCCAGCAACATGATGATGCCGAACACCATCGTGGTCGCGCCGACAACGGCGGTGCCGATGAGCACCGGCTTGGCCGTGGCCTTGAACGTGTTGCCCGCGCCGTCGCCCTTTTCCAACTGATACTTCGCGCTCTCGAAATCGGGATCGAAACCGAAGTTGTTCTTGATGTCATCTTTGATGCCGGGGCGGCCTTCAATCTGCGACAGCTCATACACGGACTGCGCGTTGTCGGTGACCGGGCCATAGCTGTCCACCGCGATGGTCACGGGACCCATGCCAAGGAAGCCGAAAGCCACAAGACCGAAGGCGAAAATCGGCGCGGCGAATTTGAACTCGTCCGGCATCAATGTGAGCAGCGCCGGGTTCTGCGAAAAGTGATAGGAAATGAACATCAACACGAGAATACAGAGACCCATCCAGAACGCGGACATGTTGCCGGCGACAAAGCCGGAGAGGATGTTGAGCGATGCGCCGCCGTGTTTGGAGCAGTTCGTGACTTCTTTGACGTGGCGCGAGTTCGTGCTCGTGAACACCTTGGTGAATTCGGGAATCAACGCGCCCGCAACCGTGCCGCAGGAGATGATGATCGAAAGCACCCACCAGAGATTCGGCTGGGCGACGCCCGCGCCGTCCACGAAATCGCCGAGCAGAAGTTTGCTGGCCAGAAACGTGATGCCGATGGAAACGGCGGAAGTGAGCCAAACGAGATGCGTGAGCGGCTCTTCAAAATCAAAGTCCTTCTTCCCGCCGAACTTCGCCTTGCTGAAACCTTCGTTGAGAAAATAGGAGACGAGCGAGGTGACGATCATCAGCGCGCGCATGACAAAGAGCCAGATAATCAGCGTGGCGCAGATGACAGGACTTTTCACCAGCGCCAGCGCCAGAAACGCGATCAGCGCGACGCCGGTCACGCCATAGGTCTCGAATCCGTCCGCCGTGGGGCCCACGCTGTCGCCCGCGTTGTCCCCCGTGCAGTCGGCGATGACACCCGGATTCTTGGGGTCATCTTCGGGGAGCTTGAACACAATCTTCATCAGGTCCGATCCGATGTCGGCGATCTTCGTGAAGATGCCGCCGCAAATACGGAGCACCGACGCGCCGAGCGATTCGCCGATGGCAAAACCGATGAAGCACGGACCCACCAGCTCGCGCGGCAGGAAAATCAGGATGCAGATCATGAAGAACAACTCAACGGCCACGAGGAGCAAGCCCACGCTCATGCCGGAGCGAAGCGGAATGCCGAGCGTGGCGAGCGGATTGCCCTTGAGCGCGGAGAACGCGGCGCGCGAGTTGGCTGTCGTGTTGATGCGAATGCCGAAGAGCGCGACGCCAAACGAGCCGAGAATCCCGAGAACGGAGGCCAGCAAAATGACGATGACATTCTGCATCGAGGCGTGCTGCAGGACCTTGAAGTAATAGACCATGCAGGCCGCGATCAGCAGCCAAAGGATGGCGAGGAATTTTCCCTGCGTGAACAGATAGGTTTTGCAGGTTTCCCAGATGGTGTTGGAAACGCTGCCCATGCTGGAGTGCACCGGCAGCGCCTTGGTCTGGTTGTATTGCACGATGCCGAAAATCGCGCCGATAAAACAAATGACAATCCCGATATACATGAGATGCACACCGGACACGCCCCCCAACCCGCTGAAGGTCACCTGGCTCAGGTCGGGAATGTGAATATCGGCTTCGCTGGCCAACGCCGGCAGAGCCGCGAGGGTGAATAACACAACGAGAGACATTGCCGCGAAGCGAAGCGCCGGATTCCTCATTTCAACCTTCCTTCCGTTTACTGAACACGCGTGACCGCAACAGATTGCGAACCGATATTGAGAACGCGCAAACTTCTACCCGTTTCCAGCGCGGTATGACAACTGCAAACTTCCGCGCCGCCACCATCCAGCCCCGAACAAAGTCACTGCGCCGCAGGCGCCACGCGGTCGCGCAATCGTTGAAATCGGTCCATCCACCACGGACGGTAAACACGAATATCCACGCTCTCGCCCGGCAGCAAATCCGCGCCGCCCTGAAGCAAAATCTCCACGCGCCGGCCGCGAACGGTCTGCCCGCGCACCGGACTGACGCGACCGGGCAAGGCGAGAATTTCGGGGCCGAGAACCGTGACGGCCCCGGCAATCGCGTCGCCGCTCCTTAGCGGGCGAGTGACCCACGCCTGCATGCCCACATGGATATCGTGCGCCATCCATTCGGGAACGAAGCCAATAACGAGCGGCGCGCCCTGGGCCACAATGCTCAACACGGGATCGGCCGCGGCCACGACGTCGCCGGGCGCGTGAAGCACGCGGGAAACAGCGCCGGAATGGCGGGCGCGCACGACATAGTTCTCCTTTCGCTGCGTCAGCGCGGCGATGAGATCGCGCACCGCTTCGGGCGCGCCGGCCTTCCGCGCGGCCTCCAACTGTTGCTGCGCCAGTTTGTAATCGCCCTCCGCCGAGCGAATCGCTTCGGGTTGAAGCTGCAGATTTCGTTCGAGCGTGACTTGTTCGGCGCGATAGGCCGCAACGCCGCGCGCGTCGGCCATCGTGCTGCTGATGGCCATATCAATGCCCTTGAACTGTTCGCGCAAGGCATCGAGCCGGTTCTGGTCCGCCGCCTGTTGCTGGCGCAACTCGCGAAGGCGAAGCTCGGCGTCGCTCACGGCGCGGCTGAAGACGCGCTCGATCTGAAGATTTTCGATGGCGGCCTTCGCCTCGATCTCGCGAATTTCGGCGTCAATAACGGAGGTGTCAAATTCCGCGAGAATATCGCCCGCCTTCACCTGCTGGCCGGGCACGACGCGAACGGCCAGCAGCCGGGCGGTTTCGACCGGGGCCAGCTGTTCGGTCGTCACTTCGACCACGCCATTGATCGCGACGAGGTGTCCGCTCCTCATGTAGAGCGACACGCAGGCCACCACGGCGGCGAGCCAGATGAGAAAAGGCCAGCGATATTTCACACGGCTCCACCACACGCGCGGATTGCGCGGCAGCGTGTTGAAATGGGACGCGGCGCCCATCAGATTTCCACCGTTGAGCGCTGCATCAGCAGGCTGACTTCGTTGATGTCGTCCAGATTGTTGAGCGCGTCGAGCAACTCCGCCTGATACGTGGGATCAATCAACCGCACTTGCCAGGAATACTCGATGGCGTCGCCCTGCACCGCCTCGCGCATGGCGACAAGCACGCTGGAATTGCAATATTGATTAAAAATGCCCTGAACTTTCTGCGCAGAAGTCGAGCCGGCCGGCAACATGAAACGGAGCAACCCCTCATATTCGCGGCGGGAGGCGAACGGCGACCAGTGCAAATAGAGCGCGATGATGCAGAAGAAAATTGTCCCATAAATGGCCACGGAGAAAACCGCCGCGCCCGAGGCAATGCCCACCGCGAAAGCCGCGAAAAGAAATATGATGTCGCGCGGATCGCGAATCGGCGTGCGAAACCGAACGATCGCCAGCGTGCCCAAAATGCCCAACCCGCGGGCCAGATTATTCCCGATCGCCATGATCATGATCGCCGCCGCGACCGATCCCAGCACAAGCGTGTGGACGAACGAACGGGAATACGACAAGCCCTGATACGACCAGCGATACACCGTCGCCAACGCCAGCGACAGAATGAAGCTGAGCAGAATGCCGATGAGAATCTGCGTGCCGCCCAACATGCGGGCCGGGCCAAATACTTCCAGAAATTCGTCCATGAGTGATCGCTTTCTATTCGTAGGTACAATTTTCTGAAGCGTCGGAAAAGCCCGCACCTTGAAAAATTTTTTCCATTCGAACGGCGGTGAAATATTTACAGAACCCCACCCGCACCAAATCGAAGCGCTCCGTCAGGTCCACCATCCACCGCGGCGCGTCGCTGAACGTTTTCAATTCCAGAATCACACCCGTGTGCGGACGGTTCAGCGCGGTGCCCGAATCCATCGCCCACCAGCGACCGGTCGCCGGCAGCAGCTCCCATTCCGACGTGGGCCGATAGGCCAGTTGCCGGTCGAACGTCAGGCGCGAATAAAGGTCGTTTTTTCCCATATAGGATTCTCGCGTATAGCGAATGAGCACAACGGGGCGCGCATCCATCTCGCGCACCACGCGGACGAAGTTGAGATAGTTCATCTCCTCCAACGGCGTGCGGAAGAGAAATTTCTTGGTAGGATTCAAAATGAGATCCCGATGGTAGAGTCCCGTGGGAATCGTCGCGCGGCTCTTGACGATGACGCCCTTGATCTTGCGCTTGATCTCCAAAAAAACCGGGCAATCGCCATCCGTGCCATACGTGCGAATGCGCAGTTTGAAGCGATTGATGACCTCGCGCTCCTTGGCGTAATAAAGGGAAAGCTCGGGGCTATCCAACTGGAGCGTCGTCACGACATACTCCGGCAGCCCGCCCTCGGCGTTTTCATCCGCCGCGCAAAACGGACGGATAAAGTCCCGAATCGCCTGCATCTGGGACGGGTGCACGATGTATTTCGCCTCGTGCCGCTCCAGTTCTATCGAGTCTTTCCCGCCTTTTTTGCCCATCGCCAGATCCCGTTCGACTCCGCCTCGCCCGCGAAGCCGAGCCAAAGTCGTACAATACAAGGACTTACCACGCTCCGCAAACGCAACCTGCACACAAAACTGTGGCGCTCAAAATGCCGGCCACTCAGATTTCTGCGCAAAACAGAATCACTCAACCTTTCGCGCACATTGGCAAGCGATTTGCTTCATTGAAAGCGATATGGCGAGAATTCTCATCATCGAAGACGAAGCGGCAACCCTGATGCTCATGAAACGAGTACTGGCGGGAGGCGGACACGAAATCCTGACGGCAACCGATGGCCCGAGCGCGTCCGCGATGATTCTCTCGGACGTTCCGTTCGATCTAATCATGACGGACCTGACGCTCCCCGGCGCGCCCTCCGGCTTGGACCTCCTGCGACTGATGCGCAGCGCGCGGACCTCCTGCCCCGTCGTCGTCATCTCCGGCTATTCCGACGAGGAGACGTTCGATTCTTGCCGCAAAGTCGGAGTTCATCACTTCCTGCCCAAGCCGTTCGAAATCGCGGCCCTCCGCCAGTTCGTCGGCGAAATTCTCAGCGCCGCGCCACGCGCCTAGACCAGATTGTAGCGGCCGGGGGCGATAATGTTGTTCGGATCAAGCACGGATTTCAGCGCGCGCGTCGTTTCCCAAAAAACATCCCCCTCGCCCACCACCCGATTCATTTCCTGCACGCCCATGCGATAAGGCACGTAGCCACGCGAAATCCATCCGGCCTGCAACTCGTCCAAACAGGCGTGCGCTGCGGCTGCGCGTTGCTCCTCATCGCGCGCGAACGGAATGGAGATCACCAACTCGAGGCACCGGTCGTCCATCGCGTTCAACGTCGTCATCGAAACGAAACCGTGCCGCGCAAAAACATCCTCCACAAATTTCACCGCCTCCACCGCCAACCGCCCCTCCAGAGGAATCATCGGCAGGCTGTACAACATGCCGCAGCGGCTTTCGTCAGGATCCGCAGCGAGGTCGTCGGGCGGCATCATCCCGGCGGTCCAATAAACGCTCGGAATCGCCGCGTCCGTCGGCACGCCGTTCGACAAACCGTAGATCGGTTCCATCGCATCGAGAATGAGACGCTTCCGGCGCGCGCCGGGCAAGAACCTCAGCGCGTCGAGCATGCGTTTCGCCGCGCGGATTTTGCGGTCGGAGAGAAACGTGACTTCCGCGAAACCGCGCACGGCATCCAAAATCGCCCTCCGTGTCGCCGCGCGAATCTTATCCGTTCCGCTATAGCCCGCAATCGCGCTCCACGCGCCAAAGCCTTCTTTCGCAAGTAGTTGTTCCGCGAGATCTCGCGCGGCCGCTGCGTCCTCTTTTTCTGCAGCAGACAGCCGCCGGTACACCAACGGCGCAAGCGTGCCGATCGTGCGCAGACGGTTGCCGATGTGAACGATCATCCGAACGACATCTCGCTTGCGCAAATCGGCCACCGCATCCACCAGCCGCTCCAGCAACGCCGGGTCGCGAATCTTGATGATCGCCGATTCGTGCTCCTCAGCCCACGGAATGAGCGCGACGCCCGCCTGCGTCACCACGCCGAAATTGGATTGAAAAAACAAGCCGTCCAATCCCGGCCCGATGCCGTACCGATAGAGGTGCGTCGTCTTCGACGCTTCGTAGTGGCCGAAGCCCGTCCGCAAAATCTCCCCGTTGCCCAGCGCCACCTCCAACCCCGACAACCCGGCGGCGCGGCTGGAAAAATAACCGACGCCGCGATCAAGTGAATTACCAAGCACGCTGCTGCCACGCCCCGATCCGGTGACATTCAACACCGCCTTCACCCCCCGCGCCTTCAACTCATCGGCCAACTGCCCCTGCGTCACCCCCGGCTCGATCACGGCATAGTGATGCGTCTCGTTGATTTCCAGAATCCGGTTCATGCGCCGCAGATCGAGAATCGCGCAGCCATCGCGGACGGGAAGTTTTGAGCCCAAACCCCAGTTGCAGCCCCGGCTGATCGGGTAGAGCGGAACGCGATGACGGTTGGCGAGGCGCACCACGCCCTGAACATCTTCTTTGCTGCCCGGCCTCAACACGCAGCCGACCATTCGGCGCACACCGGAAACGTTCTGCCGATAGCCATCGAGCGAACGCTCATCCGAAAAAACATTTTCAGCGCCCAGCAGTCCTGCAAAATCCGCGAGCGCGGAGGACGAAATTTCTTGCATGCCCTGCCATGATGCGCGAACGCACGCCAGGATTCCACATCAAATCGCCCAAATCGCGGCGGCGCCCGCGAACGGCCTACGCGGGAACATTCTCGCAGATCGGCAACTCGACGAACACGGCCGTCCCTTCGCCCGCCCCGCTCTCGATTCGAATCGAGCCTCCGTGATCCTCGACAATCTTTCGCGTGATGAACAGCCCCAACCCCGTGCCGCGATGTTGCGGCTTGGTCGTGAAATACGGATCAAAAACCTTCTCCATCAGCTCCGCCGGAATACCTCGCCCATTATCGCGCACCACCAGGCGCAGCCGGTCGCCCGCCCTCCCGCACGACACCTCCAGCGCTCCGTCGGAAGGCGACACCGCATCCACCGCGTTCGAGAGCAAATTCTGAACGACGCGCGAAATCTGCAACTCGTCACCCGCGACGCACGTCTCGGCATCGCGAATATTCGTTTCGAGCTTCACGCCCTTGTCCCTCAACAACCGCGCCATGTTCCCGGCGATTTCCTCCACCATCGGCCCTATTTTGATGGGCGTGGTCGGACGGGGATTTCGCCGCGCGATACTCAACCAACTTTCGATCAAGTCGCGGCAGCGCTGCACGCTGTTCGAAATGGCGTCAATATAATCCATCGCCCCTTCGACATCTCCGCCCCAGGTCTTTTTCGATTTTTCCAACTCGCCGCTCAAAATCCGGACGTAGCCAAGAATGACGGTGAGCGGGTTGCGCAGGTCGTGCACCAACTCGGCCGACGCCTGCCCGAGCGAAGCCATGTGGTCCTTCGCGGCCAGTTCCGCGGTCAGTCGTTGATTCAGTTCGGCGAGGTCCTGCTCCGCCTGCCGGCGCTGCCGGTTTATCCCCGCGCGCTGCACGTTCCGCCGAATCGTCTCCAACATTTCGCGCGTGTCGAACGGCTTCTTAAGATAGTCGTTCGCGCCGAGCCGGATGGCTTCTTGCGCCGTCTCCAACGCGCCGAAGCCGGTCAACATAATCACCGCCACCGAAGCGTCACGGCGGCGGATTTCCCTCAGGCCCTCAATGCCGCTCAATCCCGGCATGCGAATATCCATCACCACGGCGTCCGGTTGTTTTTCACTCAAGAAATCGAGCCCGCGATTCACCGACTCTGCGGTGAACACCTCGAACTCGTTCTTCAGCAGGATCCTCAAACTTTCCCGCGGACCGATGTCGTCATCAATGATGAGGACTCTGGGTTGACTTGCGTTCATGATCATGGGGCATCTCCGATGAGAAGACCCCTCTAGAAAGTCTTTCCAATGGAAACCGCCACCAGGTGCGTCGTCGTGTCGTAGTCGCCGCGAACTTCGGGCGGCTCGTTGCTCATCACCGACCGGTCATAAACGCTGATCGCATAGGCCGCATCCAAGCTGAAACCGTTCTTCTCATAGCCCACGCCCAGCGAGAAAACATGGCGGTCGGCGTCGGGCAACGTCGGCGACAATGTCTCGTCCGGCACGGGCGATTCCAAATAGGCCCAACCGGCGCGCGCAACACAATGCTGCGCCACGCGAAGCTCCGCGCCCAAGCCAAACGTCCAAGTGTCGTCCCATTTCTCTTCCACCGCGGGCGGAAACATCTTCGCGTTGTTGTTCACGCCAAGATCAAGCGGCAACTTGTCGAATTTTGAAAATTGAATCCACTCCACATCCGCTTCAACACGAAGTTTGTCGTTCAGCTTCACGCCATACCCCGCCGCCACCACGGCGGGAAACGTGATGTCCGTCGAAAAATCGCTCTTCGGTTCAAGCAACCCCGGCCCCGGCAAATGGCTGATCTCAACATCGCCGTCATAATCCACTTTCACCGGAGAGCGATACGTCAGCGCAAGCTGTTGGTCTTTGGTCAGATCGAAGGTCAACCCCGCATTCCCGCCCACCCCTGTTCCATCGCCCACCATCGTGACGCGCCCATCCGGCACCGGCGCATGAACCAGCATCCCCCACGGCATCAGTTGCTTGAACTTCAAATCCGACCAATACACATCAACGCCCGCGCCCACGCGCAACCGGTCATTCAACTTCGCCGCCACCGTCGGATTCACATTCACCACCCGCAGTTCCGCAAAATACGGCGCGGAATATTTGAACGGCCCTTCTTTCTCCCAAACCGTGGACTGTCCGAACGGCGTGGAAATCCCGACGCCCACGACATACTTCCCGCCGGCCATCGGCATGGTCGCAAAAACGTTCGGCAGAAATTTCGTCGCATCCGTCGTCTGCGCACTCCCTCCCGCCGCGCCGTCAAAATCCGTCTTCGTGTGAACCAGCGTGAGCGACGCGACAAACTCCGGCTTGCTCAGATCCGAAATATTCGCCGGGTTGACCGCCACGGCCGATGCGTCATCAATCTGCGCGACCTTCCCCCCCGTTCGCCCCAACGCCCTCGCCCCTTCCGGCGGATTTCGAAATCCGTTCGCGTAAACCACTGCTCCCGTCAGCACTGTGGACAAACACACCAAACCAATCTTCAGCTTCATGACTTCCCCCCACTTATGGACCTGATACACACTGCACATTCGCGCCTCGGATTTTTAGCACCCGCCGTGCCATCGCGCTCCAACAGATAAGCTCACATGCGTTTCTCCCTTTATTCATGCGCCTCAAATAATTTTGAAGCGCGGCCGGACAATTTTGAGCGCGTGCAATTTTGAACAAAATTGTGCTTGCATCCCCGGACATTTGATGTACAAATTTGCGCACAGAACGGGGTGTTAATAACCCTGTTGATAAGTTGTAGAACATTCGGGCAAAGGCAGCGAGTTATTGCGGGGTTGCAAGCGGATGTGGCGGTTGGCAGGCCGTCAAATCGGAGCAGCGACCAGTGAGTGCTCAAGCGCGGAGACCATCCGCCTGAGCATGGCGTCTTTGTCCATGAAGAATAGAGTCGCAATAACTGGAGTCGGAATCCTCGCCGCCAACGGAGTTGGAGCCGAGGAGTTTTGGCAAACCCTCATCGAAGCCAAAAGCGGTATCGGCTTCATTTCTCTTTTTGACGCTGCGACCTTTCCCTGCCGCATCGCCGGCGAGGTGAAAGGATTCAACCCCGACCAGCAGCTTCACGGCGTTTCCAAGCCATCCCGACTGGCCCGCCACACGCAGTTGGCCATTTCCGCCGCACGAATGGCCGTGCGGGATGCGGGGCTTGAAGAGCTGACCAAAGAACGCGAGCAGGACATCCCGGTCGTTCTGGGTGTCAGCAGCAGCGCCTTTGACCTTATTGAAAAGGGCGCAGAGGGCCTGCACCGACGCGGCCCCTCCGGCGTCACCCCGCTCGTCGTGAGATCCTCCCCGCCACAGGCCGCTGCAACCGCCTTGTGCGAAGCGCTCGAATTTCCAGCCAAAAGCATCACCCTCTCCACCGCATGCGCATCCGGAATGGACGCCATTGCGACCGCCTGCAACGCCATCCGAAACGGCGCCGCCGACATCGCCGTCGCCGGCGGAGCGGATGCCCCGATCACGCCACTCGCTTTCTCCACCTTCTGGGCGGCAGGCTTGGTCTCGAACAAAAAAGACCATCCGGAAAAAGCGAGTCGTCCATTTGACGCGCTGGCGGACTCCGGCGTCATCTCCGAAGGCGCCGGCATCGTTGTTCTGGAAAATCTCGAACATGCCCGCGCCCGAGGCGCGCGAGTCTATGCCGAAATCACCGGCTACAGCATGTGCATGGACACCAACCCCCAAGCCCCGGCTTCCGGCCTAAGTTCCTGCATGCGCCTCGCCTTGGCCAACGCGGGCCTCATGCCCTCCGACATCAGCTACATCTGCGCCCACGGCCCCGGACATCCGGTGCTCGACGTCGTCGAGACCGACGTCATCAAAGAAGTCTTCGCAAACAACGCCTACACGATTCCCGTCAGCTCGATCAAAGGCGTCACCGGCAACCCGCTGGCCGCCGGCGGCGCGCATCAAATCATCGCCGGCGCGCTGGCCATCCAGAAAAAAACCATTCCACCCACCGCAAACTGCGAGCACCGCAGGCCGGAGTGCGATTTGGACTATGTGACCGACGGACCGCGCCATGCCGAACTGCGCAGCGTGCTCATCAACTCGCACGGCATTGGCGGCGGCAACAGTTGCCTCATCCTCGAGCAGGTGATCGAATGAGCCTCAGCTATCTCGCGCTTCTCGCCGCGCTGGCCTCCAACGCCGCGCTCGGCGTCGCCGTGTATCTGACCAACACGCGGCGCGTGGCCAACCAGCACTTCCTCACCCTTTCCGTCGTCATCACCATCTGGATCGGCTGCATCGGCGCGGCCTTCACCTCCAGCGCGCCGGCCCCGGCCGATTTCTGGATTCGACAAGCCTCCGCCGGCTGCCTTTTTGTCCCGCTCGCCTTCGAATTTCTGCTCCTCGCGCTGACACAATCCTCAGCCTCCTGGTTTCAAATCATCCGGCAGCGATCCCTTTTCATGAGCGCATGCATCGCGATCGGATTCATGTGTCAGACTCCATTTTTCCTGCGCGAAGTCGTCGTTCGCGGCACACAAATTCCCGAACCCGCCTACGGGCCGGGTTTCGCCCTTTTCAACGCCTGGTTTCTCGGCTCATGCGTCGTCGTCGTCATTCGCTACGTCCGCACCATGCTGCGCGCCGAAGGCATCGTTCGGGCCGAATTGCAATTCGTCGTCCTGGGTTGGGCCCTCTGCTCATTGGTCGGCGCCGGGCTGGCGCTGATTATTCCCATCTTTGTCGGCGACTCGCGCTCCGTGCAATTCGCGCCGCTCTGCGTCATCCTGCTCGACCTCATCATCGCCTACGGCATCGCCACGCGCCGCATCATGGACGTGCCGAACCTCCTGCGCCGCATCACCGCCTATGTCTTGCTCACCGGCTATCTATCCGCCCTCTATTTCGCCGTCTGGTTCATCATCGAGAAACTCGCCGTCCATGCGGACATCGCCCAACACTCGATGCTCCCCAATGTGATGGCCGCGCTCGCCGTCGCCTTTTCCGTCGCGCCCATGCACGGGCGCATGCAGCAATTCGCCAATCGCCTCTTCGTCAACGTCCGCGCGCTCGACGTCAGCGACACCATTCAACGCGCCAATCGCATTCTCTCCTCCATCGCGACCCTCGACGACCTCCTCGCCCAATTCTCCGACAACATCTGCAAAGCCATCGGCAGCGACCAAATTCGCATCCTCCTCGCCGACGCCGACCGCTTCACCCAACGCTACCCCAAAGCAACATCCGACGCCCCCACCACGCTCACGCTGGACGACCCCATTCTCGTCTCCCTCCGGCACGACCGCGAACCGCTCGTGCGCGATGTGCTCCAACGCATTCAACCCAGCCCGCTGCTCGCCGACGCCAAACGCCGCATGAACGAACTCAACACCGCCATCGCCATCGCCATCGAATCCAAAGCGCGCGTGGAAGGCGTCATGCTCCTCGGCCCTCGGCTTTCCGGGCGAATCTACGGCGCGCAAGAACAACGCGTGCTCCAGATTCTCTGCAACAACCTCGCCGTCGCCATCGAAAACGCGAAGCTCTACACCCAGGTCCAGGACAGCGCCATCTACAACAACATCCTCCTCGACAACCTCGTCAGCGGCGTCGTGGCCATCAACGAGGCGCGAATCATCACCGTCTTCAATCGGGAAGCCCAACGCATCACCCGACTCGACGCCGCCTCCGTGCTCGGCCAGGACATCAGCCGCCTCCCCGCGCCGCTGGCGCAAGCCCTCAACGCAACTTTTGAAAACGCGCAAGGCCGGCGCGATCAGGAAGTCCAACTCCGGGTCGGCCCCGGCGACGAACACATTCCCACGCGCCTCGGCACCACGCTCTTCCACAGCCATACCGGAAAAGTCCTCGGCGCTCTCCTCGTCTTCAGCGACCTCTCCACACTCCGCAAACTCGAACAACAAGTCCGCCGCACCGACCGCCTCGCCAGCCTGGGCACGCTCTCCGCGGGCATGGCCCACGAAATCAAAAACCCGCTCGTCACGCTGAAAACCTTCACCCAACTCCTGCCCGAACGCTACGAAGACCCCGACTTCCGCGACACCTTCTCCTCCCTCCTCGGCCAGGAAGTGAAACGCATAGACTCGCTCGTGAACCAACTCCTCCGCTTCGCGCGTCCGGCCAAACCCTCCCTCGCGCCTCTTCACCTGCACCAAGTCGTTGAAAACACGCTCAAACTGGTCCACCAACAACTGCGCCAGAAAAACATCGTTCTAAAACTCCGCCTCGAAGCCGCCTCAGACCTCATCTCCGGCGACCATGACCTCCTCGTTCAAGCCCTCCTCAATCTGCTCCTGAACGCCATTGATGCGCTCGAAAAAAGCGGCGCCCTCCTGGAGATCGGCACCGCCGTGATCGAACAAGAATCCACTCAATTCAACCTCTGGGGCCAGATCATCACCGAACCCCACATTCGCCTGAGCATTCGCGACTCCGGCAACGGCATCCGCCCCGAAGACGTGCCCCACATCTTCGATCCCTTCTTCACCACAAAAAGCACCGGCACCGGCCTCGGCCTCTCCGTCGCGCACGGCATCATTCACGAGCACCACGGACTCGTGGATGTGGAGAGCAACCTCGGCGTGGGCACCACCTTTCATCTCATCTTCCCCCTCACCCGCAAGGAGGCGCCGGTATGAACAACCTGCATCGCCCCGACATCGTCATCTACACCAAAGACCCGGAGCTGACCCAACGCCTCACGGCCTATCTCGAAGCCCACGGACGCGTCCGCGCTGTGGAAGACTTTGAAAGCGTTCTGCGCCTCCGCGATCAACTGGGATCCCTCGTCATCCTCATGGACCTCCGTCACCGCGAATGCGCCCGGCGACTCGAAGAACTCGCCGGTGACCGGGGAAACTCCGCGATCATCGCGCTTGGCCATCCCCGCTCCGAACCCATGCTCGACGCGGAAGCCCTCCGCCTCTACGCCTGCGAACATCTGGACGCTGACCGCGCCCACATCCAAACCCTCGTCCTGCGCGCCGCCGACTATGTGCAGGCCCTCCGCGAAAACGAAATGCTCCGGGCCGAAACCCAGCAACGCCCCACGCAACCGGCCCCGGACCCCGCCCCCGGCCTCGCCGCCCGCGTGCCCCACCGCGTTCAAATCCGCCAGCTCTCCCACGCGCTCCGCAAACTCGAAAAGCTCGATGCGCTCTTCGACACGATCATCGAAAACGTGGCCATCACCGCCAACGTCTCCCGCGTCGGAATTTTCTGCAAAACGCGCGACTCCGACACCTATCGCCTTCGCGCATCGCAACGCTGCGTTGAAGAAACCGCGCGGCTCGAATACCGCGCCGGTGAACCTTTCCTCCGCTGGCTCACCCTGCACGACCACATCGTCGCGCGCGCCACGCTCGAGCACATTCCCTCGCCCTCCGACCGGCAATTGCTGCGCCACACGCTCGACCTCATGGGCGCCGAAGCCCTCCTCCCGCTCTATGCCCGAGGCTCCGTCATCGGCTGGCTCCTCATCGGCTCGCGCGCCACGGGCATCCCCTTCGACCACGCCGATCTCGAAGACCTTACCGCCCTCGCGGACCACGTTTCCACCACGCTCGAAAACGCCTTCCTCTACGAAGAAGCCGCCATCCAACGGACCCTCGCCGAAACCCTGCTTCACTCCATGCCCACCGGCATCATCGCCGTCGGCACCAACGGCGTCGTGCGCTGGTTCAACAGCGCCGCCCAGCAGATTCTCGACATGTCGCCCAACAAAGTTCTCAACAGCCCATTGCGCGCCCTCGGCAGCCGCCTCTCCGACGTTCTCCAGCGCACCCTCGACGGCGCCCCGGTGGAAAAACCGACCGAGTGGATTGATCCCGTCACCAAGCGGCACCTCTCGATTCAAACCCATCGCCTCACAAACGGCGACGCCTGCCACGGCGCCGTCGCGCTCGTCCAGGACCGCACGCTCGAAATGTTGCTCGAGGAAAAACGAGAGCAACTGGAGCGCGCCTCCTTCTGGGAAGAACTCGCCGCCAGCATGTCACACGAAGTTCGCAACCCCCTCGTCGCCATCAAAACCTTCGCCCAGTTGCTGCCCGAACGCTACGAAGACTCCGAGTTCCGCACCGACTTCAGCAAACACGTCGTGGCCGAAGTGGACCGCCTCAACAACATCATCGAACAAATCAACCACTTCGCGCACCCGCCGCATATTTCGATGACTCAGGTCAACCTCAAAGACGTCCTCTTCAAGAGCTTGAAACTCGCGCAACAACGGCACGCGCCCAACGGAACGATCGTGGATAACTGGATTCCCGACGACCTGCCCGGCATTCTCGGCGATGAATCCGCGCTCGCCGAAAGTTTCGCGCACCTCATCGTCAACGCGCTCGAAGCCACGGAAGGCCGCCCCGAAGGGCGCATCGAAATCAGCGCAAAAAAAATAAACAACGGCGACTTCAAACAGGGCGTCATGGTCACCCTGCGCGACAACGGCAAAGGCATGGCCCTCACCGGAGCCGACAAAGTCTTCTCACCCTTCTACACCACCAAAGCCCGCGGAATGGGACTCGGCCTGCCCACTGTCAAGCGGACCATTGTGGATCACAACGGAAAGATTCATCTGGAATCCAGCCCGCAAGGCGGCACCTCCATTTTTGTGCTGCTCCCCGCGGGCCAGAACTCGAAAAAGCAGGAGAAGAGACATGAAACACATATTAGTCGTTGATGACGAAGCCGGCGGACGCGAATCGCTGAAGGCCATCTTCAGCTACGCCTATAAAGTCGCCACCACCGGCAGCGCCCGCGAAGCGCGAAAAGCGCTCGCGGAATCGAACTTTGATCTGATCCTCCTCGATGTCGTCATGCCCGATGAAGACGGCGTGACCTTCCTCAAGGAAATCCAAAGCATCTACCCGCACATGCCCGTCATCATGGTCAGCGCCTCCACCGCAGTGAAACCCGTCGTCGCGGCCATCCGCACCGGCGCGCTCGACTACATCACCAAACCCTACGACGTCGAAGACATTCGCCTCATCGTCGAACGCACCCTCGAACGCAGCGCCATGCGCCGCCAGCTGGAAGTGCTCAAGACCGAAGTCTCCCGCGAATTTCCCGTGCACGGCATCATTGGACGCTCGCCCGCGTTCCAGAAAGTGCTCGACGACGCGCGCAAGGCCGCCGAAACCGAGGCCACCGTGCTCATCCACGGCGAAAGCGGAACCGGCAAGGAACTGGTCGCCCGACTGCTGCACAGCGCGAGCAGCCGCCGCGATGAACCGTTTGTCGCCGTGCACTGCGGCGCCCTGCCCGAAACCCTCATGGAAAGCGAACTCTTCGGCCACGAAAAAGGCGCCTTCACCAACGCCGACAAGCGCAAACCCGGTCGCTTCGAGCTGGCCGGAAACGGCACCCTCTTCTTCGACGAAATCAGCGAGATGACCCTTTCCACTCAGGTGAAGCTCCTTCGCGTCCTGCAGGAACGCGAATACATGCGCATCGGAGGAACCCAAACCATCAAGACCAACGCTCGCATCGTCGCCGCGAGCAACAAAGACCTCCTCCAGGAAATCCACGACAAACACTTCCGCGAAGACCTCTACTATCGCATCAACGTCGTCCCCATTCACATGCCCCCGCTGCGCGAGCGAAGGGAAGACATTCCCCTCCTCGTCATGTACTTCCTCAACTTCTTCCGGCAGAGCATGAACGCCACCGCGCAGGAAGTCGCCGACGAAGCCATGGAGCGCTTCCTCTCCTATCCCTGGCCCGGCAACGTCCGCGAATTACGCAACATCGTCGAACGCATCCTCGTGCTCAACGGAAAGAAACGAATCATCACGCTCGACTGCCTGCCCGACGAGTTCGCGCCGAAGTCCAGCAACGAACCCGCGATTCCGCCCTCCGATCCCAAAATCGAAACCAGCCCCCTCTCCGTCGGCATCGCCCGACCCGAAGGCATGTCGCTCGAAGACTGCGTGAATGCCTACGAACGAGCGTTGGTCCTCAACGCCCTGAAAAAGGCCAACGGAGTTCAGACCCGCGCAGCAGAACTGTTGGGCACAACGCGCCGCATCCTGAAATATCGGATGGATAAGTTGAACATCCAGGACCCGCAGGAAATGCCGTCGTAACCCGCGCCGGCCCCGCCGCTATCTCGCGCCCAATTTCGCCAAGCCCTGCCGGGTGAGATCGGCCAGCTCGTCAATCGTGCTGGCCACCGGAACGCCCGCCGCCGAAAACGCCTTGAGTTTCGACGCCGCCGTCCCGCTTCCGCCCGAAACGATCGCCCCCGCGTGACCCATGCGCTTGCCCTCCGGAGCGGTGTGGCCGACAATGAACGCGAACACCGGCTTGCGGATGTTCTTTCGAATGAACTCCGCCGTGCGCTCTTCCTCGTCGCCGCCAATTTCGCCCACCAGAACAATCGCGTCCGTCCCCGAATCCTTCTCGAACAGCGGCAACAAATCCATCGGCCCCGTGCCCACAATCGGATCGCCACCGATGCCGATGCAGGTGGACTGCCCAATGTCGAGACCAGTCAACGCATAGACAATTTCATACGTCAACGTCCCGCTGCGCGAAATCACGCCGACGCGACCCGGCTTGTGAATCTGACCGGGCATGATGCCGATCTTGCACTTGCCCGGCGAAATGACGCCGGGGCAATTCGGCCCGATCAGCGTGATTCCCCTCCGCTTCACATCATGATAAATCTCCAACATATCCAGCACCGGCACGCCCTCTGTAATCGCGATGATCAGCGGAATCTCCGCCTCCGCCGCCTCGCGAATCGCCGCAGCCGCGAACTTCGCCGGCACATAAATCACCGTCGCATTCGCCTGCGTCGCCGCCTTCGCCTCCTTGACAGAATTGAACACCGGCACGCCATGGACCTGCTCTCCACCCTTCCCCGGCGTCACCCCGCCGACCACCTTCGTGCCATAGTCCAACATCCCCTTCGCGTGAAACGATCCGTCGCGCCCGGTAATGCCTTGCACCAACAGCCGCGTGTTTTGATCCACCAGAATGCTCATCGCTCTTCCTCCGCGAGACGAACCGTGCCGCCGGAGGCCTCGATAACTTTGCGCACCGCCTCCGAAAATGTGGACGCGGGAATCAGACTGGATCCCTTGAGCAGCGCCAGGCCCTCCTCCGCATTCGTGCCCGTAAGCCGCACCACAACCGGCACACCAATTTTGATTTGCTTGAACGACTCCAAAATCCCGCGCGCAATATCGTCGCACCGCGTGATCCCGCCGAAAATGTTGATCAACACCGCCTTGATGTCGCCCTTGCTTAAAATGATCTTGAACGCATTGATCACCTTTTCGGGATTCGAACTTCCGCCGACATCGAGAAAATTCGCGGGATTCCCCCCATAAAGTTTGATCATATCCATCGTGGCCATCGCCAGCCCCGCCCCATTCACCATGCAACCGATGTCGCCATCCAGTTGAACAAAGCTCAACCCTTTGGCCTTCGCCAACATCTCGTTCGCATTCTCCTCTCCGAGGTCGCGCAGCGCCTCAACCTCAGGATGGCGGAACAACGCATTGTCGTCGAAGTTCATCTTGCCGTCCAACGCGATCACGCGCCCGTCTTTCGTGCGCGTCAGCGGATTAATCTCAACCAGCGACGCATCCGTCGCGAGAAAAAGTTCGAACAACTTCCGCATAATATCGAGCGCCGCGCCCGCGGCATCCGCCCCAAGCAACTGAGCCGCCGCCTCCGCCGCCTGTTGTTCGGGAAAGATTTTCGACGGCGTGCTGAACTTCAAAATCTTCTCTGGCGTCGTCGCCGCCACGTCCTCGATATCCATTCCGCCCGCCGCGCTCGCGATGAAAAGAATGCTCCGGTTGCTGCGGTCCAACGTGACCGCGAGATAAGCCTCGCGCTCGATCTGCGCGCCCTGCTCCACCAGCACCTTCCGAACCGTCCCGCCCTTGATCGTCATCCCCAGAATTTGGCGCGCCAGCTTTTCGGCGTCATCCGCCGACTTCGCAATCTTGATGCCGCCGGCCTTTCCGCGTCCGCCCGCGTGGACCTGCGCCTTGATCGCCACCACGCCGCCATACTCATCATAAACCCGCCGCGCATCCGCCGGACTTTCGGCCACGCGCCCATTCGGCGTTGGAATGCCTCTCGACCGGAACAACTCCTTGGCCTGATATTCATGAATCTTCATTGCGCCTCCCGGAAAGTGGTTGGATGATGTTCCTGTTTCACTCCAAGCTCGGCAAGTGTAAACTGGCCTCCATGCGCAACTTGATCTTCCTCATCCTGCTTTTCGCTGCGCGCGACCTCGCCACCGCGGCGCCGATTGACCTGAACACCTTCCTGCCCCCCGCCGCTTCGACCACAAACGCCCCTTCGCCGGCCGAAGCGGCCTACGAAAAAGGCCTGGAGCTGGCGCGCGACTTGAAACTCGAAGAAGCGGTCCTGTCGCTCTCGCAGGCGATTCAAGCCGACCCCTCTCACGCTCAAGCGCAACACCTCATGGGCTTGTGTTATTGGCTGGAAGGAAATCCACGCGAAGCCTTTGCCTATCTCATCCGCGCCTCGCGCGCGCCTCGCGCCGGACCCGAAACATTCTTCGCCCTCGCCGCCATCTGCAAACAACGCGGCGGCGAAGCCGAAGCAGTGGGCTGGTATCGCAAGGCGCTGGAACGCACCCCGGAAAACGAACGAGCCAAATGGCGGGAAATGGAACCCTTCAAAAAACTCGAACAATCCCGCCTCAACCAACCGTGGATCCCAGGCGTGGACGACGCCCCCTCCGCCCCCAAAACCGACACGATCCCGGATTTCACCGTGCCGCAGGTTCAACTGCGGCCGTAGCCCACCCTTCGCTCAAGGCAGACGAATGCGAATGCGATACGCGCCGTTCGGCGGCGCGTTGGTGTCCTCAATCGAAAGAGGCGCACCGGTGCCCGGCTGGCCTCCGCGCACCGTGATCCACTGGTCTGTGCTGTCGAGGTTTTCCTTCCGCTGCAAATCGTAAAGGCGCCCGCCGACACTGGGCGCGGTGACGGTGGGATGCGGCCCTCCGCCGATCCCGCTGATGTGCGGGAAACGGACGCCATCAATCGGCGAAGTTCCGGCGATGTACTCTTCGCGATTGCTGAAACCGTCGCCATCCGCATCCTGGCCCGCTTTGGACTGATCGGCGTCCTGCCCGGTGGGATGATCAAACCACCCGCGCATCCACCAATCGGGAATGCCGTCGGAGTCCGAGTCGAGATCGCCGATCTTCTTCACACCAATGCCCGAGATGCGCGCATTGTCGGCCCACGGAATAAAATGCAAATCGAGTTCCGCGTCGGCCACGCTGTAAACGAAGGTCTGCTGGATGCCGATATTTTTCCCGCCGGCGGCGCTGAAGATATCAAAATTCGCCAACGCGCGATCCCCTTCAATATAAAGATCGAAAAGCCGTTCGCCCGCGGCATCCACCCACGTCTCGGCCTGAAGGAGCGTGATTTCGTAAACGCCCTCGGGCACATCAAAGCGGTAATCGAGTGTGCCATCCACCGAACTGTAGCGCTCGCTCTGATACATCTGCTGCGCGCTCGCGCAAACATTGGAAATCGTGTTGCCGATGAAACCCGTCGAACCGTTCAGATAGCCGAATGAGCCGGGACTCCACGCGCGATCGGCCTGCCACACAAGAGCGTCGCAATTTGTGGCGGCGACGGCGCTGCCCGCGTTGATGCGCTGCTCGTAGCCGCCGGGGATGTTGAAGAAGCGCAAATTCAACGTGCTGACGGCTGACAGATTGCCGGAGGAGTCGCGGGATCGCACCGCAAGATGCCGGATGCCGTTGAGGAAGTTTTCGGAATTCAGCGTGAAGCTCCACGAAGTCGTGCCCGTCGCGGCATACCAGTCGCCGCCGTCAATTTGAAGTTCCACAAGATTCACCGCAACATTATCCGCAGCCGCGCCCGTGACCGCAAAGGTATTGCTCACCGTCGCGCCCTCGCCGGGCGCTTGAACAAATACAGTCGGAGGAACCGCGTCGGTCAAGACGGCCGAAGCGGTGTAGAAACGGGTCTCGAACGCGCCGTAGAGATGGTTCGAAGCTTCCGAGGCAAGAGCATTGGTGCTGACGCGAACAACGATCGAAGTTTTTCCGGCAAGACCGGGACTGGGGGTGAACGTCATGACCGTGCGATTCGACGTCCAACTGAACGAACCACTGGCGGGAGGCTGCACCGAAAACGCCCCCTGCGTCGCGTTCGTATCCATTGGCGCGCTGAAGGTCAACACGATGGAAGACGTCGCGACGACATTGGTCGAGTCGTGCGCGGGCGTCTGCCGGATCACGAGCGGGTCGAGCGGCAACAGGCGGTCCTTGGGCAAAAACATCTTGTAGCCGCGCGCAGGAATGGACATGGAAGGCATTCCATCGCTGCCGGAAAGAACGGTGACGATCTCATTGGTGTTCAACAGATTTACCATCGCCGTGCCCGCGGGATAATAGGTCGGGCGCTGAGGCAGCGTTTGATCGGCCGTCGCGGAGTTGAAGGCGACAAAAATTTCTTCATCTCCCAATCGCCGCGCATAAGCAAAAAGACCCGGTCCGGAAGAATTGGCCCAGAGATTCCGATGCTCGCCGCGACGCAAACTCGGATAGAGGCGGCGCAAATTATTGAGGCGCGCGACGTGGAGAAAGGAGCCTTGCGTCATGTTGAAATTGTCGCCGAGCGAAGGACCGGACTCGAATTGGCCGTCGAACATGTCCTCTCGATTGTTCGGATCGCCGCTGCCATTGAAGTTTTGCTCCGTGCCGTAATAAAGACAGGGAATGCCGCGGCTCGTGTAGAACCACGCCAACGCCAACGCAAGACGATTGGTGTCGTTGCCCGCCTTGTTCATGAATCGCGCCTGGTCGTGATTGTCGAGAAACGTGACCAGGCGGTACTGCGAATAGGGATCGTACTTGCTCGCGATCGCATTGTACCGATCCTCAATCTGCTTCGTGTTGCCCGACGCCTCGGCAAAGACGCTATTGACGCGGAAGTAGAGCGGATAATCGAGGACGGAGTCGTTCGCGAATGCCCCGCCGGCCTTCGTTCCCGTGTAGTACCCCGCCTTGTTGTCGTCGCCGTCGAATACTTCGCCGAACTGAAAAAAATTGGTTTTACCGATTGAATTCGCATAGGCGCGAATCGCCGGATTGAAATACTGCCACGCGCCGATGTCCACGTGTTTGACCGTGTCGAGGCGGAATCCGTCGAAATCTGCGACTTGAATCCAGTATTTATAAATCTCCACCAAATTCGTGCGCACGTAGTCCGTCTCTGTGCGCAGATCGTCGAGTCCGCTCAGCTCACCGAGAACTTGTTCGGGGTCGGTGTAGTTCTTGATGATCCCATTGTTGTGAAAATTCGTGAGCTGGTTGAACGGCGCGGGATAGGCCTGCCCCGTTCGCCAACGCGGCGCGTAGCCGTTGATGTTAAACGTGGTATTCCACGCGCTGTCCGCGCTGTCAATCCGGTCGCCTTGGTGATTGAGGACGATGTCGAGACAGACATAGATGCCCATCTCGTGCGCCGCGTTGACGAGGTTTTTCAAATCGTTCGTCGTGCCCCAATTCGGCTGGAGCGAATAAAAATTGTCCGCGCCGTACCCGTGATAACCGGAATTCCCGAGATTCTGCGGAATGGGGGTGATCCACAAAGCGGTTGCGCCCAGCGCCTTGATATAATTCAGCTTGTCTTGAATACCCTTGAAATCGCCGCCGTGGATGCGGCGGCTGTTGGAAGGCTTGGAACTCGACTGCGGATTCGCATTGTTGTTCGCCGGGTTGCCGTCGTTGAACCGATCGGTAAAAATAAAATAAAAATTCTGGTCGCGCCAGTCGTCCGGCGAAGGAAAAGGCGATTGAGCGGCAACCTGCCCGCCTGTCGCCAGCAAGAAGCCCATCAGAATAGCAGCGAAACCATGCTGAAATCCCCTCTGCATGGAGAGAGTTTGCCAGATAATTCCCCTCGAAGTGAAGCGTTTTAACAGGAGGAACTCTCGCTCCCGCCCCCGACACGCCAGTTTTTGAATCTTGCTAGGTCAGGCGGCTTTTGCGATTAGTCCGCACCAGCCATGAATGCGACCAAACGGACCCGTGTCTTCATCCTCATCCCCCTTCTATTCACTTTCGCCCTGGGAATCAGAACCCTGGCGTCCTCCGGAATCTGGATGCACCTCGTGGCCGGCCGCCACATCGCTCACTCCGGCATCACGAAAACGGACCCCTTCTCCTTCGCAACCACTGCGGAACAAGTCTGGTATCAATCCACTTGGCTCTATGACCTGCTTGTTTTTGCGTTGTGGCAACTGGGCCATGCGCCCCTCCTCATAATCGCCCACGCATTTCTCGCAACCCTCGCGCTCTGGTTCGCCGCCCAATCCGTCCGCACCAAGGTCGGCGACATGACGACGGGCGCGGCCATCCTCCTCGCCTCGTGGCTTTGGGCGCCGCAGCTTTCGCCGAATCCACTCATCGCGGTCGCGCCGATCATCACGATCTTCATCCTTTGGCTCGATAGACCCGCGCTCACCATCCGCCGCATCGCGGCCTTCGCCGTGCTCCAGATTTTATGGACGAACATGCACATCTCGTTCCTTCTGGGCCCCGCGATGGCCGCCATTTCCGCCCTTCAATTTCGCAAGTCGAATCCCGAAGACGGCAAAGACCCGATGGTACAGCGCCTCATTCTCGCCGTCGTGCTCCTCGTCGCGACCGTGGCCAACCCTTACGGCCTGCGCCTCCCCGCTCTCGCCCTCCAACGGTTGGCGCACGGCAACCTGCTGACCTTCGGCGAATGGGCGTCGCCTTTCGCCGCGTTCTTCGACTATTCAGGAGGGCGCTATCTCGTCACCGCCGTCCTCGTCATTGTAGCCTCCGGATTTATTTTCGTCCGCCAACGGCTTCCCCTCCTCGCCACCAGCATCGCCGTGGCCGCCGCATTTCTCCTGGTCCGATCCAACCTCTTTTCGGCTTTCGCCGCGATTGCGCTCATTCCTTTTCTCGCCCTAAGTCTCAAAGGCATGGCGGACGTATTCACCACGAAAGTCCCGCTCTTGCGGCCCGTGTTCGCCTTGCTCATCCTGTTGCTCTCCGCCTTTTCCGCCTTCGCCGCCATCAGCAACCGCTACTATGCCGCCTCTGGAAACGCCTCTCGTTTTGGCGCCTCGATTCAAGAAGACGTTTTCCCGACCGCCATCGTCCGCGATGTTCTCCCCCTTCTACCTCCTGAGGCCGTTTTGATTAACCTTCCCGCCGACGGCGGCTACCTCGCGTGGACCCGGCCCGACGTCAAAATTTTTTCCGACACGCGCCCCATGCTCTACGGCCCTAAGTTCTATGACGTTCTGCAAAAGATGCTCAACGGCGAAGACGAATCCACCCGGATCTTCAACGAGCAGTGGAAGCCGGACGCCATTCTCATCAACTGCATCTGGCCCGGCGCCGGCGAAGCCACACGCGCCCTCTTGACTTCCAAGAGTTGGTCCCTCGCCTATTTTGATGGGACCAGCGCTCTTTTCATCCGCGGGCGCGGCGCGACACTCCCGTTGCTCGGCAATCGCCAACTACAACTGTCCGGCCTTCAGGCCATTGAACAGGCGCGCGAAAATTTCAACAGTCTCAGCGCGACCCCCGCACGGCTGATCGGCGCCGCGGAAATTTTTCGCAGCATCGGGCGCCACCGTGAATGTGAAACTGTCACTGCGGCTCTCGTCCAGGGCGCGCCGCGATTAACCACCGCATGGCGCGATTGGTGCAGCAGCCTGATTGCCCAAGGGCGCACAGAACAGGCTGCCGAGATTCTCAATTCGCCTTCCGCGCACCTCACGCCCGCCTTCCGCGCCTGGCTTTTAGAGACCCTCTCGAAGCAAAGGGGTCAGTCCGCACATAGTAACATTTCTGCCCAGCCGGATTGAGATCTCCATGTTAATAGTCCCAGGCAACCCGGAACCATGCGGCGGGGTTGGTTGCGGACACGGGATAGGTGAAGGTTGCGGAATCGAGTTCCTGGGTGAACAGGCTGGTCCATGAGGAGTTCCCGTTCACCATTTGCTGTACAATCCAACGCTTACCGATGGCGCCGACCGCGTGAATGGAGAGCGTGGAATCCAGCGCGAGAGCGGGCTGAGGGAAAAGCGCGGGTTTCATGCCCGGCGACGCGCGCCCGGCGTTGCGGTCCCAATAGTGAAACCCTGATTTCCAATCCCAGATGGCCCATCCCAATCCTTCGCGGTCCATGATTTCGCGATTCTCGCGATAGTAGCGGGCGCGCGATGCGTCATCAGCTTTGCCGTACGCGCCGAACTCACCCACATGCACCGGACGTCCGTAGTACACAGACCAGTCGTGAGCGCGTCTGAAGGCCCCTTTGAAGGCATTGCTGCTGCAAGGGTTTTCGAGCGTGGCGAGGCTGTTGTACTGCGCAAACCATTCCACGACATCGGCATCGCCTGTCGCCAGAGGAGATGGAGGCAGATAAGCAGCGGGCGGCCCGGGATATGCCACGTTTGTTGTCGCAGTGGATGAGCCGGTCCATTCAGCGCCTTGATGGGTGAAATAGAAGGGCGCGTAGCTGTGCACGGTGACCACAATGTTTGAATCGCCGGGCGGAAGCCTGAGACCGGAAAGCTGATCAATGCCGTTCCACTGTCCTGGCCCAATGAATATCGTTCGATCAGGATTGAGCGCGCGGATCCGCGGGATGATGTGAGCATAGACGCCATTCATAATTGCCGTTGTGGCCTGGTCGTGAGGCTCATTGAGAATTTCAAAAGCCAGTTCCTCGCCATAGCCGGCGTAATGGGTCGCAAGCTGGTCCCAGATGGCATAGAGCTTGTTGGTCCAAGAAGCGGGATTCGCATAGAATTCATCGAAGTGATGAACGTTCAAAAGCACGTTCACGCCGCGCGACAGAAGGCCGGTCACCACGGCATCCACGCGGGCGAAGAATGCATTGGAGATGGGATAGCCCGGCGCAGGCCCCGTGTGGTAATTCCAGCTCACCGGCAGCCGGACGTGATCGAACCCTTCGCTGCGGACTGCAGAAAAATCAGCGACGCCCAAAGGCCCTCCGCCCCAATCTTCGCCCGCAGGCGCTTCGAAGAAATTGCTGAAATTCACACCGCGCATGAAGCGGCGCGCTGCGCGATGCGCCGCCGATTGCTGGTCGGATATACGGGGATTGTCCACGAATCCCGCTGGAACGACGGCCCGCACCCATGCCCGCCACTCGACCCGCTGGCCGCCCGCAACCGCAAGCGTGACGCGAAGGCGGCGATCATGCCAAACCCTGACCACGTTGGAACCATCCACCGGCGGGGGATCATTGGTGACCACCACGTCCGCGCTCCACGGGTTTGACCATCCAACCGGCATATCGCCGGAGAGCGCCTCAAAACTGCCGTTGGTCAAAATTGCGCCCGACACGGTGAGAGCATCCCACGCGACTTCCTGCCGATAGATGGTGCCGGATGGCGACATCTCCCATGGCCCGAGAATATCAACGGTCACCGTTCCATTGCTGGCCGGCAAAAAGCCTAGGCCGATCTCCGTCCAGCCATAATGTTGGATGCCCCATTCGCCAACATAGGTGCGCGCTTGCGCGGCAACGGGAAGCCAATCCATGCGATAGAGATAACCGTCGCCCAACGCCGCCGAGCCTGCAGATAGCGAACCCACGGAGGCCGATGCTTCCACATCCATCCGTGCATCCGTCGCCATCTTCACCGGGTTGGCGTCTGCCAATCCAGCGCACAAAAAAAGGAACGCCACGATGGGGCCCGCTCCTCGCCACGAACAAAACCTCGGCTCGATGTTCTGTCGTTTAGTGATCGTCATTTGTCTCCACCACTGCGCGGTAAAATTCAATATCGGACAACATTTCAGAGGGCAAGACGATCGAGCTGCCAACCAGACGTCCCGTGGTCACGGAATTCCATCCCATCAAACTGCTCGATCTCTCCAGGCGGATATTTTGCCCTGCGGCGCCATCCACGCGAACGCGGTCCGGCTCGCCCACGGATTCAAACGAAACAGAGGGCGCGGGCTCAACCCATCGCCCCATTTTCATTCCGTTCCCAAAACTCAGTATCCAGACTTCATTCGTGTCGAAAGGATTGCAGAAAACGCGCGATGGAAATTTGAAAGGATAGTTCTTCACCTCCGAAAAAGAGGGCGTTGGAGACAGGCGGTTGGTTGAAATCCAGAGGCCCTGATTTTCGGTGCACACAAACATCTCATTGCTTCGCCACGGATTGATCGTGCAAGACCCCACCTGATCAAGTCCGGTCGTGATGCGCGTCCACGCCACGCCGCGGTTGGTCGTCGTGTAGAGTCCGCCGTGCCCCGAAGAGGACCCCCACTCGCCCCAGACCCCTGCATACCAGCGATTCTGACTAGCGTCATGCGGATCAATCACGATGTCCTTGGTGTAATAGCGCATACCCGGCGCCGTGCGATCAATCCAACCGGCGCCTTCGTTCGTGCTGACAAATACACCGGAACTATCCGTAAAATCGCTTGCAATTCTGGCAGAGTACGAACAAACCAATGTCCCGTCGTTCAACACATGAATCAGATATGGATGCCCTTCCGTTCGCGGCGGTGACGCCAGTTTGGTCCATGTGGCGCCCGCTCCAGCGCTCAGGTTCACCGTGCGGTAAATGCCTCCGCTCCCGCTATGAACCACACTGGCATACAAACGATCCAGATTATTAGGGTCGAACGCAAGGCTCACAACAGGCCGCCCGAATCCGTGCAGCGTCTGCCAGTTTAATCCATTGTTGGTAGAAACGATGATCGCACCGTTCCCACTGTCAATGCTGCTATCCCGGCAATAGCGATCCCACGCATACAAATCATGCACGGAGGACGCAGCCGCATACACCCATCCGTTAGACGGATTGCGCACGGCTTGATACATGCTGTTAAAAGTCAGTCCGGCGGGTATGCCCCACGACACCCCGCCATTGGTGCTGAGGCTTCCCATGATATCCGTGTATCCGGCCAGCACATGCTGGCTCGTGAGCCACAAGAGCCACCAGCAGGACGTATCCTCCAATCCGACGCTCTGGTACTGCTTGTTCTTCGGCGTGTTGGCGCCCATCGCATTCCAGCTTTCCGGGTGAACATAGACCGGATGCCACGATGCTCCGCCATTGGTCGTTGCGTGGACGAAGCCGTAGTCGCTGATCAACGCGACCGCGGGATCGAGAGGCGCAACTTGAAACCCAAGCGCGCACTCGCCATAGCCCCAACCGCGATCGCCATTCTGTCCCTGCCACCCGGTGGCAACATTCTGATTATTTGCCGCGAGAAGGACGGACGTCCACCACGCACCCCCATTCACGCTCTTTAACACCGCCGGATAATTCGGATAATCCGACGCGCCTGCGAGATAAACGACATCCACATTTGTCCGGCACATGGAGACAAACACGATCATGTTGTCGCCCACGCCATTCGTCACAACCTGCCATGACGCCCCCGGCGAAACATCCAACCGGTATACGCGCCGGTAGTTGTAGTAATCGTACCCCTGCACACCCGGATAGACATCCGCCGAACCGAACGTCACACAAAACAAGCGCGTCATCCCGCCCGCCTGCGCGCCCACGAAACTCACCATCGCTTCGCCGTTGCTGATGCCGGGATAACCGGCCAGCGCGAAACTCGCCCCGGCATTCGTAGAAACCAGGAGACCCGCCCGCGCACCGGCATAAATCGTCGCGCCATCCCAGAACACACCCGCCATGTGAAGGTCTGACGCCGTGTAGCGCGATCCGTACGACTGTCCGCCGTCCGACGAAAAATAAAGCTCCCCGTACGTTGAAACCAGTAGCCGGTCCGTCGCCTGCGGATCCGCCCACACACTGTAAACACCCTCCGGATACGCATCATACGGAATCGTCATCCACGTCCGCCCTCCGTTTGTGCTCTTCATCGCGGCTGAGCCGCTCAAGGCGTACAGGATCAACGGATCACTCGTGAACTGCATCCCTGTCATCAGATTGCCGCCCTGGAGTTGGCGAAAATCCAGCGTGGACCAATACTGCCCGCCATCCCGCGTGCGGAAATAATCGCTCATGTCCGACTTCACCCAATACTCAGCCGGACTGAACGGACTGATGGCCGGCCCATAAAAGGCTCCGCCGCCGCCCGGTCCCCGGGGAATCCAATGCAGAGGCGCGGCCAATGCCGCGCCCGCGATTAAAACGGCGATGCCAAACAAACACCGCATGGACTCACCATACCCCGCACAGAGATCCAATGCGCAGACTATTTGATACCGCCAAGAAGTCGTTGGCGGAACGCGCTCCCCCGCACTGCGCCTCGCCGGACGCGCACTCCTTGCGTCCCGGGCGGCGGATTCAATTTCACCGAAAGGCTATGGACTGACGTTCTTGCTCGGCGTCGAATAGAACCGCAACGGATCGTTCGTCCACGCCGTCGGCGCCGCGCCGCGATGCAGCCAGATAATCGTCTCCTCCGGCTCGATATAGAGGTTGTTCGCGATCCCTGACCCGACGCGATAGAAGTTGCCCGTCGCCGATCCGACCTTTTGGAACCAGATTTTCAGCCGCGGCGTGTTCATCGAACCGTTGCCGTTCGCATTGTTCAACACGCGCAGTTCATCGGCGAGGCCCTTCACAACCATATCAATTTCGTTCGTGCCCGCCCGGAAGCCGGATTCCTTCAGCAACAAATCCTGGACTCGAACACGACGCGGCAACGTGTAGCTCAAGACGTTGAACACTCCCCCTGCGGTCACCGACTGCGTCAGGGTGTTCGTCGGAACCTGCCCGATAATAATGAGGTTCTGCGTGCTGACGGTGGTCGGCAGTTCGATGTTGAACCCCTCGTTGAGCGGGACGGCCATGTGATCGGCGATGCCCACGCCGCCCAACGAATAGATCCAACGGTTCGACGAGGAGAGGTAGACGGATTTCGTCGGCATTCCATTGGTCGTCCCGCCGGTGTACCAAGTGATACGCGCCGCGTTGCTGATCACGCCGCTCGCCGGCAGACGGTTCGTGCCGAACACGCCGGCGATCGTGTTGCTGTCAGGAATGGCGAATAAGGAGTACCAGTTTTCGCCGCCCACCAGTCGGATTGCCTTGGACACATACACCTGCTGGCTCGCCCGGCGCGTGACGTTCGACGCGCGCCAAGCATCCACCACAGCCGCGCGGTAGAAGCGCATGGTAGAAGTCAGGATGTAGGGCGGTGTGCGCGCAACCGAACCGGTATCGCCCGCCCAGGAATTCGTCACGCGCTGGAGCAACTGCCACAGATTGGTCGTGGTGTTTGCGAACCCGTCGCGCGAATCAAAATAGATCGTATCGAACACGCGCGTCACAGCGCCAAACTCGTTGGTCTTGGCTGTCCACGACACTTCCACCACGTTCGAAGCGAAGGCCGACACCACGCCCTGCGTCACAATGAAGTTCGCGACGGAGACGATCACCGTGTCCGACAGCGCCCCGATATTCCCCGCTTCGTCAATTCCGGCCACCGCGAGGCGGTAGTCCGCGCCCGAGATGAAATTCGAAATCGTCGCGTCGGTCGTGATGTTCGTGCGCAGCGACAGCGGCCCGTTCACATAGGTGATAAACGGATCGTTCGTCGTCGGACCGGTCGGCGCATCGGTGTAGAACACGGCATACGTGCGCCATGGCGAGAGAATGTGGTTATCGCTCTGCCGGTTGCCGGCATTCGCCGAAGGCCCGGTCCACGACAAATAGATTTCCGCCGTATCGTCCGGCCCGTTGGTCGCAAACATGCCCGTCACACGCGGCGGCGCCGTGCGGTCCAGCTTCGTGATGAAACGAGCCGCTCCGCCCATGGACTGATCGCCCGGACGGTCGCCGTCCGCATCCACCCCGAAAAAGAAGTTCGTTGTAATGCCTTCGTTGGTAACAGTCAGCAACACACCTGACGCAAAGCCCGCATTCACGCCGTTCGTGGGCGACGTTGGCCGCACCCCATCCGTCGTCAGGCGGAATTGGCCGACACCCGATTTATCCACCACGTCATTGGTGGTCCATTCGACGTGGAATTCGAGCGAGTTCGTCCACACATTCGGCACCACCAGCACCGCAGATTTCGCAAGTGAAATGTCGTCGAGATACGCCACCGTGTTGCTCTCGATAAAGAACGCCACTTCGTTCACGTTCGTAAGCAACGGCAGGTCAACCGTGGGCAGACGCGCGAGGCCCACGCCGTCCGCAATGACATCCACGACAACGCCGGTGCTCTCCTTGGTGAGATGCAACTCGAACGTATGCGTGGTCGTTTCATCCACATTATAGGCCGCGCTGTTCGTGATGAGCGCCAGGTCGGAGCCCGCCGCAATCGCTCCATTCGTGCCCGCCTCCCGATCCACACGGAAACCCGTGTTCGCACCCGTGCCCATCCGCACCAGATAACCCTGATCGTCGGCGGCAGCCGCGGTGTGCTGGTCGCCCGTCACCGCCGTGTTGTTGTTGTAATAGAGACCGAAGCCAAACGCATTGTCCCGATCCTGCGCCGTGACGAATCGCATCTTGAAGGTCAACACAATCTCCTCACCCTCATTCACGAGGGACAACAAACCGTTCGTCACCGAACCGACGACCACGCCCGAATTCGTTCCCGGACGCAGCGTGAGCGCCGTTCCGTCGCCCAACTTGATCGCGTCATTGGTGGTCCCCAGCGAAAGAGTCGTTCCCAACGCCCACCAGCTCACATCCTGCGGATCGGCGCCGTCCGAGCGGCCGCCGTCGTTAAACGGATCATACAACTTCGTGCCCGGCAGCGTCGGCCCTTCGATGTCGTCGTCCACCACGTAGAAGACAGCCGGAGCGCTGGTGCCCAAGGCGCGATCGTTCGAGCGATCGTTGTCCGCATCCCAAGCCAGGGCGAGATAGCTATTGGTGCCCAACGTCACATAATTCGTGCTCAACGCCGGCCCTGGCGATGCCGCCAAAGTGCGCTCGCCCATGGACCCATTCGTGAACGCCGTGATGAACACATTCGACGCCATCATCGTATTGTTGGTGTTCCGCAGCACGTAATAGGGCGCAAACGGATTGGTCACCGCCACGCCGCTATACACATCCTGCACCACCGCTGTGAGCACATACGTGCCCGAAACGACATCGCCATCCGTCAGAATGGAGATCGCGTTGCCGCCGCCGCCCGCCGTCGAATGGTATCCGATATATTCCGGCGTGTTGGCGCTCGCGCTGTCCACTTGCGCCGGCGTATAGCTCACCCAATCGCTGGCGTTGTAGTCCACATTTGTTCCGAAAACGATGGACGCCTTCCTCACAAAACTCACGTCCTGCCCATCGTTCCTCGTAAAACCGATCGCATCCACCACATTGGTGAAACTGTACGTCGCACCCCGATAAATCACGACGCTGTCGTCGCCATTAAACGCTATCACACCCGAATTCGTCTGATCCGCATTCGCGTAACCCGGCAGCACGGCGCTGCCGTGCTTGATCACAAACGTGGCGCCGGGAGCGACCACGCCGGTCAGGGGAGTGCTGGCGCCGGGCCCTGATCCGGTCTTCCACGTTTCACGATCTGCATTCGACCAGAGGCCGATTCGGTACACGCCCGAGGTCAGGTCAATCGAATTCGGCGAAGCGTTGTAGAGTTCGATCCACTTGTTGTTGCTCGCGCCTTCGTAGTACTGCGAGATGATCAACCCGCCGTCCGCGGCGGTTTCGTCATTCGTCACCGTCGCGCTGCCGATGGTCAACTTGTTCAACACCGGCGGCACCACATCATCGTCAATAACGGCGATGGAGCCAATGGGGTTCGACACCAGCAGCGCCTGGTCGTTGGTGCGGTCGTTGTCATCGTCAGGAACGGTCACGGTCACGACATTCGACGCATTCGCCATCAGCGACGTGATGATCATCTCCGTGAAGAAGCCCGGCGAGAACGCCCACACATTCGTCGTGCGCGCATTCGTGTAATTTGAACTGCTCAAATCGGCCCGGTAATTCGTGAAGTTGCCCGAAATGATGTCGCCGATGCTGAAGCTCATCACCGTGTTGGTGTTCCCCACCGCTCCACGGGCAATGCCGCTATACGCATCGCGCACGCCAAACGCGAAGCGCAGATCGCGCGCATACGACTCGTTCAATTCGGCGTCCGTCAACGTATAGATCACGTTGCTGAACGATCCCCCGCGATTGGCGATCAACGCGGGCGTCGAGTTGGTGGTGACAGAGAAGTAGCGGCTCGCCACGCCGCCGTAACTGAAGTCGGCGCCCTGGGGCGTTGGAGGATCCTTGTCGTCGTCCACCACCGTGAACAGATTCGTCCGCACAGAGGTGTTCGTCATGCTGTTGTCGGCCACCGTAATTTCCACGCGGAATCCAACGCCCGTCGTAACGGTGGAAACCGTCACGGTGGCGGACAGGTAGGCCGGCGATTCGCCGTCAACGTGCCCCGTGTGGCTGAAGGGCTGAGGCGCCAGAATCTGCGCGCCGAGCGAATCGTAAATCGCGAAGAACGGCGAAATGTTGGGCGCCGTCATGCTGTTGCCGTTCCAGTTCACGCCGCCTGTGTCCACCGCCGTCGCCGTCACGGTGATCGCATTCGCGAGTTGGTAATCGGTGATCGTCGTGTTGGTGACCCCGTTCACGCCAAAATTCGTGATGCTGGGCCCGCTGAAGTCGCGCGTCGTGACCGAACCCGTCGGCGAATTCGCGCTCACGCAGACGCCGCCGCCCACGCCACGCACCGTATAGAAGTAGGTTGCGCCTTCCACCAACCCCGTGACGCTCACCGAAGTGACCGGCGTGAAGCGGCTGTTGTAGCCGGGGACATAACTACCGGAACTACCCATCTGAATGTTGTCTATATAAACGCGCCGCGTCGCCGCCGGATTGGCAAAGCGGGTATAAACACCGAAGTACGAAGAGGCTGAATGCGTCGCGTCGGTCAGACTGCCGCCAGCGTTGCCCGGCGCCGAGGCATACGTGAAGCCCGTGTCATACAACACCGAGAACACGCCGCCGCCGTCGCGCGAAACCTGAAGATTCAACCCGTTTGTCAGCGCGCCGACGCCAAAATTGCCCACCGCGCTGAAATTGCCGATCTTCGTCTTCGCCGCCCCGGAACTCCGCCAGAGTTCGAGGTAATCCGTCCCGCCATCCACGCCAAGTCGGAGGTAATACCCATTCCATGTGCCCGTTGTAATATCACCGGTCAGAGCTGTGTCGGACATCAAGATCACGCCAAAGTGATTCGCGCTCGCCGGGTCGAAATTGGGGCTGCCCAGCGAGAAGGACCACGAATTCACCTCCGACGATGGCATGGTCAAGGCCGACGATCCGACCGACGACGTAGAGGCCAGATACTTGCCATCCGTGGCGGCGCCGCCGCCCGGCAACGTCGCGTTGGTGGCGATTTCATAACTGGCGGTATTGCCCGCCCACGCCGGAGCGGCCGTGAAGTCGCCGTCATTGAAATCGTCTCCAGTGACGGAACTGAACGAAGCATTCGTTGAAACGTCCACCTGATAACCCGCCGCGCCGGCCAGCGGCGACCAATTGAGCGTGAAGTCAAAGTTGTTCGTCGGATTGACAAACAGATTCGAGACCACCTGCGAGAAGCAATCCACTGTGAAATTGGAGATCCCGCCATACCCGGTGCCCGCCGAGTTCTGCGCATAGGCCTGCACATAGTAGGTCTGGCCCGCAATCAAGTTGCTCAGCGCGCTGCTGTACAACCCGCCGCCCATGCCGTCATAAGTGTGCGGATCATTCGCCAGCAACGGGATGGCATTCGTGGACCAGATGACGCCACGATTGGTGATGCCAAGAATCGGGTCAATGAAAGCCTCGCCGCCGCCCGACGCCGAAATCAGCGTGATGTTCGTGATCGGCCGCGTCTCCACGCGCGGCGGACGGCCATTGAGCAGTTCGCCCCAGGTGCGCGCAATGCGGACTTCATCAAAATAAACATTCCCAATGTCGCCGCCCTGATCAGCGCCGACATTCAGCATGATGCCGTCAATCGAAGTAATACCCGCGCCGGAAACCGTCGCCGTCACCGCCCAATAGGCCGGCTCGTTACTCGGCACATAAACCGTGCGATAATACGCTACGCCGCTGATTTGCTTCGTGTCGAAGTCATATCGCGTGATCAGCAGATAGGTATTGTTCGAGTTCGCTTGCAACCCGTTCATGCTATAGGAGGAGAACTGCTTCGGCCCGCCATAGGTGTCAATGCCCAGCGTGTTCGCATAGGCGGGATCCGACACTTTGCCGACGAAGCCCTTTTCAACGCCACTCTGCATCAGACTGACGCCCGCGAATTTGTCGTTCCCCGCATACTGGTAACCCATCATCACACCCACATAGAAACTTCCGTTCGTAAAGGGCGTGAAAGCGCGCATCATCTGCGACGTGGTGTTGATGCCCGGATCAATCGCCTTCACCATGTTCGCGGCGTTCGTCGGATACAGACTCATCGTCGGGAACGACACCTCATCGTTATTGTTCGACAACACCGTCCACGCCCCGCGGAAATTCGTCCACGCCCCGCCCCATCCCTGCCCGCCCACATGCGTGTTCGTGCCCACTGCGAAAGAGTTCGTGTAGGCAAACACATCGAGAAACTCGTTGCTGTAGTAGGTGCCCATGACGATGTTCGTCATCACGCCGCCGCCGCTGGTGTTCAAATCCGGGAACGTGAAATCAAAGCCCATCAGGTCCCACACGAGAACGTCATCGCCCATCCAGTGGTTCGTGTCGCAGATATAGTTGAGCACCGCGTCCCGATCGCCGGTGATCTCCAGCAGGTTCGTGAGGATGACGATATTATCCAAGCCCTTGATGACCACTGCGGTGTAGCCGTTGGTCAACCCTGGCGGCAGCCGCGACGAATTGGAGTTCGTCGCATCGTTCTGCCAGACCCCGTCAGGATGCGATGCCAGCGCAAAAATAAATTGCGGGTTCGCTTCCGCTCCCTGATAGGCGATAATCTGCTCCGCATTGACGTTCAGCGCGAAGCTGTCGTTCGAAGTCACCAAGCCTCGTGTGACCTGCGGGGTATTCGTGAACACCCACTGAACCGCCGTGCCGGCGGGCACGCAACTGGTCGCTGTCCACGTGATGATGCCCTCAGAGGCGCGGAAGGCGTTGCTCGCGGCCCATCCGTTGTCCGTGAATTTGATCTTCGTGCCCGTGGGAATATCCCTCAACGTCACAAACGCAAAACTATCGTTGTTCACGTTCGTTCCCGCCGTATGCGTCATCATGCCATAAATGGCGATGTCGCCCGCCACGAGGTTCGTCGCCGTCGGATCGGGACAATCCACCACGATCACGTTCGTTCCAAAGTGGGAGTAGTAATTGCTGTTCATCGCATAGAACGCATAATAGTTCGTGGAACCCTGCGGAACCACGTGCTCCAACTGCGTCGCCGAACCGCGATAAATAACCTGCGCGGACCCGATCATATCGCCGTTCGTATAGGACACGCCCTGCGAAGGATCCGTCGCGATGTCCGCATTTCCGTGCAACACCAGCGTGTTCAGCCCCGGCGACACGCTCCACCCCAACCGCACCAGCTCATTCCCATCCGCTGTGGTGCTGATGTCGAATGGCGGCGGAATGTTTGTGACAATGACGGAGACCGCAACCTGCGCCGGCGTGTTCACCGCGTTGTTATCCGTCAGCGTGACAAGCGCGAGATTCGTGCCCAGCGGAAGCGGCGCAGTCGTCAACTGAATCGAGTGCGACTGGCCCACCCCCGCCGACAGCGTGCCCGAATTCGGCGACACCGTGGCCCAACTCATATTGGTCGCGATCGTGTAGTTCAGGATTCCGCCACCGGAATTCGTCACCGTGAAAGGTTGGTTCGGCGGATTCGATCCGCGCATGACACTCACAACGATATTCGTCGGCAACACGCTGAACTCCGGCGTGCCATAAACCGGCACCACGCCGCTCCACGTCGTGGCCACCCGGATTTCATCGAAGGACACCAATCCCGGCTGGTTGCCGCTGAACCCGCTGCTGACCAGTTCGAGGCCGTCAACGTAAATTCGATCCGCCGCGGCGATGTCCGTCACATCCCACGTCGTTGGCTCCACCTGCGGAACGGTGTCCGTCCGATAATACGCCTTCGCCGCAACCTGGTTGCTGCTGAAGATATACCGCGCGACCACGAGGTACACATTGCCCGTATCCGATTGGAAGGAATTGATGTTGTAAGAGGAGTTTTTCAACGGGTTGCCATGCCCGTCAATGCCCAGCAAATCGTTACCGCCCGTCTCGCCGACAAACACGCGTTCGACGCCGTTCGAGAGCAGGCGCACGCCCGTGTATTTGCCCGCGCCGCCATACTCCACCCCCACCAGATACGACACGTAGATCGCCCCATTCGTCACCGCGGCGAACGACCGGCTGGCCCGCATTTCCGTGTCATTCACATAGTTGCTCATCACCACCCGCTGCCCCGCGCTCGGCGGATAGTTCGTGTTCACATACAAATTCGGCGTCGGGCCATTGCTCAACACCGTGAAGTTGCCCGCGCCCACCGACCACGCACCGCTGAAGAGATTCCCGCCGTTCAAACCGGACAACGACACGCCGTTTGTATAGCCGAACTGCTCCACCTGCTCACTCGCCGCATACTTCGGCATCGCAACGCTGACCACCGTCCCGGTGGCGTAGTGATCGTTGTTGATGGAATAGAACGCATAGTAGTTCGTCGAACCCGGACGCACGACATGATCCAGATACGAACCCGACCCGATATAGACCACTCTCGATCCGTTCGTCGCCACCACGCCGCCCACCGCATACGTCGTCCCGTTCGAGGGCGCCGTCGGCGCATTCGTCGCCCGATGAACCACCATCACATCGAACGACGGCGACTTCGTCCACGTCAACCGCGCCAACTCCCTGCCATCCGCGACCGCCGCCGCCGACACCACCTCGGGAATATTCGTCAACGTCAGGGACACCGCGATCGTCTGCGGCGAATTCGACGCATTCGCATCCGTGATCGTGATCGTCGCGTTGGACACGCCCGCCGCATAGCGGGTCACGCCAAACGAGACGGAATGCTGCTGCGATTCCCCTTCGGAAAGCGTCTTGGAAACCGGACTGACCGTCAGCCAGGGCGCGTTCGTCGTCACCGCATAAATCAATTGCCCCAATCCGCCGTTCGTCACGCCGAAATTCGCCGCCGCCGGCGCGGAACCGACCATGCTCGTCACGTCAATCGTCGCCGGACTGCGCACAATACCCGCCGCCACGCCCACGCCCTGCACATCGAACGAATACGGACTCTTCCCCGGCGTGTTATTTGTGAATTGCAACGTCGCCGTGCGCAGCCCCGCCGCCGATGGATCGAACCGAACCTGGAACGTCGTCGCCGCGCCCGAAGCGACCGACAGCGACGGCTGCGCCGCCACAATAAAGTTCGTCGCGTGCGCGCCCGACACCGTCACATTCCCCAGCAGCAACGTCCCCGCGCCCGAGTTCGTGATCGTGTACGTCCGCACGAGGTTGGAGTTGATCAACCCCACGCTGCCAAAATCCGTGAAGTCCGCCAGCGCGGGCGAATTGTCCCCATTCGTAATGACCACGCCATTTCCAATCACGTCCACATTCGGAACGATGGCCACCGTCGTCACCGAAGACGTCGCCGAATTATCCGTCGCGCAATAATCGTTCGTCGCCCGCACCCGATAATAGTACGTCACACCCGACGTCAACCCCGTGACGATCTGACTCGTCCCCGCCACCGCTCGATTGGAATAGCCCGGCACAAAAGCGCCGCCGCCGCCATAACCGGTCCAAGTCAAATTAGCAAATGCAGGTCGCTGGCCGCCGGAGTTAGTAATCATCAGCGTAAAGTTGCCCGAGATCCCGATATTCGCGACGACCGCCGTTTGCACTGAGGCATCAAACGTCACATTTGTCGCCACCTTAGTGCTGTTTACAAAGATATCGAATGTGCTGCTTCCGCTGCCAAATTTGCGTTGGTGCGTGACGCGAATCTCGTCCACACCGCCCGTTATCGTCCCCGATACCAGATAGGCGCCCGCTTGATCCTGTAGCGTTACAGTCTCGTTCGTAGTATCAATCGTCTGGTCCGTACGCGCCTTATACGCGAACCATTCTACTCCATTGTTGGTCCAGTTCCGCGGCAAATAGGAACTCGTGGTTCCGCCGCCAACTCCTTTGAATACCTCAAGCCCGCCCCCACTGACGCCGCTCGAAAATGTATTGGTCGTTGAAACATCCAGTTCGTATCCGGTTGCACCGGCAAAAGCGTTCCATGTCGCGGTGAAGTCCACGTCGTTCGTCGCGCTGGCATAGAGCCCGCCCACCACGCCCGAAAAACACGGCGTGGTCAGGGTGTAATCCGTCCCATAACTCGTGCCGACCGAGTTTTGCGCATACGCCCGATAATGATAGGTCGCGCCGGGCGTCAGGTTCGTCAGCGTCCCGCTGAACGATCCCGTGCCCGTCCCGTTCGTGGACTGGCCCGCGCCACCCACGGTCGGATTCGCCGACGCGCCCCACACCACACCGCGCATGGTCACCGTCGCGCCACCATCATCCGTCACATTGCCGCCCGCTGTCGCCGTGGTCATGTTGGTCGCGCTGGCCACGGTCGTGCTCACCGCCGGCGCGCTCGATGTGCCCGTGCCCATCACGGCAAAAGCATAAGGACTGTTGCTCGAATCGTTGCTTGCGATCACCACCGCGCCCGTCCGCACCCCCGCCGCCGTCGGATTGAAAGCGATCAAAAGGTTTGAACGCGTCCCGACGCTGACGCTCGGCGGATAGGAAAGAACGACGAAGTCGCCCGCCGCGCCCATGCCGCTGTTCGTCGTGACACCGGTGATGTTCAACACCGCCGTGCCGGAGTTCGTGATCGAGAACACGTTCGTCACCGAAGGCGTTCCCGGATGATAGACCGACCCGAAATCCGTCCCGTCCGCCGCGGACGGCGTGTTGTCGCCCAGCGCAATCACCGCGCCGTTCGTCCCGAGCACTGTGATGACCGGCGTGGGCGTGGCCGCCGGCGTAAAGATCAACCGCAAGTCGCCGCCCGACGCATCCACACTGAACGTTCCGCCTCCAAGCGAAGGCGCAAATTCGGTGAGATCAATGGTAAACTTGTTCGCCGCAAATCCCGAAGCCGTCCCGGCATCCACAATGATGTTCGTGTAGCCCTGCGTGTTGCTGAACGCCGGATTGCCCTTCAGGGCAATGACGAATTCGTTTCCAACCGACGCGCTCACCGTGTAGGTGCCCGCGCCGCCGTTCACCGTCACCACATCCCAATCTGTTCCCGCCGTTCCGGTCATGGCCGACAGGTTCACCTGCAACCGGCCATTTGCCGGCAACGTGAGCGAAGACGCCCGCAGATTGCCGACCGTGTTCGAGGCTTCGCCCGCGCTCGCCTGTCCGCTGATCGTCAACGCGCCAACCGAACCGCTGCCATAAAGATAGGTGGAAGACGTCACGCTAACCGCCTGCGACGTGTTCGTGCCGTTAAAAATCAACTGGCCGCCGTTGACCGTGAGCGTGCCGCTCGCCGTGCTCGCGCCGGTCAGTTTCAGAATACCCGCGCTCTCCTTGCTCCAATTCGCCGACCCGCTGATCTGTCCGCCGTAGGTCAGAGTGTTGCCGCTCGTCACGGAAACCTTCGGCCCGTTTACCGTTCCGACTTCAATGCGGCGATTCGCGTTCAGCGTGAACGTCCCGTCCGCTTCAAAGGCGCCGGTGTTCCAAATGTTGATCTTTTCAGCCGGCGATCCCGGCGTGGCGCCGAGGCTGCCGTCGCCCGAAATGCGCAACGTGCCGTTCTGAATGCTGACCTTTCCATTGTTCGTGCTCGAAGCGCCCGTCAACGCGAGAATGCCCGCGCCTTTCTTGTTCCACGCCGCGTCGCCGCCCATCACACCGGCATAGGTCAGCGTTTTCCCGGAATCCACCTCGATCGCCGGCCCATCCGAGTTGCCGAACCAGATGCCGCGATTGGAGCTTAGCGTAAACGTGTTGGTCGCGCGCAGCGTGCCCGTGCTGTAGATGTCAATATTGGTCGAGATCGCGCTGCCCGGCGCCGCACCCAAACTGCCGTCATTGAACACCGCCAGCGTGCCGCCCTCGACGCGCGTGCCTCTCGTATAGGTGTTTGCGGTGTTCTGCAACGTCACCGTGCCGGATCCCGTCTTGCGCAGCAGGTTCGGCACCGCCGAATTTGTGCAGGCCGCATCCGTGCTGTCCGTGATCTTCCCCACGATGTCGCGCGTTCCATTATCCGCGCCAAGCTCGACGTAGGTGAGGTTCGTCACCATCGTCGTCTGTTTCCAATAGGCATTCTGGTTTCCGCTGCCGTTCCAGTCATCATTGTAATAGAGGCTGAACCCGTCCACTCGATCGCTGTCGCCGGGCGCGTTCAACATTGTCAGATCGTATTTCGGCGTCTGGCCCTCAATATTCGCCGTGAACTCTTTTGATGAAAGAATGTCGAACACGATCGTGACCGTCGTGCCCCATGGACGAATCCCCGACCAACTCGCCGTCCCGTTGGTGGACGTCACATAAAGATCGCCATACGAATTTCCGCACTGAATGTACCCGCGCGTATTGCTGTGCCGGTTCGCCCAATTCCCGGTGGATGCGCCGTCATTGATCGAAACGCCGAGAATGCCGTACGGCGAATAGCCGTACACGCTGATGCGGAACCGGTCGCCCGGTTGCATTTCACGCACATCTCCCCCGCCGGAGCCGTCCGTGCGAAAATTCCGCCACGCCACCACCTGCTTCGCCCCGCCGCCATTCGCCCACATCGCCATCTCCGTCGAGCCGTTATCGAAGGTGCCGCCGTTATCGTTCCACGTATTGGTGTAGTAAGCCGTTTGTTGAACCAGCGTCAACGAACCGGACGGCGAACAGTCGGCGAGCGTCGTCTGATTTCCCGAAAGCGGCGTGCCGCCTGTGTAATAATTGTAGGTGAACGCATTCGCGCTGTTCGTCCCATAATTCATTTCAAACGCTTTGAAGTGGTACGTCGTGCCGGCATTCAATCCCGTGACCAAGACGCTGCTCCCCTCGCCGGCATAGACCACATACCCATCCCCGATGGATGACCCTGATCCGTAAACGGGGCTCGCAGTGTACGTCGTCTCATCCGATGGCGACCCCGTCGGCGCCGCCCCCGATCGCGCGAGCACCAACCGACCCGTGCCGTTGCCGATCGTCCACGACACGGTCATGTTGGTCTTCGTCACGGAGCTAAACGACATCGAAGACGCGTGAACCGTCGGTTCCCTCGTCTCCACCACGATGTTGTCGAGATATCGCTCGACAGTGCCGGATCCCCGGGTATCTCGAAGACGCAAATAGATATTTGTGAATGCCGACAAGTCCGTCGTCTTCTGCGCCCACGCGGTGGAGGCAGAAGTAATTGAATCCACAGAGGACCACGAGCCGCTGGTCGTCGCCGCCTGCTCGATGGCGAGGCTCCACGCCGTCGAGTTTGCCGACCGCCGATAGCTGAACCGCAGCGTGCCCGGACGCGTCAGCAATGGCGTGATCACGGCATCGTTCGCCGCATTAAGGGTGAAAGCCGCTCCGGATTCGCCGCCCGCCGTCGTAGTAATAGACGTGTAGCTCCATCCGCCTGGCGCCGCGGTGGATGAACAGTCATTCGTCACGAGATACGGCGCGGCGTGAGCGACTCCCGAAATAAAAACAGTGAGCAACGCGGCCACCGCCCATCCGGCTGAGCCGCGGAATCGAACACGCGCGCGTGTGCTGTGGTTTATCCGCTTTTTCAGTCTGTCTCTTTGTTCTATCACGGCGCCATCCCCCTCTTCCTCACATCGTCCCATGCTCAAACGACACCATCCGCCCCCGAATTTCCTCGGCCAGCGTGCTGTAGCCCCCCGCCTCCGCCATCTCGAGCGCATGGCGCGAGGTCACCCGCGCCTCGTCCATCCGCTTCGCCGACGCATAACTCACCGCCAGCGTATCGAGCACGGAAGGCTCCTTGTGTCCCGTGCGCGCGGCGGCTTTCTCCGCCAGCTCCACAGCGCGTTCCGGGCGGTGGAGCGCACTGCCCCTTTCCGCCGTGCCATAAACCCACGCCAACGTGTTGAGCGCTGCGATGGATTCCGGATCAGCCGCGATGAGACGTTCGAGATGCTCCGCCGCTTCAGCCTGCCGCCCCACCGCCAGCAGCGCCTCGCCCAGCGCCTGCTCCACCTCCGCCTGATGCGGTGAACGCCGCAGGGCCTCCTGCAACAGGCTCAACGCCTGCCCCGCGCGCCGCGTGTCCAGCAACGCCCGCCCCGCCAGAAAACGCGCGCGCGCCTCGTCGGGAACGAGGTCCAAAATCCCGGCGAAGCACTGAATGGCCTCATCCATCCGCCCCGACTTTCGCAACGCCAATCCCAGATTGTAGCGAACGTTCAACAACGTCGGATTCAAGTCCAACGCCTTGCGGAAAGATTCCGCGGCCTTTGAGTAATCGCCTCGATTCGCATAAAACGCGCCGAGATTGTTCATCACATTATAATTATCCGGCAAACTCGCGGCGAGGTGCTCCATCACCGTCCACGCCTCGTCCGTGCGCCCCATCTGCTCCAGGACCAAGGCGTAGTTGATCTGAACCGGCCCCGCCGTCGGCTGGATTTCGAGCGCGCGAAGCAGATACCCTTTCGCCTTCTCGTTTTGGCCGATATTCATATAGGCCGTGCCCAATCCATTCAGGGCCACGGGCTGATCAGGATTCGACTCAAGCGCGTGCTCAAAAACTGAAAAACTATTGTCCCACGCCGCGAGTTCCACGCGCGATCTCGCCCCCATCATCACGAGAAAGGCCGCAGCGCAAACCCATCCAAGTGTTTCAAAACGCTTCCAACGCGCGATGACTCCACCCATCAACCACGCCGCGACCAGCGAAAGCCCGATGGCCGGCACATACGTAAAGCGATCCGCAATCTGCACCGTTCCCACGCGCACCAATCCAATGACCGGCAGCAGCGCGATCAGGAACCAAAGCCACCCCGTCCTGACCCACGCCCACCGTCCCGAACTGCGCCACGCGACCAGCGTAATCCCCGCCAGCAGAATCGCCAAACCTGCGCCCGCAATCGCATTTGGATTCACGTCTGAATAAGCAATAGCCAGCCCGTGCGGCCACACCGTCTTCCACAAATAAAAACCGTACGCGCCCACCACGCCGGCGATGCGATTCCAAACCGAAAATTCCGCCAAGTCGTGCAGGCTCCCCGATTGCGTGCGCAACGTCAGCAGGGCAAATCCCGCCGAAAGGGCAAACAACGGCAGCTTCTCCAAAGCCATCGTCGCAAACGATCGCCACCCGCCGACGGCGCGCTGCAACGGCCAATAGTCCAACAGCATGAGCAACAACGGCAACGTCACCCACGCAGGCTTGGCCATGAGCGACAGCGCGAAGCCGGCCATCACGCCCGCATAAGAAATCCACGATCGTCGGCGCGCAAATTGAACGTAGGCCAGCAACGCCAGCAACGCGAAAAAGGTGCAGAGCACATCCTTTCGCTCCGCGATCCACGCGACAGACTCCACGCGCAGCGGATGCAGCGCGAACAAAAACCCCGCGAACAACGCCAACCGCCGCCGCTGCGTCGCCCGCGCAAGGAACGCAAAGACCAACACCGCATTGATCGCGTGAAAGAGAACGTTCGTCAGGCGGAAGCCCCACGGATTCGCACCATGAATCTCCATGTCCGTCATGAACGAAAGCCACGTCGCGGGAATCCAATAGTTCTCGTGCGTTTGCGTGAACGCCCACGCGACACCGGCGCGCGTCAATCCCTGAAGCACATACGGATTGTCCGACACATAAACGTCGTCGTCAAAATTTAAGAACTCCACCGACCGCGCAGGCCAGAAAATCGCGACAACCGCGCAAAAAAGCGCGAGTCCCATGAGCATAGAACTCCGCTTCGCGCCGACTTCACCCGTCCGTGAATCTGTGCGCAAGTCAGATTTCATCGCGCTCCACTCTCCCTGCAAACCCCGACGGCGCTGAAACTCCAGCGCGCGTGACGGACGCCCCACGCCTGGACTTCACTCGCATTGACCCCTCTCCCGTCCGTCACGATCTACGTCACCCTCCCTCAACGACTTGTCAAAATTTCGCGAAACAAACGCACACCTCAACTGTCGCCCCATCTACTGCTTCCAGAATACCCAAAAAGTAAAATTGTGACAATATGAAATCCCCTGAAAATTAGAGGGGCGAAGGGCGCTCTGCTTCGATTGGACGGTCGTCCGAGTCGCCTAAGACAGACGCTTGAAAAAACGCGCGACGCGAAACTGACCGAGGTCCGGAATTGAAATCGTTTCACTCGATTCTGATGTTAGACCCGCGCATTCCAGCATCTCCACAAGATCACCCCACTTACGGTGAAAATAGGGATGCCCCATGGATTGGCCGCCCGGCCCGATGTGGATAAGCGTTTCACCTGTCTTCATTCGGGCGAAGGCGGGCGAGTCGGGGTCAATCATCGAAAAAACAAAACGCCCGCCAGCGTTCAGCCAACGCCCAACGCCCGCAAAAAAAAGATCAACTTGCGACATATCCATAATGGCCATCGCGCACGCAACGGCGTCAAATTGACCTTCGGGCAAAGCATCCATATCCGCCGAACTCGCCGCATCAAGGACGCGCCACTCGATCGGCCGACCTTCGTGCGGATGTTCCTTCGCTCGTTCGATAAACGTGGCGCTGAAATCGAATGCGGTCACCCGCGCGCCCGCCCGAGCCATCCGCCGCGCATACCATCCATTCCCGCATGCGGCATCCACCGCGCGCTCTCCGGCTCTAATATCGAGCAGCCGGTCCATGACCGGCGCCAGCGCATCGCGCGAATCGCGACGCCCTTCATCCCCCACCCGCGCATCCCACCAACCGGCAAGCTCTTCCCAAATCTCACGACTGCGCACATGCGCCGCGCTCTCAACGGCATTCGATGATTTGGCGGCCTCCCTCAAGCGGGTTTTGATCTTGTCGGCAAGCACGGGCGCATGCGGTTCGTGAATATGAAAGGCGTGATCGCCCGGCACATCGTGAATCACGAGCGCTCCGCGAACGAAGCGCCCCCAATTCAAGTCGGGAGCCAGGTCATAAAGAAAATCCGGCGGCTGCACTTCCGCGCGAAATAGGTCCACTCGCCCAAGATATGGGCGCGGCCGAAAGCGCGCGCTCGCGGCATACGCCATCGCCTTGATGCTGTCGCGCCGCTGCTCCAGCGTGCGCGCAGTTGCCTCTTTGCGAAACCAGAGCTTCATTCGCGCCACGCCGCGGTTCCACCGGCGATACGCCCCTTCGCAAAAATTCGCCCACGTCAGAATGTGCCTCTGATTATTCGGCAATACCCAGCGCACGAGAATCAGCGGCAAATGCCGCACGAGCGCCCACGGCCGAAATTTCAAATAGCCCGGCCCCATCGCGTCGAATAAGCCGACGAACTCCACCTCCTCGCCCGCATCGGTCAACTGACACGCCATTTCATACGCCACCAACCCGCCCATCGAGACGCCGCCCAATCGAAACGGTCCGTGCGGTTGGATTCTCTTGACCGCCGCGAGAAACAGCTCCGCCAGTTCTGCAATGCTCCGGTGCCGGAACGGCGAGCCGTCCAATCCCGGAAAACGCATCGCATACACGGTCAGCTCCGGACCCAGGCGGCGCGCGAGATCAATAAACTGAATCACGTCCACACCGGCGCCGGGCACCAGATAAATTGGCCTCGAATCCGCGCCATTACTCAACAGCGCCGCCGTCGCCCATAGCCCGTCGCGATGATCTTCGCGAATGAGCCCGGCCAGCGCTTCAATCGTGGGATGCGTCACGAGCGAATCGGGCGGAAGGTTCACCTGCAATCGCTGATCCATCAGCGCAAACAGCCGCATCGCGCCAAGCGAATCGCCGCCAATTTGAAAAAAATTATCTCGAACGCCAATCGGCTCTCGCTCAAGAACGGTTTCCCAAAGCCGAACGAGCTGAATCTCAAGCGCATCGCGCGGCGGAATAATTTCTTCATAGCCGTAGGGGGCTTCGCCCACCGTCGCCGTTCCGCACAAACGTTTTTTGATCAACGCCGCCACCACCGGCGCATTCGGCTCGCGAATGTGCGACACGTGGGCGCCGGGCACATCATGAATCGCCAACTCACCGCTGACAAACGCCTTCCAGTTCATGTCCGGCGACAAATCGTAAAGAAAGTCCGGCGGCTGCTCAGCCGCGCGAAACAGATCCATTCGCCCTTTGAAAATCCTCGGCCGAGGCCCCAGCCGCGCGACAATATTCACCGCTTGCACGCTCAAGCGGCGCTGGCGAACGGTTCGCGCCGTGGCGGAAGATCGGAACCAGAGTTTCATTCGCGCAACCGCGCGCGTCCATTTTTGATCGCAACCTTCGCGGAAGTTGGCCCACGTCAAAATATGCTTTTCGGTCTCCGGCAGGAACCAGCGGAGCACAATCAACGGAAGATGCCGGATCAACGCGCGCGGACGAAACCGCTCATACCCATGCCCCTTCGTGTCGAACAATCCGAGGAATTCAACCGATTCCCCCGCGTCTTGAAGCTGGCACGCCATCTCATGCGCCACGAACCCGCCCATGGACAAACCCGCCAACCGGTAAGGGCCGCGAGGTTGTATTTTTTTGATTTCGGCAAGGAACAACCGTGCGAGCGTTTCGACACTGTCATGCCGGAAAGGCGCGCCATCCAAGCCGGGAAACCGCATCGCATAGACCGGCAGCTCGGGACCCATCCGCCGGGCCAGTTCGCTGAAACAGTTCACATCCAGCCCTGATCCCGGCACGAGGAAAAGCGGTCGTTCGTTTTGTCCCGGCTCCATAAGAACAGCCATCCGCCAAACGCCGTCCGGCTTCGACCGAAGCAGCGCGGCCATGGCTTCAACCGTCGGATACCGCTCCACCGCATCCGGCGGAAGTCTCACGAGCAGCCGGCTGTCCATGAGCGCAAGAAGCCGCGCGGCGGAATTCAAATCGCCGCCGAGCTGAAAGAAATTAGCCGTCACGCCAACCGCAGGCCGCCCCAGAACCACCTCCCAAATCCGCGCCAACAGCGCTTCCAGCGCATCGCGAGGACGCACAATCGCCGCCGGCGGCGGCGCCGCTTCGCGCTTGGCCAGCGCCACGCGGTCAATTTTGCCGCCCGGCAAAAGCGGCAGTTCAACAACACCGGCAATGTGCGTCGGGATCATGAAGGGCGGCAGGCGCCTTCGCAGCGCCTCGCGCAGTTCAGGCAACGCGCCCGTGCGGCCATCAGCCAGCACAACGAACGCCGCTAATTCCATCGAGCCCGTTCGCTCGCGCCCTACGACAGCCGCATCGTGAACGCCATCAAGGTCGCGCAACACGGCTTCGACTTCGGCAGGCACAACCGCCTGCCCGCGAATTTTCAAGCGCTCATCAATCCGACCGAGATGCAGCAAATCACCGGACGGCAGAAATCGCCCGAGATCGCCAGTATGAAACGTCGGCGCGTCCGGCTGATCCGACAACGGCGCGAAGCGGATGCGATTCGCTTCGGGATCGTTGGCATATTTCGCCATCCGCCGCGGCGCGCGGACGACAATTTCGCCGCTCGCGCCCGGCTCAACCGGCTTGCCATCTGCATCAACAACGAGCAGGTCCACACCATTCACCGCGCGCCCCACCGGCAGCGTTGCGGTCTCGCAGTGCGCCGTTCGCGCCCAGGAATAAAGAGAAACATTTCCTCCGCACTCCGTCACACCGAGCCCATTCATCAACGTCACGCCGGAATGAAATCGCTCACGAAACAGTTCCACGTCTTTTCGCAGCACCGGTTCGCCGCCAAGTTTCAACAGACGCAACGCAGGTAGATTCGCCCCCGGCTCCAGCGATAACGGGAATTGCCGGAACAGCGTCGAAACCATCATCAGTACGGTGATTTTTTCCCGCTCCGCCCACGCGCGCATTTCGGAAAGCCCGCGGGTTTTCACAGAAAAGGGACAAAGGCACGCGCCTGAGAGCAACGCGCCGAATATCGGCATGTTCGCAGCGCCCGCTGTCAATGGCGCCAGCCAGCCCACTCGATCGCCTGCGCCCAACCGCATTCCCGAAATGTGGCCTCGCGCAGCTTCGAGTAGCGCTTCATGCGGAGTTGCAATCGTGCGCGGCCGCCCTGTGCTGCCGGAGGTGAAGGTCAACAGCGCGAGGGTCCCGCGGGCGGATTCCGGAATTGCGGCGGCCTCGCGACGCACCGCTTCGCGGTAATCTTCAGGCCAGTCCGGATCAACGGGCACAAATGCCCTACCGCATTTCAGCGCGGCGAGCAGCGCGCAAATCGTGTCGGCGTCGTGATGCGACACCACCTCGATCGGATCGTTTCTTGCGCCGCTCGATCGCAGCGACTCGCACAGGCGGTCCGTCGCCTCGTCCAATTCGGCATAGGTCAGCGTTCGCTCGCCGTCGAGAATCGCCGGACGCTGCGCGTGTTCGCGCGCGACGGCGCGAAAAGCTTCCGCAAGGGTTCCCGCATCAAGATTTGCGAACATGACCAGCCGCCTGCGCGTGGTCCAGGAATTGAAGGTCAACAAATCCGTCCGGGATGACGTCAATGTAGCCCAGCTTCTTCATCAAGTTGAGGACCTGCCCCATCGCGTCCTTGCTCCGAATCGCGTCCACATTCGGCCGGTTGGCCTTCAATGCCTTCGTGATGGTTTGCGCGTGAACGCCGATATATTTCGAGGCAATCTCCGCCGCTTCAGCCGGCTGTTCGAGCACGAACGCCGCCGCGCGGACATACGCATCCACCACCGCTTGCGCCAGCTTCGGATCGCGCTTTAGCAAAGCTGCGCTGGCTGAGAGCGAGCAACCCGGCGCGCCTGACCAGATGTCGCCCGTCCGCCGGATCACTTCTCCAATTCCGAGCCGTTCCATCATCGCCGCATACGGCTCCACCATCGAAGCCGCATCCGCGCCCTCGCCGACAAACGCAATGATCGCGCCATCGCCCGATGGAAAGCGGCGTTGCTCGCAACGTCCCCATCCGAGGCTCTCAATCAACGCCATCGCCGTCAGATCCTTCATCCC
>JABLTH010018234.1_pt1 | contig 55279 bp, 53 predicted proteins | sample 7875711 | NCBI WGS metagenome assembly JABLTH01 (sample SAMN14941262, study PRJNA633318) | bioreactor metagenome | isolation source: bioreactor | place: China | collected 2019-03-05 | reverse complement strand
TTTTCCATGAAATGCCGGAAAAGGCCATTTTGCGCATCGAAGGCCCGCTGGGCAGTTTTTTCCTGCGCGAGGAAAGCGACAAGCCGATCATTTTTGTTGCCGGCGGCACCGGTTTTGCGCCGATCAAGGGCATCATCGAGCACGCCTTCCACCAGGGCATCAAGCGCGACATGGTGCTGTACTGGGGCGCATTGTCCAAGCGGGATCTGTATCTGCCGCAGTTGCCGGATTTGTGGGCGGCCGAGCATCCCAATTTCAAATTCATCCCGGTGTTGTCGGAATCGCTGGCGGAAGATCACTGGCAGGGTCGCACCGGGCTGGTGCACCAGGCGGTGCTGGATGACGGCCTGGATCTGGCAGGAGCCCAGGTTTATTGCTGCGGTGCGCCGGCGATGGTGGAAACCGCGCACCGCGATTTTGTCGCCAACGGCTTGCCGGAGGATGAGTTCTTCTCGGACGCGTTTACCTTCGCCAAGCCAACCCCCAAGTAACTAGCTGGCGGCACCCGTGCGCTGGGCGATATGCGCCAGCGCTTCATCAATCTGGTCAATCAGGATCAGGCACAGGTCGCCGGATTGCAGATTGGCCAGTCCGGCGTCAATTGCCGTAAATTCCCCGCGGATTTCCTGAATCGCGCTTGTGCGCTTGGCGTTGGCCAGACCCTGGCGCAGCAATGCCAACACCTCGCCGTCGGTGCGGCCGCGTTGGCATTGGTCCTGGTACAGGATGACTTCGTCAAAGGCGTCGCCCAGAATCTCGGTCTGGCGGCGGATGTCTTCGTCACGCCGGTCGCCGGCGCCGCTGATGACCACCACGCGGCGCTTGGCCGGGATGTTGTTAATGGCGCTCACCAGCGCCAGGATGGCGTCCGGGTTATGGCCGTAGTCGGCAATCACGGTTGCGCCGCGGTAATCGAAGCGGTTGAAGCGTCCGGGAGCGGTGTGCGCATCGTTGACAAAGGTGTTCAGCCCCTGACGCAATGTGTCCCAGGCCAGCCCCAGCGCCCAGCCGGCAGCCAGCGCCGCCATGGCATTTTCGATCTGGAAGCCGATTGCGCCATTGCCGGTGATGGGTATGTCCGCCAGCGCTACGCGCTGCTCTTCGCCCGGCCCCGCCGCGACGATGTGGCCGCCTTCACGGAATACCACGCGATGGCCCTGCGCCAGATGCGTGGTGATCAGGGGGTGATGGCGGTCATTAGCAAAAAAGGTGACAGAGCCGGGGCAGGCACTGGCCATTGCAGCCACCATCGGGTCGTCGGCATTAAGCACGGCAACGCCGTCCGGTGCGACATTCTGCACCACCACGCGCTTGACCACGGCCAGGTCTTCCACCGTGCTGATGTAGCTCAGCCCCAAGTGGTCGCCCATGCCGATATTGGTAACCACCGCCACATTGCAGCGGTCGAAAGCCAACCCTTCGCGCAACACCCCGCCGCGCGCGGTTTCAAACACGGCGGCATCCACGTCGGGGTGCATCAGCACGTTGCGCGCGCTTTTCGGCCCGCTGCAATCGCCGCTGTCGATGCGCTGTCCCTGGATATAAACCCCATCGGAATTGGTCATGCCGACGCGATGGCCGTGCAGGGTCAGGAAGTGCGCTATCAGCCGGACCGTGGTGGTTTTGCCGTTGGTGCCGGCAACCGTGACCAGTGGGATGCGTCCGTTGCTGCCCGGCGCGAACATGTTGCTGATAATCGCTTCGCCGACGGCGCGGCCCTTGCCGAAAGACGGTTGCAAATGCATGCGCAGGCCGGGTGCCGCATTGACTTCGACAATCCCGCCGCCCTGTTCTTCGAGCGGCTTGAGCACGCTGTCGCACACCACGTCCACGCCGCAAATGTCCAGCCCGATCATTTGCGCCGCGGCAACGGCGCGCGCCGCCAGTTCGGGATGTACGTCGTCGGTGACGTCGGTGGCGGTACCGCCGGTACTCAGGTTTGCGTTGTTGCGCAGGATCACGCGCTGGCCTTTGGCCGGCACGGAGTCAGCTGCCAGGCCTTGCAGTTCGAGACGTACCAGCGCGATGTCATCCAGGCGGATTTTGGTGAGCGAGGTGGCGTGGCCTTCGCCGCGACGCGGGTCGCGATTGACCTGCTCCACCAGTTCGCGGATGCTGCTGGTACCATCACCTACCACCAGCGGCGGGTCGCGCCGTGCCGCGGCGATGAGCTGGTTGCCGACCACCAGCAGCCGGTAATCGTGGCCGGGCAGGTAGCGTTCCACCATGACATCCGTGCTGATATCCGACGCCGCGGCAAATGCGGCATTTAATTCCTCGCGGGAACCGATGTTAACGGTAACGCCTTTGCCCTGGTTGCCATCCTGCGGCTTGACCACAACCGGCAGGCCGATTTCCAGTGCCGCCGCCCAGGCGGCATCGGCATCCTGCACGGTTTTGCCTAATGGCACCGGCACGCCGGCCGCATCCAGCAGGGTTTTGGTGAGTTCCTTGTCCTGTGCGATGGCTTCGGCAATGGCGCTGGTAAGGTCGGTTTCGGCAGCCTGGATGCGGCGTTGCTGGCTGCCCCAGCCGAACTGCACCAGACTGCCTTCGGTCAGGCGCCGATAGGGGATGCCGCGCGCAACAGCGGCTTGAACAATGGCGCAGGTGCTGGGGCCCAAGCGCACGTCTTCGTCCAGCTCCTGCAGTTGCGCCAGTGCGGCGGCCAGGTCGAACGGTGTGTCTTCGATGGCGGACATCACCAGTTCGCGTGCCAGTTCGAATGCCAACCGGCCGACGGCTTCCTCGGTGTATTCCACCACCACTTGGTAGACATGCGGCTCTACGGTCTGGGTGGTGCGGCTGAAGGTGACCGGGCAGCCGGCCTGCGCTTGCAGACCCAGCGCAGCAAACTCCAGGGCATGCGCGATCGAGGTGGCATCCTCATGGTTGGCCGGTTCCAGGTCGCCGATAGCGGGGAAACGCTCGCGCAGCCGCGCTTCAAAATTGGGAATGTTGCGGATGTGGCGGGTTGCCCCGGAGTAGCAGGCCACAATCGCCTCAATGGCGGTATGCCGGCTCCACAGGTTGGGGCCGCGCAGGGCGCGAATGCGGGATATTTCCATCAAGAAACCTCAGGTTGCAGCAGGCTGTGGAATGCGTCCAGCCCGGCGCGGATCAAGTCGGGGGATATGTTGAGCGCCCAGGCGGCAGCGACGGCCGCCAGCAATGTCTCGGCCGGGATATCGCCGGCCGGCGGGGTGAGCGCAATTTCATCCTTGCCGTGGGCCAGGACGATGTGTTCGGCGCGCGCCAGCACCGCGCGCCGGTTCTGGGCCAGGTGGTTAACCAGGATCGGGTTGTGCGGATCGGCGTCGAAAAAAATGACTTCGCCATCGCACAGGTCGGCCATTTTCGCCACCAGCGGGTCGGCGGCATTGAGGATCGCGGCGCCTTCCGGCAGCACGATGTCCACTTGCGTGCGCAGCACGTTGAACACCTGGTCCTTGTCGTGTACGTAGTACTGATCCAGACCTTCGGCGCCGAGGATGTTGGTGACCACGCCGACCTGGCAGCGGTCGTAAGCCAGGCCTTCAGTCAGGATGGCGCGCGCGCTGTTTTCAACGACCGCCACTTCGGTGGCGCGGTTGATCAGCACCTTGCGCGCGGCGGCCCAGTTGGCGCGATCGCCTGCTTCCACCTGGCGCTGGTTGGCATAAAGCCCGGCGCTGCAAGCCAGGCCGACCTGTTTGCCAGCCAGTTGTACCAGGCGCGCGAGCATCCTGGCGACCTGGGTCGTGCCGGCGCTACCGGTGATGCCGACTACCGGGATACGGCCGTTCTGCTCTTGCGGGAACAGGCTTTCCACGATGTTGTGGCCTACGGGGCGCGGTTTGCCGGATGCCGGTTTAAGGTGCATCAGCAGCCCCGGCCCGGCATTGATTTCAACAATGGCGCCGTGCTGTTCTTCCAGCGGTCGAGAAATATCCTCGGCCACCAGGTCCACGCCGGCGATATCCAGCCCGACGATGCGGGCGGCCAGGGCAACCGTGGCGGCTACGCTGGGGTGTACCTGGTCGGTGACGTCAAATGCGACGTTGCCGTTGCGCTGGATCAGCACCACCTTGCCTGCCGGCGGTACGGCATCCGGCGCGAACCCCTGGCGGGCAAGCTCCAGGACGATGGCAGGGTCGTCTTCCAGCACAATGCGGTTGAGCGGGAAATCTTCGGTGAGACCACGGCGCGGGTCGGTATTGATCTGGGTATCGATCAGTTCGGCAATGGTTGAGCGGCCGTCGCCGGTCACGGTTGCCGTTTCGCCGCTGGCAGCGGCGGCTACGCGGCCATCGACCACCAGCAGGCGATGCTCATTGCCCGGGATGAAGCGTTCGACGATCACTTCGCTGCCTTCGGCCGCCGCCAGGTGATAGGCGGCTTCAATTTCCTCGCGTGTGGTCAGGTTGATGGACACGCCGCGCCCGTGATTGGCGTCGGATGGCTTGACCACCACCGGGATGCCGATGTCTTCGGCGGCTTCCCAGGCTGCGGCCGGGCTGTCCACCAGTTCGCCTTCCGGTACCGGCACGCCGCAGGCTGACAGCAGGCGCTTGGTCAGGTCTTTGTCGCCGCAAATGCTCTCGGCGATGGCGCGGGTCCGGTCCGTTTCCGCCGTCCAGATGCGGCGCTGGCGTGCGCCGTAACCCAACTGCACCAGGTTGCCTTCGGTGAGGCGGATGGCCGGGATGCGCCGGTCGGCGGCGGCATCCACGATGCAGGCCGTACTTGGGCCCAGGCATAGGGAATCCACCATGTCGCGCAGTTGGGCGACGGTTGCCGCAACATCATACGGACGGTCTTCAATCGCAGCCATGATCAGGTCGCGCGCGGCATGGAACGCCGCAATGGTTACCTGCTCCTGGCGCGAGCGCACCACTACCTTGTACACCCCGCGTGTCGAGGTTTCACGCGCCTTGCCGAAACCGCTCTGCATGCCGGCCAGGTTCTGCAGTTCGATGGTGACGTGTTCGAGGATATGCCCGGCCCAGGTGCCCTCGCGCAGCCGCAGCAGGAAGCCACCGCGTTCGCCCACGCCGCAGCGGTGCTCGACCAGTGTCGGCAGCCACGCTGTCAGGCGCTCGTAAAAGCCGGGGATTTTGTTGGAGGGGAAATCTTCCAGTTCACCAATATCCACCACGGCCTCAACTGCCGGGCGGTAGGTCCAGATGTTGGGGCCGCGTAAAGGGGTTAACTTGAGAAACTCAATGTGTTTTGATTTCATGTTCCGGCGGTATGATGCTCCCCGAGAGTGGGGAGCGGGCCTGTCCTGGCGATCATTGGTTCGGGTGATTGTATGCGAGCACCCTTACTCTAACCTTACGGCATGGCGGGCAATGAAATTTGCTTGTAATCATGGCTGCGGGGGCCATGATCTGAAAAACAATTCGGTATACTTGGCGGCAATATGAAAACCGAGTTACCAAATTCCACGGTGTTGCCGGAGGCTTGGTGCGCGCAGGCGGAACCACAGCTGGAGCCGGGCGAGCAGGTACTGGCCTGGCTGGAAATCGACCTGACAGAGCGGCTGCATTTCGCCCACGGCCTGCTGCTGGCGACCAATCGGCGCTTGCTGGCCAAGGCGCTGGAAAGCGCCGATTGGCAATACTGGGAATACCGGCAGGGCTTGTTGTTGCAGCATCACGACCATGCGGGTGTCGGCGCGCTGGAATTGCTTGATGAAACCTCGCGCCTAGCCTGCTGGCGCTACACGCTGGGGCAGAACGTCGCGGCCTTGAAGGTGATTACCGAGTTTGGACGCCAGCAGGAAAGCGCAATTTCCGGCCGGCCAGTGCCGCCGCACGACGACACGCTGTGCCCCAAATGCAAGGCGCCGCTACCGGCGGGCGAGGAAGAATGCCCGATCTGCACCCGCGAAATCCACGCGCCGCCTTCCACCTGGACGCTGTTCCGCCTGTGGCGTTTCGCCAGGCCGTATCGCGGCCAACTGCTGGCGGGTTTCCTGCTGACGCTGGCCTCCACCGCCGCCACGCTGGTGCCGCCTTACCTGACCATCCCGCTGATGGACAGGGTGCTGATTCCCTACCAGAACGGCGCGCCGATCGATGTTGAACTGGTGACGCTATTGCTGCTGGGCTTGCTGGGGTCGGCGCTGCTGGCCTGGGCGCTGGGGTGGGCGAGGACTTACATCCTGGCGCTGGTGAGCGAGCGCATCGGCGCCGATTTGCGCACCACCACCTACGAGCACTTGCTGCGGCTGTCGCTGGAATATTTCGGCGGCAAGCGCACCGGCGACCTGATGGCGCGTATCGGCAGCGAATCCGACCGCATCTGTGTGTTTCTTTCGCTGCATCTGCTGGATTTTGCCACCGACGTGCTGATGATCGTGATGACCGCGGCCATCCTGCTGTCGATCAACCCCTGGCTGGCGCTGGTGACGCTGCTGCCGCTGCCGTTCATCGCCTGGATGATCCATGTGGTGCGCGACAAGCTGCGCACCGGCTTTGAAAAAATCGATCGCGTCTGGTCGGAAGTGACCAATGTGCTGGCCGACACCATCCCCGGCATCCGCGTGGTGAAGGCGTTTGCCCAGGAAAAACGCGAGGCGGAGCGCTTTCGCGAGGCGAACCGGCATAACCTGCTGGTCAACGACCGGCTGAACAAGGTCTGGTCGCTGTTTTCCCCCACGGTATCGCTGCTGACGGAAATCGGCCTGCTGGTGGTATGGGCGTTCGGCATCTGGCAGGTGTCGCGCAACGAAATCACCGTGGGCGTGCTGACGGCTTTCCTGGCCTATATCAGCCGCTTTTACACGCGCCTCGATTCCATGAGCCGCATTGTTTCCGTCACGCAAAAAGCGGCGGCGGGTGCCAAGCGTATTTTTGATATCCTGGATCATGTGTCCAGCGTGCCGGAGCCGGCCAACCCGGTACATCTGCCGCAGGTCACCGGCCGCATCGAAATCCGCGATGTCGGTTTCCGTTACGGCAACCGCGCCATTATCCGCGGCGTTGACCTCACCATCGCGCCGGGCGAAATGATCGGCCTGGTCGGCCACAGCGGCTCTGGCAAAAGCACGCTGGTCAACCTGATCTGCCGCTTCTATGACGTGTCCGAAGGCTCGATCCGCATCGAAGGTGTGGACATCCGCTCGCTGGCGGTATCGGAATACCGCAGCAACATCGGCCTGGTGCTGCAGGAGCCGTTCCTGTTTTTTGGCACCATTGCCGAGAATATTGCCTACGGCAAGCCGGGCGCCAGTCGTGAGGAGATTGTCGCCGCAGCGCGTGCCGCGCATGCCCACGAATTCATCCTGCGCCTGCCGCAAGGCTATGACTCGCTGGTCGGCGAGCGCGGCCAGAGCCTGTCCGGCGGCGAACGCCAGCGCATTTCCATCGCGCGCGCGCTGCTGATCGACCCGCGCATCCTGATCCTGGACGAAGCCACGTCGTCGGTGGATTCCACCACCGAAAAGGAAATCCAGAAAGCACTGGATAACCTGGTGCAGGGCCGCACCACCATTGCCATCGCCCACCGCCTTTCCACCCTGCGCCGCGCCAACCGGCTGGTGGTCATGGATCGAGGGCAGATTGTCGAGGTCGGCAACCACGACGAACTGATGGCCAAAGAGGGCGCTTACTATCAGCTGTATCAAGCACAGGCGCGCAATGTGGATACCGATATGGATGATGAAGCGGAGGATGCGGCATGAGCACGATTGATGTTCAGTTGACCCGCAACGCGTTTGGCCGCCTGGTGCTGACCACGGCGGATGGTGTCGTCCACGAAGGTGTTCTGCCGGTACGCGCCTTCCCCATTGCCGCGCCGGATTACGGTATTGCACTGGTGAGCACGGATGGCCGGGAACTGGTGTGGATCGAGCGCCTGGGCGATATGCCGGAGAACCTCCGCGCGCTGGTGCAGGAGGAAATGGCCAGCCGCGAATTCATGCCGGAAATCCGCCGGCTACGCCTGGTTTCCAGCTTTGCCACGCCCAGTACCTGGCAGGTGGAAACCAACCGCGGCGAAACTTCCTTCGTGCTCAAGGGCGAGGAGGATATCCGGCGCCTGGGCCATACCACGTTGCTGATTGCCGATAGCCACGGCATCCAGTTCCTCATCCGCGACATCCAGGCGCTGGATCAAGGCAGCCGCCGGTTGCTGGATCGCTTTCTGTAACTGAATACCGGGACACTTCATCGTGAAACTCGCCACCTGGAACGTGAACTCGTTAAAAGTCAGGCTGCCGCATGTGCTGGACTGGCTGGCCAGCGAGCAGCCGGACGTGTTGTGCCTGCAGGAAACCAAACAGGAGGACAAGGATTTTCCGGTGCAGGCCATCCGCGAAGCCGGGTACACGCCGCTGTTTGCGGGGCAGAAAACCTATAACGGCGTTGCCATCCTGAGTAAGGTGGCCGGCACCGAGGTACAGGTGGGCATCCCCGGTTTTGACGACGTGCAGCAGCGGGTGCTGGCGGCAACCGTGGATGGCGTGCGGGTGGTATGCGTTTATATTCCGAATGGGCAAAGCCTGGATTCGGACAAGTACCAGTACAAACTCAAATGGTTGCAGGCGCTGACAGAATGGCTGCGCGGCGAAGTGGCCAAATACCCGAAACTGGCGCTGCTGGGGGATTACAACATTGCGCCGGAAGACCAGGATGTGCATGACCCCAAGGCATGGGAAGGCCAGGTGCTGGTGAGCGAACCGGAGCGCGATGCCTTCAGGGCGATAGTCGATCTGGGTTTAACGGATGCGTTCCGCTTGTTCGAGCAGGAAGAAAAAAGCTTCAGCTGGTGGGATTACCGCATGGGCGGGTTTCGCCGCAACCTGGGGCTGCGTATTGACCACATCTTACTGACCGCGCCGCTGGCGCAGCAATGTCGCAGAAGCTGGATTGACAAGGCGCCGCGCAAACTGGAGCGGCCTTCCGACCACACGCCGGTAGTGACGGAATTGGCGGCGTGAGGGCAACAAAAAAGCGGGGAAATCCCCGCTTTTTTGATACTGGCAAAAGCCGTGATTACTTGGCAGCTTTCTTGTGGCCCTTCTTGTGAGCCTTTTTGGCTGGAGCGGCTGGCTTTTCAGCCTTGGCAGCGTCAGCAGCAGGAGCAGCAGTTTCAGCGGCTGGCTTGGCGTCAGCCTTGGGCGCATCGGCGGCAATAGCGTTAACGGAAACGGCAAACAGGCCGGCGATCAGTGCAGCGATAAACTTGTTCATGGTAATTTCCTTGAATAAAATGGTTAAAGGTTTACAGAAATGCGTTTGAATCCGCTCTGGTGCATCTCTGTCTGGCACAATATCCCTCCAACCTTACCGCAGCCTTACCCTAACCTTACTCCAACCTTTCATGCGCATATTAATTGTTGAAGATTATCCCACCCTGGCTGACGGCTTGCTACGCTCGCTGGAGCAGGCCGGGTATGCGGTGGACTGCGCGATGAATGGCGAGCAGGCCAATGGCATGCTACAAGAGACGGTGTATGACCTGGCGATACTGGATCTGGGCTTGCCCAAAATGGATGGCATCGAGGTGTTGAAGCGGCTGCGGGGACGCGGCGGGCGCACTCCAGTGCTGATCCTGACGGCGCGCGATGCCGTCGAGAGCCGGGTGGAGGGGCTGGATGCCGGCGCTGACGATTACCTCACCAAACCATTCAACCTGGTTGAACTGGAGGCCCGGATTAGAGCCTTGATCCGGCGCGGCCAGTTGGGCAGCAATGCATCATTGAGTTGCGGCAAGCTGACGCTGGATGTTGCGGCCCGGCGCGCGTTCTGCGAGCTTGAGCCAATTACGCTTTCCGCGCGCGAGCTAGGGGTGCTGGAAGTGCTGATGCTGCGGCAGGGCAAGGTGGTCAACAAGGAGCAGATCATGGAGGCGCTGTGCAACTGGGACGAGGATATTGGCGACAATGCGATTGAGGTTTACATCCATCGGCTACGCAAAAAGCTAGAAGCCTCCGGTGCCCGCATCCGCACGATCCGCGGCCTGGGATATCTGCTCGAGCATGAATAACAGCCGCTCGCTTCGTCAGCAGTTATTGCGCCTGTTGCTGATCCTGCTGACGCTGATCCTGACAGCGGGAGCGGTCGTGTCCTATTACCGCGCCTACTATTTTGCCAATCTGGCGTATGACCGCTCGCTGTTGCGCGCTTCGCTGGCCTTGGCCGACCAGGTTGAAGTGGTGGGTGGGCAGGTGACGGTAGATTTGCCCAAAAAAGCGCTGGACCTGCTGGAATACGATAAAGACGACTGGATTTACTACCGGGTGACCGACCACCATGGCCGGATTGTTGCCGGAGAGGTCAACTTGCGTCTCCCGAACAACATTCCGGCCCCTAGCAAACACATCTATTACGACGACATCCTGGATGGGCAGCCGGTGCGGGTGGCCGCTTTTGCGCTGCCGCTGGACGGCACCCGGGTGCGCGGCATCGCGCTGGTGCAGGTAGCAGAAACCCGCACCAAGCGCAATTTCATGGTGCAGGAAATCATGGAAGCGACGATTTTCCCGCAACTGCTGATGATGACGCTGGCGGCGATCCTGCTGTACTTCGGGGTCAAGCGCGGCTTGTTACCGCTGGATCGCCTGCGTCTGGCTATCAGTCAGCGTTCATACCAGGACCTGAGCGCCGTGGATACGGCGGATACGCCGCAAGAGCTCCAGCCGTTGCTTACCGCGATGAACGACCTGATGCAGCGGGTGCGGGAGGTGATCCAACTGCAGCAGCGGTTTATTGCCGATGCCTCGCACCAACTGCGTACCCCGCTGGCGGGGTTGCAGACCCAGGCGGAAATGGCGCTGCGCGAACAGGATCCGGTAGCGATACGCAATGCGCTGGAGCGGATACGCGGCAGTACGGTCAGGGTGTCGCACTTGGTTCACCAATTGCTGGCGCTGGCCCGGATAGAGCCCGGTTCCGGACGCGATCTGCAACTGCAGTTGCTGGATCTGGCGCAACTGGCGCGAGAGGTTTCGGCAGACTGGGTTTCGCCGGCACTGGCGAAAAACATTGATTTTGGCTTTGAAGCCGCATCAGGCGCTGACGCAGCGTTAATCCCCGTGATTGTGCTCGGGGATGGCGTCCTGTTGCGCGAAATGTTGTCCAATCTGATCGACAACGCCATCCAGTACACCCCGAAGGGCGGACGCGTCACGGTCAGCGTAACCGCGGCAGAAAGCAGTGCCATGCTGACCGTGGAAGACAACGGGCCCGGTATTCCCGAGGCCGACCGCGAGCGGGTGTTCGAGCGTTTCCATCGCGTCGCAGGCAGCCTGGGCGAGGGGTGCGGGCTGGGGTTGGCGATTGTGCGGGAAATCGCACACGCCCATCATGCGCAAATCCTGCTGGAGCCCGGTACCGGCCAGCAGGGAACGCGCATCCAGGTGGTGTTCCCGACGCGCGTTATCAGCGCACCTTGATTTCCAACTGCTTCAGCTTGCGATAAAGGTGGGTGCGTTCCAGCCCCACGGCTTCGGCCACCCGACTCATGTTGCCGCCCGCCTTGGCGATATGGTGTTCGAAATAAAGGCGCTCGAAAGCATCGCGCGCTTCGCGTAGCGGTTGGTCCATGGCAATCGGCAGCGGGGTGGCGGTCTGTTCCTGAGCTGGGGATGCTGCCGTTGAGGTTTCCAGGCCGGAGAATTCTTCCATCACGCGATGCACATCATCCACCCCGACGGTTTCTCCCAGGCTGCTGGACATCAGGCGCTGCACAATGTTTTTCAGCTGGGTGAGATTGCCGGGCCATGAGGCATTCCGCAAGGCATTCAGCGCGGCGGTGTCAAACTCGCGGTAAGGGGCCTCGCCGCCCTCTGACAGGTGGGTGGCGAGGGCGCGGGCCAGTTCCGGGATGTCTTCACGGTGATCGTCTAGCGCCGGCACGCGTATGGTGAGGGCGCTGACGCTCTGCAACAGGGCATCGTCGAACTGGTTGTTCGCCGCCAGGTGCGGCAGATCGCGAGAAGTGGTGGCAACCACACGCACGGCATATTTTTCCGCGCTTTTCAGCAACAGCAGCAAGCCTTTTTGTTCATTGTGGGTCAAGTCGGCAATTTCGGGAATGAACAGCAACCCGTCCCTGGCCTGCTCCAGCAGGCTGAGTGGCGCATGCTCCAGCTTTTCCGGATGCTCCAGCGTGATCCACGGGGTGTCCTGCTTATGCAAGGCGCGCGCGCACAATTCCATGCCGCAGCCTTTGGCGCCGACCAGCAACAGCGGGGCTGCCAGATCGGCGGCGTGTTCCAGCCGCTGGCGCAGTTCGAGGATGGGCGCGCTTTTGCCCAGGCTCATCAGGCTCATGGTCTGGCGCGGCAGATGTTCACTTGCTTTGAGTGCAGCGTTGACGGTCTTCAGCAGCTTTTGCAGCGCAATCGGTTTTTCCAGAAAATCAAAAGCCCCGATGCGCGTGGCTTCAACGGCAGTATCCACCGTGGCATGTCCCGACATCATGACCACCGGCATGGTCAGCAGCCCGCCATTGACCCATTCCTTCAGCAAGGTGACGCCGTCGCAATCCGGCATCCAGATGTCCAGTAGCACCAGGTCGGGACGGGTCTTTTGCCGATGCTCACGGGCTTCCGCCGCATTTTCCGCCAGGCGGATGTGATAGCCTTCATCTTCCAGAATGTCGCGCAACAACTCGCGTATGCCGACTTCATCATCTACCACCAGAATGTGGTGCGCACTCATGCAACTGACTCCTTGTTTGGTACTTGTTCCCGGTTAAGCGCCGGCAGCACGATGCTGACTGCCGCCCCGCCTTCAATCCGGTTTTCAATCTGAATATGGCCCTGATGCTCTTCCACGATTTTTTTGACTATCGCCAAGCCTAAGCCGGTGCCGTGGCGCTTGGTGGTGATGTAGGGTTCAAATGCCCGCGCAATGAGCTCTTCCGGGAAGCCGCTGCCATTGTCGGCAATCACTAATTGAACGCTGTCCTGCGCGTGCTTGCTGGCAATGCGAATGGCCGGGGCGGTTTTTCCGTCCAGTGCATCCTGGGCGTTTTGCAGCAGGTTGTGCAACACCTGCCGTAGCATCGTGGCATCACCGAGGATGGTGGTTGCGGTTTTGGGCACATCGACGGTAATGGTGATGCCGGGCGGCTCGTACAGTGCCAGCACTTCGCGGATGAGCTGGTTGATGTCCAACTCGGTCAGGTTGAGCGCGGGGGCGCGGGCATATTCGCTGAATTCGTTGACCATGCTTTTCAGTGCCGTGACCTGGCTGACGATGGTGTGCGTGGCACGCTGCAAGACTTGCGCATCGGCGGGCTCCAGTTTGCTGGCCAGCTTGTGCTCGAGCCGTTCTGCCGATAACTGGATGGGCGTGAGCGGATTCTTGATTTCGTGTGCCAGGCGACGCGCCACCTCGCCCCAGGCGGCGTTGCGTTGCGCCTGGATCAGGTTGGAGATGTCGTCGAACACCACCACGAAACCGCTGTTGCTGCCTGCCGGGAGGCGGCTGCCGCGCACCAGCAGCACCTGCGTGCCATGGCGCCCGGCGATTTCCAGTTGTTCCTGCCAGGTATTCGCGGTTGCCTGCATCAGGCGGGTGAAAATGGTTTGGGTAAAGGTTGCCAATTCGGGCTGTTGTTCGCCCAGTGCCGGCAGCGCCAGTTGTTTCACCGCTTCCGGTGTGATGCCGAGGATTTGTCCGGCCGCCGGGTTGCAGGCGCGGATCGTCATCTGCTCATCCAGTGCCAGCACGCCGGAAGAGAGGTTGGCGAGAATGGCTTCCAGATAGCCCCTTGCCGCCTCAATCTCGAGCCGCTGCTGCTCGGTGGCAAGCGTGGCTTCACGCAGTTGCCGCGACATGCTGTTGAACGAGCGTACCAGTATCCCCAGTTCATCCTTGCCATGCGCCGGCAGCACAATGTCATAGTTGCCGCTGGCAATGGCGCGCGTGCCTTCCGCCAGCACACCCAGCGGTGCGGAAAGCCGCCGGCTCAGCACAAAAGCAAACGACACCGCGGACAGCATCGCCAGCATCAGCACTAGCGTCAGGGTGAGCGCAAACACCTGTTTCAGCGCATCGCGCGCGAACGATAGCTCCTGGTAATCCTGGTACACCGCCTGCACCGATTCTGCGGTATCCGACAGTGCTTTGGGCACCGGATGCATCAATTGCAGCATGCGCGCTTCGCCGTGCAGATCCTGCGTATTCACCGGGGTGATGACGCGCAGGTACAAGCCCTTCCCCGGTAGCGGGTCAATTTCGCCATGGGCTCGCTGGCGCGATTTTCTCAGTTGATCCACGCTGGGTAGCTCCGGCAGGAAACTGGCGGAATCGCTGCTGGAAAAGGCCACGATGCGCCCCTGCTGGGTCAGCAGCACGGCATCCTGTACCCCGGATTTTTCGCGCAGGTCATTCAGCGCGGAGACCTGGCTGCTGCCTTGCAGCGATAACGAAGCCGCCATGTTGTCGGCCTTGTCCTCCAGGTCGCGCAGCATGATGTCCAGCGTGCTTTGCCCCAGCCGCAGGCCGCCGTCCAGGGCGGCTTCCACTTTGACGTTGAACCAGGATTCGATGGCGCGGGTGAGGAAGTTGACGGAAACGGCGTATACCAGCAGGCCGGGGATAATCGCCATCAAAGCGAACATGCCCAGCAGCCGCAGCGTCAGGCGGCTGCCCATGACCTGGTTGCGAATCTGCCGGTACAGTTTCCACAATTGCCAGCCGACCAGCGCCGTCAGCGAGGCTGCCAGCGCGATGTTGAGCGCCAGCAGCACGGTGTAGCTATGCCCGGAAACCGCCGTGTTGGCGCTGGCGTGGGAAAGCAGGTAGAGCAGCGCCCCTCCCAGCACGATTCCGATAAAAACAAAGTATTTCACGTTGAGCCTGTGTCGGGTTACTTGCCGGTTTCTTTTTCCGGTTTTTCTGCTTTGTCCAGCGCGGGCGTCCAGCGGTGGCGTTCTGAAATCAGGTTCCAGCTTTCCGAGCCGATGGCGGAAACCTGGAGCGGCTTGGGCAGCTTGCTCTGGTCGAGGCGCATGCGCAGCATGGCATAGTAGGCGTTTTCTTTTTTGATCGCGGCTTTGTCCAGCGCGGATTTATCAATGGCGACCCAATTTCTGACCTTGCTTAACTCCTCGATGGCTTCAGGCAAGCTGGCGAAGGTGGATTGGCGGTTGCCGACATGCAACAAATATTGCCTGGACAATGCGTGATAGCTGAGGCGGATGGAGAGGCTGGCGCTGGCAGCCTCCTGGTCGAACCAGTATTTGTTGGGCTCCATCAGCACGAATTCCACCAGGAAACTGAGCGCCACGCCTTTGTTGATGGCGTCTTCCACCTCGCGTCCCAGCACGATGTCGAAATCGGCGTTGACATGGTAGCCTTCGTCGCCGGCTACCAGTTCCGCGCGCTCGACATTGATGCCGTGGGCAAAAGCGGCTGGTGTGATGAAGGCCAGCAGAAGTGCCAGCCACAGCGCATCAAGTTTTTTGCAGTACCGCGTAATAAAAGCCGTCATGGTGGTCGCAGGGAATCAGTTGTTGTTGTTCCAGGCCCGGTGTCGGCAACATCGTGGCATCGGGATGCCGTGCCAGGAATGCCGCGATTTGCTGCTGGTTTTCCTGATTAAATACCGAGCATGTGGCGTACAGCAATTTACCACCCTTTGCCAGTGTTGACCACAAACCTTCCAGGATCGCCGCCTGTTGTCCGCAGAACCCGGCAATGTCGGCCTCGCGGCGCAGCCATTTGATGTCGGGGTGGCGGCGCACGATGCCGGAGGCGGTACACGGCACATCGGCCAGGATGCGGTCGAACGGCTGGCCGTCCCACCATTGTTGCGGTGTTGCGGCGTTGCCGGCCTTGACCTCGGCGTGTAGCCCCAGCCGCTGCAGATTGCTGCGTACCCGGTCCAGCCGTGCATCGTCATGGTCGAGCGCCAGCAGGTCGATGTTCGCCAGTTCCAGCAGGTGCGCGGTTTTGCCACCGGGAGCGCTGCAGGCGTCCAGCACCCGCATGCCGGGGTGGATGTCCAGCGCCGGTACGGCAAATTGCGCGCCCAGGTCTTGCACCGACACTTCGCCTTCAAAAAAGCCGGGGATGCCGTCCACATTCAGCGGTTTATGCAGGCGTATGCCGAACTCGCCCACGGCTTCTGCGGGGATGTTGTCAGCCTGGAGTTTGCTTAAGTAAGCATCGCGTGACAGTTTGCGGGGGTTGACGCGCAAACTCATCGGCGGGTGTTGGTTGCCGGTCGCCAGCATGGCCTCCCAGTGTTGCGGGTATTGTGCTTGCAGTTGTTTTACCCACCACTGCGGCCACGCGTGCCGGGTGGCCGGGTCTTGCGGCAGTTGTTGCAGCAACTGCTCGCGCTGGCGCAGGAAGTTGCGTAACACGGCATTCACCAGGCCCTTGGCCCACGGTTTTTTAAATTGCGCGGCAGCCTGTACGGCATGGTCCACCACCGCGTGCGCGGCATTTTTGCTGTATTCGAGCTGGTACAGGGCGACCAGCAGCAGGTCGTGCACCCGCTGATCAGTCAGCGGCTTGTCCAGCAGTTGCGCCAGCAGCGCTTGCAGCCGGGTCAGCCAGCGTAGCATGCCGTAGCTTAAGTCCTGGGTGATGGCGCGCTGCTGCGGGGTGAAGTGACGCGGGCGCAACTCTTCCAGCACCTGGGTGAGGTTGCGCCCGGACAGTACCAGACGGACGGCTTGCGCAGCGAGCAGTTGTGCCTGCTTCACGCCATCGCCATCAGTCGTGCCACGCGCTCTTCGGTCTGCGGATGGGTGCTGAACAGGCCCTTGATGCCGTCGGCAGACAAGGGGTTGATAATCATCATCTGCGCGGTTTCCGGGTGCTGCTCGGCGGTTTCCAGGGGAATCTGGTGCGCGTAGTTGTGGATTTTCTGCAATGCCGAGGCCAGCGCCTGCGGGTCGCGACAAATTTCAGCGCCGCCACGGTCGGCCTCGAACTCGCGCGAGCGGGAGATCGCCATCTGGATCAGCATCGCCGCAATCGGCGCCACGATCATGATCAGCAAGGCCACCGCCGGGTGTACGCCACGGTCGCGCTCGCCGCCGGAAAACAGCATGCCGAACTGGGCAATGGAGGAAATCGCGCCGGCAATGGTGGCGGAAATGGTGGAAATCAGCGTGTCGCGGTGTTTGACGTGGGCCAGTTCATGCGCCATCACGCCGCGCAGTTCGCGCTCGGACAGCATGCCGATGATGCCGCTGGTGGCCGCCACCGCGGCATGTTCCGGGTCGCGCCCGGTGGCGAAGGCGTTGGGCTGCGCTTCGTCGATGATATAGACCTTGGGCATGGGCAGCCCGGCGTTTTGCGACAGTTCGCGGATCATGCGGTAAAACCTGGGCGCGCTGTTTTCGTCCACTTGCTGCGCGTTGTACATTTTCAGCACGGCGGTATCGGAGAACCAGTAGGCGTAGGCGTTCATCGCACCCGCCAGCAACAGCGCCACCAGCATGCCGCCGGCGCCGCCCAGCGCCGCGCCCACCATGCCGAACAGCACCACGATACCCGCCATCAGGATGGAAGTTTTCAACCAGTTACCAAACATGTGGAACAGCCTTTCTGTTGTGGTTGTGACTGCGGGTTAGATGGGGGGCTGCGCGAAAAATTCAAGCATCGAACTGCATGCCCGGCGTCAATGCATTGCCGGCCAGGAACTCTTTCCAGTTGAGGCGCTTGCCACCGGGTTTTTGCAGTTCGGTGATACAAATGGCGTCCTGCCCGCAGCCCACCACAATACCGTTGTTGATGCTGAGGATGGTGCCCGGCTTGCCGCTTTGTGCAACTGCGCCGGCGAACCAGATTTTCCATGGCTCGCCCTGCATGCTTGCGGTGGCTACCGGGAATGGGTTGAATGCGCGCACCTGCCGGGAAATTTCAGCCGCACCATGGTGCCAGTTGATCGGCGCTTCCGATTTTTGCAGTTTTTCCGCATAGGTGACCAATTGTTCGTCCTGTGGCTCCGGCGTCAGCGTATCCAGTTCGGCCAGCGCTTCCACCATCAATTTGCCGCCAGTGGCCGCCAATGCATCGTGCAGCGACTGTGCGGTATCCTGTTCCGTGATGGGGATCACCGCCTTTTTCAGCATGGCACCGGCATCCAGCGCCAGCACCACCTGCATGATGGTGACGCCGGTTTCGGCATCGCCCGCCAACAACGCGCGCTGGATCGGGGCGGCACCGCGCCAGCGTGGCAGCAGCGAGGCGTGGATGTTCAGGCAACCGAGCTTTTTGTGTTTCGGCATATCCAGCACCGCTTGCGGAATGATCAGGCCGTAAGCGGCGACAATCATCACGTCCGCATCTGCTGCGGCAATGCGTGCCTGGACCTCCGGCGTTTTCAGCGTTTCCGGCTGGAACACCGGCAGGTTGTGCTGCAGCGCCAGTTCCTTTACCGGGCTGGCCTTGAGTTTCATGCCGCGTCCGGCGGGGCGGTCGGGCTGGGTGAGCACCAGCACGATGTTGTGCCCGGCGGCAATCAGTGCGGCCAGGGCGGGTACGGCAAAGTCCGGCGTACCGGCGAAAATGATGTTCATGGGAGATTTCGTTACATGGTTTCGCGCAGCAGCTTTTTCATCTTGTGTTTGATGCGCGTCTGCTTGAGTTGCGACAGGTATTGCACGAATACCTTGCCCTTGAGGTGGTCGATTTCATGCTGGATGCATACCGCCAGCAAGCCGTCCGTGGTGAGGGAGAAAGGTTTGCCGTTGGCATCCAGCGCTTCCACCGTCACCGCTTCCGGGCGGCTTACTTTTTCGAAAATACCGGGTACGGACAGGCAGCCCTCTTCATATTCCTGCATGCCATTGGCCGAAATGATGCGGGGATTGATGAATACCTGCAGTTGATTCTTGGCTTCGGAAGTATCGATCACGATCACTTGCTGGTGCACGTTGACCTGGGTGGCGGCGAGGCCGATGCCGGGTGCGGCATACATGGTGTCCGCCATGTCGCGGATCAGGCGGCGGATGTTGTCGTTAACCTCGGCGACGGGCGCGGCGACTGTATACAGTCTGGGGTCGGGGTAGTGGAGAATCTCTAGAAGTGCCATGATGCCGTTGTCAGCCTGTTCAATTAAATGCAGAATTTACGCAACAACGATAATTATACCGTCACGCCATGCCTGCCGATACACACCTGCCGGATACCGAAGACTTGCGTTGCTGGGTTGCGCTGTCGCTGATTCATGGCGTGGGCGGCGAGACGTTTCGCCGCTTGCTGGCGGCCTTCGGCACGCCGCAGCAGATATTCGCCACGCCAATGCAGCACCTGCGCGATGTGGTGGATAACCGTATTGCCGCAAAAATTGCAGCAGGCGTGGAATCATCATTGGTGCTGGACGCGACGCTCAGTTGGCTGCAGCAGCCGGGAAACACACTGCTGACGCTGGCCGATGCCGCCTATCCGCGGGCGTTGCTGGAAATTGCCGACCCACCGCCGATGCTGTATTGCAAAGGCGACCTGTCTTTTCTCCAGCGCCCGGCCATCGCAGTGGTAGGCAGCCGTAACGCCACGCCGCAAGGCTTGAAAACCACCGAGGCGTTTTCCCAGGCATTCAGCGAGGCGGGCTGGTGCGTGGTGAGCGGGCTGGCGCTGGGCGTGGATGGCGCGGCGCATCGTGGGGCGCTGAATGCAAAACAGGCCGCCGGCTACGGCGGCACGGTTGCCGTGGTAGGCACCGGGCTGGATATTGTGTATCCGGCGCGTCACCGCGAACTGGCCCACGAGGTGGTACAGCATGGGGTGATGATTTCCGAATTCCCCCTTGGCACCGCGTCCATTGCCTCCAATTTCCCCCGACGCAATCGCATCATCAGCGGGCTGGCCCGAGGCGTGCTGGTGGTGGAAGCCAACCTGCACAGCGGTTCGCTGATCACCGCGCGGCTGGCGGCTGAACAGGGACGTGACGTGTTTGCCATCCCCGGCTCGATTCACTCGCCGTTGTCCAAGGGGTGCCATCTGCTGATCAAGCAAGGCGCAAAACTGGTGGACAGCATTCATGATGTGCTTGAAGAACTGGGCGCAGCCCCCATTGTTGAATCATCTGCTCCTGCCGCAACAGGCCACGAGTCGCCGTTGCTGGAACATATGGGCTATGACGCGGTGGCGGCAGACACGCTGATTCAGCGCAGCGGCTTGACGAGTGAGCAGGTTTCAACGATGCTGCTATCACTGGAACTTGAAGGCAAGGTTGCCAGTCTGCCGGGTGGACGATATCAACGTATTTGAGGAATGCCGAGTTTTGCAGTCACGGCTTCCCAAGACTTAAGCCGGGAGAAATCATGTTTGAATTATTGGTTTATCTGTTTGAAAACTATATAGAAATGGACATCCATGCCGATGAAAAGACGCTGGAAAAGGAATTGTCCGCCGCCGGCTTTGAAAGTGCCGACATCAGCCGCGCCTTCAGTTGGTTCAACGATCTGGAGGTGATGACGGATGAGGCGGATACACAATCCGCCGCCGATCGTGCCGGTTATCGCATTTATACGCTGGAAGAGAGCAAAAAGATCGGCCAGGACAGCCGCAGTTTCCTGCTGTTCCTGGAGCAGGCTACGGTAATGAATCCGCTGGAGCGCGAAATCGTGATCGACCGCCTGATGGCGCTACCCGACCTTGAAGTCAGCCTGGAGCAAACCAAGTGGATTTCGCTGGTCGTGTTATGGCGGCACGGCAAGGCGCGCGACTATCTGTTTGTCGAGGATGCCTTGTTCAGCGACAGCCACCCTACCATCCACTAATGACCAACCAAGAAAGCAAGTGATGAAATTTACCCTGACCCGCTTTGGCGAACAAGAAGTTGAGATTGATCCACAAAGCATCATTACCTTCCCGCGCGGCATTTCCCCGTTCGATGACTGCACGCGCTACAAACTGTTCCATGAGGAAGGTAAAACGCGGGTGTTCTGGCTGCAGTCGCTGGACGAGCCAGACCTGCTGTTTTCGGTGACCGACCCGGCGCTGCTCAGGATGTCCTACGAAGTGGCGCTGACGGATGAAGAGCAGGCGGTGCTCAACGTTGAGGCGGGTGATGAACTGCTGCTGGCGGTGATTCTTTACCGCGACGAGGAATCCTCCGGCGGCATCAACGCGGTCACCAGCGGCCCGATCGTCATTAACGCCAGCAAGCGCATCGGCATTCAGAAACTGCTCAAGGAGTTTGGCGCCCAGGTTGCGATCCGCGGGATCTGAGGCATGGCGACCTTGGCGCAGCGGGTTCGAAAACGCATGGCGGATCTGCGCTGATTCAATGCTGGATCGGCGCATTCCGCTGACTCTGCTGACCGGTTTCCTGGGCAGCGGGAAAACCACCTTGCTCAACCATGTGCTTGGGCACCCCGACATGCGGGAAACCGCGGTCATTATCAACGAAGTCGGCGAGATCGGCCTGGACCACCTGCTGGTCAAAGAGGTCAAGGATGATGTGCTGCTGCTCGATTCCGGCTGCTTGTGCTGCACGGTGCGCAGCGACCTGGTCGATGCGTTGCGGCAACTCCATCAGCAGCGCGGCAACGGCAGCATTCCCGAGTTCAAGCGTATCGTGATTGAAACCACCGGCCTGGCCGACCCCGCGCCCATCCTCAATACCCTGTTCAACGATGGCGCGGTGGCCGATGACTACCGGCTGGATGCCGTAGTTACCGTGGTGGATGCCGTGTTTGGTCTGCGCCAAATCCATGGTCAGGTCGAAGCGCGCAAACAGGCGGCACTGGCCGATGTGCTGCTGCTGACCAAGACCGACCTGGCGGCGCCAGAGGAAGTGTTTGCGCTGGAAAGCCAATTAACCGAATTGAGTCCTGGTGCGCAGCAACATCGCGTGCTGCCGGGCGCCTCAAATCCGCAACTGCTGTTCGGTCGCGGCATGCTGGATGACGCCGGTAAGCGGCTGCAGTTGGAGCAATGGTTGGGTTTGAAGCGTTTCCGCCCGGTGGGCAAGGCCGCCGGCTTACTCCAGGCGGGACTGATGGCGGATCACGAAGGCGACATCCGCAGTTTCTGCATTACGTATGACCAGCCCGTTCCCTGGCTGGAACTCAGAACGGCGCTGGAGGTGCTGGCGGCGTACCGCGGCGAGCAATTGCTGCGGGTAAAAGGCATTGTGCATGCGGTTGGTGAACTGCAGCCGTTTGCCATCCACGGCGTACAGCACACGCTGTATCCCACCGTACCATTACGCCGCGAACAGGTTGCCGGCATGCAGACACAATTGGTGTTTATTGTGCGCGGCATGGAACCGGCGTTTGTCCAGCAGACGCTGGACAATTTTATCGCTACGGCGGAACAGAGCGCCGCGAGGCCGGATTAAATCCCCAGCCGCTGCCAGATGGTGGATACGGCACCGGCCTGATTGAGCGCATAAAAATGCAGTCCGGGCGCGCCGCTGGCCAGCAGCCGGTCACACAGTTCCGTCACCACATCCAGCCCCAGTGCCCGTACCGAGGCGAGATCGTCGCCGTAGTCCTGCAGGCGCAGGCGCAGCCAGCGCGGAATTTCCGCGCCGCAGACGGCGGAAAAGCGCGACAGTTGGGCGTAGTTGTAAATCGGCATGATGCCGGGGTAGACCGGGATGCTGATCCCCATTGCGTCGCACTCATCCATGAAGCGGAAGTAGGCATCGGCATTATAGAAGTACTGGGTGATGGCCGAGTTGGCGCCGGCATCCACCTTGCGCTTGAAATTAGCCAGGTCGGCCTTGGCCGATGTCGCTTCGGGATGGATCTCGGGATAAGCCGCGACTTCGATTTCAAACCAGTCGCCGGTTTCCTGGCGGATGAACTCCACCAGTTCGCTGGCGTAACGGAAATCGCCGGCACTGGCTTCGCCGGAAGGAATGTCACCGCGTAGCGCCACAATGTGGTGCAGGTCGTGTGATTTGTACAGCGCCAGGATTTCCCGCAATTCGTCGCGGGTGGACGAAATGCAGGACAGGTGCGGCGCCGCTTCCTGGCCGTCGGCCTTGATGTCGAGCACGGTTTCCAGCGTGCGCTCACGCGTTGAGCCCCCCGCGCCGAATGTCACCGAAAAGAATTTGGGGCCCAGCTGGGCGAGTTGCTTGCGCGCCTCGCGCAGCTTGGCCATGCCTTCCGGTGTTTTGGGCGGGAAGAACTCGAAGCTGTAAATACGCTTGTCGCGGCTCACAACTTAGTACCGATAGTGATCAGGCTTGTACGGGCCTTGCTTGTCGACGCCGATGTAGGTGGCCTGCTGGTCGGTCAGCTCGGTCAGTTGCGCGTTCAGCTTCTTCAGTTGCAGGCGCGCCACCTTTTCATCCAGGTGCTTGGGCAGGGTGTAGACGCCGACCGGGTAATCCGCGGTGCGGGTGTACAGCTCGATCTGCGCAATGGTCTGGTTGGCGAAGCTGGAACTCATCACGTAGGACGGATGGCCGGTACCGCAACCCAGGTTGACCAGGCGTCCCTTGGCCAGCAGGATGATGCGTTTGCCGTCGGGGAAAATGACGTGATCGACTTGCGGCTTGATTTCTTCCCACTGGTATTTCTCGATGCCGGCAACGTCGATTTCGTTGTCGAAGTGACCGATGTTGCAGACAATGGCCTGGTCCTTCATCTTCACCATGTGATCGTGGGTGATGACGTGGTAGTTGCCGGTGGCGGTGACAAAAATGTCGGCGTGTTCGGCGGCGTAATCCATGGTGACCACGCGGTAACCTTCCATTGCGGCTTGCAGGGCGCAGATCGGGTCAATTTCCGTGACCCACACCTGGGCGGACAGCGCGCGCAGCGCCTGGGCGGAACCCTTGCCCACGTCGCCGTAACCGGCCACCACGGCGATCTTGCCGGCGACCATCACGTCGGTGGCGCGCTTGATGCCGTCCACCAGCGATTCGCGGCAGCCGTACAAGTTGTCGAACTTGGATTTGGTGACGGAATCGTTGACGTTGATGCCGGGGAACTTGAGTTCGCCGCGCTCGTGCATCTGGTACAAACGGTGCACGCCGGTGGTGGTTTCCTCGGTCACGCCCTTGATCTGGCTCAAGCGGGTGGAATACCAGCTGCCATCCACAGCCAGCTTGGCCTTGATCGCGGCAAACAACACGCGCTCTTCTTCGCTGCCCGGGTTGGCCAGCACGGATTGATCCTTCTCGGCCTTGGCGCCCAGGTGCAGCAGCAGCGTGGCATCACCGCCATCGTCCAGGATCATGTTGGAGTAGCCGCCGTCGGCCCACTCGAAAATGCGGTGGGTGTAATCCCAGTATTCTTCTAGCGATTCGCCCTTGACGGCGAATACGGGAATGCCTTCCGCGGCAATGGCGGCGGCGGCGTGGTCCTGGGTGGAGAAAATGTTGCAGGAGGCCCAGCGCACTTGGGCGCCGAGCGCGGTCAGCGTCTCAATCAGCACGGCGGTCTGGATGGTCATGTGCAGGGAGCCGGTGATGCGGGCACCCTTGAGCGGCTTGGTCAGTGCGAATTCTTCGCGAATCGCCATCAGGCCGGGCATTTCGGTTTCGGCGATGCGAATTTCCTTGCGGCCCCAACTGGCGAGGGCCATGTCGGCAATAACGTAATCTTTAAAATCAGTCACAGTGTTCATTCTGGTTTCCTTGAACAAATGTGAAGGAGGGGAGGTGGCATGTTGCTCACCTAATTTCCGCACCTGTCACGGGTTGATGTTTCCGGGTGAATTAGGTGAACGCCGTTGGTACTGGAAGAAACCAGCTGTCCGAGCCTAGGGGGTAACCAGTGACGGTTAAACCTCGCAGCGTTCCTCGGTAGGGGCACGATTATAAACGAGATTTCCAGTTTTCCACAATTGCGTCTTGAATTGTGTCGAGCAGTCAGACGCGGGCCGGCAGGCCGCTCCACAGGGCGGTCAGGTCGTCGAATTTCCAGTGGGACGGGTCTTCGTTGGCCACAATCCGGTCCGGATTGTGCGTGGTTGCCAGGTTGATGATGCCCGGCGTGATGCGTTCATGGGTCAGGACGGTGTAGAACACTTTGACAATAGGTGCCAGCAGCGATTCCGACTGGTCGATAACAACGCCGATCCGGCCGGAATGCAGCCTGACCAGCGAGCCGACCGGAAAAATGCCGATACTTTTCACAAAAGCCTGGAAGATGTGTTCGTCAAAGTGGCTTTTGCTCCATTCCGCCATCCGGTGCAACGCATCGGCAGGCCCCCAGCCGGACTTGTATGGGCGATCCGAGGTGACCGCGTCATACACATCGCAGACAGCGCCCATCCTGGCGTACAGGCTGATTTGGTCGCCGGACAGTTGGTCCGGGTAACCGTGGCCGTCCATTTTTTCGTGATGGTGCTGGCACACTTCCATCACGATGTTGCTGACACCGCTGGCTTCCTGCAGCATCCTGAAACCTTCCGCCGGGTGGCGCTTGATGATGGCGAACTCCTCGTCGGTCAGTTTGTCGGGCTTGTCCAGGATTTCGACCGGAATCGCCATTTTGCCCACATCGTGCAGCAGGCCGGCCAGTCCCGCCTGGCGCACGGTTTCTTCATCCAGCCCAAGGCGTTTTGCCAGCGATACCATCAGCGCGCAGACGGCGACTGAATGCATGTAGGTGTAGTCGTCCTTGGTCTTGAGGCGCGCCAGGCTGATGAGGGCGCCGGGGTTGCGCATGACGGAACTGGAGATTTCCTCCACCAGCGGCAGCGCGTCATGGGTATCCAGCGCCTTGCCCATGCGCACTTCGTGCAGCATTGAAGTCACCGCAGCTTTGGCTTTGGCGCAAATCCTGGAGGCCTGCTCCATTTCCTGTTCGATGCTGACCGGGTCTTTGCTGGGCGCTGCTATGGACGGCATCGGGGAAGTCTGGCATGCAACTGAATCGCCAACGTCCAGGCCCTTGGCGACGTCGATGACGACTTCCTTGATGCCGCTGTCGATGATCAACTGGATGGTGTGCTGATCATCGATGTTGAACCTGGTCCGCCAGAACGGGTGTTCCAGCCACGGGCTGCAAAGCTCGTGGAGATGCATGCCTACGCGCAAATCATGGGCTGAAATGCGTTTCAGCATGGCACACCAGGTTTTTCCGTTAGATGCCGGCCGCCGCTTTGAGTGCGGCTGCCTTGTCCGTGGCTTCCCAGCTGAATTCCGGCTCGTCGCGGCCGAAGTGGCCGTAGGCCGCTGTTTTCTGGTAAATCGGGCGCAACAGGTCGAGCATCTGCACAATGCCCTTGGGGCGCAGGTCGAAATTGGCCAGTACCAGTTCGGTCAGTTTTTCGTTGCTGATCTTGCCCGTGCCAAAAGTATCCACCATCACGCTGGTGGGCTTGGCGACGCCGATGGCGTAGCTGACCTGCACCAGGCAACGGCTTGCCAGCCCTGCGGCAACAATGTTCTTGGCGACGTAACGGCCGGCGTAGGCGGCGGAGCGGTCAACCTTGGAGGGGTCTTTGCCGGAGAAGGCGCCGCCGCCATGCGGGGCTGCGCCGCCATAGGTGTCGACAATGATCTTGCGCCCGGTCAGGCCGCAATCACCTTGCGGGCCGCCAACAACGAAGCGCCCGGTGGGGTTCACCAGGTAGTTGATCTCGCCCTTGATCAGTTCCTTGGGCAGCACCGGCTTGATGATGTCTTCAATCACCGCTTCGCGGATGGCTTCCAGCGAAATGTCCGGAGAGTGTTGGATGGACAGCACCACGGTGTCGATAGATTGTGGCTTGCCGTTCACATAGCGGATGGTCACTTGCGATTTGGCGTCCGGACGCAGCCAGGGCAGGCGGCCGTCCTTGCGCAGCTGCGACTGGCGTTCCACCAGGCGGTGCGACAGGTAGATCGGCAACGGCATCAGGCTGGGCGTTTCGTCGCAAGCGTAGCCGAACATCAGGCCCTGGTCGCCGGCGCCCTGGTTGAGGTAGTCGTCGGAGGCGCGATCCACGCCCTGTGCAATGTCGGGGGATTGTTTGTCATAGGCCACGAGCACCGCGCAACCTTTATAGTCGATGCCGTATTCGGTGTTGTCATAGCCAATTCTTTTGATCGTGTCGCGCGCAACCTGGATGTAATCGACGTTGGCGCTGGTGGTGATTTCGCCGGCCAGAACCACCAAGCCGGTATTGGTCAGGGTTTCTGCTGCAACGCGGGCATATTTGTCCTGCGCCAGGATGGCGTCGAGGATGGCATCGGAAATCTGGTCGGAAACCTTGTCGGGATGGCCTTCGGATACGGATTCGGAAGTAAACAGGTAGTCGCTCATAATGGGTTTGTCAACGTGGATGGTCAAAAATAAAAACGCTTAGCATAGCAAAAACCGGTGGTAGGTGCGAGCATGCGCTCTTAGCACAAGGTCCAAATGGATTTACAATGGTGAGATGAAACTGAAATTTACCAAAATGCAGGGGCTGGGCAATGACTTTGTGGTGCTGGATGGCGTCAGCCAGCCGATTGCGCTGACTGCGGTACAAATCCGCCAGATCGCCGACCGCCATTTCGGTGTTGGTTGCGACCAGTTGCTGCTGGTGGAACCCGCCACCGTGCCGGATGCGGATTTCCGCTACCGTATTTTTAATGCTGATGGGGGCGAGGTGGAGCAATGCGGCAATGGCGCGCGCTGTTTTGTCCGTTTTGTCCATGATGCTGGACTGACGGAAAAGCCCGAAATCCGCGTGCAAACCGCGGGCGGCATGATTGCGCCACGGCTGGAAAATAACGGGCTGGTCACGGTCGACATGGGGGCGCCGAAGTTCGAGCCCCGGCAAGTACCGTTTGATGCCGACGTGCAAGCCGACACGTATCCGCTGGATGTGGCTGGCCAAGTGGTGGAAGTCGGCGTGCTGTCCATGGGCAACCCGCACGCGGTGCAGCTGGTGGCGGATGTTGATGCTGCGCCGGTGGGCGAGCAGGGGCGCGTCATCGAATCACACAGCCGGTTTCCGCAACGCGTGAATGCCGGGTTCATGCAGGTGCTGGATCCGCACCACGTCAAATTGCGGGTCTATGAACGCGGCGCCGGCGAAACCCTGGCGTGCGGCACCGGCGCCTGTGCGGCGGCGGTGCATGGCATGCGCCTGGGGCTGCTGCAGACGCCGGTGAATGTCGCCATGCGCGGCGGCGAGTTGCAGATACACTGGGAGGGTCCCGGCCAGCCGGTGAACATGACCGGGCCTGCCGTGGTGGTGTTTGAGGGTGAAATAAACATTTAAGGATATGGACATGGGATTGGATGATTTGCAGGTGGCGCAGTTTCTGCGCGCAGACCCGCTGTTTTTTGAACGCAACATCCGGTTGCTGGATGAAATTGTGCTGCCGGGCCAGCATGGCGCCGCTGCGGTTTCCCTGGTGGAACGCCAGCAGATCGCATTGCGGGAAAAAATGCGCGCGCTGGAAGCCAAGCTGGCGGAACTGGTGCAGTTCGGCGAGGAAAATGATGTCATCAGCGAACGCGTGCACCGCCTTTCGGTTGCGCTGCTGAAGGCGGCCGACTTCGATGGGCTGGTTGCCGCAGTGGCCGGCAACTTGCTGGAAGACTTCCAGGTGCCGCATGTTGCCTTGCGGCTATGGGGCCAGCCGGTTACGGCGGCGGATGCGGTCAAGGCAGAGTTTGCTCCGGTCGAGCCCGAGTTGCGCAGCTGGGCGGAAGGGTTGTTGATCCCTTACTGCGGGCATAGGCCTGGGCTGGATGTAGGGAGCTGGTTCGGCGAAACCAACTCGCCGCTAAAATCGTTTGCGCTGATTTCCTTGCGCGCCGGCAGCGGTGCCGGGGAAGCCATTGGCCTGCTGGCGATAGCGAGCGAGGACGAACGGCGCTTCTATCCGGAAATGGGCACGTTGTACCTCAAGCGTATTGGCGAACTGGTGAGTGCCGCGTTAAGCCGCCATGTCGGCTGATGCCCCGGCATCGTCCCCGGAGTTGGAGGCTTATCTCGCCCACCTGGCACACGAAAAGGGCTTAAGCCCGCTCACCTGCGAAAATTACCGGCGCGACATCCAGGTGCTGGTACAACTGGCGGGCCCGCTCTCCTTGCGCAGCGTGTTGCCGGCGCATATCCGGCGTTTTGTCGCCACCCTGCACGGCAAGGGGCTTTCCGGAAAAAGCATCGCGCGTCGGCTGTCTGCGTGGCGTGGGTTTTACCAGTTTCTGGTGCACCGCCACGGCTTTGAAAACAATCCCTGCATTGGCATGCGTGCGCCCAAGTCGCCGAAATCCTTGCCGCAAGCGCTGTCGCCCGAACAGGCCGGACGGCTGGTGGAGATTGAGGATGACGCCACCCTGGCAGTGCGCGACCGGGCGATGTTTGAGCTGTTTTATTCTTCCGGCCTGCGCCTTGCCGAACTGGTGGGGCTGGACGTGAATGGGCTGGATTTGTCCGATGCCACGGTGACCGTCACCGGCAAGGGCTCGAAAACCCGTATTGTGCCGGTTGGCAGCAAGGCGCTCGAGGCGATACGCAACTGGCTGGGGCGCCGGCCGGTCATCGCGGCCGAAGGTGAAACGGCGTTGTTTCTCAATCAGCGCGGGCAACGTCTCAGCCCCAGGGCAGTGCAATACCGCATCAAACACTGGGCGCTGAAACAAGGCGTGGCGAGCGATGTCCATCCGCATACCTTAAGGCACAGTTTTGCCACCCATGTGCTGCAGTCTTCCGGCGACCTGCGCGCGGTGCAGGAAATGCTGGGGCACGCCAATATTTCCACCACGCAGGTGTATACCCATCTGGATTTCCAGCATCTGGCCAAAGTCTATGATCAGGCACACCCGCGCGCCCGGAAAAAATAGCTGTCAGGTGGTGCACGTTCCACGCCACGTCCAAACCGGTTAGAATCGGGTCATGAAAACATCCGGCAATCTGTTTATCGTTACGGCGCCCTCCGGGGCTGGCAAGACAACTCTGGTCAGGGCGCTTCTGGCGTCGGACCCGCACGTCAAGCTTTCCATTTCCTACACCACGCGCGCACCGCGTCCGGGCGAAACCAACGGGGTGGATTACCATTTCGTGAGTGAATCCGAGTTCAATGAGCTGCTGGGTAAAGGCGATTTCCTCGAAAGTGCGCAGGTACATGGCGGCTGGTACGGCACCTCGCAGCAGTGGGTGGAGCAGATGCTGCTGGAAGGCCATGACCTGTTGCTGGAGATCGACTGGCAGGGCGCGGAACAAGTGCGGAAATTATTCCCTAGTGCGGTGACCATTTTTATCCTGCCGCCGTCAGAGGCGGCGTTGCGCGAACGGCTGCACAAGCGCGGGCAGGACGCCCCGGAAGTCATCGCCCGCCGGCTTGCCAATGCCCACGAGGAGATCGGCCATGTCAGCGAATTTGACTATGTTATAATCAACGACCGGTTTGAAGACGCGCTGATCGATTTGCAAGCGATCTTCAGAACGCAGCGATTGGTGGCTGAAAAACAGCTGCAGCGCCATGCTGACGTGATCAACCGGTTTTCTGTTGAATAATTCCTGTGCGTAATAATTGCGTAGAAACGAAGAGGTGTACTGATGGCACGCATTACTGTTGACGATTGTCTCGAAAAGATCCCCAACCGCTTTCATTTGACCTTGGCCGCGGCTTACCGCGCCCGCCAGTTGGCCAACGGTTCCGAGCCTCTGGTGACGCATGTGCAAAAAGACAAGCCGACGGTTATCGCCCTGCGCGAGATCGCTGCCGGCAAGGTCGGCCTGGAGATCCTGAACCGGGGCCAGGCTTGATGATCGCGGCGCCTCGCCGCTTATCAGATGAACCACCATATCCCATTATCATTTCACTCACTGCTGTCCCCACCCGGGGTGGCGAGGGAAATGCCGTCCCGCTCCACGAGTTTTGCATTAACGACTCCCCATGGCGCGCGGTAATGCTCAGCTAAAGAACTCTTCGCCAAGACCGCGGCCAGAAGCGAATCACCCCTTGCTGCCCGCGGACAGTGCGGATTCGCTGCTGACGCACCTGCTCAGCAGCTATCTCAAGCCAGACGACATTGCGCAAGTGATGGCGGCGTATCGCTACAGCGCAGCGGCGCATGAAGGCCAGATGCGCAAGAGTGGCGAGCCGTACATCTCCCATCCGGTGACGGTGGCCTGCATCCTCGCGGAATTGCATCTGGATGCGCAGGCGCTGATGGCGGCGCTGCTGCACGATGTGATTGAAGATACCGGCGCCACCCATGCACACCTTACCGAGCAGTTCGGCAAGACCGTGGCTGAGCTGGTGGATGGCGTCTCCAAACTGGACAAAATCGAATTCCAGAATGCCACCCACGCGCAGGCGGAAAATTTCCGCAAGATGTTGCTGGCCATGTCGCAGGATGTGCGCGTCATCCTGATCAAGCTCGCCGATCGCCTGCACAACATGCGGACCATGGATGTGATGGCACCGGAAAAGCGCAGCCGTATTGCGCGCGAAACCCTGGAAATTTATGCGCCGATTGCCAACCGGCTGGGCTTGAACCGCATCTATCAGGAACTGGAAGACCTGAGCTTCCAATACCTCTACCCGATGCGTTACCGGGTGTTGTCGCGCTCGGTCAAGGCAGCGCGCGGCAACCGCAAGGAAGTGGTGGGCAAGATACTAGACGAGATGCGCCAGCATCTGGCGGAGGCGAAGATTGATGCAGAAGTCAAAGGCCGCGAAAAGCATCTGTACAGCATCTACCGCAAGATGCTGGAGAAAGTCGGCACTTTTTCCCAGGTGTTCGATATTTACGGTTTTCGCGTCATTGTGCAGGATACGCCCACCTGCTATCTGGCGCTGGGTGCGCTGCACGCGCTGTACAAGCCGATCCCCGGCAAGTTCAAGGATTACATTGCGATTCCCAAGGCTAACGGCTACCAGTCGCTGCACAGCACGCTGTTCGGTCCGTTCGGTACGCCGATCGAAGTGCAGATACGCAGCCGCGACATGCACAACATTGCCGAGGCTGGTGTGGCTGCGCACTGGCTGTACAAGACCAGCGACGCTGATCTTTCCATGCTGCAGCAGCAAACTCACCAGTGGCTGCAGCGCTTGCTGGAAATCCAGTCCGAAAGCAGCGATTCGGTGGAGTTCCTGGAGCACTTCAAGGTGGACCTGTTCCCCGACGAAGTTTACGTGTTCACCCCCAAGGGCAAGATACTGTCACTGCCCAAGGGCGCCACGGCGGTGGATTTTGCCTACGCGGTGCATACCGACATCGGCAACCGCTGTGTGGCGGTCAAGATCAACCACGAACTGGCGCCGCTGCGCAGCGAGTTGCACAACGGCGACCATGTGGAAATCATCACCGCAGCGCACGCCAAGCCTAACCCGATGTGGCTGAACTATGTGGCAACCGGCAAGGCGCGCTCGCACATCCGTCATTTCCTCAAAGCCATGCAGTCGGAAGAGTCGGCGCATCTGGGCGAGCGCTTGCTGAACCAGGCGCTGCGTGCGCTGCATGCGGATGCCGCCAGCATCGATGAATCGCGCTGGGAGAAGCTGTTCCGCGATTACGGGGTGAAGAGCAAGCAGGAGGTCCTTACTGATATTGGCCTGGGCAAACGGCTAAACCTGATGGTGGCGCGGCAGTTGCTGGCGCTGTCGGAGCCGCATGCCGAAAAATCGGCGCGGCCGCTGGGCAACATTACCATCCGCGGCACCGAAGGCATGGCGGTGCAGTTCGCCAAGTGCTGCCGGCCGATTCCGGGCGACCCGATCCTGGGCTTTATCAACAAGGGCAAGGGGCTGGTGATCCATACCCATGATTGCCCGGCAATCGCCAAGTTCCGCCATGACCCGGACAAATGGCTGGATGTGGAGTGGGACCCCGAGATCCGGCGGCTGTTCAAGGTCGGCCTCAAGCTCACCGTGGCCAATCAGCGCGGGGTGCTGGCCAAAGTGGCCGCGGTCATTTCGGAGGCAGGTTCCAATATTGACAATATTGGCATGGACGAAGGCGACGACAGCGCCTACACCAGCATGCACTTCACCGTCCAGGTGGAAGATCGCGTGCATCTGGCCAAGCTGATGCGCAGCCTGCGCAAAATCAACGAAGTGGTGCGCCTGAACCGTATCAAGGGCAGCAATCATGAAACACACAAACAATAAAAGGACTTCAGCATGAGCAAACACATCATCAGCACCGACCAGGCACCGCAGGCCATCGGCACCTATTCCCAGGCCGTGCGCGTGGGCGATACCGTGTACCTGTCCGGCCAGATCGGCCTTGACCCCCACACCATGCAGTTGGTGGAAGGCATCGACGCCCAGGTGCATCGCGTGTTCAAGAACCTCAAGGCTGTTGCCGAAGCCTCCGGCGGCTCGCTGGCTGACGTGGTCAAACTCAACGTGTTCCTCACCGATCTCGGCAACTTTGCGCTGGTGAACACCATCATGGCCGAATACTTCAGCCAGCCTTATCCGGCGCGAGCCGCCGTGGGTGTGGCCTCGTTGCCACGGGGTGCGCTGGTGGAAGCGGATGGCGTATTGGTAGTGGGCTGACGCTGGGTTCGCTACAAGACCTCAAGGGCGTCACCAAGCCCGTCCTCGCCCGGCTGAACAAGCTGGGCATTGCCGCGCCGTTTGACCTGCTGCTGCACCTGCCGCTACGCTACGTGGACGAAACCCGCATCACGCCCATCCGTGACCTGCGTTGGGGCGAACCGGCGCAGGTGGAAGGCGAAATCATCCACGCCGAAACCCAGTACCGGCCAAGAAAAGCGCTGATCTGCCAATTGCAGGACAGCAGCGATGTCCTGTACTTGCGCTTCCTCAACTTTTACCCCAGCCAGGTGGCGCAGATGAAGGTGGGCACCCGGCTGCGGGTGTTCGGCGAGCCGCGCCAGGGGTTCTTCGGCATGGAGATGGTGCACCCGCAGTGCAAGAAAGTGGGCGAGCATACCCCGCTGAAGCCGGCGCTCACCCCGGTCTACCCGACCACCGCCAGCCTGTCGCAAGCCACGCTGCGCGGGCTGGTAAGCCAGGTACTGAACGAGGAACTGCTGGCAGACACGTTGCCGGAAACCGTGCTGCAACGGCTGGATCTGCCGGATTTCGCCAGTTCCATCCGTCTGCTGCATCAGCCTCCGCCTGAAATCTCCCTGACCGCGCTGGAAAACCGAGAGCACCCGGCCTGGCGTCGCCTAGCGTTTGACGAGTTGCTGGCGCAGCAGCTTTCCATGCGCCGCCACTATGCCCGGCGCCGGGACCAGAACGCCCCGGCACTGGCGCCCCAGCACCAACTGACGCAGCAACTGCTGCAGACCCTGCCGTTTGCCCTGACCCGCGCCCAGCAGAAGGTGGTGGCGGAAATCAGCGCCGACTTGTCCCGGCCGCATCCCATGCAGCGCCTGCTGCAAGGCGATGTCGGCAGCGGCAATACGGTGGTGGCAGCGCTGGCGGCGCTGCAGGCCATAGAGAACGGCTGGCAGGTGGCGCTGATGGCGCCGACCGAGATACTGGCCGAGCAGCATTATCAAAAGCTGGCGGCATGGCTGACCCCGCTCGGCATCCGCGTTGCATGGCTGACCGGCAGCCAGGGCAAAAAAGAGCGCGAGCCTGCCATTCAGGCTTGCCTGGACGGCAGCGCGCAACTGGCGGTGGGCACCCATGCCCTGTTTCAGGAAAAGGTGGAATTCGCCCGGTTGGGATTGTCCATCGTTGACGAACAGCACCGCTTTGGCGTCCACCAGCGCCTGGCGCTCAGGCAGAAAGGCCGCGAAACCCACCAGTTGATGATGAGCGCCACGCCGATCCCGCGCACCCTGTCCATGAGTTATTACGCCGACCTGGACGTGTCGGTGATCGACGAACTGCCGCCCGGGCGCACCCCGGTCACCACCAAGCTGCTGGCCGACTCGCGGCGCGAGGAAGTCATCGCCGGGGTGCGCGATGCCTGCCTGCAAGGGCAACAGGTGTACTGGGTATGCCCGCTGATAGAAGAAAGCGAGGCGCTGGAGCTGCAAACCGCGCTGGATACCCATGCCACGCTGTCCGCCGCCTTGCCGGAACTCAAGGTCGGGCTGGTGCACGGCAAACTGAAGCCCGCCGAAAAACAGGCCGTGATGCAGCAGTTTGCCGAAGGCAACATCCATTTGCTGGTGGCCACCACGGTGATCGAAGTGGGCGTGGATGTGCCCAACGCCAGCCTGATGGTGATCGAACATGCCGAGCGCTTCGGGTTATCACAATTGCACCAGTTGCGCGGACGGGTCGGGCGGGGTGCTACCAAAAGCGCCTGCATCCTGCTGTACCAGAAGCCGTTGTCGGAAACCGCCAGGGCCCGGTTGAAAGTGATTTACGAAAACACCGACGGCTTCGAAATCGCCCGCGCTGACCTACATTTGCGAGGGCCGGGAGAGTTTCTGGGCGTGCGCCAGAGCGGCGTACCGATGCTGAAAATTGCCGATCTGGAGCGCGATGCCGATTTGCTGGAAGCCGCGCGTGAGCTTGCCGATCAATTACTCAAGGCGCTGCCGGCAGTTGCCGATGCACACCTGCAGCGTTGGCTGGGGCATGCGGAGGAGTACGTTAAGGTTTAGTGCTTGTTAGCGGAGGCGCCCCCTCTCGACGCAGAGAGGGGGCGTGCCGCAAGCAATGGTTATGCGGTTTCCACCATGCCGTTATGCCGCAACAGTGCATCTATGGTGGGTTCGCGCCCCCGGAACGCCACAAACGATTCCAGTGCGCTGCGCGAGCCGCCTTGTGCCAGGATTTCGCTCCAGAAGCGTTTGCCGGTTTCGTCGGATAACACCCCGTTTTCTTCAAACAGGCTGTAGGCATCCGCCGACAGCACCTCGGCCCATTTGTAGCTGTAATAACCTGCCGCATAACCGCCGGCAAAGATGTGGGCGAAGTTGTTGGGGAAGCGGTTGTAGGCCGGCGGGCGCACCACGGCGACCTCGTCGCGCACCTGTTCCAGCAGTTGCAGCACGGTCAGGCTACCATCAGCGTCGAATTCGCTATGCAGGCGCATATCGAATAGCGAAAACTCGATCTGGCGCACGGTCTGCATGCCGGCCTGGAAATTCTTGGCAGCAATCATCTTGTCGTACAGCGCGCGCGGTAACGGTTCACCCGTGTCCACGTGCTGCGTCATGTGCTGCAACACGTCCCATTCCCAGCAGAAATTCTCCATGAACTGGCTGGGCAGCTCCACCGCGTCCCATTCCACGCCCTTGATGCCGGACACGCCGTATTCCTCCACCTTGGTCAGCAGGTGGTGCAGGCCGTGGCCGAACTCATGGAACAGGGTGATGACTTCGTCATGGGTGAATAGCGCCGGCTTGCCGCCGACAGGGGCGGAGAAGTTGCAGGTGAGGAAGGCCACCGGCGTTTCGATGCCGTGCGCTTTCCTCCTGCGGGTAATCGCTTCGTCCATCCAGGCGCCGCCGCGCTTTTTGTCGCGGGCGTACAAATCCAGATAGAACTGGCCGATAAGCTCGCCATCCTTGCCGACGATTTCGTAAAAGCTGGCGTCCGGGTGCCATACCGCGGCATGCGCCTTGCGTACCTCAACACCGTACAGGCTGCTGATGACGCGGAACAGGCCGTGCAGCACGCGGCTTTCCGGGAAGTATTGTTTCACTTCCTGGTCGGAAAACGCATAACGTCCCTCGCGCAGTTTTTCGCTCACATATCCCACGTCCCAGGCTTGCAGCGAATCCAGTCCCAGCTTGACGGCGTATTCCTTCAGTTCGGCCATGTCGCGCTCGGCAAACGGTTTGGCGCGCTTGGCCAGGCTGCGCAGGAAATCCATGACTTCCTGCGGGCTTTGTGCCATTTTGCTGGCCAGCGAGAGCTCGGCATAGTTGGCGTAGCCCAGCAATGCGGCGGCCTCGGCACGCAGTTTAAGAATCTGGTTGATCAGGCTGGTGTTGTCCAGCTCTGGCTTGCCGAATTCGGAAGCGCGGGTGGCGTAGGCGTAATACAGCTTTTCGCGCAACGCGCGGTTGTCGGCGTATTGCAGCACCGGCATGTAGGACGGAATGTGCAAAGTGAATTTCCAGCCGGCCTTGCCATCTTTTTGCGCGGCTTCACGGGCGGCTTGCACTGCATCTTCCGGGATGCCGGCCAGTTCCGCTGCATTTTCCACCAGCAGGGAAAACGCATCGGTGGCATCCATCACGTTTTCCTCAAATTTGGAGGAAAGCTGGGACAGTTCTTCCTGGATCGCCTTGAAGCGGGCTTTTTTCGCCTCAGGCAATTCCGCGCCGCCCAGGCGGAAATCGCGCAACTCGTTCTCGACAATCTTCTTGCGCGCAGCACTCAGGCTGGCAAATTCCGGCTGCGCCTTGAGTTGCTTGTAGCGGGCATATAGCGCCTCGTTCTGCCCCAGGTCGGCATAAAATGCGGTGAGTGCGGTCAGGTTGCTGTTGTACGCCTCGCGCAGTTCCGGCGTGTTGACCACGGCGTTGGTATGCGACACCTGGCTCCAGGCGCGCGACAGCCGTTCCTCGGCATCATCCAGCGGATGGATGAAGTTTTCCCAGGTCGGGGCTGTAGTATCGGCTTGCAGGCGCTCCACCAGCGCGCGCGACTCGGCGAGCAGTTGCTCAATCGCCGGGGTGATGTGCTCGGGCTTGATCTGGTCGAAATGCGGCAGGCCGCTGAAATAAAGCAGGGGGTTCATAAAGTTCCTAATTGATTAAGCGTAATGCGAGTGGGTATTGGTAATTTTCGCCCTTGCTGACGTTTATCGCCGCCACCAGGCACAGCACCAGGTTGCCAACCCAGATAATGGGGAAAAACAGCAGGCCGACCAGTATCCAGGCCAGCACCCCGGCCACCATATAGGCGATGACAACGGTGATCTGGAAATTGAGCGCCTCGCGCGCCTGGGTGCCGATGAACGCGCTGTCATCCTTTTTCAGGAGCCAGACGATCAGCGCCGGGACAAAACTGAAAAAGATGCCGGCAAGGTGGGTGAGTACCGCGATGTTTTTGTCGTTGGCAGTAACGCTGGCGTTCATAATATTCTCCCGGCAGGTTGCGTAAAAGGACACGGGGCGTGTCAGCCGCCAAGGGTAACGGTATCGCTGGCCCAGTGCAACGGCCGGCAACACTGGTAACATGCTGCCCATGTCAGTATCCATCCATCAACAATTATCCGAGGCGCAACGGGCGATTGCCTCGGCGCTGGCCTTGCCGCCCAGCGAAGCGCGCATCGAGGCGCAATTGCTGATGCGCAAAGCGCTGGGGAATGTTACGCGCGCCCAATTGCTGCTGGTTGACCGCGAAACCCCTTCCCCGGTTCAGTCCACGCTGTTTGCCGCGCTGCTGCAGCGGCGGCTGGGGGGGGAGCCGGTGGCGTACATCGAGGGCTGCCGTGAGTTTTACGGGCTGGAATTCAAGGTCACGCCGGACGTGCTGATCCCGCGCCCGGATACGGAAACCTTGGTCGAAGCTGCGCTGGAGCGCATTGCGTTGCAGCAGCCTTGCCGCGTGCTGGATCTCGGTACCGGCAGCGGCGCTATTGCGATTGCGATTGCCCATTTGCGGCCTCATGCGCAGGTGACCGCGGTGGACGCGTCGCCAGCCGCGCTGGCGGTGGCGGGTGCAAATGCTGCGCGCCTGACTTCCGGCAACGTGCGCCTGCTGTGTGGCGACTGGTTTGCTGCGGTTGAAGCGGAACGGTTTGACGTGATTGTCAGCAATCCACCCTACATCAATGCCGATGATCCGCACCTGCAACAGGGCGATCTGCGTTTCGAACCTCCGGGGGCGCTGGCTTCCGGTGCGGATGGGCTGGATGCGATCAGGAACATCGTTTCGGCGGCACCGCAGCACTTGGCGCCCGGCGGCTGGCTTCTATTGGAACATGGCTACGATCAAGCCGAACGCGTCGGTGCATTGCTGCGGGCGGCCGGATTCAAGCGCGTGGAATCGCGGCGCGATCTGGCCGGCATCCAGCGCGTGACGCTGGGGTCAATGTAGCCGACGGCGTCCGATGCTGCCCGGCATCTGGGTAGAGGGCAGGTCTTCCGCAATATCATCAACGCTGAACGCAACCTTGCGTTCGCGCTTGAACAGATCATTGACCAACGCCAGCACCTCGTTGGTGGCAGCCTCGCTGAACTGGCGGCGCAGCAGTCCGGAAACCTCGTCCAGCATGCGGCGGCGCTGGGCTTCATGGATGGCTTCGGGGCTGGGGCCGACAAAAACCAGCTGCGCTTCGTCGCGGCCATCCGGGTGGTAAATAATCACCTCCAGCGCCGTGGCTTGTTCCAGCAGGTGGCCGACGCCGCTCATGGCGCTTTCCAAGGCGGCAAAGAAATGCCCACCGACTTCCAGCGTGCAGCAGATTTCCACGCCGAATTCGCGCTGGTGGTACACCATGCCCGGCTGCTCTTCTTCCAGGCTCAGCACTTCGTTTAGGCTGTCTACGTCCAGGTATTCGAACAGCGGGCGGAAGGCGGTTTCGACCTGTTTGCGGGTGACGCCTTCGCATAGTTCCAGATAGCCGTGAAGGTGAATTTCGATACGCATGGGGTTTCCTTGAGAATCCAACACAGGAAATTGAAGTGGACGACTATTATAGCCGATTCAGCTACTTACCGTGACGACTTTGCGCTGGCTGCGTTGACCTAAGCCGCCGCGGATTCAGTATAATCGCGGGATGTCTGATTTTTCTTCCGTCGGGATTGTTTCCCCCCAAACCGCGCATTTCAGCGAACCTCTGGCCTTGAAGTCGGGTGCCGTCCTGCCCGCTTACGACTTGGTGTATGAGACCTACGGCAGCCTGAATGCCGACCATTCGAATGCCATACTGATTTGCCACGCGCTGTCGGGCAACCACCATGTGGCCGGCAAATACGGCGAAAGCGACAAGTACCCCGGCTGGTGGGACAACATGATCGGCCCCGGCAAGCCGCTGGATACCAACTACTTTTTTGTTATCGGCGTGAACAATCTGGGCGGCTGCCATGGCTCCACCGGCCCCGCCAGCATCAACCCCGGGACGGGCCAGCCCTGGGGGGCGGATTTCCCGGTCGTTACCGTGGAAGACTGGGTGGCCGCACAAGCGCGGCTGGCTGATCATCTCGGCATCAGCCGCTTTGCTGCCGTGGTGGGCGGTAGTCTGGGCGGCATGCAGGCCTTGCAATGGACATTGAGCTATCCGGAGCGGGTGCGCCATGCGCTGGTGATTGCGGCAGCCCCCAACCTGACGGCGCAGAACATTGCGTTTAATGAAGTCGCGCGTCAGGCCATCATCACCGATCCCGAATTCCACGACGGGAACTTTTACGCGCACAACACCGTGCCGCACCGCGGGCTGCGCCTGGCGCGCATGCTGGGGCACATCACTTACCTGTCCGATGATGCCATGGGCGAAAAGTTCGGCCGCAGGCTGCGCCATGGCGAAGTGAAATACGGCTTCGGCGTTGAGTTCGAGATGGAATCCTACCTGCGCTACCAGGGCGACAAGTTTGCGGGCGAGTTTGATGCCAATACTTACCTGCGCATGACGCGGGCACTGGACTATTTTGACCCCGCCGCCGCCTTTGGTGGCGACCTGAGCGCCGCCCTGAAAAACGTCACGGCGCAATTCCTGGTGGTGTCGTTCACCAGCGACTGGCGGTTTTCGCCTGCGAGGTCGCGCGAAATCGTCAAGGCGCTGCTGGATAGCAAGCGTACCGTGAGTTATGCCGAGCTGACTGCGGAGCACGGTCATGACGCATTCCTGATGCCCGACCCGCATTATCACGATATTGTTCGCGCCTACATGAGCCGCGTCGCCGAGGTAAGCCCAGCATGAGCCTGACAGCAACCCCCAATTTTGCCCAGTTTGATGCCGAGCGCCGCGACTTCGCCATGATTGCGCGCTGGATCGCGCCCGGCGCGAAAGTGCTGGATTTGGGTTGTGGCGACGGCGCGCTGCTGGGTTATCTGCGCGATACCCTGAAAACGCGGGGTTATGGCATCGAAAAAGATGACGCCAATGTACTGGCCTGTATCAAGAACGGCATCAATGTTATCCAGATGGACCTGGAAGACGGCCTTTCCGGTTTCGAGCCGCAGTCGTTCGATGTCGTGATCCTGTCGCAGACGCTGCAGGCCATGCACCATACCGAGCGCATCGTGCAGGAGATGCTGCGCGTGGGCAAGGAGGCCATTGTCACTTTCCCCAACTTCGGCTACTGGAGGCATCGTTTGCACATCGCCGCAGGCCGGATGCCGGTTTCCGAGGAATTGCCGTACCAGTGGTACGACACACCCAATGTGCACATGTGCACCATCGCCGATTTTGACGATTTTTGCGCCAGCCATGCCATTCGTGTCAGCGAGCGCCAGGTGTTGACCGATGGCAAGCCGGTGCGGCTGCTCCCCAATTTTCTCGGCAGCCTGGCGATGTACCACATTGAAAGCGCCGGTTCCCCGACGTGATTGATTCGCTGATTGAATAGCCTGTTACACCGCGGCATCGTCATTACCCGCCCCCGGCAGCAGGCGCAGGCGTTGGCGGACATGGTGCGCGCTGCGGGCGGTTGCCCGATACTGTTTCCCTTGCTCGAAATCACCGGCCTTGATGATTACAGCGCCTTCGATTCAACCATGGACCGGATCGGGCAGTTTGACTGGGCGATCTTCATCAGCAGCAACGCCGTTGAACATGGCATGTCGCGCCTGCTGGCGCGGCATCCCTTGCCTTCCCGGCTGAAATTCGCCGCCGTTGGCCCGGTGACAGCGGCTGAACTGGCAGCATTCGGCGTCGCGCAGACGCTGACTCCGGAAGGTCGCTTCGACAGTGAAAGCCTGCTGGCGCTGCCGGAGTTTGCTCGGATGCAAGGCCAGCGCTGCCTGATTTTTCGCGGCCAGGGCGGACGTGACCTGCTGGCCAGCGAACTCGCGGCGCGCGGCGCGGAAGTCAGCTTTGCCGAATGTTACCGTCGCGTGAATCCCAGTCGTGACAGCAGTGAACTCGACCAGTTGTGGCAGAATGGACGCCTGGATGCGATGGTGGTCACCAGCAGTGAAGCGCTGCGCAATTTGCTGGGTTTGTTCGCGGCCAAACAAGCCGGGCAGAACTGGCTGCAAGCAATACCGATATTCGTGAATCACCCACGCATTGCCGAAGCCGCCACTGAACATGGGTTGCAGGCAGTGACAGCGGAAGCGCCGGGAGATGCCGGCATGTTGGCAACATTGGTGAATTGGTTTGAAAAATGAGTGACGCAGAAACGACCGGAACTGTTGATGCTCCGGAATCCTCCGAGCATGCCCCGCGCAGTACTGTGGCGGCACTGGTGATCGCCATCCTGGCCATCATCCTGCTGGCCTGGTTATGGCTGGACTCCTGGCAATACAAAGCCGCGCTGGAACTGCAAATCAGCCAGAAGCTGGGGGATTTCGATACCAAAAACCGCGAGAGCGCCTTGCTGGCGAAAAAGGCTGAAGAGTCCTCCACACAAGCCAATGCGCGCATGGCGGTGCTGGAACAAAAGCTGGCGGAATCGCAAAGCCAGCAGGAAGCTCTGCAAACGCTATACCAGGAGTTTGCCAACAACCGCGAAGAGCGGGTGTTGAGCGAAGTGGAACAGCTGCTGATTATCGCCAACGAGCAACTGCAACTGGCAGGCAACCTGAAAACGGCATTGCTGGCGATGCAGACTGCGGATACCCGCCTGCAGCAGATCGATAAGCCGCAGGCGATCCAGTTACGCAAATTGCTGGCCAAGGACATCGAGCGCTTGCAGGTTTCGCCGTCGGTGGATACCGTGGGCATCAGCCTGCGCCTGGAGACGCTGGCGAGTGAAATAGACCGGCTACCGTTGGTGAGCGAGCACCATCCGCGCGCAAACCGGCCGGTTGCCAGCCCGGAGGTAGAATCCAGCGCTTGGAAAAAACTCACGTATGAAATCTGGCTGGATTTACGCCAGCTGATCCGCATCGAGCGTATTGATCACCCCGAGCCGCCGTTACTGACGCCAGAGCAGGCATTTTTCCTGCGGGAAAACCTGCGGTTGCGCCTGCTGACCGCACGCATCGCCCTGCTGCAACGCGATGAGGCGACGTATCACGCCGATCTGGTCGCCTCGGAAAACTGGCTCAAACGCCATTTCGACACCAGCGACCAGGCAGTGCAGAATGCGGTTGCCACGACCCACCAGCTGGCTGGCAACGCGATCAATATCCAGTTGCCGGACATCGGCGCCAGCCTGGCTGGCGCAAGCAAATACAAAGTCATGCTGCAAAAGGGTGTGCGATGAAGCTGCTGGTCTGGCTGGTGCTGGTTGCCTTGGCGGCCACGCTGATTCCGTTGACCATAGGCGCTAGCCACGGTTATGTGCTGCTGGTGCAGCCACCATATCGTATCGAGCTTTCCACCAGCCTGTTCCTGTTGCTGGTCGTGCTGGCTTTTGTGACGGTGTATGCCTTGTTGCGGCTGGTGTTCTACACGTTGAACTTGCCGGAGAATGTGCGCATTTTCAAGCAGACGCGCCGCGAAAAAGAGGCGCACGCCGCCTTGATGGAAAGCCTGACCGCGCTGGCCGAAGGGCGCTACAACAAAGCCGGGAAAGCTGCGGAAACCGCGCTGGGATTGGGCGCGGATCCGTTGATCAGCTGCCTGGTCGCGGCGCGTTCGGCACACAAGCTGAAAAATTTCGGACGGCGCGATTTCTTCCTGGCCGAATGCCAGCAGAAAGCACCGGAAGGCGATGTCGCCAGGCTGTTGTCCGAATCCGAACTGCTGCTCGACCAGCGACGGTTTAGCGACGCGCTGACGGCCATACAGCAGCTGGAAAAACATGACGCCAGGCATCTGGCTGCTTTGCAACTGGAACTGAAGGTGCGTCGCCAGTTGGCCGACTGGGAAACGGTGCTGGTGCTGATTGCGCAACTGGAAAAACGCAGCGGCATCGAACCTGTGGTTGCACAGCAATGGCGGCTACAGGCTTATGGCGCCCTGTATGCGCGCCATGGCGACAATCCGGCACGCTTGCTGGAACTGTGGAAAAACACTCCCGAGCAGGACCGGCTGCAGCCTCGCCTGGCGTTGCTTGCCGCGCAACACTTTGCTGCAGTTGGTAACCCATCGCTGGCGGCGGAAATTGTGGAAAAGTCCCTTACCAATGCCTGGGACGCGCAATTGGCAAGGTTTTATGGCGATTGTGCCGGCGCCGACCCGCTGAAACAGTTGCAACAAGCCGAATATTGGCTGCAACAGCATCACGATGATGCCGGTTTGTTGCTGTCACTGGGCAGGCTCTGTCTGAGGCAAGGGCTGTGGGGCAAGGCGCAGAGCTATCTGGAAGCCAGCCTCAGCGTCAAGGCGTCCAGCGCGGCGCATTATGCGTTGGCCGAGATCATGGAGCAGCAAGGCAAGCTACAGGAAGCTAACCGGCATTATCGGCAGAGCCTGGAAATCAGCCTGGGGAAATAGCGGGATCTCCGTGTGAAAACCAAACTCAAGCCTCAGGCGGATATTTCCTGGCTGCCGCGCCCACCCAATAGTGGCGCTTATCGGCCGTGGCTGATTGATGAAGGCTCGTTGACGCGTCGCCTGCAATCGGTGTGTGAGCATTTTGCCGTGCGTGGGGTGGTGCAGCGGGTGACCTGTCCGCTACCGGACGAGGCCGCGTTATTGGGGTTGCGGCGCGGACAAACTGCGCTGATCCGCGAGGTGTGGCTGCACGACGGAGATGTGGCGCTGGTGTTTGCCCGCAGCATCTTGCCTCGCGCCAGCTTGCGCGGCGCGTGGGGCGGGTTGGGCAGGCTGGGCAGCCGTCCGTTGGGCGCGGCTTTGTTTGCTGATGCCAGGGTGGAGCGCAAGCCGTTGGCGTTTTGCCGGTTGCACGGGCAGCATCCGGTGTTTGTCCATGCGCCGCAGGCTCAATGGGCGCGCCGTTCGGTGTTTATGCGCAATGGTCGCGCCATCCTGGTGACGGAAGTTTTTTTGCCGGCCATCCTTGATTTGTCCAGACCATGAAATCCAGATTGGCCCTGTATATCAAGCTGATGCGATTGGATAAACCGATCGGCATCCTGCTGTTGTTGTGGCCCACATTGTGGGCGCTCTGGATTGCCAGTGCCGGCCGGCCGGATCTATTGGTGTTGGGGGTGCTGGTGCTGGGTACGGTGCTGATGCGTTCAGCCGGGTGCGTGATGAATGACTACGCTGACCGGCATTTTGATTTGCATGTGGAGCGCACCAGGCACCGGCCGCTGACAGCGAAACTGGTGGGCGAAAAAGAGGCGTTGCTATTAGCGGCAGGCTTGTCATTGCTGGCGTTTGTGCTGGTGCTGCAATTGAACCGGCTGACGGTGCTGCTATCCATCCCGGCGCTGTTCCTGGCGGCAAGCTACCCGTTCACCAAGCGTTTTTTTGCCATTCCTCAAGCCTATCTGGGTATCGCCTTCGGCTTTGGCATTCCCATGGCGTTCGCCGCGCAGACTGCGGCAGTCCCGGCGCTGGCATGGTGGATGTTGCTGGCCAATGTGTGCTGGGCTGTGGCGTACGATACCGAATATGCCATGGTGGATCGGGACGATGACATCAAGATCGGGATACGGTCTTCAGCACTATTTTTCGGTGCGCAGGACGTGGCGGCCATTATGTTCTGCTACATGGCCATGCTGGAGCTGCTGGTATGGGTGGGCCTGCAGGCCCACCTGAGCTGGCCGTATTTTGTTGGCCTGGGCGCTGCCGCGGGGATTGCGCTTTATCACTACACGCTGATTCGCGGGCGGGAGCGCGCGGCATGCTTCAAGGCGTTTTTGCATAACAACTGGCTGGGGGCGGCGATATTCGGCGGCCTGGCAGCAAACTTCCTGGTCTAGGCGGCGCCTTTCAGGCGATACCAGAGCAGGCCTATCCATTCATGCAGGGCTTGGCTGCTATTGGCGAGCCCGCCTGCGCTGGGCAGGAAAGTCAGGGGAGTCGTTGGGTTCGGGGTGCTATATCCGGCCGGGGCGGGAACAACGTCAAACCCCATTTTTTTGAAAGCAGCCGTTGCGCGCGGCATATGCCAGGCGTGCGTAACCAGGTAAATGCGGCGAATCTTGTGGCCGGAGAGGATGCGCCAGCATTCCCGGGCTTCATCGGCAGTATTGTCGGAGCGGTTTTCCACCCACTTCACCGGCGTTTTGAAATCCTGCTCCAGGCTGGCTTTCATGAGTTCGCCTTCGCTGATGGCGGACCCTCCGGGATTGCCGCCGCTGGTGAGGATAGGGGTACCCGTTTGCCGCGCCAGACGGGCGGCGTAACGCACGCGTTCTAGCCCGCCGTGCGAAATGGTGTCGTGCCCGGCGTATTCTGGGGCGTTGGCATAACGCCCAGCCCCTAGCACCACGATGGCTTCCGCCTGGGTTGCCGCAACTGGCGGAACTTTCTCCAGCGTTTGCAGCAAATGTTTCCCTGCCCACGGCGTCGAAAGTATCCCTAGTGTTACAATGCTGGCCCAGCATAAAGCCAGGGCGAGGCCGCGTCGATGCTTCAGCAGCAGTAGCCCTAGCAGCATCAGCAACAGCAGGTTGAGCGGGGGTAGCAGTAAGGTGCTGACGATGTTGGTGTAAAGCCAGTTCATGGGAGCAGGCCGCGAAGCAGAATTTTGTTTGACATGGCGGATAAGTATGCCATACAATCGCCCCCTTTCTTTTTGTACCAGACACGGTTGAATCAAATGAAAACCTTTTCCGCCAAATCGCATGAAGTACAACGCGACTGGTTCGTGGTTGACGCTGCGGACATGGTGCTGGGCCGGTTGGCCAGCGAGATTGCACGCCGCCTGCGTGGTAAGCACAAAACCATTTACACCCCGCACGTTGATACCGGCGACTACATTATTGTCGTGAATGCCGAGAAAATCGTTGTGACCGGCAACAAGGCCGAAGGCAAGATTTATCATCGCCACAGCGGGTTCCCTGGCGGCATTACCAGCACTACGTTTGCCAAGATGCAAGGCCGTTTCCCTGGCCGTGCTCTGGAAAAAGCAGTCAAAGGCATGTTGCCAAAAGGCCCTCTGGGCTACGCCATGTTCAAGAAGCTGAAGGTGTATGCAGGCCCAACGCATGAGCATGCGGCACAGCAACCCAAGCCTCTGGAAATTCAAGGAGCACTGAAATGATCGGTAAATACAACTACGGCACCGGCCGTCGCAAGAGCTCCGTGGCTCGTGTGTTCATCAAGGCAGGCAAAGGCAACATCGTGGTGAACGACAAGCCTGTTGACCAATACTTCTCCCGCGTGACTTCGCGCATGGTATTGCGTCAGCCACTTGAGTTGACCGGCAACACCGAAAGCTTCGACATCATGGTGAACGTCACCGGTGGTGGCGAATCCGGCCAGGCTGGTGCGGTACGTCACGGGATTACCCGTGCTCTGATTGAGTATGATGCGGCGCTGAAGAGCGCGCTGAGCAAGGCCGGTTTCGTGACCCGCGACGCTCGTGAAGTTGAGCGTAAAAAGGTTGGTCTGCACAAGGCACGTCGCCGCAAGCAATTCTCCAAGCGCTAATTTTACAGCGCTGGTTCAGGAAAGCCGCACCCCGTTTTGGGCTGCGGCTTTTTTATTGCCATTTTTTGGCGCGGTGATTTACCATTGACCGCCTGCTGACGCAGGCTCGACAAGAAAGAGACGGAACAGTGAAAACAATCAAGGCTGGAATTGTGGGCGGCACCGGGTATACCGGGGTTGAATTGTTGCGGTTGCTGGCACAGCACCCGGGTGTCGAGGTGACGGCTATTACTTCTCGCGGGGATGCGGGGAAAAAAGTCAGCGACATGTTTCCCAGCTTGCGGGGACATGTGGATTTGCCATTCAGCGATCCGGCCCAGGCGAATCTCAGGGCGTGTGATGTCGTGTTTTTTGCGACGCCCAACGGCATTGCGATGCAGCAGGCAAAAGAGTTGCTTGCTGCCGGAGTAAGAGTTATTGATCTGGCGGCAGACTTCCGGATCAAGGATATTCCCACTTGGGAAAAGTGGTACGGCATGACGCATGCCAGCCCGGAACTGGTGGCTGAGGCGGTATATGGCCTGCCGGAAGTGAACCGGGAAGAAATCAGGGGCGCGCGGCTGGTGGCCAATCCAGGCTGGTACCCGACGGCCGTGCAACTGGGTTTCATGCCTTTGCTGGAGGCCGGGGTTGTGGATGCGGCGCACCTGATTGCGGATTCCAAATCCGGGGTAAGCGGGGCTGGCAGAAAGGCTGAAACGCACATATTGCTGGCCGAAGCGGCTGACAGCTTCAAGGCTTATGGTGTGGCCGGTCACCGGCACCTGCCGGAAATCAGCCAAGGCTTGACTGCCATGCAGGGTGGGGCGGTGGGTTTGACTTTTGTGCCACATTTAACCCCCATGATACGGGGCATCCATGCCACGCTGTATGCCAGGCTCGAGACCGAGGCCGATGTGCAGGCATTGTTTGAAGCGCGTTATGCCACCGAGCCGTTTGTCGATGTTTTGCCCGCAGGCGCTCATCCGGAAACCCGGTCGGTGCGGGGTGCCAACCTGTGTAGAATAGCGGTGCACCGGCCACAAGGTGGGGATACCGTGGTGGTGCTGTCGGTGATTGATAATCTGGTCAAGGGAGCTGCCGGACAGGCGGTGCAGAACATGAACCTGATGTTTGATTTTGCTGAAACGACTGGCTTGGAGCAGTTGCCGCTGTCGCCATGAGGCATCAGATCAGAAAGCTACGGCATCGGTTCGGGGTCGCGGCGCGGAGCGTTGCGGTGCGGGCGGCGATACCTTGGTATGCGCGCTTGTTGTTGGTCGTCGCCTTGATGGCGCTGGGTTTTGGGGTCGGCTACTGGCGCTATTCGGCGGAGGGGACGTTGCAGTTGCGCGACCAGATACGTCTGCTGCGCGACGAAAATCAACAGCTGCGTACTCAGAGCATCCATGTAGAAAGCCAGAAGCAGGTGACCCAGGTCGCGCAGAAGGATCTGGCAAAAGATATGGCCGCGCTACAGGAGGAAAATGTCCAGTTGAAGGAAGAGCTGGCCTTCTACAAAAATATTTTGGCAGACAGTTCCGGTGTGGCAGTGGTGAAGGTGCACAGCTTCAAGATCAGTAAATCAGCAAAGCCGGGCGAGTACGATTTCAGGGTGCTGCTGATTCAGTCCGGTCGCCATGACCGGAGCGTGCAGGGCAGTTTGCAGATAGCGCTTAACGGCACCCGGGATGGTAAGCCTTTGGCTGTTCCAGTGACTCCGGCAGGAGGGGCAAAAGGGTTCAAGATCAATTTCAAATATTATCAGCCGGTGGAAGGCAGTTTTTCTGTACCGGACCGGGCGCAAATGACCGAGCTACAGGCAAAATTCTTTCAGATGGGTTCTTCGGAACCGAAGCTGACGCAATCCGCAGCATTACCGCAATAAGGAGTATTCATGTTTTTCAAGACCAGCAAGAGGCCGCATAGCCGTATCGAAACGCTGATTGGTGCGGCCACCGTGATCAAGGGGGATATCGAATTCAGCGGTGGCCTGCGGATTGATGGGACAGTGCATGGCAGTGTCAGCGAAGTCAGCGTGAATCCCGGAACCCTGATTGTCAGCGAGCATGGCCGCATCGACGGCTCCCTCAATGTTTCTCATGCCACCATCAATGGTGTGGTGAATGGCCCGGTGAATGCGACGGATTATGTGGAACTACAGGCAAAAGCACGAGTCACAGGAGATGTGCGCTATAAAACGCTGGAGATGTTTGTCGGGGCTATTGTTGAAGGCAAGCTCATACACTTGAGCGAGCAATCTTCTGGCCTGGGGGTCGATGATTGACCGTGACCCTGACACGGCGGATAATCGCCGCTTAGGTAATTGGAGGATATGACCATGAATGCAGTAAATGAAATGCCCAGCCCGCTGAAGTTTTCCGACAGCGCGGCCAACAAGGTGCGTGAGCTGATCGAAGAGGAAGGTACACCTGACCTGAAGTTGCGTGTGTTTGTATCCGGCGGTGGCTGTTCCGGTTTTCAGTATGGCTTCACCTTTGATGAAGAGGTGAACGAGGATGACACCACGGTAGAGCGAGGCGGGGTGACGTTGCTGATCGATTCCATGAGCCTGCAATACCTGACGGGCGCGGAAATTGATTACACCGAGGGGCTGCAGGGCTCGCAGTTTGTGATAAAAAACCCAAACGCGACAACCACTTGCGGTTGCGGGTCTTCGTTTTCCGCCTGATTCAATTAAGCCATAAAACAAAAAGGCCACTGCGAAAGCAGTGGCCTTTTTGTTTTATGGCGTGTGCGGTTAGCGATTTCCAAGTGGCGGGACATCCCGGCGCGGCTCCCCAGTGTAAAGCTGACGCGGCCGTCCGATCTTGGCTTCCGGGTGGGAAATCATTTCGTTCCATTGCGCGACCCACCCCGCTGTTCTCGCCAGTGCAAAGATGGCGGTGAACATGTTGGTGGGGATGCCCAGCGCGCGCAGTACGATGCCGGAATAGAAATCCACGTTTGGATACAGCCGCTTGCTGATGAAATACTCGTCTTCCAGCGCAATCCGTTCCAGTTCCATGGCGATCTTGAACAAAGGGTCATCGTTCAGCCCCAGTTCGTTGAGGACTTCATGGCAGGTGCGGCGCATCATGTTGGCCCTGGGATCCATGTTCTTGTAGACGCGGTGACCAAAGCCCATCAGGCGGAATGGGTTGCTCTTGTCTTTTGCCCGTTCGATGCATTTGCCGATGTTGGATACATTGCCGATTTCTTCCAGCATCTGTAGCACGGCTTCATTGGCGCCACCATGCGCGGGCCCCCACAGCGATGCGATCCCTGCGGCGATCGAGGCAAATGGGTTGGCGCCGCTGGAGCCAGTGAGGCGTACGGTCGAGGTAGAAGCATTTTGCTCGTGATCGGCATGCAGGATCAGAATGCGATCCAGCGCCTTGGTCAGCACCGGGTTGGGAGTGTAGGATTCGCAGGGCGTGGCAAACATCATGCGCATGAAATTGGATGCGTAATCAAGGTTGTTTTGCGGGTAAATGAATGGCTCGCCGATGTTGTATTTGTAGCTCCAAGCCGCCACTGTCGGAATTTTGGCCAGCAGACGAAATGCCGCGATTTCCCTTTGCTGCGGGTCCGAAACATCGGAGCTTTCCGGGTAAAACGCCGCCATGGCACCGACTACCGAAACCATCACCGCCATTGGGTGGGCATCCCGCCGGAAGCCGCGGAACACGTTGTTCATCTGGTCGTGCAGCATGGTATGGCTGCTGATGGTGTTGCTAAACGCCTGTTTTTCATTGGCGTCAGGCAATTTGCCATTGATCAGCAGATAAGCGACTTCCGGGAAGTCGCAGTGTTCCGCCAGTTGCTCGATGGGGTAGCCGCGGTAATACAGCAGCCCTTCTTCGCCATCAATATAGGTAATGCTGGAACTGCAACTGGCGGTGGATAAAAACCCCGGGTCATAAGTGAAATAGCCGTGTTGTCCTAGCTTGCGGATATCAATGACATCGGTTCCCAGGCTGCCCGATAATATTGGCAGTTCGATCGGTTTGGCGCCGTTGTCAAACGTGATGGTGGCTTTGGTCGGTTTCATGATGGCAGTGCAAATAATTTCAGATGGTGTGATTGTATCAAGAGGCCAGATGAATCGCACCGAGGATGCGATAACCTTTGGCCCCGGTAACGGCGGGGAGGTTGCCGGGTTTGCCTTCCAGTGTCTGTTTGGCCAGCCAGGCAAACGCTGCGGCTTCAACCCAGTCAGCGGCGATGCCCAGTTCGTCAGTCAACGCAATGCGTACCTGAGGCAGCAATGCCGTGAGGCGCGTGGTCAAGGCCCGGTTATGCGCGCCGCCACCGCACAGGTAGAGTTCTTGCGAGCCGGGGCAGTATGCCGTAATTGCGTCGGCAATCCCCCGCACCGTTAGTTCCAGCAGGGTTGCCTGCACGTCCTGCGGGCGGTATTCCGGTCGCAGCATTTGTTCCAGCCAAGCTATGTTGAACATGTCGCGTCCGGTGCTTTTGGGCGGGGGCAGGCTGAAGAATGGGTGGGCAAGCATCTCCTCCAGCAACGGTGGCAGTACGTTGCCGGTGGCAGCCCATTCGCCGCCGTTGTCGTAGGCCTTGCCGGTATGTTTCTGGCACCACGCGTCCATCAGCAGATTGCCAAGGCCGCAATCAAACCCGGTGACCTCGCCGGAATAAGGCAGATCCGTCAGATTGGAAATGCCGCCAATATTGAGGATGGTTCGATGAATGTCGGCATGTCCGAATACGCTGCGATGAAAGGCGGGAACCAGTGGTGCGCCTTGTCCGCCGGCAGCAATGTCCCGGCTACGGAAATCTGCCACCACAGCAATGCCGCAACGTTCAGCCAGTAAGGCCGGATTGTTCAGTTGCAGGGTGAACCCCAGTTCTGGGCGGTGGCGTATGGTTTGTCCATGGCACCCAATGGCGTGAATCACGGTGTCTTCGTCTAGCAAGGCTTTTACGGTTTGGGCATAGAGTTCGGCAAGCCGTATGGATACGGTCTGGCTGAGTTCGAGCTCATTGTGGCTCGGCTCGTGCAGGCGTAGCAGCACCTGTTTCAGTTCGTCAGGATAGGGGAGAAATGCTGTTTTGCAGACACGACCTGAGTCGCCATCAAATGAAACCAGCACGGCATCAACGCCATCCAGGCTCGTCCCAGACATGAGCCCGATGTAGTGCTGCATGCCTGTTACTCTAATGCTGCGAGGTCGGTGCCCCGCAGTAGGTCGAGCTGGGCGCTCAAGGGGGCTGCATACGACGCAAAGGCCGCGCGCTGGCTTGGTTGCAGCGGAATCGCTGTTGGTAGAGCCACTTTCAGCGGGTCGCGGTGCTCGCCATGGACCCTAAACTCATAATGCAGATGGGGCCCAGTGGCCAGTCCGGACATCCCGACGAAGCCGATAATGTCGCCTTGGCGAATTTGTTGGCCGCGCTTGATTCCCGGCGAGAATCTGGAGAGGTGACCATAAACGGTGTTGATTCCATTATTGTGTTGCAGGATGACTACGTTGCCGTATCCGCCTTGGGAACCGACAAAACTGACAGTGGCATCCGCAACCGCTTTGACGCGGGTGCCAACAGGGGCTGCATAATCAACACCTTTGTGGGCGCGCCAGGTTTGCAGGACAGGGTGGAATCTGGCTAGTGTGAAACCAGAGCTGATCCTTGAGAACTCCAGTGGGGAGCGCAAAAATGCCTTCTGCAAATTGGCGCCTTCTGGGGAGTAATAACTTTCGACACCGTGCTCGCCAAAGGCAATGCCGCGCAATGCCTTGCCCTTATTTACGAATTCGGCAGCCAGCACGCGTCCGGTTTTAACCAGTTCGCCATTGTTGAAAGCCGCCTCGTAAATGACGGTGAAGTGGTCGCCCTTGCGCAAGTCCAGGTTGAAGTCTATTTCAGAAGAAAAGATATCTGCGATTTTGGTCGCAATCGAATCCGGGATGCCGGCCCCATCAGTTGCGGCAAACAGCGAGCTTTCAATGGTTGCGGATTTAACCAGCACCCGCTTTTCCATCACCATGGGCACTGTTTCTGCAACGTAGCCATTCTGCTCTGTTTTGCGCACAACCAGCGCATTTGTGGCGGATAGATGGAACTGCAGTTCGATCAATTCGCCGCTAGGGGTTGTTTTGCTCAGCAGGGTGCGACCAGGCCCAAGATCCGTAGATAGCGCCCTGGCGGCGGTGGCATGCCTGAGGTAATCAATCGCGTCAGCGTTGCGGATGTGCAGGCGGTCAAGGACCGCGGCCAAGGTGTCCCCGCGACGAGTTTCATCCAAATGCCAGATGAATTCGGACTCGGAATCTGCTGCGGTGGATTCTTTAATGGATGCAATTTCTGGCAGAGCAATGTCATGCGCGACTTCAGTCACGGGCACATTAATGGGCGCCGTTCCGGGAGCGATGCCGAAAGCGGTGATAATGCCAAACAAGGGGAGGCTGGAAAGCGCAAGTAACCAGCGCAGCCGTTGCGCACGCGTTCTCTGAGGTTTCTTTTGCGATAGAATGACGTCTTTTTTCTGCACTGATTTAACCTGAAATTGCTTATTCAGCGCAGGATGCTAACAGAATTTTTCACCCGGTGTAAGTTTGTCATGGCTCAGTTGCCCTCTATTAATGAAGTGTTGGAAATCGCCAAGCGCGGTTGTGATGAGTTGCTTGTTGAGCAGGAATTGCTGGACAAGCTGAAACAGGGGCGCCCGTTGCGCATCAAGGCCGGGTTCGACCCGACCGCCCCTGATTTGCATCTGGGGCATACGGTGCTTATTAATAAGCTGCGACAACTGCAGGATTTGGGGCACCACATTCTGTTCCTGATCGGGGATTTCACCGGGATGATCGGGGACCCGACGGGCAAAAGCGCTACGCGGCCGCCATTGACCCGTGAGCAGGTTAAAGAGAATGCGACCTCCTATACCGATCAGGTATTCAAGATACTGGATCGTGAGCGTACCGAGGTTGTTTTTAACTCGGCGTGGATGAACAAACTGGATGCGACCGACATGATCCGCTTGGCGTCGACGCACACGGTTGCGCGGATGTTGGAGCGGGATGACTTTCACAAGCGCTACAAAAGCAATCAGCCGATTGCCATTCACGAGTTCCTCTATCCTTTATTGCAGGGTTATGACTCGGTGGAGTTGAAAGCGGATTTGGAACTGGGTGGCACCGATCAGAAATTCAACCTGCTGATGGGGCGCGAGTTGCAAAAGCATTTTGGCCAATCGCCGCAATGTATTCTCACCATGCCGCTGTTGGAAGGGCTGGATGGCGTGAACAAGATGTCCAAGTCGCTGGGCAACTATGTCGGGATTAATGAGCCCGCGCAGGAAATCTTCGGCAAACTGATGTCCGTGTCTGATGATTTAATGTGGAAATATATTGAGTTGCTTTCGTTTGAGCCTCTGTCGGTCATTAAACAGTGGAAGCAGGATGTTGAGGCGGGGGCTAATCCGCGCAATATTAAAGTCAAGTTCGCTCAGGAGGTTGTGACTCGCTTCCATAGTCGTGGAGCCGCTGAGCAGGCACTACAGAATTTTGAGTTGCGCTCTAAAGGCGGTGTGCCGGATGATGTGGCAGAAGTGCGGATTCAGGCGCAAGAGGGCGGGATTTCGATTGCGCACTTGCTGAAGCAGGCTGGCCTGGTGGATAGTTCGTCCGAGGCCGCGCGGATGATAGAGCAAGGTGGCGTCAGGTTGGATGGCGAAAGGGTCAGCGATAAGTCGTTGAAATTGAATGCTGGAGCCAGTTTTGTTGCGCAGGTAGGCAAGCGCAAGTTTGCAAAAATCACCATTTCTGGTTGACACGAAAATTCCAAAGGTGCTATAGTTTCACCTCTCTACCGGACGCGGGGTGGAGCAGTCTGGCAGCTCGTCGGGCTCATAACCCGAAGGTCGAAGGTTCAAATCCTTCCCCCGCAACCAAGTGAAGATTAAGTAGCAAATAAGTTTGACAGGGTGTGAATGATCTGTATAATGCGCACCTCGCTTTTAACGAAGCGCCGCTCTTTAAAAATTAGACAACCGACAGGTGTGGGTAATTGTTG
>JABLTH010095081.1_pt1 | contig 55585 bp, 44 predicted proteins | sample 7875711 | NCBI WGS metagenome assembly JABLTH01 (sample SAMN14941262, study PRJNA633318) | bioreactor metagenome | isolation source: bioreactor | place: China | collected 2019-03-05 | reverse complement strand
CGCAGGCAAAACAAGAATAAAGGGAGCGACTGTTCGAGTCCCGCAGCAGCTCACGTATTTTGTGAGCTGCCAGGTCGAGTTTCGTGAACGCTTGTCCTAAGTCCAGCAAAGCAGCGGACGAAAGTCCTAAACTGAGCAACGCAGGGAACAAGCTGAAGCTAGGGTGCATTTCTTTTGGTGACTTATTCTTTGGGCAAGCAAAGAAAAGTCACTCGCCTAGAGGCGAAAAAGACCATTCCATACGACAAGAAATCATCCGCGTGGGCATGCATGCCCACCCTACCTCCTAAGAGTCTCATTTTGAGCCAATCAGCGGCCTGCCAATCCATATCATGACCTTTTAAACCCAACAAAAAAGCGCACTAGTGTGCGCTTTTTTATCTGCCATCAACCCCTTTACCCCAGGTTAGGCGCTAACCACCGCTCCAACCAAGCTTTATCCACATTCCTTCTCTGTGCCATATCCTCCACCTGATCATTGCCAATCTTATCGACACTGAAATAGCGCGACTCAGGGTGCGCGAGGTAGAAGCCACTGACGGCCGCCGCCGGAATCATGGCGTAGCTATCGGTGAGTTGCATGTCAATTTCTTCTGCCTGCAACACCTTGAACATCTCGGACTTCACGGTGTGGTCCGGGCAGGCGGGGTAGCCGGGCGCCGGGCGGATACCGCGGTATTGCTCTTTGATCAGCGCTTCGTTGCTCAAGTCTTCATCGGCGGCATAGCCCCAGAAATCAGTGCGCACACGCTCGTGCATGTATTCGGCAAAAGCTTCAGCCAAACGGTCGGCCAGTGACTTGAACATGATGGCGTTGTAGTCATCGTGGTTTTTCTCAAACTCGGCCAGGCGTTTTTCCATGCCCAGACCCGCGGTGACGGCAAACAGGCCGATGTAATCATCGACCCCTTTAGGCGCAATAAAGTCGGCCATGCACTGGTTGGGGCGGGCAACACCGTCGATCACCGGTTTTTGCGTTTGCTGGCGCATACCGTACCAGGTCAAGGCGACCTGGCTACGGCTGTCGTCGGTGTAGATTTCGATATCGTCCGTATTCACCTGGTTGGCAGGCAGCAAGGCAATCACGCCATTGGCGCTAAGCCAGCGACCATCAATGATGCGCTTAAGCATGACTTGCGCTTCGGCAAACACCTTGGTAGCGGCTTCGCCGACGACTTCATCTTGCAGGATGGCGGGATAAAACCCGGCCAGGTCCCAGGTCTGGAAGAACGGACCCCAGTCGATATACTGCGCGATAAGCGCGAGGTCGATGTTTTTGAACACGCGGCGGCCGATAAACTTAGGCTTCAGTGGCGCATGGTCACCCGTGAAAGTGAGTTGGGCGGCATTGGCGCGTGCTTCAGCCAGGCTTAGCATGGGCACGCCTTTTTTATTGGCGTGTTGCTGACGGGCTTTTTCATAGTCGGCCTGAATCTCGGCCAGGTAAGCCCCGCGCGTTTCTGGCGTGAGCAGGTTTTGCATGACGCTGACCGAGCGTGAGGCATCGGGCACATAAATGACCGGGCCGGTGTAATTGGGTGCAATTTTCACCGCGGTGTGCGCACGTGAGGTAGTCGCGCCACCGATCAGCAAGGGGGTTTGCTGCTCAACAAAGTGCGGGTCACGCTGCATCTCTTTGGCGATATAGGCCATTTCTTCGAGCGATGGTGTAATCAGTCCACTCAGGCCGATGATGTCCGCATTCTCGCGTTTGGCCATCTCCAGGATTTCAGCGGCGGGCACCATGACGCCCATGTTCACCACTTCGAAGTTGTTGCACTGCAACACCACCGAGACGATGTTTTTACCAATATCGTGCACATCGCCTTTGACTGTGGCAATCACCACTTTGCCCTTGGGCTTGGCGACCATGCCGGTACGGCGCTCTTCGGCAGCTTTTTCTTCTTCAATGAACGGGATCAGGTGAGCCACGGCGGATTTCATCACGCGCGCGGATTTCACCACCTGCGGCAAAAACATCTTGCCCTGGCCAAACAGGTCACCCACCACGTTCATGCCATCCATGAGTGGGCCTTCAATCACGTGAATCGGGCGGCCGCCCTTGCTCATGATGTCCTGACGCACTTCTTCAGTGTCGGCGACGATAAAGTCGGTAATGCCATGCACCAGCGCATATTCGAGGCGCTTGTTGGCAGGCACCGGGTTCTCCGGCGTGCCGCGCCAGGCCAGCGTCGCTTCCGCTTTTTTGCCACCTGCGACCAACGTGCCGGCGATTTCGATCATGCGCTCGGTGGCCGCTAATGGATTGTCAGGGTCCACCACGCGATTAAGCACCACGTCTTCGACGCGCTCGCGTAGCTCAGGCTCAATATCGTCATACACACCGACCATGCCTGCGTTGACGATGCCCATGGTCATGCCGGCTTTAATCGCATGGTAGAGGAACACGGTATGAATCGCCTCGCGCGCGGGTTCGTTGCCACGGAAGCTGAAACTCACGTTGGATACGCCACCGGAAATGCGGGCGTAAGGCAGGTTTTGCTTGATCCAGCGTGTGGCTTCGATAAAGTCGACCGCGTAGTTGTTGTGCTCTTCGATGCCGGTGGCAATGGCGAAAATGTTCGGGTCAAAAATAATGTCTTCAGGCGGAAAGCCAGTGCTCACTAACAAATCATAGGCACGTTTACAGATTTCGATTTTGCGTTCAAAAGTATCAGCCTGGCCTTTTTCATCAAAGGCCATGACGATGACGGAAGCGCCGTAGCGGCGGCACAATTTGGCCTGGCGCAAAAACTCGGCTTCGCCTTCTTTCATCGAAATCGAGTTGACGATGGCCTTGCCCTGCACGCATTTCAGGCCGGCTTCAATCACGCTCCATTTGGAGGAGTCGATCATGATGGGCACGCGGGCGATGTCCGGCTCGGAAGCGACCAGGTTGAGGAAATGCGTCATGGCCTTAACCGCATCCAACATGCCTTCATCCATGTTGATATCGATGACCTGCGCGCCGTTTTCCACCTGCTGGCGCGCCACGCTGAGCGCTTCTTCGTATTGCTCGTTGATGATCATGCGCGCAAACGCTTTCGAGCCGGTGACGTTAGTCCGCTCACCCACGTTGACGAATAAGGATTGTTCATCAATCACAAACGGTTCCAGGCCTGACAACTTGGTCGTCACCGGTAGGGTGGGCACCTGGCGTGGTGGCAGGTCTTTAATCGCGTTATAAATGGCGTTGATATGCGGTGGTGTGGTCCCGCAGCAGCCACCGGCAATATTGATAAAGCCGCTTTGTGCAAACTCTTTGACCAGGCTGGCGGTGATGTCGGGCGTCTCATCAAAGCCGGTATCAGACATCGGGTTGGGCAAACCAGCATTCGGATAGATACACACGAAAGTATCGGCCACTTTGCTCAACTCTTCAGCATAAGGCCGCATCAGCGTCGCACCCAGTGCACAGTTGAGGCCGACGGTCAGCGGTCTGGCGTGGCGTATCGAATGCCAGAAGGCAGTCACGGTCTGGCCGGACAGGATACGGCCGGAGGCGTCAGTGACCGTACCGGAAATCATGATCGGCCAGGTCTTGCCCTGCTCTTCAAAGAAACTGTCGATGGCAAACAGCGCGGCCTTGCAGTTAAGCGTATCGAAAATGGTTTCCACCATGAGGATATCGGCGCCGCCTTCGACCAGGCCACGGATTTGTTCCAGGTAAGAAATAACCAGCTGGTCAAAACTGACGTTACGGGCCGCGGGGTCGTTGACATCCGGTGAGATGGAGGCGGTTTTTGGCGTAGGCCCGAGGGCGCCTGCCACAAAACGCGGCTTGTCCGGCGTGCTGTATTTGACGCAGGCCGCCTTGGCCAGCTTGGCGGCTTCGACGTTCATCTCGTACACCAGATGCGCCATATGGTAATCATCTTGCGCCACACTGGTGGCACCAAAGGTATTGGTTTCAATGATGTCGGCGCCCGCGGCCAGGTACTGCTCGTGAATTTCCTGGATCACCTGCGGTTGCGTGAGTGTCAGCAGCTCGTTGTTGCCTTTGACAAACAGCTCACGCTCACCGGCAGGGCCCTGAAAATCCTTGAAGCGCGCGCCACGGTAATCGGCCTCGGTCAACTTGTAGCGCTGGATCATGGTACCCATGGCACCATCCAGAATCAGGATGCGTTGGGAAAGCGCCTCACGGAGCCATTGTTCAGTCGCGGAAACCGGCAGTTGCGTCATGCGTATCAACTTGAAAACAAAAGTAATATTTTATCACAAGCACAAGGCGGCTCCTTGCCTGTCGGCGCAAGGCGTAATCTGGAGCATTGGGTGGAAATCCCGAGCTCGCCTAAACCGGATAGGCGAAATAAAAAAATGCATTTAACATAGCGCTGATTCAAGGGCGTGTGGCTTTATCCATCACGCAGGGACCACACAGACAAACGGATTCACAGATGATTTCAGGCTTGGTACAACTTTTTTTATGGCAGGGACTGGGCGAGCTGCTCAGTAAATTCTTTTTACCCGGCATCCCCGGACCGGTGCTGGGCCTGCTGCTCTTGCTGGTGTTTTTATGTGCCCGTGGGCAGGTGAATGCCGACCTCGGCCTGGTGGCCGACAGTTTCCGCCAGCATCTGGGATTGTTATGTGTACCCGCCTCGGTCGGCGTGCTGCTGTTTCTGCCCGAGCTGCAAACGCATGCCCTGGCGGTAGGCACTGCCCTGCTGGTGAGCGTGATTCTGACCATCGCCGTCACCGCCATTGTGCTCAAACTATTCTGGTATGTTTCACTCAAGCGCAATAAGGGGCACCGCCATGAGTAAGCGCCTGCCAATTGCCGAAATTTGGGTCTACCTGTCGGGTGACCCGCTGTTTGCGCTGATTATTACGCTGGCCAGTTATCAGCTCGGCTACCTGTTGTATGTGCGCGCCAAGCGTCATCCGCTGGTCAACCCGGTCGCCATTTCGGTGCTGCTCACCTGCCTGACCATAGACCTGCTGGACATGCCGTATGAAAAATACTCTGAAGGTGCGCAGTTTGTGCACTTTTTGCTGGGCACGGCGACCGTCGCCCTGGCAGTGCCGATTTACAACGGCTTCAAGCGCATGCAAGGCAAGATTTTTCATATCTGGGTGGCGCTCACCGTGGGCAGTACGGTGTCTATTGCCAGCGCGGTGGCCATTGCCAAGCTGATGGGCGCGACCGACAACATTGTGGGCAGCATGTATGCCAAATCGGTGACGGCGCCGATTGCCATGGGCATTGCCGAGCGCCTGAACGTGTCGCCGACACTGACGGCGGTGTTTACCGTGATCACCGGCATGCTGGGGGCGATTCTGGCCCCGTATATCCTCAATGCGGTCAAAGTTCAGCAGTGGTGGATACGCGGCACGGCGATTGGGGTGGGCGCGCATGGTCTGGGCATTACGCGAGCGTTTAGTGTCAATGAAGAGGCCGGGGTGTTTGCCAGCATGGCGATGGGGCTCAATGGCGTGATCAGTGCCATCGGCCTGCCCATCGTATTGACCTATTTACGGCCACATTTGGGCTTCTAGCTGACACCCAGCTTACAAACGGCCATTTTGGCCGAACTTGGCGCAAAATCGTATTGTCATTCCAAACGTAAAAGGGTTTAATGTAAGCATTGTAAATCCCATTTACGGCGATCAATGTGTGAAAGCGTCCCCTGGCTGATCAAAACGATTAGCCAGTGAAAACAGTGCCTTATCACAGCAATAAACCGTAAACATACACCCCATACTAACAACCATTGATGATAGCCATTCACTGATATATGGATAAACCTCTGAATACAGCCGCATACAAGCTCAGACTGTGGGTCGTCACAGTGCTGCTGGCTGTGCTCGGGGTGGCCCTGGTGGCAGAGTTCTCTGACCACTCCAGCTACCGTGATGATGTGGTGCGCGTGCGGATTGCCGAGATTAGCGAACCTTCCGCCGATGGTGAATCGCCGTTTCCCTCATTGCTGCCTTTGATTAACCTGCCCGCAAGCTTCGTCATTGCCTGCGTGATTCCGTTTGCGCTACTGGCTTTGCCCCGTCAGCGCCTGATCAAACACCGTACGGTGGTTCGCCACCTGCACTCACGGGCTCCCCCCGCATCTGTTTAGGCCACTCTGTGCCCATGCGCATGCTGTTACTCCCCGATTCAAGTTGATAGTGTTTGTAACCGATGCGCCCTCCCTGTCCTGCATCATGCCCGGTGACATGGTACTGGCGCCCAGAGTCCAACGGTGGGTGAACATTCCCTGGCGGCATACGCCTACAAAATGCCAGATGGCTGTTTAACCAGTATTCCTCTTCAATTTAATTAAGATAAGAACACACTTATGATGAAACAGCACTTAATCGTTTTAGGCTTGCTTGGCTCCCTGCTAGGCGCTTGTCATAAAGAAGAAGCGCCCAAGGAAGAGCTTCCCAAACTGGAAGTCACCACCCCGATGCGCAAAGATACCACGCTGATTAAAGAGTATGTCTGCCAGATCCATGCCATCCGGCATATTGAAATGCGCGCGCTGGAGCGTGGCTATTTGCAGGATATCTTTGTCGACGAAGGCAAATATGTCAAAGCTGGCCAGCCCATGTTCAAGATCATGCCGAATATCTACCAGGCGGAATTGATGCGCGCCAAGGCTGAGGCCAATGCCATTCAGATTGAATACGAAAACACCAAGGCGCTGGCCGAAAAAAATGTTGTGTCGCTAAACGAGCTGGCGATTGCCAAAGCCAAACTCGACAAGGCGCTGGCTGAAGTGAACCTGCACCAGACGCACTTGAACTTTACCGACATCAACGCGCCGTTTGACGGCATCATGGACCACCTGTTTGTGCGGAAAGGTAGCCTGATGCAAGAGGGTGACTTGCTGACCACACTGTCTGACATCAGCAAAATGTGGGTCTACTTTAACGTGCCAGAATCCGAGTATCTGGACTTTAAAGCCCGTCATGAAGATGAAAAACAGGTCAAGGTGCATCTGCGCATGGCCAATGGCCAGGTGTTTAACCAGCAGGGGGTCATCGAAACCATCGAAGCCGACTTTGACAACAAAACCGGTAACATCGAGTTCCGGGCAGGCTTCATGAACCCTGAGCGTCTGTTACGTCATGGCGAGACCGGTAACATCATGATGGATATCCCTTACAAAAACGCTATGCTGATTCCACAAAAAGCGATTTTTGAAATTCTCGACCAGCAGTATGTGTTCGTGGTGGGCAAGGATCACAAACTGGAACAACGACTGGTTAAAGTGGCGGCTGATATTCAAGACATGTCCATCATCGAGAGCGGCCTGCAAGACACCGATCATGTGTTGATTGAAGGCCTGCGCCGCGTCACCAAAGGTGACAAGATCATTGAGGACTTTAAAACGCCCGACAAGGTTGTTCCTGAACTGAAGCTGTACGCAGAATAACGAAACATCAGGTGAACACATATGCTTAACATATTCCTCAAACGCCCAGTACTGGCCATCGTACTGTCCCTGCTCCTGACGTTTACTGGATTCTTGTCCATTAAAAGTCTGCCGGTCGAGCAGTTTCCAGACATTGCGCCACCGCGCGTATTGATCTTCCTGGCTTATCCTGGCTCCAGCGCCAGCGTGCTGGTGCAGTCGTCACTGATTACACTGGAGCGCGCCATTAACGGTGTGCCCGGCATGAAATACATCGTGTCCGACGCGACCAGTGCGGGTGAAGCCACCATCCAGGTCTATTTTGACCAGGGGGTAGACCCGAACGAAGCGATGGTGAACACCAAGGTCAGGCTGGACCAGGTCATCAACCGTCTGCCACAGCTGGTACAACTGGAAGGGGTGATCCTGAACAAGGTACAGCCCAGCATGTTGATGTACGTGAACATGTACAGTACCGATAAAAACGCGGACCAGAAATTCCTCTACAACTACTCACAAATTAACGTGATTCCTGAAATCCAGCGCGTGAACGGCATTGCCTGGGCGCAGATTTTGGGTAGCCGCCAATATGCCATGCGTGTGTATCTTAACCCTGACCGCATGCGGGCTTACAACGTGTCTTCCAAAGAAGTCATGGATGCAATGTCCAACCAGAGTTTGATTGGTCGTCCCGGCCGTTTGGGGCAAAGCTCGGGGCTGCAGGCACAAGCCAAGGAATATACCCTGGTGTATAGCGCCAGCCGATATGAAAAGCCTGAGCAATATGAAAATATTGTGATCCGCTCCACCCCCTCAGGTGAGATTCTGCGCCTGAAAGACATCGCCAAAGTCATGCTGGGCAGTGAGTTCTACGACATTTACTCCAACAAAGACGGTTATCCTTCTGCCTCGATTGTGTTGAAGCAAAACTACAACACCAACGCGAAAGAAGTGATTGAAAACGTCAAGAAAACTCTGGAAGAGCTCAAACCGACCTTCCCGGCTGGCATGACCTATGAAATCAACTACGACGTGTCCCGCTTTGTAGATGCTTCTATCCACAAGGTCTTGCATACGCTGGTTGAAGCGTTTGTGCTGGTATCGCTGGTGGTGTTCATTTTCCTCGGTGACTGGCGCTCTACCCTGATTCCGTTGATCGCGGTGCCCATCTCGCTGATCGGAGCGTTTGCCGTGATGAGCTCGTTCGGCTTGAGTATCAACCTGATTACGCTGTTTGCCATGGTACTGGCGATCGGGGTGGTCGTGGACGATGCGATTGTGGTGGTGGAAGCGGTGCACGCCAAAATGGCTTCTGACCATGTCGGCCCTTACGCCGCGGTACAACGTGTATTGGGTGAAATCGGCGGCGCGGTGGTCGCGATCACCTTGCTGATGACCTCGGTATTTGTGCCGATCACCTTCCTGCCGGGTCCGGTGGGTGTGTTCTACCGCCAGTTTGCGATCACCATGGCGTCCTCCATCGTGTTGTCAGGCATTATTGCGCTGACCCTGACCCCCGTGCTGTGCGCGATGATCTTGAAGAATACGCATGGCCAGCCCAGAAGCCGTAACCCGATCAACCTGTTTTTGGATCTGTTCAACAAGGGCTTTGACAAGGTAACTGATTATTACACGGCCTTCCTTGAAAAACTGGTGACTCAGCGCACGATCACCTTTTTAGTGATTGGGCTGTTCTCTTTCGGGATTGTTTCGATTGTTAAAATCATTCCAGAGGGCTTCATTCCCGGTGAAGACCAGGGCATGATTTATGCGATTATCCAGACGCCACCAGGCTCTACCCTTGAGACCACCTATCAGGTGTCACAAGAGCTGCAAAAAGTAGCGAAAAAAATCCCTGCGGTGCAGTCTGTGACCGCCCTGGCGGGTTACGAGGTGCTGACCGAAGGGCGCGGCTCTAACGCTGGGACGTGTATTATCAACCTCAAGGACTGGGAAGAGCGTAAAGAGACCGTGGCTGACGTGCTCAAGTTGCTCGAAAAAGCCACCGAAAACTTTGGTGCGCGGATTGAGTACTTTGAACCGCCTGCAGTGCCTGGTTATGGTACGGCCTCTGGTCTAGCCTTCCGCTTGCTGGATAAAACCGGCTCGCTGGACTACCAGAAGTTTGATGACATCAACAAAGACTTCATGAAGGCCCTGGCAAAACGCAAAGAATTAACCGGTTTGTTTACATTCTATGCGGCCAACTATCCACAGTACGACTTGATCATTGATCCGCAACGTGCCATGCAGAAAAAAGTCACGATTGCCGATGCCATGGACAACCTCGACGTGCTGGTGGGCAGTACCTTTGAACTGGCCTTCATCCGCTTTAACTACTACTTCCGGGTGTATACCCAGGCTGCGCCTGAGTTCCGCCGCTTCCCCAGCGACATCCTGAATTACTATGTGCGCAATGAAGATGGCGAGATGGTGCCTTACTCAGCCTTCATGACCATGAAGAAACAACAGGGTCCTAACGAAATTACCCGTTACAACCTGTTTAACTCTGCAGCGCTGCGTGCCGAGCCTGCTGAAGGCTACACCACAGCCTCTGCAATCAATGCCATCAAAGAAGCCGCTAAATCTCTGCCTAAAGGCTACTCAGTGGGCTGGGAAGGCTTGAGCTTTGACGAAGAACGCCGTGGCAATGAAAACATCATTATTTTCATGGTGGTGCTGGTATTCGTTTACATGGTGCTGGCCGCACAATATGAAAGCTTCATTATTCCGTTTGCGGTCATGCTGTCGTTGCCAGTTGGTATTTTCGGTAGCTTCCTGTTGCTGAAAATGGCCGGGTTGGCCAATGACGTGTATGCGCAGATTGGCTTGATCATGCTGGTGGGCTTGCTTGGTAAGAACGCAGTGCTGATTGTAGAGTTTGCGGTACAGGCGCGTGAAAAAGGTGCCTCTATCAAAGAGGCCGCCATCGCCGGGGCAAAAGCACGTTTCAGACCAATCTTAATGACCTCGTTTGCCTTTATTGCCGGCCTGATTCCATTGACGGTCGCGACCGGGGCCGGTGCGATTGGTAACCGGACCATCGGTACCTCGGCCTTGGGCGGCATGTTATTCGGGACGCTCTTTGGTGTGGTCGTGATTCCTGGCCTTTACTATATTTTCGCCAGCTTGGCGGACGGTAAAACGCTGATCCGCAAGGAAGATCAGAACCCACTGACTGAGTCCTACGAGTACAACAGACATGAAGAAGAAGACGAACATGACCACTAATAAATATCTGTATTGGCTGGTAAGCGGTGCAGTTGCAGCCATGCTGCAGTCCTGTGCGATCCCCAACATCATGACCAAGGAGGCCGACACCGCCTTACCCGCGCAATATAGTGGTAAAGCGGCCGCGGCCGACACCCAAAGCAGTGCCAGTGTGAGCTGGAAAGAGTTCTTCCAGGACCAGAATCTGGTCTCTCTGATTGATACGGCCGTGGCCAACAATAAAGAGATCCAGATGATGGCGCAGCGTATCTCGATGGCGCAGAACGAAATTCAGGCCAGACGCGGTGCTTACCTGCCTTTTGTGAATGCCGGTGGTGGCATCAATTATGAAAAAACCAGCAAGTTTACCCGGCTGGGTGCGGTCGAAGATGGCCTCAAGATTCATAATCAATCCTTCCCGACCTTTCTTGGCGACTACCAGTTTGGGCTGGTAGCCTCCTGGGAAGTCGACATCTGGCACAAACTGCGTAATGCACAACAAGTTGCCGTGCTCGACTACATGGCGACCACAGAAGGCAAAAGCTTCCTGGTCACCAATTTGGTGGCTGAGGTGGCCAACAGCTACTACGAGCTGGTCGCGCTGGATAACCAGTTGCTGACGCTGCAAAAAAACATTGAGATTCAGCAGAATGCGCTCAATGTGATTCGTGAGCTGCAGAAATACGCGCGCTCAACCTCACTTGCGGTCAAACGGTTTGAAGCCGAAGTGAAAAAGAACCAGAGCAAGCAGTACGTGATCAAGCAGCAAATTACCGAGGCTGAGAACCGCATCAATATGCTGCTGGGTCGCACCTCGCAACCAATTGCACGCAACAGCGATGGCTTCATGGAACTACAGCCTAAAGCAGTCGAGACTGGCCTGCCTTCACAAATGCTGGCCAACCGCCCGGATATCCGTCGCTCCGAGCTCGAACTGGCAGCGGCCAAGCTGAATATTGACGTGGCCAGAGCCAACTTCTATCCCTCGTTCACCATGAACGCCGGACTGGGCTTTCAGGCCTTCAAGCCGCAGTATTTGCTGAATATCCCAGATGCACTGGGCGCTTCACTGGGCGCGGGCTTGATGGGGCCATTGATCAACCGGAACGCGATCATTGCCGAATATAAAAATGCCAGTGCCTCGCAAATTGAAAAAGCTTACGAGTATGAGCAAACCATTATCAATGCTTATATGGAAGTGGCGAATCAAATAGCCAACGTCGACAACCTGAGCAAAAACTTCAGCCCGAAAACCGACCAGGTTAACCAGTTGACGCAGTCGATTGACGTGGCCCACCAGCTGTTTAAAAATGCCCGCGCGGATTACGGTGAAGTGCTGCTGACGCAACGTGATGCGCTGGATGCCAAAATGGAGTTGATAGACACCAAGCAGCAACAGATGTCTGCCATGATCAATCTCTATCGCTCTTTGGGCGGTGGCTGGCGTTAAGCGTTACCCAAACCAAGCCTAAGCAGATCGCCCAGTCTAAAGCAGGCGATTTGACAAAACAAAGGGATTCCGCAAAACGGAATCCCTTTGTTTTTGCTGCCCTGCGAAATCAATCCACAACTTCAACCATCCCTTTTGTCTAAGTCACCTAGACCACCTGAGCGTAGCAATGCTTGAGAGCACTCAATCGACCTCGGCACGCAAGTAGGCTACATGGCACATGTGCTGTCTTAACGATGCATATGGTACACAGCCTAAGTTGAATAACGAGTAAACACCACTCAGCCAATCCGCTCAAAGCGAGGCTCCCCATGACAAATACCCTTGCTGCAGGATATAGCAATTCCTGTTTAGTCAGGCGTGTGCGTAACGAGCGCTGTAGCAGAGCGCCGGAGGGAGGAGTCGTGAAGAGATGCGCCGTATATTGCGTGACGCTGACAAGCACTCACCCGTGCCTAACCAAACAGGCTAGCCACGGGCAAGTTATTAGAATGGGGCTTATTTGCCGAGCAGGTTATCCAGCGAGCGCTGGTCTAGTGCGCCAAAATAGGTCGGGCATTGCTGGTTGATGACGGCGACCCAAGCTGCACAACCGTCCAAAGGTTGCTGGCTGGCTGGCACGGTCAAACCAAAATCTGCTGGTTTGCGCGGCGGGACTGATTTGTTGCCAAACCACATGACGCGCTTGTCCTTAGACAACGCGAAACAGCTCTTGGCCGCTTCACGCAAAGCCTCGCGCGCATCGCTCAGGCTGCCGCAAGCCGCACTGCCGTCAACTTCCATCAATTGTGCACCGACTTCATAGCGGGTTTGGTCCACAGTCAATATCGTACCGGCAGGCTTGTATTCATTCATGACCGCATAAAAACCGAACAGAAAAATCAGCATGCCCAGGGAAAGGCCACGATGCTGCTTCTCAAATACCTCAATGCCAAAATAATTCACCGCCAGCGCCATCAGCGTCAAGGCAAATGCGGCCATAGCCACCATCTTGTGCGGAATCTGTATCTCATAAATCCCCCAGGCAAACGCGATTACCGCGATGGCAAGGGTGACAATCCGCATCATTTTTTTATTCATTGCAACACACGCTCCACTAACTAAAGATAGAGGCAGTAGTGGCCCTCTCCACCGCTCACCCACGCGCAACATCTTAACCGATTTGCCTGAATGATTGATATTGATGCAGCCCGAATGTTCGCAAAGACGGTGCCAAATTAAGCTTGCTGTAAGTTTGCCGCCAGCCAATGCTCAATCACCACCACCAGATACGCCTGTTCCTCCAGGGTCAGCGCTCGGCCAGCAGGAATCTGGTGCCATTTGGATAAACATCCCCGGCAACATGTAGCGGTAGCATGTTGCGCGACAAACACCGGATGTCCGCGCATCGGCGTTTGCTGACCGTCATTGGCCGGAGTAGCCGGGGCCAGCCGCTCGGCAATAAATTTTTCTGCATGGTCTAGCACCACCGCCAACCCTTTTTGTTGCAAATACTGCTGGTCTTTAGGGTTTAATTTGAACCGTGCGCTAAAATCGGAGCGTTGCAGGGCTTGAAACAAGGCTTCGAGATCGCGCATGGCCTACACACCACAATCAGTGCAACTGCGAAAGGTGCAAATCTCGAAGTTTTGGCGCCTTGAACGCCGTCACCCCTACCACTGCCAGCGTCATGCAGCCCCCAAACACCACCGAGGGCACCAACCCCATGAGTCTGGCGGTGAGCCCGGACTCGAACGCACCTAGCTCATTGGAAGAACCGATAAAAGTGCCGTTGATGGCCGAGACGCGGCCGCGCATGCCATCGGGCGTGGCCAGTTGCAGAATGGTTTGCCGTAACACCACCGAGACGCCGTCCATCATGCCGGAGATGGCCAGGATCAGCATGGCTAATTCAAAATTGGTACACAAGCCAAATGCAATCATGCACGCACCAAAACCGGCCACGGCAAACAGTAGCCAGCGGCCACTGTGCTCATGAATCGGGTGTTTGGCTAGCCAGACGCCGGACACTATGGCGCCCAGTGCGGGGGCGGCACGTAACAACCCCAGGCCTTCTGGGCCCATCTGGTAGATATCGTGCACAAAGGCAGGCAGCATGGCGACAGCACCGCCAAATAGCACGGCAAACATGTCGAGCAGTTGCGCGGCGAGCACCACTTGCGTACGGCGGACAAAGCGCAAGCCTTCAGCAATGCTGGCAAAGACTTTCATTGGCTCATGGCTATGGTGCTCGGTCACGCGCAAGGCCAGCGCAGCCACACATGCGGCCAGTGCCAGCAGTGCAGACAGCCCATAAGCGATAGATTTGTCAGCAAACCCAATCAGCAAACCGCCGATGGCGGGGCCGACAATGAGCCCAATCTGAAACATGGAGCTGCCGATGCCAGAGGCCTTGGCGATGGAGGCACGCGGGATAATCAGGGCAAATAGCGTGTTATAGCTGGGGGAGATCAACGCACGTGCAAAGCCGGTCAGGCAGACCGTGCCATAGATCCACCAGGCAGTATGTGCTGGCTGTTGTTGCGTAATCATCACCAGTAACCCGGCGTTCACCGCCAGAAAAAAAGCCGACACGGCGGCAAAACCGCGGCGCGAGAAGTAATGATCCACGGCATGCCCCGCAAACAGCGCGCTACCCATGTAAGGGACCACTTCTGCCAGGCCGACCAGCCCCAAGGACCAGGGATCGTGTGTCAACTCGTAGATATGCCAGCCGATGGCAACCATCATCATCTGGTACGACAGCACCATGAGGATGCGGTAGGCAAGCAACTTGGGGAATGCATAGCCCTGATGGGCAAGAATCTGGCGGATGGACAAAGACATAGGCAAGATTATACGCTATCGCTTCACATGGCTGCGGCGTGCAAAATCGCCTACAATCTGCAAGCGGGTGCGGTGAATCAGGCAGTAGGCGGTAACGCTGATGAGCCGTCGTTGACCCCGTGCGACTCTGCCGATATAGATGGGGCGCACCCGCAAGTCTTAAGCAACCGATTAAATGTGGCAAGATTTAATCGGGTAAGATGCCGGCCTGCTATCGCAAGCAGTCTGCCCCTTAACTAAAGGTTTATTTTCATGACATCACGTATTTCAGTATTCAGTTTGTGTTTTCTCTGGTTTGTGACGCTTTGCGCACATGCAGAGGAAAGTTTCGTCACCAAAGAGCCATTCAGGCAACCGGCAAAAATGCCTTCGGCCATCGTGACTTTGCTGGCGCAAGAGCCGTCGGTGGTCAATAGTGCTAGTTGCGGGGAATCCAAGCCTGCCGCTTTGCTGGAAACGCAAGTGGTACGCCTGAGCAAAACGGCAAAAGCTTATTTGGTGAAACCAGCACATGCTTGCCTGTGCCGCGAGGCCGCTTGCCCGGTGTGGTTGTTTCAAATGAGAGGGGCGGCGGCCAAGCTCATTTGGCATACCCCTGCCGCAATCAAGGTGGCCGTATTAGACAAAAAATTTGATGGCTACCAAAAACTGGGCGAAACCGACGGCGATGCAGCGGCAGGGAGTGAAACGCACTGGTCTTGGGACAATACGCGTTATAAACAAACCTATAAAAATGCCTGGACCATGGACACCGACAATAAATGCCGCTTGGGCGAGGAAACGATCCATCTGGTGGATGGAAACATTGTGAACCATACCATCAAGTGTCCCCAGGACTAACCCACGAGAAGCTCATGCGAGGCTAAGATGCGCATCGTGATCCAGAGACTGTTGCTGGGACTGGCATTACTGCTGACATCCCCCGCAATGGCGGCGGACACCATGCAACTCTGGATCACCGTCGATTGGGAAGGCTTGTCGCTGGATGAAGACAATCTACAGGCCATGCAACGCTTTCGGCAGCAGTTTCCAGACATTCCGATGTTGCATTTGGTCAATCCGGTCTATTTTATCCAGCCTGGGGTCCATCGCGCCCAGGTAGGCAGCCTGATTCGCAGCACGTTTTTACCGCAAGACACGGTGGGATTGCATCTGCACCCCATGCGCACATTGGTTGAGTATTGCGGGCTCACCTATCAGGCCACGCCCTCGATTTCTGGCCGTGATGAACATTGCAGACAGGCTGGCTGCGGTCATTCTGTCAGCCTGGAGTTTGCTTACAGCGAGACCGAGCTGACGCGGCTGGTGCATTGCAGCAGTGATTTGATGGTGCAAAACGGCTTTAACCGACCCCGGCATTTCCGCGCCGGCGCCTGGCAACTGGGGCCCAAGTTGCAAGCCGCACTGGTTGCGAATGGCTTTTATTGGGATAGCTCGCGCATTGATGCGCGCTTGCTGACCTCGCGCTGGCCCAGCGACAGTCCCCTGATCAAGGGATTGCAACAGCTGCATGCGGGCAGCACACCGCTGGAACAACCGTATGCTTTGCCTTATCAATTGATGGAATACCCGGATAACGCCGCCCTGGCGGATTACACCAACACGCAACAACTGTTGCGCCTGTTTGAGGCTTTATTGAACCATGCCCCTGCCGTCATGGTCTTGGGATTTCATCAGGAATCGGCTGCAGACTACCTGTTGCAACTGGAGCGCGCCATTCCCCACATGCAGCGACTGGCAAAACAGAAAAATGTCACGTTGGTGTGGATGCCCTAATCGCCGCGAGAACGCATGGACTTATTTGCACAAGATACTCCCTCTAAGGTGATGCTGGCCCCCGGTGCCTGCTGGCTATCCGGCTTTGCGCTGCCCTGCATGCCAGTGCTTTGGCCTTGTCTGGCACAGCATCTGTCTGCCCATCCGCCCCGGCAGATGATGACGCCCATGGGTTACCCGATGTCAGTGCGCACCAGCAGCATGGGTGATTGGGGCTGGGTAGGCAGTGCGGCTGGCTATGGTTACCAGGCGGCTGACCCCGCCAACCATCAACCCTGGCCAGCGATGCCGGAGGTGATTTTACAGCTGGCTGCGACCGCCGCGCAGCAGGCAGGCTATGCCGACTTTGTGCCCGACAGCTGTTTGATCAACGTGTATGCTCCCGGCAGCAAAATGGGCTTGCATCAAGATAAAGATGAGCAGGATTTTACGCAGCCGATTGTGTCAGTGTCGCTCGGCCTGCCCGCCACGTTTCTATTTGGCGGCCCCAGGCGGACGGACAAGCCGGTAAAAATCCCGCTGGTGCATGGCGATGTGGTGGTCTGGGGCGGCGCCAGCCGGCGCTTTTATCATGGTGTCGCGCCAGTTCAGCCTGGGCAGCACCCGCTCATTGGCCCACAACGCATTAACCTCACCTTGAGAAAAGCGCGTTAGCATCTCGCCCTGACAACGCCTTAACAATAGCCGCATAAACGCTGATGAAGATCAAAAACCCCGCTCACTTCCGGGTTGCATCTGTTTTTCAAAAGAGTAAACTGAAACTGTCTTATCTATCCTAAGTTTTGCTGAATGATCCAGCAAAACCCTGATAAGACCCTTTCCGAAAACAAGGAGTTTGTCATGAATTTACAACTTACAGGACACCATTTAGAAATCACTCCAGCACTGCGCGAGTACGTATCATCCAAGTTCTCGCGTATCAGCAATCACTTTGATCATGTGATTGATGTCAAAGTCACCATGTCTGTTGAAAAGCTTGCCCAAAAGGTTGAAGCGACATTGCATGTGCCAGGCAACGACTTACACGCCGCCTGCTCAGACGAAAACATGTACAGTGCCATCGACATGCTGACCGACAAACTTGACCGCCAGGTCGTGAAACACAAGGAAAAAAATGGCGATCACCACAAATCCGGTGGCGCTGTGAAACACCAGTTAAGCTCATAAGCCTTAACGCCATTCTCTACCCGACCGGGTAGAGAATTCACCCCGCCCCCGCTACTTTTACGCCGTTTCACGCCACCCGAATCAATTCAGTTGTAAAATGAGTCCAACACTTTGTTGATGCGTTAACAACTTATGGCTCAAATCTCTGTAGCCGATTTATACAAGCAGATTCGCAGTAAACTCAAATTGAAATGGGTAGCAGGCGAGTCTGGCGGTCAGAAAATTCTCAATTCAGGCACTGTGACCAAGCCTTCACTGGCACTGGTCGGGCATTTGAATTTTGTGCACCCCAACCGGGTGCAAGTGTTGGGCTGTGCCGAAATGGACTACCTCGGTGGGCTCAGCATCCTGGCCATGCAACAGGCGGTAAGCAACCTGTTTTCAACCGACCTGGCCATGGTCGTGGTCGCCAATGGCGAAAAAGTACCCTCGGTCATGCTGGAAGCCGCACAACAATCGCAAACCCCCTTATTCACGACGCCCATGATCAGCCCGCAACTGATGGAATTACTCAGCCATTATCTGGCGGTAGCGACGGCAGAAACTACCAGCCTGCATGGTGTGTTTATGGAGGTACAAGGCTTTGGCGTGCTGATTACCGGCAGTGCGGCGATTGGTAAAAGCGAGCTGGCGCTCGAGCTGATTTCACGGGGCCATCGGCTGGTGGCAGATGATATTGTGGATTTTTACCGGGTCTCGCCCGAACGCATTGAAGGCCGCTGCCCGGAGCTGTTGCAAGACTTTCTGGAGGTGCGCGGTCTCGGCATTTTGAATATCCGCGCACTCTATGGCGATAATGCAGTCAAACCAACCAAACCGCTGGATATGATGATACAGCTGGAGCTGGCCGACGAATTGAAGCCGCAGGACCTGGACCGGCTCAGTGCCAACCGGCAGACGCAACAAGTGCTGGATGTAGAGATCAGCAAGGTCATTATCCCGATTGCCGCCGGGCGCAACATTGCGGTACTGGTAGAAGCCGCCGTGCGCAATCACATGTTGCTGTTGCGTGGCGTCAATGCCACCAAACAACTGACACAGCGGCAAAAACAGATCATGCTCAGAGAAAGCAAATTACGATGACATCCACAGGGTTAAGCACATGCAGCTGGTGATTGTGACCGGGCTCTCCGGCTCGGGTAAAACCATTGCCTTGCGCGTGTTTGAAGACAGCGGCTATTACTGCATTGATAACCTGCCTGCCACCTTGCTGCCGCATATCCAGAGCCATGTGGCCAACCGTGATGCGGCCAAAGTGGCGGTGAGTATTGATAGCCGCAGCATTGCGATTGAGTCTTTACCCGACATCCTGAAAACCCTCAAGAGCCAGGGCATTGCCGCGCATCTGCTGTTTCTGGATGCCAGCCTGGAGACGCTGGTCAAGCGCTTTTCTGAAACCCGGCGCAAACACCCGCTCAGCACGCCAGATCAAGCACTGGCCGAGAGCATTAAACATGAGCGTGACTTGCTGTCTGGCCTGAATAATCTGGGCCACCATGTGGATACCAGCAACCTGTCATCCAATGCCTTGCGCAACCACACCCGGGACTGGATGCTGCAAATTGAACAAAGCTATTTGCCCGCCCGCTCGCATTCGCTGGTGCTGTCGTTTATCTCGTTTGGCTTTAAACATGGCATTCCACTCGATGCCGACTTTGTGTTTGACGTGCGCAGCCTGCCCAACCCGCATTACGATCCGATTTTGCGGCCTTACAATGGCACACAGGCGCCGATACAGCAGTTTTTGCAAAATGAAGCACAGGTGCTTGAAATGCAGCAAGACATTCAGCACTATATCGAAAAATGGCTACCAAGCTTTTATCACGACCATCGCAGCTATGTCACGGTAGGCATCGGCTGCACCGGGGGGCAACACCGTTCCGTCTATCTGGTGGAACAATTGGGGGCGTATTTCAAGCAACAGCATCAAGTCATGATTCGCCACCGCGAACTGGATGCCGCCGCGATCGCTACCCCGTAACGAGACTCTGAAAGTACATTTATGATTGGTGTTTTGATTATTGCGCACGGTAGCCTGGGACCCAGCCTGATTGACTGCGCCACGCATGTGATGGGCAACCGCCCGGCACAGCTGGATTATCTGGAAATTTCAAAAAATGATGACCCGGCAGCGGTACTGCCCAAGGCGCAGGCACTGGTGCAAAGCCTGGACAGTGGCCAGGGGGTGCTGGTGTTGTCAGATATTTATGGTGCAACCCCGTGCAACATCGTCACCAAACTGCTGACACCAGACGAGACCGAGGGCGTGGCTGGCGTGAACCTGCCCATGCTGGTGCGCGTGCTCAACTACCGTCACGAGGGTTTGCACTCCTGCATCCAGAAGGCCCTCAGCGGTGGCCGCGACGGCGTTGTCCACTTTACCAAAACCACTTGTCATCACGCACAATAACCACATAAACCATGGCCAAACTTTCTTTAGAAATCATCAATAAACTCGGCTTGCACGCACGCGCCTCCACCAAATTCACCCAAACTGCCAGCCAGTTCAAGAGCGAAGTCTAGGTGGAAAAGAATGGCCGTCGGGTCAATGCCAAAAGCATTATGGGCGTGATGATGCTGGCCGCCGCCAAGGGCAGCACCATTGACATTGAAGCCACCGGCCCGGATGAAGATCAGGCGCTGGCCGCACTCGAAGCACTGGTTAACGACTATTTTGGCGAGGGTGAGTAATTGACCAGCTTTAGCATGCATGGCGTCGGGGTATCGAGTGGCATTGCCATCGGCCATGCACACCTGATTTCGCATGCCCTGCTCGAAGTCGTGCACTTCAAAATTGAGGCGTCTGCTATCGACGAGGAAATTGCCCGCTTTGAACGTGCAATCGGTCTGGTCAAGCACGACCTGGAACAACTCAAAGCACAACTGCCCAAAAATGCCCCGGCTGAACTGAGTGCCTTTATCAATACCCACTTAGCCATGCTGACTGACAAATCATTGTCAGAAGCGCCTAAAGCCATTATCCGCAATGAGCTGTGCAACGCCGAATGGGCGCTCAAACAGCAAATGGATGATATCGTCGCCCAGTTTGACGCGATTGAAGACGCCTATTTGCGTGAGCGCAAGCAGGATGTGGTGCAGGTGGTGGAGCGTGTAATCAAGGTCTTGTTGGGCCGCGACCAACTCGCCGCCAGCGAGAAAAAACTGCAAGCCAGACAAGAGCGCGCCATGATTCTGGTGGCGCATGATGTCTCCCCGGCAGATGCCATCCAGTTCAAACATCACCAGTTTGCAGCCTTTATCACCGATGTCGGCGGGGTCACGTCGCATACGGCGATTCTGGCCCGTAGCCTGAATATTCCGTCCATCGTCGCCTTGCAGCGCGCCCGTGACCTGATCAATGACGGCGAACTGATGATCGTCGATGGCAGCGAGGGTGTGGTCATCGTCAATCCTGACCCTGAGGTGCTGGCGGAGTACCAACTCAAACAAAACCAGTGGCAACTCGCCCAGCAAAAGCTGCAACGGATTAAAACCACCAAAGCCGTCACCGTGGATGGGGTGGCGATTGACTTGCTGGCCAATATTGAAGTGCCGGACGATGTGGTTGCCGCCAAAGCCTCGGGCGCCGTCGGCGTAGGCTTATACCGGACCGAGTTCCTGTTTATGAATCGCACCGAAATGCCCGATGAGCAGGAGCAGTTTGAAGCCTACAAACATGTGGCGGAGGCCATGAAAGGCCAGCCGGTCACCATCCGCACGCTGGATATTGGCGCCGACAAGCAACTGAACCCGGATGAAGTGGTGACGGCCATCAACCCGGCGCTGGGCTTGCGTGCCGTGCGCTATTGCCTGGCCGAGCCGCATATTTTTCACAGCCAATTCCGCGCCCTGTTGCGTGCCTCGCACTATGGCCAGGTGAAAATCCTGATTCCCATGCTGTCCAACCTGGCAGAACTACGACAAACCAAATTACTGTTCGCCCGTGCCAAAGAATCGCTGCGCCAGCAAGGCATCCCGTTTGACGAGCAAGTGCCTATCGGCGGCATGATCGAAGTACCAGCCGCCGCCATCAATGCTGACGCCTTTGCGCAGGAGCTGGACTTTTTGTCCATAGGCACCAATGACCTGATTCAATATACGCTGGCGATTGACCGTGCCGACGATGCGGTGGCGCATTTGTATAATCCTTTGCATCCAGCCGTCTTGCGCTTGATCCAGATGACGATTGCCGCCGCCGCCAAATATGACAAGCCAGTCTCTGTCTGCGGCGAAATGGCGGGCGACATCAAACTGACACGCTTGCTGGTTGGCATGGGCATGCGCCAGTTATCCATGCATCCGGCGCATATCCTGAGCGTGAAGTCGCAAATCCTGCAGAGCGAAGAAAACGTGCTGGCCAAACAAGCCAGAAAAATTCTGTCGCTCAATGATCTGGAGAAAATTGACCCGCTGATTAAAAAATTAAATGGCGAAGTGCACTAACGCTGCACGGATGCCCTTGTATTAAACAAAACTCATCACCATCATCAATATATACAATGAGCCAAATGCGAACATTTGGCGAATAATACGCCTCTATCATCTATCGCATTCAACAAAGGATTTGCTGTGAGCACCAACCCATTACTTGCTTTTAGTGGCCTGCCCAAATTTAACGATATCCGTCCAGAGCACGTCTCACCCGCCATTGACCAGTTACTGGCAGAAGGCCGCGCCCTGGTAGAGCGCCTGGCTACTGCCAGCGAGACGCCCGACTGGCAAAACTTTGTGCAGCCGATTGAAGACTACTCGGAAAGACTGTCTCGCAGCTGGGGGCCGGTCGGACACATGAACGCCGTGGTCAACACGCCAGAACTGCGTGAAGCCTATAATGAAAACCTGGCCAAACTGACCGATTTTTACAGCGACCTGTCACAGGATGAGCGCCTGTACGCCAAGTACAAAGCCATCCAGGCCAGCGCAGGTTACGCACAATTGAGCCGGGCACAACGCAAGATTATCGACAACGAAGTGCGTGGATTCAAACTGGGCGGTGCCGAGCTGCCGCCAGCCGAAAAAGTACGCTTCAAGGAAATCGCCGAACAACTATCCAAACTGGGCAGCAAGTTTGAAGAAAATATCCTCGATACCACCAACGACTTCAAGCATCTGGTGACAGACGCAGCCGAACTCACAGGGCTGCCTGAGGACGCCTTGCAAGCGGCCGCCGAAGCTGCAAAAGCAGAGGAGAAAACCGGCTATCTGTTTACGCTGCACTTCCCGTCTTACATGCCGGTCATGCAATACTGCGACAACCGCGCCCTGCGTGAAACGCTGTATCGGGCCTATGCTACGCGCGCCTCAGAATTCAGTAAACCCGAATGGGATAACACCGCCCTGATCGCTGACCTGCTCAAACTCAAGCAGGAAGAAGCGCAACTGTTAGGCTTTAAAAACTATGCTGAACTGTCGCTAGCGACCAAGATGGCAGATACGCCGGCACAGGTGATTGAATTTCTGGACACCCTGGCCAAGCGGGCCAAACCCTATGCCGAAAAAGACATGGCCGAACTCAAGGCCTATGCCGAAAAGCTGGGCTTTAGCGACATGCAGGCCTGGGATGTGTCCTACATCAGCGAAAAACTGCGCCAGGACAAATACGCGTTTTCAGATCAGGAAGTCAAACAATACTTCCCCGAAGACAAGGTGCTGGCAGGCCTGTTTAAAGTGGTGGAAACCATTTTTGGCGTGCAGGTGCGCAAAACCGATGCGCCGTTATGGCATAAGGATGCGGGTTTTTATGAGATCAGCGACCAGCAGCGCCAGCCAATTGCCTATTTCTATCTGGACTTGTATGCGCGGCATGGCAAACGCGGGGGCGCCTGGATGGATGAGTGCATTACCCGCCGCAAAATTGCCAATGGCATAGAGCTGCCGGTTGCCTACCTGACCTGTAACTTCTCGGCACCCGTTGGCGACAAACCTGCGCTGTTCACCCATGACGAAGTGATCACGCTGTTCCATGAATTTGGTCACGGCCTGCACCACATGCTAACCCAGGTCGAGGAATACAGTGTTTCCGGCATTAAGGGCGTGGAATGGGACGCGGTCGAACTCCCCAGCCAGTTTATGGAAAACTTTTGCTGGGAATGGGACGTGCTGCGCCATATGACGGCGCATGTCGACACTGGTGAGCAACTGCCGCGCGCACTGTTCGACAAAATGGTCGCCGCCAAAAACTTCCAGGCCGGCATGCAAACCGTGCGCCAGATCGAGTTTTCATTGTTTGATATGCGTTTGCACAGCAGCTTTGACCCGGCGGGCAAGCAGACGGCACTCGACGTGCTCGAACAGGTGCGTGATGAAGTGGCTGTGTTGCGCCCACCCAAATGGAACCGCTTCCCCAACAGCTTTAGCCATATTTTTGCGGGCGGTTATGCCGCAGGCTACTACAGCTACAAATGGGCAGAAGTGCTGTCTGCGGATGCCTATAGCCTGTTTGAAGAGCTTGGCGTGTTGTCTGCCGAGGCAGGTAGCCGCTTTAAAAACGAGGTACTGGCACAAGGTGGCGCACGTCCGGCCATGGAGTCTTTTGTTGCCTTTAGAGGTCGCGAGCCGAGTATGGATGCGTTGTTACGCCACAACGGCATGGCAAGTTAATCACTTTGTACATTTAGCCAAGTGTCTGACACTTGGCTTTTTTACACGCACCCGCTATGCTAGCCAGATCATTTTAAGGATTAAAAATGTCTCGTCTGCCCCTCTCTGTGTTACTGATTGCCTTGTTGCCGGCGGTGGCGTTTGCCGCCAAAGAAGAAGCAGATGATATTCAAGCCAAAACCGCCAATGGCGATGAAGTGGTGCTGCACGCCAATGGCTACTGGGAGTTTAAGGATGCCAAAAAAGCCGAGGAAGCCAAAGTCAAAGTCGAGCAATTTGAGCGGAGTAATAGCTGTCCCTTGGGTATGCGGCCCAGCTTTTTGGGCGTCGGCCGTTGCATCGCGTTTGACGATCCCATCCTCAAGCGGGGTTCACTGAGCGGCAAGGGCCGCTAATTTGCGGCCACGCGAACCTCAGACAAGCACTAAAACAGGGCAGCCATCGCTGCCCTGTGTCATTTTCAAATATCCCGCGCACAGCAAGTGCAGGGCACGGGCCGCAAGCACAAGCCATTGTGCGCAATATTTAGCCAACGTCCCCCAGTAGGAACGCCACTTGCTTATTTCAGGTTTTAGATGCATTGATGGAGCCTCATGATTAATTCTCTCGATTTGGCCCGCCACGGCGACAAACAAAACTCCGCCTTTTTTGAAGAGTATTTGCAAAAGCTGCTCGAAGAGCGCGACCAGCTCGGGCTGACCGACATGATTCAGGAAATCGATGCGCTGATGATTACGGTAGACCCTGATCATTCGATCCAGTACATCGCCGAACTGTCTTTAATGACCTCTTACCATTATCTGGTGACACTGGAGAGTGAGAAGCACTGGACGCATATTCTGCGCATAGACCTCGACTCGCCGGATTTACTGGTCCGAGAGGTGAAAGACCCTAACTTCAGGGGGATTTTCCGCGCACTCAACGAGATCTATCCTGTTGGGGCGCGCAAACCAAATAGCCGCTACATGGGTGAAATCATCCGCGTTACCAATATGCACGAGGTGGTGAAGTTACAGGAAGAACGCGAATTCCGCTTTTTTACCCAGGACGAAGTGCGCAAACTGGAATTGCCGGGCAATGTGGCGATCAGCAAACCTTCGCCCTACACGCATAATATCGTTGGCTATATGAAACGCGAGCCGGATGAATTGCGCGTGTATGCGCTTGGTATCAGTACCATCCGCGCCGATGTGCAAGCCGCATATGAAGAGGCTAAAAACCTGCAGGCCAAGCTGCGCATAGACGATTTGATCTTACCAGTGGACCACCTGGCCACCCGCGTCTATAGCCAAAACCGTGAGGTGGCGATTCTCGAATACCTGTCCTGGTCCAGCTACTTTTTCTGGGGCGCCTATAACATCTGGGATCAGAACTCCTCCACCAATGTCACCAAGAGCGTGCACGGCTTCCCAGAAACCAAGAGTCCGGCCAAAGTGTTTACCGCCAACAATACGCCTTATTTTGTGAACCACCTGGAAAAACTGCCCTCGCCGACCGAGACCTTTGTGCGTAACTATGGCCCGCGCTTGCACCATATCGCCTTATCAGTCAAAGATGGCACCCGTGACGGCAAGGAAAATATCGAATTTGTCGTCGATGCCATTGCCAGCCAGGGCAAAGGCTTTCTGCTCGATGTGATTGGCTCCAAGGAAGAAGGCCTGAAACAGATTTTCTCCAATGCCTCTGAACATTCCTCGCTGATTATTGAATATGTACAACGCTATGACGGCTTTGATGGCTTTTTCACCCGGGATAACGTGGCCAAGCTGACAGAGGCCGCCGGGGTGGAAGAAGGCGTGCTGGAGCAACAGGCAAGATTGAGTCAGCGCGCTGGGAAATAACGGACGTGCACAAGTTGATCTATACTTAGATTCTTTACTCTCAGGCCCAAGCCTAGACCAGGGATTTTGTATGGATCACGCATTCTGGCACAGTCGCTGGCAAAACCAGCAAATTGGCTTTCATCTCGACCAAGCCAACCCGCTGCTGGTCAGCCACTTTCATCATTTGGCATTAACGGCCGGGCAGTGTATTTTTGTGCCCTTGTGCGGAAAATCGCTGGATATCCCCTGGCTGTTAGACCAAGGGCTACAAGTGGTGGGCATAGAACTGAGCCCACTCGCGGTGAAAGCGTTGTTCCAAGAGCTGGCGCTGACGCCAGAAGTAGAAGAGATGGGGGCGATCACCTGTTACCGTGCCGGGCCACTGACTGTGTTTAATGGCGACTTTTTTGCCCTCAGCCAGACACAACTGAAGCAGGCGCAAGTAGGTCAGATAGATGCAGCCTATGACCGCGCCGCACTGGTGGCCCTGCCCGCTGACATGCGCCCACGCTACAGCCAGCATTTGACCGCCTTGACCGCACACTCCAAACAATTGCTTGTGAGTTTTGACTATGACCAATCACTACAAGCCGGACCACCGTTTAGTGTCGATTCCCAAGCAGTGCAACAACTGTACGGCAAGGACTTTAAATTAAGCCTGTTGGCCGATGTGCCGCTGGCGGGTGGCCTTAAGGGCAAATGCCCGGCACAAGAACAAGTCTGGTTGTTGCAGGCCTTATCGTAAAATGCTGCTAATGATTGAATAATTAAATATCAAGACATACTAAAGTAATATGAGTCTTTGGCGAACCTCCAGATTGTATGTACTACCATTTTTATGTTTTTTTTCTTTCATCCTACATGCAGAAGAGGATAGTAACTGGTGTAATACTGCCAATACAGATTATGTTATTGAATGGGATGTAACAAACTCAAAAGATTTATTCGAAAGAACTTTGCTGGTAAAAAATAAATCATCCGGCAATATTTTTGCCACTTTAAATGGTGAAGCTAGTCCCACTCCGGAAATTAGCCAGAGTTTTTATCTTGATGATTATAACTTTGATGGATGCCAAGATATTTCATGGGTAAGCGGAATGAATGCAAGAGGCGATGTCACTTATACGGTTTTTTTATACAGTCAACCCACCCGCAAATTTATTTATTCTGACGACCTGTCAGCAATATCCAATCTGAAAATTAGCCAACAGCCTAATTGCTTGTCTGAATCTGAGGCGAATACCTATGAAGACTTTTATGGTGGCACTAGCTCAACTTATTGTTGGATCAAAGGTAAACTTGTGGAGACAGAACGCTCTGAATTATCACTAGACTCTGAACACAAATGCGCAAAATTTCGACAATTTAGGGTTAATAATGATGGTTTTTTAAGTCTCACCGGGGAGTCTTGTGAGCGTTTTGTGCCCTAGCTGATTCGAAAGCTTCACGTCAAACAATTTATGAACGTCTCGTGATTCTGATGCCAGTGCAGCAAGCTTTCCACCACATGAAACGCCTGTGCCCGCACCAGGTCGCCCGGCTGTTTTAAATCCGGCACCACAATCACGCGCAAGCCTGCAGCAATAGCGGCTTGTGCGCCGAGCTCACTGTCTTCAAACGCAATGCATTCGTCCGCTTGCAAGCCCAGTTTTTCCAGGGCCAGCAGGTAGATGTCCGGGTTGGGCTTGCCGCGCTGCACCTCCTGGCCACTAGTGACGTGGTCAAAGTAATCCAGCACGCCCGTATGGCTCATACGGTGGGTAATATGCGGGATGGGGGAAGAAGAAGCGACACTGCAGGTGATGCCTGCGTCACGGTAAAACTGTAATAGCTCAAGCACACCCGTTTTGAGCGGGAACACATGGTTGCGTGCATCAAGATAGGTGTTCAGGCCAGCAATCACCTGCTGCATATGATGTTCGCCGTTGAGTTGCTCTGCCATGATCCGGCTGGAGTCTGACCAGATCCGCCCCACCAGTTGCACATATTGCTGCTCGGTATAGGTAATGCATATGCTGGCGGCGGCTTCAATACAACCTTGCATGATGATACGTTCAGAATCGATCAGCAGACCGTCCATGTCAAAAATTGCGGCTTTAATCACTGGCAAACCCGTTAGGCGAACAAAGCGTTATTTTATCGCGTCTTTGCAGGTGGGATCACAGGAATATCACGCTTGCTCGGCGTAGGCCAACGGCGTGACGGTGACACTGACCTTGAGTTGTTGCTGACCGCCACCTAGCACCACACCACGCATAGGTGAGACATCGCCAAAATCGCGGCCCCAGGCCACGGTAATGTGCTCTTGCTGGACCAGACAATTATTGGTCGGATCAAAGTCTACCCAACCATAGACCGGGCAATAGACAGACACCCAGGCGTGCGATGCATCGGCGCCGACCAGGCGCGGCTGACCTGCGGGTGGATGGGTAAGGATATAACCGCTGACATAACGGCAGGCCAAACCGATAGAGCGTAGCGCGCCTATCATCAGATGGGCAAAGTCCTGACACACACCGCGGCGGCCTTTGAGCACCGTATCCAGCGGGGTAGAGACATCGGTGGCTTGTGGGTCAAATTCAAACTCGGTATAAATTTTTTGCGTCAGCGCCATGGCGGCTTCCAGCAACGGTCGCTGCGGGGTAAAGCAGCTCAGGGCGAAACTGGCCAGCGCTTCGCTACAGGTCACGCGCCTGGTGGCATACACATAGGGCGCAGCATCCAGGTGGTGTGTGTCCTGATCTTTTAACAAAGTCTGCACCTGCTCCCAGGGCGGGCTTTGCACAAGCTCAGCCATCTTTGGCCGTGGCTGGATATCGACCTGGAATCTGGAGGTGACTTCGAGTGACTGGTGCGGTGTCAGTAGCGTGAAGTAGTCATTGTGATTGCCGAAGAAATCCAGCCGCCGCGACTGTTCCGCCGGCTGCGGCTCACAGGCCAGCGTATAAGAAACGCATTGCTGAAATGCGGTTTGCCGGGGCATTAAATGCAGTAATTGCTGTGATTGAATCACAGGCACATCGTAGCGATAAATGGTTTGGTGTTCGACCTGATAGCGCATGCGGGTCCTTAATGCCCAGAGATGACGACCGGACTGGCATAACTGAAAAAGCGCAGGCTGAGGCGGTCAGACAGCGTTAAAGTCACCTCGTAGGTGTGATTGAGCCAGGCTGACAACTCTGGACTGCCTTGCATAAAGCAGGTGTCCGGGTCCAGTTGCAGCAAGGCTTGCCAGCAGGCTTTCAGCTCGGCGGCAATGCCGCCTGCATTGTCATGGGCATCCATCTCTTCGAGATATTTCACCAAGCCCTTGATTTGAAAAACGATGGCATTGGGATTATTGCCATCCATCAACAGTAAATCCAGCACAGGCAACCATTCGGGTTGCGAGGCGTAGCGGGCTCGGTAAGTGACCAGGTTATTGGTCACTTGTAGCAACCACTCAAGATTACTATGTTGTGGCATTTGCAAGGCACGGCTTAATAACACACACATAAACTGCAAGCGCTCAATCCGCCGTCCGAGCGACGTAAACCGCCAGCCCAGATCACGCGTCATCCAGTCCATGGCAAAGCCGGTCAAGGTGACAAAATGATTCACGGCCTGCTCGATATACGACATCGCATCCTGCAAGGTCGCATGCGCGTGCCGGGTAATAAACTGCCGTGACAATACGTTCACGGTCCGCCAGTGGTCATTGGAGATGCGCTCACGCAGGTTGAACGCCTGTTGATACAACTGCTGCACGCTGGTGGCCAGACTGCCGGACTGCTGCGAGAACACGGCTTGTACCAGCAACGGCTCAATATCATCATCACTGTACGGTTGCCATTTCGCCCATTCTTCATCATCTTTAGGCGAGGGCAACAGGTCAAACCACTGACACAAGCCCTGCATGGTCGGCCACTCGCCTTCGCGCGATTCTGGCGTGTATTCAAGCAAGGCACGCAAGGTGGCGCGTAACATCATGGCTTTTTGCAGGTTGCGCACTGAATAGCGGCCATACCAGAACATGTTTTCTGCCATACGGCTGGAGAGCGAGGTGTTTTCACGCACCAGGTCCTGACTAGAGGTGGTTTTGCGCAACAAACTGAACGCCGACTGCGTAAACTCCGAAAGTACCCAGGTGTCTTTGCTGGTGCCGCCACGCTGCATGGTCACCACGCGGCTATCTTTGCCGCTGGCGACGCGGGAAAGCCCGCCTGGCATCACCGCATAGCCATTGGGGGTGGCAAAGGCATAGACACGCAAACTCACCGCCAAGCTGCCCATTTGTGGCTGGTGATGATGATTGCTCAGCACAGGCGCATGCGAAATGTCCACTTGTTCCTGGGCAATATAATGGCCGGGCTGCGCACGCAGCTTGGCAATCAGGGCTTCTTTTTGCGTGGCATTGAGATCCTCACCAAAAATGGGCGAAGATTGCATTTGCGGGTAAGCCGGTTTGATCACCAGATCATCCAGATGCTGGATCACATATTCAAGCGCCGCAGATTCACCACACCACCAGGTCGCCACCGAAGGCATGTGCAACGACTCCCCGAGCAGCGACTGGCACAAGTTGGGCAAAAAGCCCAGCAAAGCCCCAGATTGCAACAAGTTGGCGCCCAGCGCATTGGCAATCAGCACATTGCCCAGTCGGGCGGCCTGGGTCAACCCGGCCACGCCTAACAGCGACTCGGCGTTAAGTTCCAGCGGGTCACAATAATCATCGTCAATGCGGCGCAAAATGGCGTGCACAGGCTTGAGCCCGGCAATGGTTTTGAGCCAGACCACGCCGTTGCGCACCGTCAGGTCGTTGCCTTGCACCAGAGGATAGCCCAGATAACCAGCTAAAAATGACTGCTCGTGGTAGGTTTCGTTATACGGTCCTGGCGTCAAAATCACCACCAGTGGCGGCTCCCCCTGACTCAGTGGCGCGATGCCAGGGACAGTCTGTGCCTGATTTTGTGCAACGCGGTGCCCCCAATGTGCCAGACTGTCACGCATGCTGGCAAAAAAGCCGCTCAAGCGCTCAATATTGAGGTCGCGGAACATTTCGGGGAACACACTGGAAATAATGGTGCGGTTTTCCAGCGCATAGCCAGCCCCGGTGGGCGACTGGGTCCGGTCAGACACCACCCACCACTGCCCGTTGGGCGAGCGCGCAATATCCACGGCATAGTTATGCAGGGCAATATTGTCGTAATGCGGGATGCCGACACAAGAAGGCAAAAAGCCGTTATGGCCGTAAATCAGCGCCGGCGGCAGTTGACCACTGGCAAACAGGCGCTGTTCACCATATACGTCCAGTAACACCTGATTGAGCAAGGTGGCCCGCTGCGCCACGGCAGCAGCGATATGCTGCCACTCGTGCGAGGGAATAATCAGCGGCAAGACATCCAGATCCCAGGGCCGCTGCACGCCATGCGTGTCTGCATAGACGTTATACGTCACGCCATTATCACGAATCTGGCGTTGCACAGCCTCCATGCGCTTGCGCATGACGGCAGGCTCTTCACTCTCCAGCTGAGAAACCAGGGCCTGCCAGTGCGGACGTGGCTGGCCCCTGCCATCCAGCAGTTCGTTATAGCGGTCAGAAAAATAAAGTTGATTAAGCACTGGTTGCATGCGTGGTTAAGCGAGGATCATGGTGCGACTCAAACGCGCGGCCTCTTAAACAAGACCTTGAGTGTAACAGGATGTTCACACATTCGGCTGCCATCGCAGGTCCAGCGTAAATGGAAAACGTGGATTCGGTGGTTCTTTTACCACAGTCACCTTGCCCGCCGTATGGCCATGCGCCCAGAATCGTGCAAAACGCCGTGCCTCAGCTTCATTGGCATTCACCGGGAACGTATTGTAATTGCGCCCCCCTGGGTGCGAGACATGGTAGGTGCATCCTCCCAGGGATTTTTCACTCCAGGTATCCACCAGATCAAACACCAGCGGCGCTTGCACCGGAATGGTCGGATGCAGCGCTGACCACGGACTCCAGGCACGGAAGCGGATGCCAGCCACATATTCCCCGGCATGGCCGGTTGGTTGCAGCGGCAAGGGTCGGCCATTACAGGTCACCACATGGCGGCCATCGGTAAGGCCCCGCACACGCAACTGCATGCGCTCGACGGAAGAGTCCACGTAACGCGCGGTGCCACCACCCGCCATTTCTTCACCCAGTACATTCCAAGGCTCTATGGCCTGGCGCAATTCCAACTCCACGCCATGATAGGCCGCGGTGCCATAGCGCGGAAAACGGAACTCGACAAAGGGCTCAAACCAGCGCTGTTCAAAGGCATAACCTGCATCGCGCAAATCGGCCACGACATCGGCGATGTCTTGCGTCACGAAGTGCGGCAACATCCAGCGGTCATGCAGCTCGGTGCCCCAGTGCACCAGTTTGCCGGTATATGGCGTTTTCCAGAAGCGGGCCACCAGCGCACGCAGTAAAAGGCTTTGCAGCAAACTCATGCGCGCATGCGGCGGCATTTCAAAAGCACGGAATTCCACCAGCCCGAGGCGGCCAGTGGGGCCATCCGGCGAATAGAGTTTGTCGATGGAAAACTCCGAGCGGTGCGTGTTACCGGTTAAATCCACCAGCAAATTGCGCAGTAGCCGGTCGACCAGCCACGGCTGCTCGCTTTCTTTGCCTGCGGGTAAGGCTTGTTCCATCTGCTGAAAAGCAATCGCCAACTCATACAAATTGTCATCCCTGGCCTCATCCACGCGCGGCGCCTGACTGGTCGGCCCAATAAAAGTCCCTGAAAACAGATAAGACAAGGCGGGGTGATTTTGCCAGTAGGTAATCAGGCTACGTAATACATCCGGGCGCCGCAACATGGGGCTATCCGCCGGCGTTTCCCCACCCAGCGTGACATGGTTACCACCGCCGGTGCCGGTGTGGCGGCCGTCCAGCATGAATTTCTCAGTGCCGAGCCGACACAGACGCGCCTCGTCGTACAAGACGTTGATGTTTGTCACCAGCTCTTTCCAGGTTTTCGCCGGGTGGATATTCACTTCGATGACGCCGGGGTCCGGCGTCACGCTGAGCAACTTGAGCCTGCTGTCGCGCGGCGGGGGATACCCTTCCAGCCACAGCTTGAGTTTCAAATCGGCCGTAGTTTGCTCAATGGCACTTAGTAAATCCAGATAGTCTTCCAGTCGACTCACTGGCGGCATAAACACATACAGTCGGCCATTGCGCACCTGTACGCATAACGCGGTATGGACCACTTCCCGGGCCAGCGGCTGCACTGTTTTGTGCTTGATCCGCACCGTGGGTGATTTGGCGGTCGCCAACGCTGCCTGTGGCTCAAACGGGTCCAGGGGAAATTCTGGCTCCATCTCTGCAGGCAACTGCCATGGCAGCGAGGACAAGGGCAAGCGCAAGCCCATGGGCGAGTCACCACCCAGCAGATACAAATGTTCGCGGCGCAACGGCCACTTGCTGGTCAGCCATGCCCCGGCAGACTGGCTCTCGTCCGGCTTGAGCGGCATAACATAACCAACCACTTGCCCCAAGCCCTGGTTGAGCAAATCTGCCAGCCGTTTGCGCTCTGTCGCATCCTGCAAATCCAGCTTGAGCGGATCGAGATTCACCGGTAACTGCTGCTCTTGTTGCGCGAGACTCATCACATCTTCATATGCGGCAATCACACAAGCTTTGGGAAAGCCCAACATGTCGGCCAGATGCCGGGAAAAAGCTTCTGCCTGCGCTACGCCATAGCCGTCATTATGACCTTCGGCTGAAAACAGGCTGGCATCGCGCCACACCGGCTTGCCATCCGGGCGCCAGTAAATATTGATGGCCCAGCGCGGCAAAGGCTCACCGGGATACCACTTGCCCTGGCCATAATGCAAAAAGCCATCCGGGGCAAAGTGCGCTTTCAGACGCAAAGCCAGGTCACCGGCCAGCTGGCGCTTGTGATCTCCCAGTGCAAGAGTGTTCCATTGTGCGCCATCCATATCATCAATCGACACAAAAGTCGGTTCGCCGCCTTGCGTCAGCCGCACATCGTGCTTCTTGAGCTCAACATCCACCTTGTCACCCAGCTTGAGGATGGCCTGCCAGTCCGCTTCGCTGTAAGGCTTGGTCACGCGCGGGTCTTCGTGAATGCGCGTTACTGTCATCTCATGCGTGAACGTGACCTCGGCGATATCGGTAAAGCCAGTCACTGGCGCTGCCGAGGAAGGAATCGCCGTACACGCCAACGGAATATGCCCCTCTCCGGCCATCAGTCCAGAGGTAGGATCTAACCCAACCCATCCTGCGCCGGGAATAAACACCTCGGTCCAGGCATGCAAATCGGTAAAATCCTTGTCGGTGCCACTGGGGCCATCCAGCGCCGCAACGTCGGCCTTGAGCTGAATCAGGTAGCCGGAAACAAAGCGCGCGGCCAAGCCCAGGTGGCGCATGATTTGCACCAGCAACCAGGCGGAGTCCCGGCAAGACCCTGTGCGCTTCTGCAGAGACTCTTCCGGGGTTTGTATGCCCGGCTCCATGCGCACGGTATAGCCGATTTCAGCCTGCAAACGCTGATTGACGGCCACCAGAAAGTCGACAATGCCGACTTCGGGTTTGATCACGGCTTGCCGCATTTCCGTCATCCACGCCTGCAACAAGGGCCCGACCGGATCGGGCTGCAAATAGGCGGTCAGCTCGAACGCCTGCTGCGCGGTATAGTTAAAGGGGTAATGCTCGGCATATTTCTCGACAAAAAAATCAAACGGATTGATGACGGTCATATCTGCCACCAAATCGACCGTAAAGTCGAGCTCACGCACCATTTCGGGGAATACGTAACGGGCAATGTAGTTGCCGTAGGGGTCTTGCTGCCAGTTGATAAAATGCTGCTGAGGATTAACCGTCAGAGAATACGACAAAATCGGCGTGCGCGCGTGGGCAGCGGGCTTGAGGCGGACTTCGTGTGGCGAAAGATTGACCAGGCGGTCAAATTGATAGCGGGTGCGGTGATGTAAAGCGACGCGTATAGCCACTGCTGATCCTCAATAATATTATGATTTTAAGCAGTGTGATGCAGGAAATATGCCAGCCACGCCAAAACCCAGCGCGTGGTGGCAATTAAACGCTACCCCTGATCGACTTACTTGCTGCCGCCTACCAGATTTTTGACCGCGCTCACCACATCGCCTGGCAGCACAACAATTTTGCTATTGTTGGAGTCGGCCATTTTTTGCATTGATTGAATATAACGGTCCCCCAGCAAAAAGGTGGCGGAGGTATTGTTTTCCTTGACCGCCTCGGCAATCATTTTAATCGCCGCTGCTGAGGCTTGAGCACCCACCATTTGCGCCTCTGCGTCTTTACGCGCGGCTTCCAGCCGGGCTTCTGCATTCAAGATCAACGACTGCTTGGCGCCTTCGGCTTCGGTCACCACCGCCACACGCTCCCGCTCGGCCGCTGCCTGACGCTCCATCGCATCCTGCATATTGGCAGAGGGTTTGATGTCTTGAATCTCCACACTTTTCACGGTGAGGCCCCAGTCCAGCGCCTCATCGGCAATCGCTTCTTTAAGCTCAGCCTTGATCCGGTCACGCGAGGTCAGCGCATGATTGAGGTCCATGCCACCGATGATAGAACGCAAACTGGTTTGCACCATATTGCGCATGGCTTCACGAAAATTTTCGATGCCGTAGACCGCACGCTCGATATTGGTCACTTTGATAAACGCCACCGCATTGGCCAGAATCACCGCGTTATCACGGGTGATCACCTCCTGCTCTGGGACATCGAGAATGATGTCTTTGGTGGTCACCTTGTAACTGACGTTACTGAATACCGGGTTGATCACATTGAGGCCTGGCTTGAGAATGCCGGCAAATTTACCGAGCCGCTCGACCACCCATTCTTCGCCCTGCGGCACAATACGTACCCCTTTCACGATGGCGATCACTACCAGTACGATCACAATGACACTGACTTCGGTCATGACGACTCCCCTCAATAATTAAAACGATTAACCGTGGTGGGCAGGCGCCACACGCAAGCTGTTGCCTTCCACGGCGACAATGATTGCCGCTTGTTGCACAGCCATGGCCGTATCGGCATAAGCTACCCATTCGCGGCTACCCAACACCCCTTGGGCAAACCGGATCTTGCCCGGTTGCATGGGAGAAATAGCCTCAATCACCACGCCTTCACGACCGATTTCCTCGCCCTGCGCCTGTCCAACCCGCAAGTCAGGCTTGCGTTTCTCCAGCTTGCGCATGATGGTCAAGGCCAGTGCCGCCAGCACGGCATAATTCAGGGCTTGCAAGGCTAATGACATCTCTGGCCAAACCAGGGTGAGCGCTGCCATTGCCAGTGCGGCAATGCCTAGCCATAACAAGTACAAGGTGCCGAGCAGCATTTCCGAGCATAACAGCACCAGGCCCAATCCGCACCACCACCATCCTGTCTGCATAACCCGCCCCCCCCCAAACCACGATGAATAAACGACCACGAATCTTTGAGCGCATGGTATCACTACTTGTGTCAAAATGGGGGAATGACTCAACCGCCTGTCCGCCTTACGCTTGCGACTGACCGCCGGGAACGGCTGGTACAAATCCGCACCTGCTTTCCGCAGGCCAGCGGACCAGATTTGGACGACCGCTGGCAAGGCGGCCGCGTCACGGCATTGCAGCGACTGGCGGCCATTGATGCCGATGCGTATCACCAGACCCGGAATCATCTGGATGGCGCAGCCACCCGGCTTTCGCCTTACTTGCGCCATGGCTGCCTGTCCTTGCAAGAGACGGTGAACAGCGTCCGCCAAAGCGCTGGTAAGCGCGGTGTCAAACTGATTGCCGAGCTTAGCTACCGCGACTACTTCAGGCAAGTCTGGTACCGTTTTGGTGAGGCAATCAAACAACCCATGGAGTCACCTAAAGTGGCCCTGGGTACACAACCCTTGCCTGACTTTATTGCGCAGGGATTCACCGGGCTGGTATGCATGGATGAAATTGTGCGTCAGCTGCGACAAGAGGGTTACGTACACAACCATGCCCGCATGTGGTTTGCAGCCTATGTATTGCACTGGTTAAAAGTAGACTGGCGCCAGGCGGCAGACTGGTTTGAACAAAACCTGCTGGATGGTGACCTAGCTTCCAATCACCTCTCATGGCAATGGATAGGCGCCAGCTTTAGCCATAAACCTTATTTCTTCAACAAAGAGAATATCGTCAAATTCGGCGGCGGACACTGGTGCCAGCAATGTCCTGTGCGTTGCCCGTTCGATGCCAGCTACGAAACATTGCATCAACAATTGTTTGGCGCCCCTCCGCCGCAAATAGGTGATGAGGCTGCTGCCAGCCACAGCGCGTATTTGCCTGTGGAAATAACAGCGCAGCATTTGCCCCTTCGTGACGACAGCGCCCTGATCTGGCTGCATGACGAAATGTTATCGCCAGAGCATGCTCTTCTAAAGAGTAAAGCCCCTCGCGCCTTTGCATTTGACCCTGCGCTTTACGGGCAATGGCCCCTGAAACGCCTGCAATTCATGGCCGATTGCCTGAGCGAAATCCCAGAGGCAGACATATGGATTGGCAGCACAGCACAAGTACTGGCAAGCTATTCGCAGAGGCATATCATCAGCCAGAACACTCCGAACGCGCTGCTCAAAGCAGCGGCTGACGATGCACGACTTACTTGGCTACAAGAACCCAGCCTCTATGACACCCACTTCAGCGACCATGAGCTGATGCGGTTTAGCCGCTACTGGAAAAAAGTTGAGCCGCTGGTGTTTGCCAACGACGATGAACGATTTTCAAACGATCCAGCCGCATAAAAAAAGCCGCCTTGTAAAGGCGGCTTTTTACTCACAACAGCTCGATTAGCGCTGACGACGACGTTGCAACCAACCCATCAGGAACAGGCCAGAAATCAGCATCGAAACATTGGCTGGCTCAGGCACGGCACTGACGGACAATGCCTGGTTCACAAATTGACTGCCATTCAAGTCTGCATCGGTAAACTTGAACACAAAGAACTTGTTGTCCCCTGCGATGCCTGGCACAAAGTCATTATCATTGGCCACGTACAGGGTGTGATACAGCACGCCACCCTCCATGATGTCCTCGCCAAAAGTCATGCCTTCGAGCTTGGCAGGTATATTAGTATTGCTGATACCAGCATTCACAAGTGCTGTTTTCAGGTCAAGGAACAAGCTTTTTTGCACAGCATAGCTCTGCAGGTTATTTTGGCCACTGATGCCAGCACCACTGTTCAATGAGCCAATATCTACCGCTTGGTCACCCACGACGCCATCGCCATTTGCATCATTCAGGTCGATTTTGTAGATACGTTTCACATCCGCCTTGGAACCATCGCCCGCGCCCTTGCCATCACGCTCAAGCACAAAGAAGGTATGGTCATTGACCGCCAGAATCTCGCTGATGTTGTAGCTCTTGTTTTTATCAGAGAGGAAGTTGTCATAGACATACTGCTTGGTAGCACCCGTTTTCGTATCAATCGTCACGATACGGTTGGTACGACCACCATCGCCGCCATCCTGAATCAGCGGGCTTTGCTCAAAGCCAACCAGTGTTTTGCCATCAGGCGTAATGGCCAGGCCTTCCATGCCTTTGTTGGCCACACGGCCGCTAGTATTGCCACTGATTTCATTCGCACCCTGGCTGCTCAAATTTTGCGCAGTAAATGCTGAAGGCAAGTTGTAGACATTGGTTCTGGCACCGGTCGCGCGGTCAAACTGATAGACATAAGGACCATATTCATCGCTGATGTAAACGCTTTTGCCATCGTTAGAAACGCGGATGGCCTCTGGGTCGAAACGGCCATTATTCGAGTTGCTGGAGTTGGTGCCTGCCAAAAAGTTATCTGAACGGCCATTGAAATAATATTTACCTGCATTTACAGTCGCGCCACTGCCCAATGTGTAGTTTTGGCCGCCCACGCTACCTGTACCAGCGGCGCCCGTGCCGTAGTTAAGCGGCGTATTGCTGTATAACAGCGTGGTGCCAGTCAAAGTCGGGGTCAGGTTATAACTGTAGCTCGAACCATTGTAGGTTTGTTGCAAACTGAGGTTGAGCGTTTGAAAGCGCGAAATGTAAGAAGTGGTATTGTCTACCAGCGGGTTATACTCGCTAGCATTCGGGCCACGGTCTGGCAACGCCAGGAAAGTACTACCCCCCGCCCAAGCCAGGCCAGAACCCATGCCACCCAATACATTCTGATGATCCACACCGTTTTCCAGCATGCCAGTGAAACTGGACAAGTCCGTGGTCCCGGACAAACTGCCCATCGCAATCAATGAAGGGGTTGCATTTACCAAGGCAGGCAATGCCAGTGAAATCGCCACGGTCATGGCGGCTAGTTTAAAAGTCATGTCAAAACTCCAGAATTAAAAAATTTTGACTAAATTAATCGCTGACAGTGAATTTAATATGACAGGACTAGCGCGACGTGGCGGCAAGCACCAGATCAACCAAGCGGCTGTGGTAAAATCACGCGCATGACTACTTCTACTCAAAACGCACAAACACCCCGCGAACTCGCTAAATCCTTTGATCCGAAAACCATTGAAAGCCAGTGGTATGCTTTTTGGGAAGGCAAAGGCTATTACGCCGCCGGCATGAACCCGGAGGTCAAAGATAATTTCTGCATTTTGCTGCCGCCTCCCAACGTGACCGGCACGCTGCACATGGGCCACGGTTTTAACCAGACCATCATGGATGCGCTGACCCGCTATCACCGTATGCGCGGGGATAACACCTTGTGGCAACCAGGCACCGACCACGCAGGCATTGCCACACAGATTGTGGTCGAGCGCCAGCTCGATGCGCAAGGCGTGAGCCGCCACGATCTCGGCCGCGAAAAATTCCTCGAAAAAGTCTGGGAATGGAAAGAATACTCAGGCGGCACCATCACCAAACAAATGCGCCGCCTCGGCACCTCGCCCGACTGGAGCCGTGAGCGTTTCACCATGGATGCCGGCCTCAACAAGGTCGTCATCGAGAGCTTTGTCCGTCTGTATAACGAAGGCCTGATTTACCGCGGCAAACGCCTGGTGAACTGGGATGTGAAACTGGGCACTGCCGTGTCTGACCTAGAAGTCGTTCAGGAAGAAGAAGACGGCTCGATGTGGCATATCAACTATCCGCTGGCGGATGGTTCAGGCCATTTAACCGTAGCGACCACCCGCCCGGAAACCATGCTGGGTGACGTGGCGGTGATGGTGCACCCTGAGGATGAGCGTTATGCGCATTTGATCGGTAAAAACGTGATTCTTCCGTTGTGCAACCGCGAAATTCCGATTATCGCGGATGATTACGTGGATAAGGAGTTTGGTACTGGTGTGGTCAAGGTCACGCCTGCGCATGACTTTAACGACTATGCGGTAGCTCAAAGACATAAATTACCCTTATTTACTGTCTTATCTTTAGAAGGCAAAATAATTGACTCTGTTAGCAATGACCCATGGGTCAATGCCCAAAATTACACAGCAGCTAGCCGAGATGGTGGTGTAGAACTTGGCAGAGATACTCCAAAATACACTTACCTAGATATTCCACTCACTTATAGAGGTTTAGATAGATTCGTTGCACGTAAAACTATCGTCGATGACTTAGAGTCTGGCGGCTATCTTGTAAAAGTCGAAAAACACAAACTCAAAGTACCACGCGGCGACCGCACCAATGTCGTGATTGAACCCATGCTCACCGACCAGTGGTTTGTGGCGATGAGCAAGCCGGGTAAAGACGGCAAAAGCATCACTGAAAAGGCGCTAGAAGTGGTAGCGGATGGCCAGATCAAGTTTTACCCGGAAAACTGGGTAAATACCTATAACCAGTGGCTGAACAATATTCAGGATTGGTGTATTTCTCGCCAGCTATGGTGGGGGCATCAAATACCGGCTTGGTATGGTGAAAACGGCGAAGTGTTTGTCGCGCATGATGAAGCAGAAGCTACCGAGATGGCGGCCAAAGCAGGTTACACCGGTAATTTAAAGCGCGATGATGACGTGTTAGATACCTGGTACTCCTCTGCCCTGTGGCCATTTTCCACCTTAGACTGGACCGGCGACGAGCCACTGGACGCGCAGAATCAGGCCTTGCAGCAATACCTGCCCTCCTCAGTACTGGTCACTGGTTTTGACATTATCTTTTTCTGGGTGGCGCGTATGGTCATGATGACCAAACACCTGACCGGCAAAATCCCGTTCAAGCATGTGTATGTGCACGGCCTGATCCGCGATGCTGAAGGCCAGAAAATGTCCAAGTCCAAGGGCAATGTGCTGGACCCGATTGATTTGATTGATGGCATTGATCTGGAATCGCTGCTGAAAAAACGCACCACCGGCCTGATGAACCCGAAAGATGCGGAAAAAATCGAGAAACGTACCCGCAAGGAATTCCCGGAAGGCATTGCAGCGTATGGTACGGATGCTTTAAGGTTTACTTTTGCCAGCCTGGCTTCACCTGGCCGTGACATCAAGTTTGACCTGCAACGTTGTGAAGGTTACCGTAACTTCTGCAACAAGCTGTGGAACGCCACCCGCTTTGTGCTGATGAATACGGAAGGCAAAGATAATGGCTTTGGCGCCGAGAGTTGCGAAGCCGGTGGCCGCAAATTCAGTCAGGCCGACCGCTGGATTGTGAGCTTGCTGCAACGCACCGAAGCCGAAGTGGAACGCGCTTTTAACGACTACCGCTTTGACCTCGCTGCCAAGGCGATCTACGAGTTTGTCTGGGACCAGTATTGCGACTGGTATCTGGAAATTGCCAAAGTGCAGTTACAAGGTGGCACTGAAGCCGAACAGCGCGCGACCCGTCGTACCCTGTTAAGAGTGCTGGAAACCATCTTGCGGCTGGCACATCCGATTATTCCGTTTATCACCGAAGAGATCTGGCAGACGGTGGCACCGATGACCGAACTCAAGGACAAGTCGCGTGGCACTGAGAGCATTATGTTGCAGGTCTACCCGAAAGCAGATCTGGAGAAAATCGACGAACAGGCTGAAGCCTGGGTGGCGACACTGAAAACCGCTGTCGAAGCCTGCCGCAGCCTGCGTGGCGAAATGGGCATTTCACCTGCGGCCAAAGTGCCACTCATTGCCGCGGGCGATGCCGAGGCACTGACCGCCTATGCGCCTTACCTCAAGTCGCTGGCCAAGCTGGATAATGTAGATATCGTCGCCGATCTGCCAGAAGCCGATGCACCTGTGATGCTGGCGGGTGACTTCAAACTGATGCTCAAGGTGGAAATTGATGTTGCCGCCGAGAAAGAGCGTTTAGGCAAAGAGATCGCCAGACTGCAAGGCGAAATCACCAAAGCCAATGGCAAACTGGGCAACGAAAGCTTTGTCGCCCGCGCCCCGGCAGCCGTGGTCGAGCAGGAAAAAGCCCGTCTGGCCGAGTTTAGTGCCAGCCTGGAAAAACTACAGGCGCAACTGGCCAAACTCAAGTAATGGTCTAGCGTGCGTATCGCATGTATACGCACGCATTACCGGCTTGTATTAAAGCGGGTGGTCATTTGGTAATCATTGATGCCCTGCAGTCAGAGGGCGGCCGATGCGCTTTTAAAAACCTGTGAAATAAACCAATCGCTTTATTGTTGGTCTAGGTTGCAATACACAGGTGGATTGAGAGTGGCTGCCGAATATGGCGGCGCTGAGGAACAAAAGGAATAATGGCTGACTTGCTTGAAAACGATCCCAGAGAGGTGCTATGCAGTTGCAGCGGCACCACGCGCGGCCTGATTATCGAGCTAGTCAGGCAAGGTAAAGATCTGGATGGCATCTCGCGCTACTCTGGCGCGCTGTCAGGCTGCGCTGGCTGCGAATGGGAGATTACGGAGTTGGTGACCTCGTTACAGTCTCAGGCCACCGATTACGCCTGACCACACACCGCGCAGGAAGGGTCTTTTTTGAGGCGTATGGTGCGCCATTCTGCGCTGAGCGCATCCAGCAATAGCAACCTGCCTTCCATGCTCTGGCCCATATTGAGCAACACCTTAATGGCTTCAGCAGCTTGCGCTGTGCCTATCATACCGACCAGCGGAGCAAATACACCGTTGTCTGCACAACGCAACGCCTGGTCATCGCCGACGTCTGGATACAGGCAGTGGTAGCAAGGGCTGTCAGCATGGCGGAAATCAAACACACTCAATTGCCCTTCAAAGCGGATGGCCGCCCCCGAGACCAGAGGCTTTTTACTCTCAAAACAAAGCTGGTTGAGCAAGTAGCGCGTAGCAAAGTTATCCGAGCAATCAATCACCACATCTGCTGCCAAGACTCGTCCGGCAAGCGCCTCGTCATTGAGCCGTGTCGTTTCGACATGGACGTTGACTTCAGGATTGAGGGCCGCAATCGTGGCCTGGGCCGACAAGGCCTTGTTTTGCCCAACTGCTGCCGTGGTATGGATAATTTGACGTTGCAGATTGGTGAGGTCTACCTGATCAAAATCACAAATGGTCAGCGTGCCTACCCCGGCTGCGGCCAGATACATCGCCACCGGGGCCCCCAAGCCGCCAGCCCCCACGATCAGGGCATGACTTTGCGTGAGCTTTTCTTGCCCTGCATATTCAATTTGCGGCAACATGATGTGCCGACTGTAGCGTAACAACAAATCGTCTTGCATGTATTTTCCAATTATTCATGGCAGGCGTTGCGCTTGTACCATTTGCTGAATCAACACCTTGGGCGACAGCATGATCAGCCGGTCATCAAACACGGCCGTACCGGTTTGTTGTTGTGCCTGATCAACAAAGGCCAGGTCGCCATCTGCATTTTCGCGCTCATCCGCGTGCTCGGGTGCGGGCATGGCATAGGCGCCGCCGCCAGACACGGATTGTATGCCACCCAGCCCGTTTTCGCCATGTGAAAGGATAATCGCCACCGGTCGGCTAGGCCCGCTGGTGGCTGGGCCAGTCTCACTGCTGACTTGAATATTGCTGGCTCCTTCGGCCGCAGCTACCGAGAACCACTGGCTGTGATGAGTAAACGTGCTGTCTGCGCGATAGCGAAAGAAACGACCCCAAGCATCGGTGGCGACTACCCCTAATTGCTGCGCCGGCAACCAGCCCTCATCACTGGCGCAGGTCTGGTTGGATAATACATTCTCCCACCCATCGGGCGGCTGGTCGGTATCAGGACACGGCAGGTAATGATAAATCAGGGCATGGCCAAGCAAGGCCTGTTGCGCCGTATTCAGCCGCTGTTCGGTTTGCTGATATTTTTGCAATCCGTATTGCACCTTGAGGGGCGTCATGAGCCAGCCCATCATCAGGCTTAAAATCACCAAGGCGATCGCCATTTCAAGCAGGCTGAAGCCATACAGGGTGGATTGCGATCGAGGAGAATATGCAGTCATGCCCTTCATCTGGCGACTTGCTCCAGTTGATCATTGCTGGGTGCATCCCATGCGGTGACGCCGGTCAAAGCCAGCGCAGCGACTGTCGACATCTCGATAAAATTGGCATACTCACTTTTTTGCGTAGCCGTCTGTCGTAATTGCCCGGGTAACATCTCGCCGGACACAATTAAGAGCACTTGCGAGGACCGCGGGAGATAAAACACCTGCTCCCGCCAGCCATTTTGCTGAAACCAGTGATGCATGGCCTGACCATCCAGCGTGGCTTGATTTGCAAGTGGGCCGTGCAGGTCGCTATCGACCGGCAAGCGGCCCAGCGTCGTTGTTTGAGCAGACATACATTGACCAGCTTGCAATGATTGTGCGCCTAAACAACTCGCGTCTGAAATGGATGCTGGCACAGGTAATGGTGGACATGGCCTGGACGTGCAAGTAAATGCTCGCTTAAGCTCTGATAACACCTGCTTTTGCATGACCTGATGCATGCGGCTGGCAGAGATTGGCCAGACCAAGTCATTAAATTGTGTAGTCGGAGGCGACATGACAAAGCCGTGATCGCTGTACTCTGTCGGGTTGGCATTATCCAAGGTCCCATCACTATCCAGATACTCCTTGGCACCATCGTCAGACTGCAGGCGGCGTTGCTGCCAGCCATCCTGCCTCAGCAGCGGCTGCATGGGGGCAATCACCACAGCCACAACGCCATTGCCCACACTGGCATCCCAAGTCGGCCCAGTATTGGCCATCACGCTCCAGCTGCCCTGCGTGTCCAGATTCAAAGGACGCAGGCGCGGATTATTTTTATAGCGCTCTGACACTGCGTACCACAAGCGCTCACCGCTGCCATCACGCAAGTCGCCTAAACCCAGTGTTTTCCAGGGCAACCTGCCCAAGCGGGCGGAGTTACTGCATGAGGTTTCGGCAATGCCGTCGTTATTGCGGTCTGGGCATGGCAAATCGCCCGGGCGTGGGCAATTCAACTCACAAGGCGTGGTGCCCAAAGGTTGCTGCGCATAGGCAAGCAAGGCCTGCTCGGCCTTGGCCAAGGCCGTCATGGTTTTGTGCAACGACGCCTGACTGGAAAACTCACGGCCCACCAAGGGATAAACCAGCATGCCCGCCATGCCGGACAACAGCAGTAAAAGCGCCCAGATTGCAATTCCTCTTTGAGGATGTGAACAAACAATCATGGATGTACAGATGACGGATTGGGAAACACGTCAGGGAAATTAAACAGATGAAGCTCACATTGCGCATCAATCTGCACGAATGACGGCGTCACTGTCCAGACACAATGATGGACTTTAATCGCACCTGCATATTGTTTGGCCAACGCTTGTAACCATGCCAATATGTCTGCTTCATGCTTGACCGACCATGCGAGCTGTAGACTGCTAAGCATCACTTTGATGTCGGCTTGCTGGCCAGAGGATGCTTGCGGCAAACACAGCGCAAGTTCACAAGGAGTGGTCGGCAAAAACTCATAGCGTAGATGACTCAAGCCAGATGCCTGCTGCATTTCGGCAAGGGACTTTTCCCATGCAGGCACATTTAAGGGCGACATCACCCCGATGTTTTGCCATTGCTCACGATGCGCCAAATAGGTGGCGATCTCTGCAGCAAAACGCTGCTGATAAGCCGCTTGTTGTTGCCGTTGCTGCCACTGTGCCTCTAGTTGAGACAAGACTTGTTCGGCTTCTTCACGTCTTTGATACTGCAACAGGGTACACACCACTAACAAGCTCATCACGCCTAACCAAAACAAGAAGGTTTGTTTTAATGGCGCCCACACTTGCCGAACCATCACCACCCCTCCTGTTGCACGGCTGCCCAAGTCAGCGTGAGCATCGGCTGCAACCCCAGCATGGCTAGCGGATCTGTACTGCCCTGGCGACCATTCGTCGTGCTTTGCTGACTGGAGTTCTCTGTTTGCAGCTGCTTGACTGATGGCAACTGATTTAAACGCTGCATCAACTGTTGCCATTCAAGTACGGCACGCGTGTGCTGACTTGTTTCTCGTTGTTGAAAAGTCATTTTCAATGACTGAGTTTGATGCGCATCAGGGTCTGCTGATTCAGGAGGCTCTGCCTGCCATTCGACTCGGATCAGTTGCCAATCTCGCAAGCCAGTCAGCATCGGCTGCAAGTCATGCAAGGCTTGATCGGGCAATCGGGCGGAGGCGCTGATCGCTTGCACCGTGCGGGTTAAGGCATGAATCGCTGGCAATTGTTCAGCGCGCAGTCCCCCGGCGAATGGCATCGCCTCTGGCTCATCAAGCTGTGCCTTCACCAGCCCGGCTTGCGTATGCAGTTGCTGAGTTGCCAGCGCATTGAAGCCGGCTAGCAGCGCCAATAGCAACGCAAGCCCCACGCCTGCCACGTGGATATTTCGTTGTAACCGCTTGAGTTTCTCTGGCAAGAGACTGGCCTCAGGGGCCAAGTTAGGGAGCGACTGGTCTGCCAATATCGCATGAATGGCGACCCACTCGACCGCGCGGAGACCGGTAGGGGGCGAGCCTTGACCCACAGCCGCAATGAGCGCGGCCTCAGTCAGAGGTTGATATTGAAAAGGGGCGGGTAAGGTGAGCCTCTCAGCCTGCTGTATTTCTGCAATGATGCAAAATACCGGCAGACTTGCAGATTCGGATAAGCCAAACTGGCTAACCAGCTCACGATGCAACTGAGTCAGCGCCGGGATCACAGAAGCCACATCGTGTATCCCTTGTGTTGGCATTGAAAGGCGGCGCCTTAAACACAACCGCTGATGCTTGAAATAACTCAAGTACAGGGTCATATGCTCCGCGTGCACACAGATACAATCACTCAGGCGTTGAGCGTTTGCAGGCAAGCAATATGGCAACAATATTGCCTGCGTATAAATGCCTTGCAGGCTGAGTGCTGCCGCTTGCAGCGCGCGCAACCAGTGAGTCAGTGGTGGGAAAAACAGCCCGGCAAACAAAAAACGGTTTTCTAAACGGCTCGTCTTGATCGTTTCCAGTAGAAAGGCGGTATGCAAGCCTTGTGCATGTGGCCAAGCCGCCAGCTTGCGCTTGAGTAGTGCACGCCCAGCGGCCCCTCGCACCACAGGCATCAGCTCAAGGTGATAGTGCTCCTCTGGCAGATTAGTTAACACCGCCACACGCGCGCCTGGGAAAGTTTGCATCCACCCTAACATGGCCGCTAGCCCTGCTTCATCCGGACCAAACGAACGCAGCTCGCAATACTGATTGCGCTTAAATAAGACTAGCCGCCATGCTTGCGCATCAATCAGGAGAATAAAGCGCTGGCCGGACATCTTTAGTACCTGATGGTTGAAAAGCTGTCATAGACCGGCAACATGACGGCGGCCATCAAAAACAGTAACATCAAACCCAGTGAAATGGTCAGCGCGGGCTCCAACATGCGCAATAGCGACTGGATCCGCGCTTGCACGTCCCGGTCATAATAGTCAGCCAACTGAAACAACATGCGATCCAGTCCACCTGTGGTTTCACCCACCTTGAGCAGGTGTAGCATCAGTGGCGGAAACTGCCCGGTAGCCGCAAAGCTGGCAGTGAGGCTTTCCCCGGCCTGTACGCGCGCAGACACATCCTCAAGTGCGCGTGCCATAACACGCTGCGTCAGCAAGGGCTGGCACCATTGCAATGCCTGTAACAGCGGAATCCCGGCCTGGTACATCAATCCAAGAAACCTGCACAGCCGCGTGATCACCCATGCTCTTAGCAAGCGGCCAAACACCGGCAATCGCAACATCAGGCTATCCCATTTATAAGCCCATTTTTCCGAGCGCCGCACGATTAGAGTCACACTCCCCAGGGACAGCAATATCGCCAATAGCAGGTAAGCCCCATAGTGCATGACACCCTCCGACAGGGCTAACAAACATCTGGTACTCCAGGGCAGTGCTTGCCCCAGGCTTTGCAAAAATCCTGCCATTTGCGGCACCAGAAAGGTCAGCATCACGTATGCGGCGATCATCACCATCACGCATAACACGGCAGGATAGCTCAGACCGCGCTTGATTTGCGCGCTCAGCTCAAATTGCCACGTGAGGGTAGCCTTCACTTGGCCAAATGTTTCAGGGAGCTGACCCGTCCGTTCACCGGCATTAACCAGTTGATAAAACAAGGCTGGGAAGACCTTGGGCTGAGCTTGCAACGCTTGTGAAAGTAACTTGCCCGCCTCAAGATCGCGCAACAAACCACGTAAAGCCTCGGCCATCACCGCCTGTTCGGCTTGTTCTTCCGAGACCGCAATGGCCTGACAGAGAGGCAAGCCGGCTTGCAATAGCTGCTCTAGCTGCACACAAAACACGATCAACATTTTGGGGTGCACGCGTGACTGTCGCCAGCGCAATGGCTCACCCAGCTTCACCGTCAGCAACTCCAAGCCTTGCTGCTGCAGGGATGCAGCCAGCGCCTCTTCAGAGTCGGAGGTGCCATAGCCCCGTGTTAAGTGGCCCGTCTTATCAATCGCGGTGTATCGGTAGCTTGTCATCGTTTTAAACAGGCCTGCTTACATCCAGCACATTGGCCTCAAGCACACTTAAATCGACCACTCTTTTTAATTCTTGCAGGCTGGTTTCACCTGCCATCACTAATCGCACCCCCTCCTCGGCCAGCGTGGTGTAACCATATGATCGTGCGTTCTGCTGTAACCTTGGCAGCGAGAGTGGCGTGAGCGCCTCCTCCAAGCCAGAATGCATGGACAAAATTTCCATCACCACAGTCCGGCCTTGATAACCACTTTGTCGACAAGGCTGACAACCAACCGCTTCAAAACACGTGAAACTTTCAGGAATGCACGCTGAATCGATGTATTGAAACATGGCTAAAAGGTGTGGGTCCGGGGAGGCTTGGCGCTTGCAGTGTTGACATAAGCGTCGCAATAAGCGCTGGGCAATCACCCCAAGCAGGCAACCGGCCAGAGTCTGCGGCTGAATCCCCAAATCCTGCAAGCGCAAAAAGGCAGCTGCAGCATGATTGGTATGCAAGGTGGTCATCACCAGATGTCCGGTCATGGCGGCGCGCACCGCCATAGCGGCCGTGGCTTCATCTCTTACCTCGCCAATCAGCATAATGTCGGGGTCTTGTCGCAAAATGGCGCGCACACCAGTGACAAAATCCACCTTATTGGCTTCGTTGACGGAGGTTTGCCGCATTAAATGGTGCGGATACTCAACCGGATCTTCCAAGGTCATGATATTCACCCCGGTCTGATTGAGATGCCCTAGCATGGAATAAAGTGTGGTGGTTTTACCGCTCCCGGTCGGGCCCGTCACGATTAACAAGCCCTCCGGTTTTGCCAGCATGGCTTTTAAAGACGCCAACTGCGAGCAGCGTATACCCATCTGCGACAGCGGAATAATGGATTTATGCCTGTCCAGCACGCGCAGCACCAGGTTTTCACCATGCAGGGTGGGGTGACTGGAGACCCGGAAATCCACCTCGCGCCCGCACAAGAACAGACTCACACGGCCGTCTTGCGGCATGCGTTGCTCCGCGATATCCATGCCAGCCAAGACTTTGAGACGCACACACATGGCTGGCCAATAGCGATCGTGCAAACAGCGGATTTGCCAAAGCACACCATCTATGCGGTAACGTATCCTGACAAACGCCTGTTCAGGCTCGAAGTGGATATCCGAGGCGCCTTGTTTGACGGCATCGACCAAGATGGCATCCACCAGCCGGATCACGGGATGAGAGGCGGAAGCCACCGGCGAAAGACTAACTGCAGCCTCTTGCTGCTCGATTTCCTGCAACAAGCGCTCTAGCGACAGGCTATGTCCATAACACCGATCCAGCGCCTGCTCTATCTGTACTTCGGTCGCCAGAACAGGCGTCAGTGTAATGCCACCACCTAATAAATGTTTCAGTGCTTCAATCGCGTGTGCGTTCTGGTGATCCTGTACCGCAATCCGCAACGATTGCTGATCTGGTGTCAGATCAAGCGGTAACAAGCGATGTTGCCTGGCAAAGGTTTCTGGCACTTTGGCGATCCACGCCGGGTCGGGCATCACATACTGCAAATCCATACTCTCTTGCACATGCAGCTGTGCCAGCACGTCTCTCACCATGACGTCGGTGACAAAGTGCAGCCTGACCAACTGCTGGCCAAGCAACAATTGCTGCTTGCGTTGCTCGATGAGTGCGATATCAAGCTGATCCGAAGTAATCATGCCTTTCGACAGCATCCACTCTCCAATCCGCATCACTCTTGCTCCAGTAGTTGCGCAAATAAAGCAGCATTGGCTTCGACCCCTGGCATCAGTTGCCGAACGCGCAGCCAATAGTGCTCGTATTGCGCCTGATCACCCAGCCGTTGGCTGATATAAAGCATGCCGACTAAAGCCTCGAGTTGATGCGGATCTTGCGCCAACAGTTGCGCATAAAGAGGCTGCGCACTTTGCAGCTTCTCCTGCTGTAATGCCGTACGCGCCTGCGCCAACAAGCTGATGGATGACAAGGTCGGCAATGGTCCACGCTGTACCTGCATAAACCAACGAGGCGGGGTATTTTGACGGAGTGAGGTTAACGGGTGATGCGGTGGGGCGCTCTGACTGGCTGGCGCTACGGAAAATTGCTCAGCTTTTGTTGGCGCATGTAAAGCAAATACGCTAGGTCCCTTCTGCAATGCAGACTTTTGCTCACCGATTGGTGACGGCTTAACCGGAGTGACGAATGGCTTTGCATCTACCCATCTGGGCGCAGCATGATTATCCGGCGCGGATGCCGCTGAAAAGATATCCCAGCCTTGTCGCACTACGCAGCAAGACGCAATGATCAGCATCAGCCACAACCATCCCATGATACGCCGCTCAAGCTGCTGCCAATCGGTGATCATCAGCGATTTTGCATATGCATTTTTATTTAAGCGCAAGGGGCGTTTTGAATCAGCCAGCCATGCTCGAACATCCATCATGATGGCTCCTCGACATTCATTTCAAATGCATCAGCAGGCAAAGCGTCTGGCAGCAAGGGTTGAAACGATCGCAAATCGCCCGTGTTAACATCGGCCCGACCAATCACAGTGGGCCGCAAAAACACAATCAGCTCGGTCTTTTTGGCGGCCTGATTTTTGCCAATAAATGCCTGACCGATGACAGGCAGTCGCGAGAGGCCAGGCACGCGGTCACTAAATTCACGCTGATCATCCTGCATCAGGCCGCCTAAAACAGCGATATGGCCGCTGGCAACATTGAGCACAGACTCCATTTCCCTTACCTGGATTTCGGGCACGCTACTCACAATCCGACTGCTGCCACTGCCTAATTGCGGATTGGGGTCTTCGACATAGCGCAGCACCTTGGACACCGTCGGCCTGACATTTAAATTGACGCGCTGGCGACTATTGATTTGTGCCGTGACAGCCATGACCAAGCCTACCGGCACCGTATTGGCCGTGGTCGTCACTGCTTGCAAATTAGCACCGCTATTACTACTGCTTTGCGAAATTTGCGACTGGATGGTGAAGTAGACCAAGTTATCGACCACCTTGAGAATGGCCGTCTGATTATTGAGCACCATGAGCTTGGGACTGGAGAGGACACGCGTTTTGCCAAACTGCTCAAGCAAGGTGACACTGGCACTTAAATTACCAAAGCGGCTGAGAGGATTTAAGTAGCTCAACATAAACGCCACGTTGCCATTGTTCTGGCCCAAGGCATTTTTACTGTTATTGCTCTCCCACTGACCAGTGGTGCGGTTAAACTGGGCCGCATCGCTGCCCAAAGATTGCGAAAGCAGCCAGCCCCGTTGTTGCGCCGAGGCTGACAGGCGACTCCAGTCTATGCCCATCTGAAAACTTTTATTCAGCTCAACTTCTACAATGGTAGCTTCAATCAAGACCTGCCTGGCGGCAACCTGCATCACAGATTCCAGATAGGCTTTGACTTGCGCCTGCTGACTCTGCGAGGCACGTATGGTCAAGATGCCGGTTTCGGCGTTTGCAATCAGTTTGGAAGCCCGCCAACGGCGTTGCGCTTGCTGCGACTTTTCTTGCAATGGTGATGGTAAGACGGATTCTGCTGTGGTTTTGAGTTCACTGACTGCGGCGCGACCTGGCGCGCTATCAGTACCGCTCGCTGGCATGATCACGGTTGCGGGCAGGTGATCCATCACTTCTGCCCGAGCACTACCGGCTTTATCTGTTTCATCCAGCAGAAGCTGCACATTGTCTACCACGCTCTCCCACAGGTGATAGCGGGATTGAGAGGTGACTGCGGTTCTGGAACTATTACTACTGCCGCCTTGTGCCGGCAATGCTTGCACCTGCGCATTACTGTTACTGGCTGCGGCCATGCCGCCACGGCCAGCGCCATTGATTTCACTGGCCACGCCAATATAGCCATAGGTATCGCGGCTCATGTTCACATAATTGAGTTTGTAGCTACGAATCACCGGCGTGTCCGGTGTCACCAGCCACACCCCGTCTGACCATTCATAATACATATCGACTTGCCTGGCCATGCGCGCAAGAATCGCGTGCACCGACTGTTGCTGCGCATTTAAAGTGACTTTACCGATCAAGGCCGGATGCACATCAAAATTCAGGCCGCTTTCTTGAGCCATGGCAAACAGGACCTCCTGCACGGGGGCTTCGCGGACGACCAGATTGATCAAGATGGTGGGGATGGCCGACTTGAGCGCGGGGGGCTTGATGGCTGGGGTAGAAACAATGTCTGCCGTTTCAATTTCCGGGAAGCTAGCCGAACCGTTGTCGGCCTGAGGGGTTGAAGGGGTTGAGGGTAAATGCAACTGCGCATGCGTAGCGCTGCCCGGGGGCTGGCTTTTACAGGCAGCGAGTCCAATCACCAACCACAGGATGATCGCAATACGCATCAACCCCCTCCAAATGATTATTGACATTTTTTAACATATATTAAATATAAGCAATGTTAACTGTCAATCCATCCGGCGCAATCTGGTCAACCAGTGCGAGAGAGGGCGTTTAAAAAAGCTCGATTTCGCCGCTAATGATGCTGTAGTTGAGTAAGCCTTGCTCAACCAGGGATTCGTAGCAGCAGACCTGGTCTCTGCCATGCTCTTTGGCATAATAGAGTGCTTCATCTGCCCGCTCTAGCACAGTGTTCGGCAGCAAATGCGGTGACATTTTGGAATAACCGATACTGATGGTAACTCGCCCGACTTGCGGGAAACGATATTCAGCAAGGGCTTGCTGGAAGCGCTCTAGCAGCATGACGATGTCATCTTTATCAGCACATGAAAATACGCCCACAAATTCTTCACCACCAAAGCGGAACAGCAAATCGCCATCACGAAAGGTTTCCTGCATGAGGCGGGATAAAAGCAGTAACACTTCATCACCAATCAAATGACCATAGCTGTCATTGATCTTTTTAAAGAAATCGATATCAAAAATCACCAGATAATGGTGTAACGGAAACCGGAATTCTGGCTTGTAGTCATTGAGCAAAATCTTGCTCACACACTTATCAAAGGTTTTGCGGTTGAGCAAACCAGTCAGTGCATCCCGCTCGTTTTCAATAATCAAGCCGGCATAGTGATTAAATACCTGCAAACATTGTTCGACCAGCGCGATCGCTTCTGCGGATAACTGCGCATGCTGAATCAACAGTATGGCATTTTTATGGGCAACACTTTGTTTGAGCGGAAAAATGTGCAACTTGCCCGCTGCAGTGTCCAGGCAAACAGATTGCCGAGTTTCCTGATCCAGGTAATTTAAAAGCAACGCATAAACATCGCTAGGCCACGCTTCAAAAGCAGGATCCATCTCATCTTGAGAGTCCATCACCGAGACCAACTGCCGACGCGACAATACCTGCATCCGGATCGGCTTTTCCTCGGCAGCAAAAATACACATCCAGTGCTGCATCAACGAAAGCAGCGCTGGATCCAATGCAAGGCTCTCCCTGACCTGTGTCAGGCCGATCAGGCTTTGCATAAACTTTTTCAAATTTAAATGACTAGGCATGTGTTCGACAGATGTTGTTTCGAACACTTTAACAAAGGGAAGAATGATTCTTAATTAGGAAAAGAACCGATTTGTAGGACTAAATTATGAGGTTGAAGCAGAAAAGTGAAAATGGGGTGGCTAATCGGGCTCGAACCGACGACAACCGGAATCACAATCCGGGGCTCTACCAACTGAGCTATAGCCACCACTGAGAGAAATTGGCTGAAATTTTGGCCTGCCCGACAGGAATCGAACCTGTAACCCCCAGCTTAGAAGGCTGGTGCTCTATCCAGTTGAGCTACGAGCAGATAAAGTAGTTACATGCCGATCAGGCAATCCAGAGAAAACTGGTCGGCGTGGAGAGATTCGAACTCCCGACATCCTGCTCCCAAAGCAGGCGCGCTACCAGACTACGCTACACGCCGAAAGCAGAAATATAACCGATTTCACGAATTTGTGTCAATCTCGATGTGATAAAATTATCTTTTTTACGACAAATTTTTTGCTCATGAGCGCTCAGATTATTGATGGCAAGCAAATTGCGAATCAACTATTAGAAGAAATCAAATCCAAAATCGACCAACGGCTAGTTGATGGCAAACGTGCTCCTTGCCTGGCCGTTGTCCTGGTCGGTGATGATCCGGCTTCGGCCATTTATGTGCGCAACAAGCGTCTGGCTTGCGAAAAAGTAGGGATCGTCTCAATTGCGCATAACCTGCCAGCCAACACCACGCAAGAGGCCTTATTCGCGCTCATTCAAACACTGAATGCCGACCCTGACACTGACGGCATTCTGGTGCAATCCCCGCTCCCCCATCATATTGATGAGTCTGCCATTCTGGCGCTGATAGATCCGGGCAAAGATGTGGATGGGTTTCACCCCTACAATATAGGCCGCCTGGCGGTACGCCAGCCCTTATTACGTTCCTGCACGCCTTACGGTGTCATCAAGATGCTGCAAGCCAGCGGGATCGCGATCAAGGGGCTGGACGCCGTTGTCGTTGGCGTATCTAACCACGTTGGGCGCCCCATGGGCCTGGAGCTTCTGTTGGCCGGGTGCACCGTCACCAGCTGTCACCGGCACACCAAAGACTTACAAAGCCATATTAGTCGTGCCGATCTCATTGT
>JABLTH010092254.1_pt1 | contig 55834 bp, 44 predicted proteins | sample 7875711 | NCBI WGS metagenome assembly JABLTH01 (sample SAMN14941262, study PRJNA633318) | bioreactor metagenome | isolation source: bioreactor | place: China | collected 2019-03-05 | reverse complement strand
TTTGGCTGCCCGAGTTTACCAGTGGCCCGCACGGGACTGCTCGCAGTTCGCCGTTCGGCCAGTTGCTGGAGATCACGACCGGCGGCTCCCGGTCAGTTGTCGCTGATGGGGAGGGACAGCTACCGGCCAGGATGAGACATTCGCATCGCTGATCACGTTCACCGAAATACGCATGCATTGGCCAGAGCGAATCGATGCGGCGATCCTAGCCTTCGGAGTGCTTCACGGTGCACATCAACTCGGCTTCGCAGGCCACTTCGCCGTCCACGGTCGCGTTAGCCCGGAATTTCCAGATACCACGGATGCAACGCACCACGGAAACGTTCAGATGGAGTTGGTCGCCTGGGCGCACCACGCGCTTGAATCGCGCGCCGTCGATCCCGACCAGGTAATACAGCGCCCCTGCCCTCCGCTCCGTGTCCGCGCCGAACGTCAGTAGGCCGGCTGACTGGGCCAACGCCTCAATAATCATGACACCCGGCATCACCGGTTGCCCAGGGAAGTGCCCCACGAAGTACGGCTCGTCGATCGTCACGTTCTTGAGGGTTTTGATTCGCGTCTGCGGCTCGAATTCGAGCACGCGATCGACTAGCAGAATCGGATACCGATGCGGCAGCAGCTCCAGAATCTTGCGGATATTGATGTCGGATGCGTTCATGGTGATTTGTCTTCGTCGTGTTTGTGTGGAGCCCGGTACCCGCAGCTGCCCCGATTTAGGCTCATTTGAAAGTGAAAGCTTTCTGGCCGCGGCTCCGATGAATAAGGGGCGTCAATTCGCATCGTGCACTTTGAAGTTCGAACATAGGGCATTTATTCTTTAAGAATTCTCAGCACACAACGCGCTCAGTCACGCGGTCGCGCTCCGGACTGAGATCGGAGGAAGTCGTCGGTGCCATCACAGGCGAAGCGGCGGCCCGTAGCGATCGTCTGCGCGTGCACGTCGGTATTCGCGTACCGCGACGACCGCAAGATCGCCACGCGGCACCATCCTCACGGTAAAGTCATAGCCGTCGAGGTATTCGCGCACGAGACGCGCGAGTCGGTCGTCGTCCTAGATCGGCAGCACTCGGTGTGCGAGCGGATTGTCGTTCATGGTCTCCTCGAAATGCACACACCGGCCTTCGTCCTGCACGTGAGCACGCGGTGCGGAGCCCGAATTCTATCCGTCGTTCCGATTGCACGGGCAGCGCACGACAATCGATCACAATTGAGCACACATTCTCCACAGATTCCGGATAGTCGCGCCACGCGATCGAACCTAGACTTCGGGCTCCGCCACTCTTGTCCCGATATTGTGCGTCCATCCCTGCGCTCCTTCCGCTATTACATGCCGCTTGCCGGCCTGACGCTCGCTACATTGGCCCACGCCGAAAACCAGTACGCGATTTCGCTCGGCGGCGGCTTTGCCCCACGCTACCAGGGCAGCAACCAGTATCGCGCCGTCGTCTCGCCCTCGTTCTCCGCGATGTTCGGCAACGGCTTCTTCATCGACACCAGCGCCGGCGCAGGCTACCGTCTGAACCTGCCGAGCGGTGCGTTCGTGTCGGCGGCATTGGGTTACGCCGCAGGCCGTACTGACGAAAATCGTTTCGATCTGCCGGGTTCGGACCATCTGAAGGGGATGGGCCGGATTCCGGGCGCGGTGGTCGTCGGCATGCGGGCGGGTGCGAAGCTGCTGGATGGCGGCGAATTGAGCGTCACGGTCGACGCGCCGGTCACGCATACGTCGCGCGGCTTGTCCGGCCATGTCGATCTCGCGGTGCCCGTGTTCGAGGCTGGACGTCACGATGTCGTGTTGACGGGCAGCGTGCATGCGGGCACGGGGCGCTACATGCAGACCTTCTATGGCGTGACCGACGCGCAGTCGATGGGCAGCGGATTCAGACCGTACTCGACGAGCGGCGGGGTCGACAGCGCGACGTTGTCGCTTGCGTGGAAGTGGGAGATGTCGCGGCACTGGTCGGTGCACGCGAGCAGCGGCTTCACGCGCCTGCTAGGGCGCTACGGCGACAGCCCGATCGTCCAGACGCGCAGCAACTACTATGGAATGGCCGGAGCAACGTACAAGTTCTGAAGCGTTGATCGGCAATCCTTAAATTGAATTGTCAGCCATGGCCTTTGTAGTGGCCAAATCGTCCCGGACAGTCAAGTTTTTCTTTCGCAACGGCCGGCGGCAGTCCGTCATTGAACTGATGCGGCCGTATCCAGTTGTAACTGGTGCGCCAAGAGGTGGCTGATGTCCCGATATGCTTCCTGCGCCGATGTACCCACTGACGGCCGCTTGGTCGAGACTTCCCTCGCGGCTGCGGCCACTTAGTACGCTCGGGCCGTGGCTCAGGCGGCTCAATGAACGTCCACGAAAAACACTAGACTTCGATACACCGGCTGAGCGATTTCATCAATTGGTTGCATCGACGGGTTGAATCCGCAGCCAAGAGCGGTCAGTCGGATGGGCCAGTTCGAAGCGGCCGTTCGCGACGCCAAGAGACCACCATGTGAAAACAGCGCGACCCTACGCCTTGATATCTGTTGCCGCGAGATTCCGAACTTCTCTCGGTCGAAGGATTTTTTCAACGAACCGAGCCGACATCTGACGGCTCAGTAGTCTCTGCAAGTTCGCAAGCAGTCGATTTCGCGTCCCCACAACCCGATAGCTCAGATTACGATCGAGCGCCCACAACGCATCCCGCACCACGTTGGCGACCGGCATCGGCACGCCGACTGCAGCCTCCTTCGCGCCAACAACGTCGAAAAAGGCCGTTTGCGTGGCGCCGGGACATAGCGCGACGACCCGGATGCCCCGCTGCCGGTTTTCAGCCCAAACAGCTTCCGAAAATGACAGGAGAAAGGCCTTCGTCGCGCCGTAGACAGCCATATACGGATCGGGCTGGAATGCCGCGGTTGACGCGACGTTGATGACTGCGCCGCCGGATCGCGCTTGCATCCCCGGCAGCAGAAGATGAGTCAGCTCGATCGCGGCGATGCAGTTCACCAGGACTTCATCGCGCTGGCGCGTCAACGGAATCGTTTCAAAGCGCCCGTAAGCTGCGAAGCCCGCATTGTTGATCAGCACATCAACGAACGTGCCGCTCCCCTTCAGATGGCGATCGATCCTGTCGACGGCGTCTGCTGCGCTCAGGTCGACCGTCAGAAAATCGGCGTCGCACGCGTAGTCGCGCCGCAGTTCCGCAGCCAGATCACGCAGCTTGTCGTGAGAGCGTGCGACCAGCAGGAGTCTCGCACCGCGTTCGGCCAACGCGTGGGCAAACGCGCGCCCGATACCCGATGATGCACCCGTGACGAGTGCTGTTTTTCCGCCAAAATCGAAAGATTTGCTCATGGGCTGCTGATGGAGTGGAACGGGAGTTGCACTCTAAACCGTTGACTATAGGCAACGGTCAAGCGTAAATGACGGTCCACGGCATTGATTGGAGGCAGCATGCGCATCGGCGAGCTATGCAAGCGGGCGGGTGTATCTCGCGACACCGTCCGTTACTACGAGCGTATGGGTCTGCTGGATAAAGCAACGCAAGGTAACGCGACGAACACTTACAAGCACTATTCCGAACTTTCGTTACAGCGGATACGGCTGATCGTCCACGCGAAGGCGTTGGGCTTCACGCTGGCGGAAATTGGCGACGTTGTCCATGTATGGGAAAGTCCGACGTTCGGCGTTGACCAAAAGGTCGCGTGCCTGCAAGCAAAGCTCGCCGAACTCGACGCAAAGAGTCTCGCGTTGACCACGCTGCGAACCGGGCTGCTGAATGCGCTGGCCAAAGTTGGCGGCGATTGTGTCGAAGAAGAAGTGGCGTGATCAGTCGCGGCCGTGCAAGTGTCATCCTGCCCCGCACAGGAACGTCAATGGCCGCTTTGATCGCACGTGAGGGTCCGTTCAGGGTCGATCTGCGCCGGTCATGCGTCACAGACCGGCGGCCGGCCGCCGTCGGCGATGGATTCAAGCGGCCGTTCGACACAGCTTTTTAGATCGTCGACAATCGGTACAGACAAGGGCGTAGCCTTTAGCGGTTACCGTCGATCAGATCGTTCAGCAGCGCATCGAACGCGGCCTGTGCGTCTTCAAGTTCCTGCAGGGCGGCATCAAAGGTTTGCAGCGCGAACGGCGTAGGCTCGCCGCTGCCTTGCGGCGGAAATTGCTTCTGCATCGAGGCGAACGTACTCTGCACGCGCAGCGTGGCGGCCACCATGCGCTCCATCGCCTGGGTTTCTTCGGCTCGGGCCTGTTCCGGACTCATTCCTCTCTCCTTGGATGGTTTTCTTGAAGACCAGATCGTACACGCTGTGCCCGTTCTTGCCGCCCTTGGCAGAACGACTCCGCTGAAGGTTCCAACGGCACGCTGCGGGAGACGCGATTTAATCGGGAAGGATTCCGCAGTCGCGCCGAGGCCAAGATACTCATCGAGCGTGGCTACAAAATCCCGCCGCAGGTCATCCAGACGGCGTGCCGCACCAATCCGCACGACGACTGTTCAGTTTCCGCACACAAATTCGCAGACGCCCCCCATTCCACGCGCCCTCCGCGGGTGGGAAGAAACCCGGATAGCCCCGCTTCGCCGCGCCCGCCTACCCTCGCGCGCATGCCGGTCGGGACGATGCAAGGCCCGATCCGGCGGGTCGGAATTTCCTCAGGAGCGTACATGGATAGCAGCAGCAACACGGCACTGTTCGACGCCGACATCTGGCACGGCAAGACTTTCAACGGACGCTGGCACGCCAGCCCGCACGCGGCCGACGTGATCGAACCCGCGACCGGCAACACGCTCGGCCGCCTCGGCCTCGCGGATGGCGCAGCGGTGGCCGAAGCGTCGGCCGCCGCACATCGCGCACAGCCCGCATGGTTCGCGCTGCCGTACGACGAGCGCGCGGCCGTCCTGCGCCGCGCGGCCACCGTCGCGGAAACGCACTTCGATGCGATCGTCGACTGGCTCGTGCGCGAAAGCGGCTCGACGCGCGCGAAGGCGTCGTTCGAGACGTCGGTCACGATCAAGGCGCTGCACGAAGCAGCCGGGCTGCCGTCGCGCGCGGCCGGCGAAGTGCTGCCGTCGGCGGCCGGCCGGCTGTCGCTCGCGCGCCGCCGCCCGCGCGGCGTCGTTGGCGTGATCTCGCCGTTCAACTTCCCGCTGTACCTCGCGATGCGCGCGGTCGCGCCCGCGCTCGCGCTCGGCAACGCGGTCGTGCTGAAGCCCGATCCGCGTACCGCCGTGTGCGGCGGCGTCGCGATCGCCCGCGTGTTCGAGCTCGCCGGCCTGCCGGAAGGCGTGCTGCACGTGCTGCCCGGCGACGGCGCGGCCGGCGCCGCACTGGTTGCCGATCCGCACGTCGCGATGATCCAGTTCACCGGTTCGACCGCGGCGGGGCGCAAGGTCGGCGAAGCGGCCGGCCGCCACCTGAAGAAGGTCTCGCTCGAACTCGGCGGCAAGAATTCGCTGATCGTGCTCGACGACGCCGACCTCGAGCGCGCCGTCGCCAATACCGCGTGGGGCGCGTATCTGCATCAAGGCCAGATCTGCATGGCGACCGGCCGCGTGCTCGTGCAGCGCAGCATTCACGACCGCTTCGTCGCGAAGCTCGTCGAGAAGGCGCGAAGCCTGCGCGTCGGCGATCCCGCGAGCGCGGACGTCGGCCTCGGGCCGCTGATCAATGCCGCACAGCTCGACCATGCGGCGAGCCTGGTGGACGCGGCCCGTCGCGCGGGCGCGCGCGTCGAGACGGGCGGCGGCCATCGCGACCTGTTCTTCGAGCCGACCGTGCTGAGCGGCGTCGCGCCGGGCAACCCGGCGTTCGACGAGGAGATTTTCGGGCCGGTCGCGGTCGTCGTGCCGTTCGATACGGACGAGGACGCCATCGCGCTCGCGAACCGCACCGAGTACGGGCTGTCGACGGCGATCCTGTCCGCCGACGTCGGCCGGGCACTCCGGATCGGCGAGCGCCTGAACACCGGGCTGCTCCACATCAACGACCAGACGGTCAACGACGAAGTGATCAACCCGTTCGGCGGCGTCGGCGCATCGGGCAACGGCTCGAGCATCGGCGGCGCGGCAAACTGGGAGGAGTTCACGCAGTGGCAGTGGCTGACGATCAAGGGTGAAGCGCCGCTGTATCCGATTTGACAAGGAGACCGAACATGTACACGGAAAACGATACCCGCGTCGTCACCGCGGCCGTCGCGCGCGCGGCCGGCGCACCCTTCTCGATCGAATCCGCCCGCCTGCGTGCCCCGCGCGGCGACGAGGTGCGGGTGCGCGTCGTCGCGACGGGCCTGTGCCACACCGACCTGATCGTGCGCGACCAGTACTACCCGGTACCGCTGCCGGCCGTGCTCGGTCACGAGGGCGCCGGCGTGGTCGAGGCAGTCGGCCCGAACGTGAAGACGCTCGCCGTGGGCGATCACGTGGTGCTCACCTACGGCGCGTGCGGCCACTGCCCGTCCTGTGTCGGCGGTCACGGCGCGTATTGCCGGCAGTTCTTCGGGCTGAATTTCGGCGGGGCCGACGCCGACGGACAGACCGCGATCCGCGACGCAAACGGGCAACCGCTGCACGATCATTTCTTCGCGCAGTCGTCGTTCGCCAGCTATGCGCTCGCGCGCGAGAACAACGCGATCAAGGTGCCGCCGGAAGCGCCGCTCGAGCTGCTCGGGCCGCTCGGCTGCGGGATCCAGACCGGCGCCGGCGCGGTGATCAATTCACTCGCGGTGCGCCCGGGCAGCAGTTTCGCAAGCTTCGGCGCGGGCGCGGTCGGCATGAGCGCCGTGATGGCCGCGCGCGTCGCCGGCGCGACGACCATCATCGCCGTCGACATCGTGCCGTCGCGGCTCGCGCTGGCGCTGGAGCTCGGCGCGACGCACACGATCAACAGCAAGGAAGCCGATGTCGTCGACGCGATTCGCCAGATCACCGGCGGCGGCGTCGACTACGCGCTCGAATCGACCGGGCTGCCCGCCGTGCTGTCGCAAGGGATCGAAGCGCTCGGCTCGCGCGGCACGATGGGCGTGGTCGGCGCGCCGAAGCTCGGGACGAAGGCGGAATTCGACGTCAACAACCTGCTGCTCGGCGGCCGTTCGATCCGCGGCATCGTCGAAGGCGACAGCGTGCCGCAGACGTTCATTCCTCAGCTCGTCCAGCTGCATCTCCAGGGGCGGTTTCCGTTCGACCGGCTGGTGAAGTTCTATCCGCTCGAACAGATCAACCAGGCCGCGGAGGACAGCAGCCGCGGCATCACGCTCAAGCCGATCCTGCGTTTGCCGCATTGAGCGGCGACACGCCCCCGGTCGCGGGGTAAATCGCGACCGGGGGCCGCATGGGTCTCGTGCGGCAGCGTAGCCGCCGCGAAAATACCGCGCCGCGGGCGCCGGGCTATATTACGCATTCGCGCGACACGCGGGCCGGCACGTCCGGCCCGAACCTTCGACCCAACTGGAGCGCAGCGTGAATGCAGCCCCCGAATCCCCTGCACGGCCGGTCGACCTCGACCGGCTCCGCGCCCGCTTCGCGGCGGGCGAACCGCTGCCGGAAACGGCGTTGCCGGCCGGCGTCGCGCGCTCGTGGCTGCGTTCGCGCGACGCCGGGCTCCGGCCGTGGCAAACCGCCCGCTACGAAATGCAGCGCGAACTCGACGAATCGCGCGCGGACCGTCGGCTGACCCGCTGCGTCGCGCCGGAAATCGAGCAGCTGTGGGCCGCGTTCGGCGGCAGCGAGTGGACGATCTTCTGCGTCAATCCGCGCGGCACGATCGTCCACGCGAGGCGCAGCCCGCATTGCGACGACACGCTGCTGACGCCGATCGTCGCCGGGCGCCGGATCGTCGAGCCGAACATCGGCACGACCGCCCCGAGCTGCGTGATTCACGACGGCACCGAGGCGGTCGTCGCGGGCGCCCAGCACTATCTCGACGAATTCTCGCGCGTGTTCTGTCTCGCGGTGCCGCTGGTCGGTTTCGACGGGGAAGTGATCGGCGCGCTGGACATTACCGGCGTCGGCCGGCGCAATGTCGTGCAGTTGCGCGAACAGTTCCGGCATGCGGCGCTGTCCGCCGAGCAGCGGCTGTATGCGATGCTGCGCGACTGCCATCTGCTGCAGGTGCAGTACGATCCGCGCTGGCTCGGCACGCCGCTCGCGGGCGTCGTCGCGCTCGACGAGGCGGGCCGCGTGCGCGCGGCGAGCCGGCTCGCGCGGCAGATGCTCGAGCTCGCGCCGGCCGGGCCGGTCGAACCGCACGATCTCCGGCAACTCTTTCCCGGCGCGACGCCCGCGCAGCAGCGTCGTTTGCTGACACCGGCGCGTACGCCGCAGCGGATCGCGCGCGACGACGGCAGCCACATCTGGGTGCGGGCCGTGCGCGCACCGCTCGATCGGGCGGCGACGCGGCGGCAATCCGATGCGCTGGAAGACGCCGCCGACGCGTGCGGCACGGCGCCGGCCGCCAGCCCGCAGGCCAGCCTGCACGAGCAGTCGCTCGACGCGATCCGCCGGGCGGTCGACGAGCACGACGGCAATGTGTCGGCCGCTGCGCGGCAACTGGGCATCTCGCGCACCACGCTGTACGCGAAGCTCAGGCAGCTCGATGCAGCGGGAATCACGAACGCCGGCGCGCATTGATACTGTGCGGCGATGGCGCCCGCGCCCCCGCCCGCCTCTCGTGCGGCCGCAACGTGAGTCACACGATCCCGACCGCGCCGACCCCATCGCCCAAGGTGCCGATCCACGGCCGTTCGGCGTCACGGGAAACCGCCGGTCGTGCATGCCGGCCAGCTTCGCGGCGAGCGCCGCCGGCTTCGACGATTCAGCCGCCGCCACGTCCACGTCCGCGGCGCGGCTTCAGCCCGGATAACCGCCCAACCTGCCCCCAACCCCGAACCCGTCGTCCGGCGCCGGCAGTCGCCCGAGCACCCGCTCGACCTCCAGCGCGACCGCGATGAGTTCGCGATCGGTGCCGGCCGCGCCGTCGAGTGCGAGGCCGACCGGCAGCCCGTCCGCCGTCAGGCCGGCCGGGACGGTCATGCCCGGCACGCCGGCGTTGCTGCCCGGCTCGGTATTGCGGATGTAGGTCGAGAACACCGAAGCGGTTTCGCCGTTGAGCATCATCGTGTCGCCCGCCGGGATCGGGCACGCGGTGGCGATCGTCGTCGGAAAGACCAGCGCGTCGGCACCGCTGTCGGCGAGGCACTGCCGATATGCGGCACGCGAACGCGTCCGCCGGTCGAGCGCGGTGCGGTAGGCCGCTTCGCCGATCCCGTCGGGGCCGGTGACATGGCGGGCGATCTTCGCGACGTCCGGGCTCCCCACGTTCGCGACGATGTCGTCGACCGTCAGGTCGTAGCCGTTCTCGACCAGGTACGCGTGCATCGACGAACGGAATTCGTACATCGCGATGACGGCCGGCTCGTCGTCGAAGAACCCCGGATAGTCGTTCAGGTCGAGGTCGACACATTCGAATCCCGCCTGCTCCAGCTTCGCCACCGCGGCATTCGCGATCGCGTCGACGTCCGGCGCGAGGCCGCGCCAGAACGTCGTGCGCGGAATCGCGAGACGCACGGGGCGCGTCACGCTGCGCACAGGGAGCGACAGCGGCGCGGCGGCGCCGGCGAGAATCGCGTCGAGCAGCGCGATGTCCTCGACCGACCGTGCGATCGGGCCGACGGTGTCGCGCGTGCGAGAAATCGGCGCCACGCCGCCCGACGGGTAGCGCCCCACGGTCGGCCGCAGGCCGACGGCACCGCACAACGCGGCCGGAATCCGGACCGAGCCGCCGGTGTCCGTGCCGAGCGCGGCGGGCACCACGCCCGCGCCGACCAGCGCGCCCGAGCCGCTGCTGCTGCCGCCCGGAATCCGGTTGAAATCGTACGGGTTGCGTACCGCGCCGGTGACGCGGTTGTTGCCCGACACGCCGAATGCCAGCTCGTGCAGGTTGGCCTTGCCCGCGATCAGCGCCCCGTGCGCGAGCAGCCGCGCCACCACCGGCGCGTGCTGCGGCGGCACGCGGTTATGCAGCGCGAGCGTGCCGTTGCCGGTCGGCAGGCAGGCGGTGTCGATGTTGTCCTTGATCGCGATCGGCAGGCCCAGCAGCGCGTGCGGGGTGGCCGACGTCGCGAGGTCGCGGTCGCAGCGGGCCGCTTCGGCGAGCAGCCGCGCATCGTCGACGCACGCGAAACCGTTCAGGTAGCGCCAGCGTGCGTGCCGCTCGATCAGCGCGTATGCGTACTCGACACAGGAAAACTCCCGGCGCAGGATCGCGTTCCGGGCTTCGGTGAGCGTCAGGGTTCCCAGGGTGGGCATCGTCGTCGTTCCTCGTCACGGGGGATCGCCACAAGGTAGGGCGTGCCGATTTTGACGCCCATCATCACAATGGATGACCCCGGCCGACGACCGCGCCGCCGGTCACGCCAGCGCGGCGGCCAGGCTCGCGCGGTTGGCGACGCCCTTCTTCGCCATCACGCGCCGCAGATGCGTGCGGACCGTCGCCAGCCCGATGCCGAGCGTGCGCGCGACGTCCTTGTCGGTGTAGCCGGCGGCGACGAGCCGCGCGACGTCGCTCTCGCGTTCGGTCAGCCCGGTACACGCATGACGCCGCCTCAGCAGCGCACGCCGGAAAAACGGCTCGATGCCGTTCAGCAGCAGCTTGTCGCGCTCGGTGAAGTCGGGCCGGCCCTGCGCACGCCAGATGCGCAGGTCGCCGACGTGCGTCGCGCCATCGAACGCATAGACGTTGATCCCGTGATGCATGCCCTCGCGGCTCAGGAAGTCGCCGTAGAACGCGGTGCGTTCGAGCTCGCGGCGACTCATCACCTCGTCGACGCAGGTCGCCACGCGGCGCGCGCACAGTTGCGACGTAACCGGGTCGATATGCTGGAACCACGCTTCGTACCGCGCGATCTGCGACGGGTCGAGGTTGTACGAGAATCCGTTGCGCCAGAGCCCGGTTTGCGCGTCGCACTCGAACGACGCGGCGAAATCCGCGCGCATCAGCCGGGTGATCTCGGGCAGCACGACCGTCCTCACGTCGACGACCGGCCCCAGCTCTTCGAGGCGGGCGACGATGTCGCCGAACAGCCGGAGTTCTTCCGGTGTGATCTCGGAGACGGAAAGGTTCATGATGCGGCCGCGACCGTCGCCTGCCATAACGCGGCCACGCCGGTGTAATCGTCGACCTTGAAAGCCGAGCCATCCTGAACATGGACCCAGCCGAACGTGCGAGCGGCCAGCGGCTTGTCGTGGTCGTCCGTCGCGATCTTGACGATCGCATGCGCGCGGATATGCACGACTCCGTTCGGATAGTCGGACGACGGGTTTGCCAGCGTCACCGTCGCGAACGGGCCGAAATCCTGCAACAGTTGCGCAGCCGGCGGATTGTCGGCCATCAGCAACGAGCCGCCCTTCACGCGGTCGTCCACGCGGATGGCCGTGCCGCCCGGCCGCCGGTGCGCGGCAGTCGGCAGCGACATCCACAGCACGTGCGCCGGGTTGAGATAGACCACATCGGGTTCGCCCATCGCGTCGCGGGTTTCAATCCGGGTAATCGGCATGCAGGGTCTCCAGTCGAATGTCGGGCACCGCGTGCGGGTGCGGCGGCACCATGATGATGCCGCAATATGTCGGCTTGCAACGTGCCCGTCGATGCATGGCGCGACCGCCCTCGACCGGGAAGCCGCGCCACGCGCCCGTCATTGCTTGGCCGGCGCGCCGATGCCGTCGATATCGGGTGCCCAACCCGTCGGATTGGCAAACTTCAGCGTGTTGGCGCTGCCCTGCCGGAACGCGCCCGTTACCGTCAGCGTCGACACGTTCCCCCATCCGCCTGTCGACGGGAACGACACGGACACGGGGGCCGCGCCGTCGAAGCTGAGCTGCGCGCTGCGCGGCGCCGAATCGCCGTTCACGTAGGCGATCGCGACGCTATAGGTGCCGTCCGCCGCCACCGAGATGCCGTTGATCGTCAGCGTGCCGTTGCTGGTCCCGTCACCATTGCCGACATAGCCGACGTCCTGCCCGCCCGAGCACGCGCCGCATGACGACACGCGTGCCGCACCGCCGAGCGTGTTGCCGGCCGCCTCGGCCTCGTAGGCAAGCGGCGGCGGCGGCGGAACCTTCACCGGGCCGGCCACCACGGCGATCGACGTGACGTCGGGGGCCGCCGTCGTGCCACCGAGGCTCGACAACGTCAACGTGTTCTGCCCGGACTGCAGGTTGACGAAGACCGTCACCGTGCCGACGGCCTTGCCCGTGGGCGGAAACGCGAGTGTCGTGCCGTTGCCGCCGTTCGCACCGAGCCGTGCCTCGACGGTTTCCGTCCCGGTGTTCAGGTACGCAATCTGCACATAACCGCCCGCCGTTTGCGAGCTCACGTCATTGAACGTCACCGCACCCAGCCCCGTCACCTTCCTGCCGCTTGCACACGCCGCGCAGTCCGCAACGGTCGCGCCGCCCGACAGGGTGCCCGGCAGGTAGGTGGTCGACGGCAGATCCGTGCCGCTCAGCACGAGCATCACCGTGCCGCCGGCCGGCACACTCGCGACCGTATAGGAACCGGTGGCCGCACCGAGATCCTTGTGCGCCCAGACGTCGCGGACGACGGCCGAGGTGCCGGCGGCGAAACCCAGTTGCTGCCACGTGACCGTCATGTCGCTTGCCGCCGTACCGTTGTTGAACAGCAGAACCGCGCGTTTGCCTGCGCCGGCCAGCAGCTTCGCCCACACCTGCTGCCCGTTGGCGTCGGCGACCTTCAAGCCCTGCAGGCCCAGCATGTCCTGGTCGATCGCGATCAGCTCGGGATTGGTCAGCAGGCTCACCGTCTCGCTCGACAGCGACTTCGACAGGTCGTTGCCGAGTATCATCGGCGCGCCGGCGATGGCCCACAGGTTCACGTGCGCAAGATCGTTCGCCGCCGTCATGCCCATGCCGGCCACCATCATGTCCGGATCGTTGTAATAACCGGTGTGCTGGCCTTCGGGGTGATAGTTGCCGTTGAAGTTGCTGAGCACCGAGCCGAACTTCGGCACACCGCTCCCCGGCCCGTAGATGTCGCCCGTCGTGCGCCATGACGTCGCGATGCCCGCGCCCCAGTCCCACGGCCCGAGGTTGTAGTCGGGATAGCCGCTTTGGCCGAGCGTGCCCCAGTCGCACATGTTCAGCACCAGCCGCTTGCCGGTGGCGACATAGGCTTTCTGGATCGCCTGCGAGATCGCCGTATAGGCTTGCTGCGGATCGTATCCGGCCGCACGGCCGCCGCACCAGTCCACCTTGACGAAGTCATAGCCCCATTGCGCGAACTGCAGGAAATCGTGATCGTAGTGCGCATAATCGCTGCCGACGAAATGCGTGCCGTTCGTGTTGCCGCAGCCCTGCGGCCCGGAATCGATATAGATGCCGGCCTTCAATCCCTTGCCGTGAATGTAGTCGGCCATCGCCTTCATCCCGCCCGGCCACTGGTTGGTGGGATTGCCGTTCATGTCGACGTTGAGGATGAAATTACCGTTCGCGTCGCGCTTTCTCGACGTCCACCAGCCTTCGTCGATATTCACGTACTGGTACTTGTTGCCCGTCGCGAGGTTCGCATTCAGCGCAGCCAGCCCGTCCGCCTGCGCCTTGATCGTATCGAAGCTGACGTTTTCTTCGAGGCTGTTCCATGACGACCAGCCCATCGGCGGCGGATTCACCGCGATCTGCTGCAGTGCAGTCGGCGACGTGTCCGTCGTGGTCGTGCTGCCGCCCGTCGTCGAGGTCGCTCCCGTTCCCGTCGCCGACGTGCTCGTTCCCGGCGACGAACCGACATCGTCGCCCCCGCATGCGGACAGGCCGATCGCTGCCGCCGCAAGGCATATCATCAATATTCCTAAATGATTTGTGCGCTGCATCTTCGTCTCCCGATTGTTGTGAACGACGCACGTCGATCAGCCTTGTGCGCGTACGCAGATTAATGACGTTCGTTTCCCCGTTTCAATCTTTGCGGCACGCGGCCACATATTGGGAGATGGCGGTTTTCCGGTCGCCCGTCGCCTTGTCGCCAATGGTTTGAGCAAATGACCGCAAAAACCCAATCTTTGGAAACTCGATCGACTGGACGGAAACAATTCGGATCGTTGTTGCCGGTTTGACGCGAAACCGGACAGGCGTGTTTGCCCCCGCCATGAGCGGGCGGGCTGCCGGACCATGCGGACGCATCGCCTACGCGCGCGACGTTGCGTGCGCGAGCTTCGCCACCAGTTCGTCGTACACCACCCGGATACGCCGCGGCATCGGGCCGCGCCGCGGCCGATACACGTGCAGTTTCCACGGCTCGGGTTCGATGCTCGGCAACAGGCGCACCAGGCGCCCCTTCTGGACGTGCGGCCTGACCAGGTACTCCGAGCACTGACCGAACCCGATCCCCGCGCACACGGCCTCGATCTCCACTTCGGTGTCGTCCGTCAGATAGGCCGGCGATGACGGAACGAATTGCTGCTCGCCGCGAAACACCCATGGCCACGGCCGTCCGTTCGCGCGGTCGATCAGGCAGGTCACCGGCATCGCCGCGAGTTCCTTGCGGCTTTTCGGCTCGCCCAGCCGCATGATCAGCGACGGTGCCCCCACGACCCACATCGGCAACGGCCCGACCATGCGTGCGACGAAGCGGTTGTCGCCGATTGCGCCGACACGCACGCCGATGTCGATCTGCTCGTCGACCACCGGCGACGGCGCATCCGACAGCCGCAGGTCGGGCACGAGGTCCGGATACCGCTGCATCAGGTCGATCAGGATCGGCTGGACGTAACGACGCCCCATGCCTGACGGCGCCGTGACCCTGACGATACCGGCCGGTTCGTCGGCCTGCCCGGCCGCCGGCCCGAACAGCCCGTCGACGGTAAACAGCGCCGCCTTCGCGTCGCGCGCGAACGACTGCCCGAACGCGGTGATCCGGATGCTGCGGGTCGTCCGGTGAAACAGCGTTTCGCCGAGCATCTCCTCCAGTTCGCGCACCGCGCGCGTCACGACCTGCGGCGACACGCCGAGACGCGCCGCCGCCTCGCGGAACGTGGGTGCCGCGGCCGCCGCGGCAAAAATCTTGAGGAGATCGAGTCGATTGAGCATGGCGAACCCTTCTGACGTTCCCTGAGCGACGCGTTTAATTCCGAAATCAGGAATTCTGAATGCGAGATTGTTCCATTTTATTGCGGCAACCGAGCGACCACAATGAGCACCAGACGTCGCATTGACGTGGATGATCAACCCCTCAGGAGCAACACATCATGAACGCAAGCACGCAAACCGCCCCACTCGCAAACCGCGTCGCCGTGGTGACGGGCGCCAGTTCCGGTATCGGCCGTGCGTCGGCGATCGAACTCGCGCGACGCGGCGCGAAGGTCGTCGTCAGCGCCCGGCGCAAGGCCGAACTCGATCGACTGGTCGACGAGATCGTGACGGCCGGCGGCGACGCCCGCGCATTTGCCGCCGACGTCGCGAACGAAGACGATCTGCGCAAGCTCTTCGATTTCACGGTAGCGACCTACGATCGCCTCGACATCGCGTTCAACAATGCCGGCACGGAAGGCGTATTCGCGCCGCTGCTCGAGCAGAATGCCGAGCGTTTCGACAAGGTGTTCGAGCCGAACGTGCGCGGCGTCTTCAACTCGATGAAGTACGCGGCCGAGATCATGCTGCGCCAGGGGTCGGGCAGCATCATCAACAATGCGTCGATGGGCGGGCTGATCGGATTCGAGAATGCGTCGGTCTATATCGCGAGCAAGCACGCGGTGATCGGGATGACGAAGACGGCGTCGATCGAGTGGTTCAAGCACGGCGTGCGCGTCAATGCGCTGTGCCCGGGGCTGATCGAAACGCCGTTCCATCACCGCGGCATCTGGCCGTCGGACGACGCGCAACAGGCATTTGCCGCATCGACGCCGGCAGGACGGTGGGGCTCGGCCGAGGAGATGGCGACGATCGTCGCGTTCCTCGCATCGGACGATTCCAGCTATGTGTCGGGGCATGCGCTCGTGGCCGACGGGGGCTATTCGGTGGCGTGAGATGCCAGGCGCGATCCGTGGCGCGGCTTCACGGCGCCGCGGCTGCCTCCTCCCGCTTCGCGTGAAGCCGTAACGCGAGCCACGCGATCCCGACCGCGCACGCACCGACCACGCCGCCGAAGGTGCCGATCCACGGCAGCCCGAAATCGCCGGCGATATGGTTGCCGAGAAGCGCGCCCGCGCCGATCCCGACGTTGTACAGCCCGGAGAAGATCGACACCGCAAGATCGGTCCCCTCCGGTGCCAGTTTCAGCACCCACGCCTGCATCGCCAGGCCGAAACAGACGATCGCGCCGCCCCATACCAGCGTATGTACGGACAGCGTCACGATGTTCAGCGCGCACGGGAACAGGATCAGCAGGCATCCCGACAGCGCGACGATCGACGCCAGCAGAAAGTCGTCCGGCCGGTGCGGGAACATGCGGTTGAAGCAGATTGCGGCCGGCATCCCGGCGACACCGAACAGGATCAGCACGTACGTAATCCGGCTGCTGCTCGCGTGATTGACGCTTTGAACGAACGGCTCGATGTACGTGTACGACGTGAAATGCGCGGACACGACCAGCACCGTAATCGCGTACAACGCGACCAGCGCCGGTTTGCGCAGAAACACGCCGACGCTGCTGAGCGACCCCGCGCCCTGGCTCGGCAGCGCAGGCAACGTCGCGCGCAGCAGCAGCAACGCGATACCCGCCGCGCCCGCGACGATCAGGAACGTGACACGCCAGCCGAATGTCTCACCGATCACGCGTCCGAGCGGAATGCCGGCGACCATCGCGATCGACGTGCCCATTGCGAGCATGCCGAGCGCGCGGCTTTTCCGGTCGGGCGGCGCGATCCGCACGGCCAGCGGAACGGAGATCGACCAGAACACCGCGTGCGCGCAGGCGATGCCGAGCCGGCCGATCATCAGCACCGTGAAATTCCACGCAACGCCGGTGACGACGTGGCTGCCGATGAACACCAGCAACGCGCAGGACAGCAGCTTGCGCCGCTCGACGTGGCGCGTGAGCAGCGTCAGCGGCAACGACACGACGGCGACGGTCCATGCGTAAATCGTCAGCATCAGCCCGACGTCGGTGGGCTGCATGTGAAGGCTGTCGCCGATCGAGCCGAGCAGCGCAACCGGTACGAATTCGGTGGTATTGAAGATGAAGGCGGTCAGGGCCAGGGCCAGTACGCCCCACCATGAGTGCTCGGAACTGAAGGCGTCCGGTGTTGCCATACCTGGGATCGACGAGGGTTGGGGCGCGTGCCGCGCGGAAATCGCGGCCTGGCGTATCGCCGCGATTGTACCAGCGGCACCTGACACGGCGCGGCGCGGCGTGGCCGCGGGACATGGTCATGACACGGCCTTGCGCCGATAATGTGCGGCACGCTTTCGCGCCCCGTTCGCTCGCCCCTTGTTCGCTCGCCTCCGGCGAGCCAGGAGATTCACATGCGCATTGAAACGTCATTTCTGTTCGATCTCGACGGCACGCTCGTCGACAGTGTCTATCAGCACGTGCTCGCGTGGAAGGAGGCGCTCGATGCCGAAGGCATCGAACTGTCGGTGTGGCGCATCCACCGCAAGATCGGCATGAGCGGCGGCCTGTTCCTGAATCAGCTGCTGCGGGAGACGTCGGGCAACCTCGACGCCGAACGCGTCGAGCGCCTTGCCCGCCTGCATGCGGCCGCGTACCAGCGGCTGCGCGCGCAGGTCCGGCCGCTGCCCGGCGCGCGCGAATTGCTGGCCGCGCTGTCGGCGGCGGGCATCCGCTGGGCGATCGCGACCAGCGGACGAATGGAAACGGCCGCCATCAATCTCGAGGCGCTCGGCGTCGATCCGGCGAAGCACGTCGTGGTCACGCGCGACCAGGTCAAGTACGCGAAGCCCGACCCCGACCTGTTCCTGACGGCCGCCGCGCAGCTGAACGTGCCGATCGAGCACACCGTCGTGGTCGGCGACAGCATCTGGGACATGCTCGCCGCGAGCCGCTGCCGTTCGCTCGGCGTCGGGCTGCTGTCGGGCGGTTACGGCAGCGACGAGCTGGAACGCGCGGGCGCGCTGCGCGTGTACGACGATCCGGCCGATCTGCTGTGGCATCTCGACGAGATCGCCGCGCGGCCGTAGGCGTCGGCCGGCCGGTCGGCGCTGACAACGGGGCTACACGACGGGCGGTGCAGCAATTGCGCACAATTGTCCGGCATTCACGTCGGGCTTCGCGGTAGGCACAAAGAGCGTGACGCGTACAACGTCAGGATCAACGCTCACTGCGAGCGACGCCAGCGCGTTTTTGCCAACAAATAATGGCCACACGCGAATATCTGTGAAACCGTGAATTTCACGCATGCGAGAAACATAATTAGCGATTCGCGAGTAGACGCGATTATTTAATTCGCCAATCCATTACAAGATCACTTCCCCTGACATCAGTGGCCGCGATTCCGCATCCCGGTAGACTAGACGAGTTTCGATGAACGAATACGCGTTGCCGACACGCTGACAGGAGCCGCCTGCATCTATCAGCAAGTCAAAGCGGAAACGCTGAGGCAGCAGGAATGCGCTGCCGTTCGTCTCCTGCGCGGGCTGTCCGTTTCTTTACGCCGGTCTAGTACGCAGGATGATGTGACAGTTGTTTTCATTTTTTGCCGCTCGATTTTTTGGGGTATCGATTAATTCTTTCCCCGTCCATTTCAAAGATCACTATCAGAAGCCCTATGCCGGACGTAAAGAAAGTGCCGCATTATGAAATCAAGACAGCATCGATCCCATTCTCATTGCCGAAGTGGAAGGAATACGCTGGCGTCAACGGGTGTGTTCCCTTGAATACACCGCACGGGGTTTGCATGGACAAGCTTGCTCCGGGTGAACCCAAGCCCCTCAAGCCTCCCGAGTCCAAACCAGCAAAACCCGAGGCGCTGAAAGCGCCTGATCCAGCAACGATGCCTCCACCCACGCAAGCATCGCCTCGCAAGTCGTCCGAGCCAGCCGACGCCGAAGATTGCGAGCATCCCCCTCCCTTCGACCTGCTGGATGTTCCTGAGGCGATGAAACGAATGAAGTGGCCTGTTGCGGCCAGGCTCGCCAGACGATGGTTCAGTGGCCCCAAGCACGTTTGGGACAACAGCTTCAAAACGGACCAGCCGTTTGACAATGCCACCGTCACCCTTGACTGGGCCCTCAAGTTTGGGAAAGTCAAAAAGCGGTATGACGAGCTTATCTCGAAACATATCTACAATGAAAATGCCAGAGCAAGGTTGAGAGATATGCTGCGGCATGTGGTGAAAGAAAAATTCGCATCTTCGGTAGCTTTCGATTTTCAGACGGTCGGTGACAAAGGTAATCTCGTCGAATTTTGCAGAAAATGGCAATTTCAGCTCGTTAACGTGTCCAGCTTCGACACCACAGGAGGTCTCCCGTATGCACCGACAGATTTGACGGCTGCTCTGGCGAACTTCAACATCTATGCCGCCATTGGGCGTGCGGAGTTTTCCGGAGACAGATATTACAAATACAATAATCATGAAAAAACCAAATCCTACTGCATCGACTTGACCGCATCCATAACACATATCTATGCGTACATAAAAGACAGCTACTCCTTCAATGACGAGAAGTCGCCATCGAGTAGCCAGTACCTGGGACACTGGAATAAGAATGGCATGGTTATTACGAACGGAGGAAGAATCAGGGAGCTTCTGTATCGAGGCGGCGTCAATTCGAATCTTGGCAACTCCATCGAGGTTGAGTCGAAGATCAAATGGAAGTATCTGATCGATGATTTCCTGGATAAACCGATCGACACGCGAAAAGGTCTAGTCAAGAAATTCAGGTCGTGTGATGTGTACTATCCTGTTTTCAACAAAACCTACAACGACTGGCGAATCAAGCATAATCGCGGAGAGGATTTTGTGATATATTCAGAATTACGATATCTTAAATTGACAAATCCCATTAAATTAAGCCTGGGTGAAATATGCAGGTCACCAGAAAAAATTTAATCGTGATCGCGCTCGTTTTGGCGCTGGCGATTCCGTCTCTTACATTGCGGAAATCATACGAGGGTTGCGAAAGCTATACTCGGGCTCTTAACGGAGGAACGAAAGAGTTCGGTGGCGAGAAATACAGAATCGAGCTATGTGGGGCACGTCGCTCGTTTGGCGACGGCGACGAAATTCGGCTCCAAGTGATAGGGCCGGCAGGGGATGTGCTGGCGGAGCGGTATTTCGCGGTGCGCACGATTAACGATGCGGCCCCTCGGGAACTAGAGTACGGCGACGACAATATTTTCTACTACGACCAATCGAAGTCGTCTCCGTTGCGCTTCGTCGCCATGCCGCCTTCCAGGATGGACGGGTGGACGGCGCGAATACCTTTGCTGCAACGACTGATCGCGTCATTTTCATGACGAGCAGCATGCGATCGTCAGGACTCGCGTCGATCCAGCAGCGCTGCAAGGACGACCGCACGTCTCGATCGGGGTCGTAGCGGTAAACATAAAGGGCGCGCGCGGATCGCTCACCGGTTCCTTCCACGCGGGCCGCGCATGCAACGATGATCACCCGTCACCGCAACCGCCAAGCCGGTCAATCGTCGTCCACCCGCTTGTCGATCAGGTACCGACCCCGTTCGACGCCCGCGCGCAGCGCCTCGACCTCGGTCAGCCATTCGGGGCCGGCCGGCTCCGGCACGATCAGCTCGACGCGCGCGCCGCCGACATATACCTGAACCTCGTCGCGCCACGCGCCGCGTTCGTCGCGCCGGGCCCAGACGAGGATTTCATGGCCGCGATACGGGTCGCGAACCTGTGCGTCCTGTTGATGTTGCATGGTGGCCTCCTGTCCTTATCTGCGATTCCGATGCAAAAAATGCGCGCCGCATGACCGCCGCGCGCGCCGCGAACCTTGTGCGCACGCGCCGTGCCCGACCGGCACGCGGCTTGCGTCCCGTTGCGTATCGACCGTATCGACCGTATCGACCGCTCCGGGCCGCCTCGCGCGGGCCGCAAGGATTTCCCATCATGATCGGCCACCTCGAACTTCTCGGACGCCTGCTGCTGGCCGCGCTGCTCGGCAGCGTGATAGGGCTCGAACGCGAACGCCTGAACTGGGCCGCCGGGCTGCGCACGCACATGCTCGTGTGCGTGGGCTCCGCGCTCGTGATGCTGGTGTCGACGTTCGGCTTCGAAGACGTGCGCGGGCAAAACGGCGTCGTGCTCGACCCGTCGCGGGTCGCCGCGCAGGTGGTGTCGGGCATCGGTTTTCTCGGCGCGGGCTCGATCCTGCTGCGCGGCGAAGTCGTGCGCGGGCTGACGACCGCCGCGAGCCTGTGGGCCGTGGCCGGTGTCGGCCTTGCCACGGGCGGAGGCATGTACATGGCGTCGATCGGCGCGACGGCGATCGTGCTCGCGATCCTCGCGGGCGTGAAACCGCTCGAGCGCCGCTTCATCGCGCAGCGCCAGCAACGCACGCTGCGGCTCGTGGCCGAACGCGGCGGCCTGACGCTCGGCACGCTGCACGAAGCGCTCGGCCCCGGCCGGGTGCGCGTGAAGCGGTTCATCGTCCAGCAGTCGGACGACGATCCCGGCACCGACGACATTTCGGTTTCGTTCTCGCGCACCAGCGGACCGGAATTTGCCGCCATCTGCGACACGCTGCAAAGCATCGCCTGTGTACGGACCTGTCAACCCGATACCGCGTCAAGGAGCTTCGCGTGACCCGCACCGACCTGCTCTCCCATCTCGTGTCGTGCCAGCTCGCCGCGCGCATGCGGTCAGGCGCATGGCTCCCGACCCGCCAGCTCGTGGGCGCGCAGCGCGCATGGCTCGCGAGCCATCGCGCCGAATGCGGATGGCTCGAGCGGATCAAGATCGCGGACGCATCGACGACGATCGCGCAAGGCATCTACGACATCGCGGTCGCGCACGGCGATCCGGCCAGCGGCGAACGCGTGCGGCTCGACGCGGATTCGCCGGAACTGCAGGCGCTGCGCGCACGCTGCGACGCGCTGCTGCAGCATATCGACGGCGACCGGGACGTCGACGCGCGGTGATCGTTCGGGATCACGCGACACGCGCCGACGCGACGGCCGACGGCGCCGCGCACGTTCCCGACCGTGTGCCCGGTGTTCTCGCTGGCCCGGATCCGGGTCGATCCGGGCGAACTGCTGGTCGACGTGGCCGTGCGTCGCGGCATGCATTCGACCACGATCTATCCACTGATCGCCCGCATACGCGCGACGCGCGCGACGGGCACGTCGCTTGCGCGGTGAGCCGGTTTCGACCGGACGGAGCTCACCCATGCGAACCGACGCCCTCGACGGACAGGCACTCGACTACTGGTGCGCCCGCGCGCTCTGCGCGGACGACGAAGACACGCTGCGCTTCACCGCCGTGACGCCGACCGTCGTCGTGACGGCCGCCTGCGACGCGTTCCGGCACCTGGATGCCCCGTTCACGCCATCGACATCGTGGGCCGACGCCGGCGCGGTGCTCGACCGCGTCGACGATCTGCGGATCACCCGCCACGGCGACGACGTCGAATGCGACGCCACCTTCGCCGACGGCCCGTCGACCTGCGGCGCGCACGCCCGCGATGCACGCGTGGCGCTGCTGCGCGCGTTCGTGCGTGCGCGCTTCGGCGACGAGATCGACCCGCCGCCGCCGTTCGCGCACCGGATCGAACACGGCGCCGTGGTGCGCTACGACCCCGGCGTGCCGCTGCCCGACGCGGACGACGACCGCGGCACCGGCGACAGCACGGATATCCGCTCGATACCGCGCATGTAAGTGCATGCATGTACCCGGCGTTCATGTAAAAACGACAGTCCCGGCACCGGCCGGCTTCCTGCACACGCCTTGCCCGGCGGGACACCGCCCGGCGGGCACGCGCGTTGCGGCACACCGGCGTTATCGACTGCCGCCATCCGCTCCGCGCCACGCCATGGACTCCACGCCGACCTTCGCCCCGCACCTCTATTTCTGCGACGCCCGCCTCGTCGGGCCGCTCGACGCATGGCCGCAGACATTCGCGCACATCGCGGGCATGGGCTTCGATCACGTGCTGGTCGGCGGCTTCTGGGCCGCGAGCGTCGCCGGCTTTCCGCGTCACGTGGCCGATTTCCGGCGTCCGGCCCAATCGTTCGCGACACGTGCGAGCGCACTCGAAACCTTCTCGCGGCTCGCCCAGCTCGCCCAGGGTCACGGGCTGCGCCTGCTGCTCGAAGTCGTGCCCGACCGCATCGCGCGCGACAACCCGCTGCGCGCCGAACATCCGGACTGGTACGTCGAGCGCACGCACGACGACGCGCTGATCGATCCGCGCGGCACCGCGCACGCGCTGGACCTCGCCCACGCGAACCTCGGGAGCGACGCGGTGCGCGACGCGCTGGCAGCCTGGTGGTGCGCGCACCTCGGCGCATTCGCCGATGCGGGTGCCGCCGGCTTCCTGGTCGACGCGCCGCATCATCTGCCCGCCGACTGGTGGCCCGGCTGGCGCGCGGCGCTGCGCCGGGCGCGCCCGGACGTCGCGGTGCTCGCGGGCGTGCCCGGCCATGCGCGGGACGCGCTCGCGCAGCTCGAAGGCACCGGGTTCGACGCGGTGTTTTCATCGGTACGCTGGTGGGACCTGCGCGCACCGTGGTTCGTCGACGAACACCGGCTGCTGCGGCGCATCGGCTCGCCGATCGCGTTTCCCGACGCATTCGACGGCGCGCGCCTCGCCGACGACTGGCCCGACGCGCCGGACGACACCGTCGCCCGCGCCTATCGCCGCGCGCTGTGGACGGCCGCGGCCGTCGGCACCGGCTGGCTCGTGCCGATGGGCTTCGAACGCGGCGTCACGGTGCCGCTGATGGCGCGCGACGCCGATGCGGCGCGCTACCGCGCCGCGTTCGAGCGCGCGCGCTTCGACCTGTCGGGCGCGATCGCCGATGCGAACGCGTGGCGCCGCGCCACGCCCGTCGCGGCCGCGCGCGGCGAAATCGTGCAGCTGAGCGCGCCCGGCGCGGCGGCGACCACGCTGCTGCGCGGCATCGGGCCGTCGCTCGAACACGACGAAGCCGCGCTGCTGATCGCCCTGAATCCCGATCTCGACGCGGCGGCAACGGTCGACCCCGCGACGATCCTGCCCGGCGTGCCGGGCGGCTTCACGCGCGTCGTCACGCACGACGGTACGCGAGCCACCCCGCCGGCCGCGCTGGAACCGTTCACGCTCGAACCCGGCGCCTACGCGCTGCTGCATGCGTGGCCGGCACCGCCCGCCACGACACGCGCCGACGCCGCGAGCGAGCGCGGCGCGCTGTCCGCCGCGCTCGCGGCCGACCGGATTGCGATCGAGCGCGTCGAGCCGTCGGTCGACGGCGGCCGCTTCGCGGTCAAGCGCGTGATCGGCGAGACGCTCGTCGTCCATGCATCGATCTTCACCGACGGACACGCGCATCTCGCGGCCGCGCTGCAGTGGCGCGCCGCCTGCGACGACGACTGGCGCGAAATCCCGTTCGAAGCCGAACCGAACGACGGCTGGCACGCACGCGTCACGCTCGACCGGCTCGGCCGCCACGAGTTTCGCGTGATCGCGTGGCGCGACGACTGGGCGTCGCTCGTCGACGATGTCGCAAAGAAAAACGCGGCCGGCCAGGACGTGACGCTCGAACTGCGCGAAGCGCAGCTGCTGCTCGCGACCGCGCTCAGGCTCGCCGATCCGCTCGATGCGCGCGCGCTCACGCGGATGGAACAGCTGGCCGCCGGGTTCAAGGACGCGCCGGCCGACGCGCGGCTCGCGCAACTCGGCGCGGCGCCGCTCGCCGATGCGTTCGCGGCGCTGCGCTACCGCCCGTTCGTCACGCACACGACACCGTTCCCGGTCGACGTCGAGCGCCGCGCGGCGCGCTTCTCGAGCTGGTACGAGATGTTTCCGCGCTCGGCGAGCGACGATCCGGACCGGCACGGCACGTTCGACGACGTGATCGCGCACCTGCCGCGCATCCGCGACATGGGTTTCGACGTGCTGTATTTCCCGCCGATCCACCCGATCGGCACGACCGCGCGCAAGGGGCGCAACAACAGCCTGACGGCCGGCCCCGACGACGTCGGCAGCCCGTATGCGATCGGCTCGCCGGACGGCGGCCACACGGCCGTGCATCCGCAGCTCGGCACGCTCGAATCGTTCCGCGCGCTGGTCGACGCCGCGCGCGGTCACGGGCTCGAGATCGCGCTCGATTTCGCGATCCAGTGCTCGCCCGACCATCCGTGGCTCGCCGCGCATCCGGGCTGGTTCGCGTGGCGGCCCGACGGTTCGCTGCGCTTCGCGGAGAATCCGCCGAAGCGCTACCAGGACATCGTGAACCCCGATTTCTACGCGCCCGATGCGTTGCCCGACCTGTGGCTCGCGCTGCGCGACGCAATACTGTTCTGGGTCGACGCGGGCGTGCGGATCTTCCGCGTCGACAACCCGCACACGAAGCCGCTGCCGTTCTGGGCATGGATGATCGCCGACGTGCGCGGCCGGCATCCGGACGTCGTGTTCCTGTCCGAGGCGTTCACGCGGCCGGGGATGATGTATCGCCTCGCGAAAGTCGGCTTCTCGCAGTCGTACACGTACTTCACGTGGCGCGAGTCGAAGCGCGAATTCATCGACTACCTGACCGAGCTGACGGCCGGCCCCGCGCGCGAGTTCTTCCGCCCGAACTTCTTCGTCAACACGCCCGACATCAACCCGCGCCACCTGCAGAACGCGCCGCGCACGCAGTTCGTGATCCGCGCGGCGCTCGCGGCGACGCTGGCCGGATCGTGGGGCATGTACTCGGGTTTCGAGCTCGGCGAATCGGCGCCGCTGCCGGACAGCGAGGAATACGCGGACGCGGAGAAGTACGAGCTGCGCGCGCGCGACTGGCGCCGCGCCGCGCACATCGGCGCCGAGATCGCGCGGCTGAACCGCGCGCGACGCGCTCACCCGGCCCTGCAGACGCACCTCGGCATCACGTTCGCCGACGCTGACAACAACGCGGTGCTCGTGTTCGTGAAGGCGACGCCGGCGTTCGACAGCGTGGTCGCCGTCGCGATCAGCACCGACCCGTGGCATCCGCAGGTCGCGAACTTCACGCTCGACGCATCGCTGTGGCGCGGTTTCGGGCTCGTCGACGGCGAACCGCTCGACGCGCTCGAACAGGACGCCACGCACGCGGAAACCTGGCGCGGGCACCGCCAGTACGTCTCGCTCGATCCGCACGTGCGGCCGTATGCGATCTGGCGGCTCACGCCGTCTCCAGGCGCCGCGCGGGCGGCGGCGCGCGAACCGGGCGACGCCCGGCCCATTTCGGGAGCCCATGGATGATGAAACGCGAAGATTCCCTCGACGACGTGCGTCGCGCACAGTTCCCGTCGCTCGAGCCGGCCGGCACGCCGCGCCGGCGCCGCGCGCGCCGCCGCGCGCCGGCCCTCTGTGCGGACGATCCGCTGTGGTACAAGGACGCGATCATCTACCAGGTGCACGTGAAGTCGTTCTACGACTCGAACAACGACGGCATCGGCGATTTCCCCGGCCTGATCGCGAAGCTCGACTACATCGCCGAACTCGGCGTCGACACGATCTGGCTGCTGCCGTTCTACCCGTCGCCGCGCCGCGACGACGGCTACGACATCTCCGACTACCGCGACGTGCATCCCGACTACGGCACGCTCGCCGACGTGCGGCGCTTCATCCGCGAAGCCCATGCGCGCGGCATCCGCGTGATCACCGAGCTGGTGATCAACCACACGTCGGACCAGCATCCGTGGTTCCAGCGCGCGCGCCGCGCGAAACCGGGCTCGAATCACCGCGACTACTACGTGTGGTCCGACACCGACACGAAATACGCGGGCACGCGGATCATCTTCCTCGATACGGAAACGTCGAACTGGACCCACGACCCGCTTGCCGGCCAGTACTACTGGCACCGCTTCTATTCGCACCAGCCCGACCTGAACTTCGACAACCCGGCCGTCGTGCGCGAGGTGCTGCAGGTGATGCGCTTCTGGCTCGACCTCGGCATCGACGGGCTGCGGCTCGACGCGGTGCCGTACCTGGTCGAGCGCGAAGGCACGAACAACGAGAACCTGCCCGAGACGCACGCGATCCTGAAGCAGATCCGCGCGACGATCGACGCCGAGTACCCGAACCGGATGCTGCTCGCCGAGGCGAACCAGTGGCCGGAGGACGTGCAGGAGTATTTCGGCGACGAGAACGAATGCCACATGGCGTTCCACTTCCCGCTGATGCCGCGCATCTACATGTCGATCGCGAGCGAGGACCGTTTCCCGATCGTCGACATCATGCGGCAGACGCCGGCGCTCGCGCCGAGCAACCAGTGGGCCGTGTTCCTGCGCAACCACGACGAACTGACGCTCGAGATGGTCACCGACTCCGAGCGCGACCTGCTGTGGCAGACCTACGCGAGCGACCGGCGCGCGCGGCTGAACCTCGGCATCCGGCGCCGGCTCGCGCCGCTGATGGAACGCGACCGGCGCCGCATCGAGCTGATCAACTCGCTGCTGCTGTCGATGCCCGGCACGCCGGTGATCTATTACGGCGACGAACTCGGGATGGGCGACAACATCCATCTCGGCGACCGCGACGGCGTGCGCACGCCGATGCAGTGGTCGTCGGACCGCAACGGCGGCTTCTCGCGCGCCGACCCCGAACTGCTGGTGCTGCCGCCGGTGATGGGTTCGCTGTACGGCTATGACGCGATCAACGTCGAGGCGCAGACGCGCGACCCGCATTCGCTGCTGAACTGGACGCGGCGCATCCTCGCGACGCGCCGCGCGTCGCAGGCGTTCGGGCGCGGCACGATCCGCTTCCTGCGCCCGGATAACCGCAAGGTGCTCGCGTACCTGCGCGAGCTGGACGGTCACGATCCGGTGCTGTGCGTCGCGAACCTGTCGCGCGCGTCGCAGGCCGTCGAACTCGACCTGTCCGGGTTCGCGGGCCGCGTACCGATCGAGATGACGTCGGATTCCCCGTTTCCGCCGATCGGCCAGCTCCCGTATCTCCTCACCTTCCCGCCGTACGGCTTCCTGTGGTTCGTGCTCGCCGAACACGGCCGCGAGCCGTCGTGGCGGCAGCCGCACGCGGAAGCGCTGCCCGAATACGTGACGCTCGTGATGCGGCGCGGCGAGGCGCGGCCGAACCTCGAGCAGCTGCACACGCTCGCGCACGATGCGCTGCCGTCGTGGCTCGCGCGGCGGCGCTGGTTCGCGTCGAAGGACCGCACGATCGGCGAAGCCCGGCTGAACGTCGTCACGCCGGTGCCGGGCGAGCCGTTCGAGTATGCGGAGGCCTGGGTCGAATCGGGCGCGCAGCGTGACGTCGAACGCTACGTCGTGCCGCTCGCGGCCGCATGGGGCGGCGAGACCTCGCAGCCGCTGTTCACGCAGCTCGCGCTCGCGCGCGTGCGGCGCGGCCACACGATCGGCTACCTGACCGACGCGTTCGCGCTGCCGGCGTTCGCACGCGGGATGCTGCGCAAGCTGCGCGACGGCGCCGTGGTGCCGACCTCCGACGGCGGCCGCCTCGTGTTCCTGCCGGAGGACGCGCTCGCCGCGCTCGACCCCGGCGACGACGCCGAAGTGCGCTGGCTCGCGGCCGAGCAGAGCAACAGCTCGCTCGTGATCGGCGACGCAATCGTGCTGAAGCTGGTGCGCAAGGTCGCGCACGGCGTGCATCCGGAAGCGGAAATGAGCCGCTACCTGACGCGGATCGGCTACCCGAACACCGCGACGCTCGCGGGCGAAGTCGTGCACGTCGACCCGGACGGCACGCCGCATACGGTCGCGATCCTGCAGCGTTATGCGGACAACCAGGGCGACGCGTGGACGCGCTCGTTCGACTTCCTGCGCCGCGCGGTGGACGAGCTCGCGCTGCCGGCCGCGGACAACGACGAAACCGACGACGCCGACGAGGAACCCGAAGCGCTGCTCGGCTACGCGGCGTTCGCGGGCATCATCGGCACGCGGCTCGGCCAGTTGCACGTCGCGCTCGCGCAGCCGTCCGACGACCCCGCGTTCGCGCCGGAGCGGGCGACGCCCGGCCATGTCGACGGCTGGTGCGCAGACGCGATCGCGTCGTTCGAGCGCGCGCTCGACGTGCTGCACACGCGGCTCGAAGCGCTCGATCCCGCGATGCGCGCGGCGGCCGACACGCTGCTCGCGTCGCGCGACGCGGCCGTGCGGGCGCTCGGCGAACTCGTGCCGCGCACGCTCGACGCGCACTGCATGCGGATTCACGGCGATTTCCATCTGGGACAGGTGCTCGACGTGCAGGGCGACGCGCTGCTGATCGACTTCGAAGGCGAGCCGGCGCGCCCGCTCGAGCGCCGCCGCGCGAAGTCGCATCCGCTGCGCGACGTGGCGGGCCTGCTGCGCTCGCTGTCGTATGTGAGCGCGACCGCGCAGTTCGCGATCGAGAAGGCGCCGCCGCAGGCGGCCGGCCGCAAGCGTGCGCTGTTCGACCGCTTCGGGCAGGCTGCCGCCGACGGTTTCGTCGACTGCTATCGCGCGGCCGCCGACCTCGCGCCCGCGCGCTTCGTCGATCCGCGCTACGCCGACCGCCTGCTCGCGCTGTTCCTGATCGACAAGGCGTCGTACGAGCTGTGCTACGAAGCGGCGAACCGCCCCGACTGGCTGGGCGTGCCGGTCGGCGGGCTCGCGGCGCTGGTCGAACGGCTGCTCGACGACGGCGGCGCATCCGACGACGGAGGCACGCGATGACCGATACGCTGTTCGAACGATCCGACATCGACGCGCTGCTCGCCGGACGTCATCCCGATCCGTTCGCGTGCCTCGGCCCGCACGGGCAGACCGGCCGCACCGTCGTGCGCGCGCTGCTGCCCGGCGCGACCGGCGTTCACGTGCTGTCGCCCGACGGCGACGAACTCGGCACGCTCGCCTGCGTCGATCGCGCCGGCTGCTTCGCGGGCACGATCGCACGCAACGGCGGCGCCCCGCACTACCTGCTCGCGGTCGACTGGCCGGACGCGCGGCAGGTGATCGACGATGCGTACGCGTTCGGCACGCTGCTCGACGACGCAACGCTCGCGCGCCTGTCGGCCGGCGACCCGGCCGCGGTGCTCGACTGCCTCGGCGCGACGCCCCTGCGCATCGACGACACCGACGGCGTGCGCTTCGCGGTCTGGGCGCCGAACGCGCAGCGCGTGTCGGTGGTCGGCGATTTCAACGCATGGGACGGCCGCCGCCATCCGATGCGGCTGCGGCAGCCGTCGGGCGTGTGGGAGCTGTTCGTGCCGGGCATCGGCGCGGGCGAGTGCTACAAGTACGAGCTGCGCGCGGCCGACGGGCGCGTGCTGCCGCACAAGGCCGACCCCTGTGCGCGCGCGACCGAGGCGCCGCCGCGCACGGCGTCGGTCGTCGCCGACGTCGCCGCGCTCGACGCGTTCGCGTGGCACGACGACGGCTGGATGCACGCGCGGCCGCGTGCCGACCGCTACCGCGTGCCGTGGTCGATCTACGAGGTGCACGCGGAATCGTGGCAACGCGTGCCCGACGAGATGAACCGCAGCGCGACGTGGGACGAACTCGCCGAGCGGCTGATTCCGTACGTGAAGGGGATGGGCTTCACGCACGTCGAGTTCATGCCGATCGCCGAGTACCCGTTCGGCGGATCGTGGGGCTACCAGCCGCTCGCGCAGTTCGCGCCGTCCGCGCGCTTCGGGCCGGTCGACGGTTTCGCGCGGTTCGTCGATCGCGCGCATGCGGCCGGCATCGGCGTGCTCGTCGACTGGGTCCCCGCGCATTTCCCCGACGATCCGCATGGCCTTGCGCAGTTCGACGGCACGGCGCTGTACGAGCACGCCGACCCGCGCGAAGGCCTGCATCCCGACTGGCACACCTGCGTGTTCAACGTTGGCCGTACGGAAGTCGGCGCGTTCCTCGCCGCGTCGGCACTCGCGTGGGCGCGCCGGTATCACGTCGACGGCATCCGCGTCGACGCGGTCGCGTCGATGCTGTACCGCGACTATTCGCGCAAGGAAGGCGAATGGGTGCCGAACGTGCACGGCGGCCGCGAGAACCTCGAATCGGTCGCGTTCCTGCGCATGCTGAACGACACGCTGCACGGTGCGGCCGCGCCGGCCGGCGTCGTCACCGTCGCGGAGGAATCGACCGCGTGGCCGGGCGTCACCGCGCCGACCGGCGACGGCGGCCTCGGCTTCGACTTCAAGTGGAACATGGGGTGGATGCACGACACGCTCGCGTACCTGCGCGAAGACCCGGTGCACCGCCGCTATCACCACGACCGGATGACGTTCGGGCTCGTGTACGCGTTCTCCGAGCGCTTCGTGCTGCCGCTGTCGCACGACGAGGTCGTGCACGGCAAGGGCTCGCTCGTCGCGAAGATGCCGGGCGACGCATGGCAGCGGCTCGCGACGCTGCGCGCGTACTTCGGCTTCATGTGGGCGCACCCCGGCAAGAAGCTGCTGTTCATGGGCAGCGAATTCGCGCAATGGGCCGAGTTCGCGCACGACGCGACGCCGCACTGGGACCTGCTCGACGCGCCCGCGCATCGCGGCGTGCAGCGGCTCGTGCGCGACCTGAACCGCACCTATGCGGCGGAACCGGCACTGCATGCGCTCGACTGCCACGCGGCCGGCTTCTCCTGGCTGACCGGCGACGACCGCGACAACAGCGTGTTCGCGTTCGCGCGCCGCGACGACGTCGGGCACCTCGTGGTCGCCGTCTGCAACTTCACGCCGGTGCCGCGCGCGGCCTACCGCATCGGCCTGCCCGCCCCCGGGCAGTGGCGCGAGCTGCTGAACACCGATGCCGCCCCGTACGGCGGCACCAACGCCGGCAACGACGGCGCCGTGTGGGCCGAGGCCGTGCCCGCGCACGGCGAGGCGTGGTCGGCACTGCTGCGCCTTCCGCCGCTCGCGACACTGTGGCTGACCCCCGCCTGATTACCCGCGCCCTCGACACGGAGATCCGCCCCATGCCGACCGCCCTGCCCACCCGTCTCGAATCCGGCCGCAGCTATCCGCTCGGCGCGACCTGGGACGGCCTCGGGACCAATTTCGCGGTGTTTTCCGCGCACGCGCAGCGCATCCAGCTGTGCGTGTTCGATCCGACCGGCCGCAAGGAACTCGCGCGCCTCGACCTGCCCGAATGCACCGACGAGGTGTGGCACGGCTACCTGCCCAACGCGCATCCGGGCACCGTATACGGGTTTCGCGCGGACGGCCCGTACCAGCCGCAGCACGGCCATCGCTTCAATTCCACCAAGCTGCTGCTCGACCCGTACGCGCGCAAGCTGGTCGGCCAGTTCCGCTGGTCGGACGCGCTGTTCGGCTATCGCGTCCATTCGAATCGCGCGGACCTGTCGATGGACCGCCGCGATTCGGCGCCCGCGATGCCGAAGTGCGTGGTGGTCGACGAGGCGTTCGACTGGAGCACCGACCGGCGCCCGCGCGTGTCGTGGCGCAACACGGTGATCTACGAGACCCACGTGCGCGGCACGTCGATGCGCCGCGCCGGGTTGCGCCCGCCCGAACGCGGCACGTTCTCGGCGTTCGCGCATCCCGCGTTCATCGATCACCTGCTGTCGATCGGCGTGACGACGGTCGAGCTGCTGCCCGTCCACGCGTTCCTGCAGCAGCGCGCGCTCGTGAACCGCGGGCTGCGCAACTACTGGGGCTACGACACGGCCGCGTTCTTCGCGCCGGAGCCCGCGTATCTCGCGACGCGGCGGCTCGACGAGATGCGCATCGCGATCCGGCAGCTGCATGCGGCCGGCATCGAGGTCGTGCTCGACGTCGTCTACAACCACACGTGCGAGGGCAACGAGCTCGGCCCGACGCTGTCGTGGCGCGGCCTCGACAACGCGAGCTACTACCGGCTCGTGCCGGGCGACCAGCGCTTTCATGTCGACGAGACGGGCTGCGGCAACACGCTGAACCTGTCGCATCCGCGCGTGGTGCAGATGGTGATGGATTCGCTGCGCTACTGGGCCACCGCGTTCAACGTCGACGGCTTCCGCTTCGACCTCGGCGTGACGCTCGGGCGCGAGGCACACGGCTTCGACCCCGGCGCGGGCTTCTTCGACGCGCTGCGGCAGGACCCGGTGCTCGCGCAGCGCAAGCTGATCACCGAGCCGTGGGACCTCGGCCCCGGCGGCTACCAGCTCGGCCGCCACCCGCCCGGCTTCGCCGAGTGGAACGATCGCTTTCGCGACACCGTGCGGCGCTTCTGGCGCGGCGACGCGGGCCAGCGGCCGGAGCTCGCCGCGCGGCTCGCCGGGTCGGCCGACCTGTTCAACCACCAGCGGCGCCACACGTGGGCATCGATCAATTTCGTCACCGCGCACGACGGCTTCACGCTCGCCGATCTCGTCTCGTATTCGGCGAAACACAACGAAGCGAACGGCGAGGACAACCGCGACGGCCGCGACGACAACTGCAGCGCGAACTGGGGCGCCGAAGGGCCCACCGACGATGCCGCGATCCGCGCGGTGCGCGCGCGCGTCGCGCGCTCGATGCTCGCGACGCTGTTCACCGCGCTCGGCACGCCGATGCTGGTGGCCGGCGACGAGTTCGGCCGCACGCAGCACGGCAACAACAACGCGTATTGCCAGGATAACGAACTGTCGTGGCTCGACTGGGACCTCGCCCACAGTGACGAAGCCGTGACGCTGATGCGCTTCGTGTCGCGGCTCGCCGCGCTGCGCCGCATGTATCCGGTGATGTCCACGCCGGGTTATCCGTCGGGCGACCGCAACGCCGCACCGGGCATGGCCGAGATCGACTGGTTCGACGAGCGCGGCGTCGCGATGACCGTGCCCGCGTGGCAGGACCGCGAACGCCGCGCGCTGACGATGCGGCGTGTCGGCACGGGCCGCACCGGGCGCACCGAGGCGCTGCTGGTGATGCTGAACGCGTCGTCCGAGACGATCGTGTTCGCGCCGCCCGCGCCGATGCTCGAATACCGCGTGCTGGTCGACACGGCCACGCCGGACGCCGGCCCGCGCAACTGGCCGGCCGACGGGCTCGACGTCGCCGCGCATGCAGCCGTGATCGCGGTGGCCGCCGTGCCGCCCGACCCGCCCTCCTGAGGACCGCCATGACATCTTGTTCCGATCGTCCAACCGGCACGCACGCGTTCGAATTGTCGTTCGGCGCGACCTGCGTCGATGCCGAACGCACGCGCTTCCGGTTTTGGGCGCCCGCCAGCCGCACGGCCGCCGTCGAACTGCACGACGATAGCGAACACACGATCCCGATGACACCCGTCGGCGACGGCTGGTTCGAGACGGTCGCGCCGTGCGGCCCCGGCGCGCTGTATCGCTACCGCCTCGACGACGGTCTCGCCGTGCCCGACCCGGCGTCGCGCTTCCAGCCCGGCGGCGTGGACGGCCCGAGCCAGGTCGTCGATCCGGCGTCGTATCGCTGGCGCGACGGCGCATGGCGCGGCCGGCCGTGGCACGAGACGGTGCTGTACGAGTTGCACGTCGGCGCATGCGGCGGCTACGCGAGCGTCGAGCGGCGGCTGCCGGCCATTTCCGCGCTCGGCGTGACCGCCGTCGAGCTGATGCCCGTCAACGCGTTTCCCGGTTCGCGCAACTGGGGCTACGACGGCGTGCTGCCGTTCGCGCCCGATGCGTCGTACGGGCGGTCCGAGGAGCTGAAGGCGCTCGTCGACACCGCGCACGGGCTCGGGCTGCAGGTATTCCTCGACGTCGTGTACAACCACTTCGGCCCCGAAGGCAACCTGCTGCCGCGCTACGCGCCCGCCTTCTTCCGCGACGACCGGCGGACCGCGTGGGGGCCCGCGATCGATTTTTCGCACCCGCAGACGAGCGCGTTCTTCATCGAGAATGCGCTGTACTGGCTCGACGAATTCCGTTTCGACGGGCTGCGCATCGACGCCGCGCACGCGATCGGCGACGACGCGTGGTTGCGCGAACTCGCGCGCCGCGTGCGGGCGCATGCGGGCGACACACGCCACCTTCATCTCGTGCTCGAGAACGAACGCAACACGGCGAGCCTGCTCGGCCCCGGCGGTTTCGATGCGCAGTGGAACGACGATTTCCACAACAGCGCGCACGTGCTGCTGACCGGCGAGCGCGACGGCTACTACCGCGCGTACGCCGACGCGCCGCTGCGCCATCTCGCGCGCACGCTCGGCGAAGGTTTCGCGTACCAGGGCGAACCGTCGCCGCTGCACGACGGCGCCGCGCGCGGCGAGCCGAGCGCGCACCTGCCGCCCACCGCGTTCGTCACGTTCCTGCAGAACCACGACCAGATCGGCAACCGCGCGTTCGGCGAGCGGCTGCGCGCGCTCGCGAACGACGACGCGGTGCGCGCGGCCACCGCGCTGATGCTGCTCGCGCCGCCGATCCCGCTGCTGTTCATGGGCGAGGAAGACGGCAGCACGCAGCCGTTCCAGTTCTTCACCGACTATCGCGGCGCGCTCGCCGACGCGGTGCGCGAAGGCCGGCGCCGCGAATTCGCGGCGTTTCCGGCGTTCGCCGATCCCGCGCATCGCGACCTGATTCCCGACCCGAACGACATCGCGACGTTCGTCCGTTCGTCGTCGCACCATCCGCCGGACGACAACTGGCCCGATGCGGCCGCATGGCAGCGCTTCTACCGCAGCGCGCTGACGGTGCGCGCGGTGCTCGTGACGCCGCATCTGCCGGGCGCGCGGGCACTCGGCGTCGACCTGCTCGCGGGCGACGGCGACCCTGCGGCGCTCGTCGCGCGCTGGCGCCTCGGCGACGGCAGCACGCTGACGATCGCGCTGAATCTCGGCTCGCTCGACGCGGCACTGCCCGAACTGCCGGTCGGCAAGATCGTGTTCGAGACGCCGCCGCGCGCCCGCGACCGGCTGCCCGACCTGAAGCTGCCGCCACGCGCGTGCATCGCGTGGCGGGACGGTGCGGTCAACCACGATGCGCGGCACCATCGCGCGAACGGGCAGAGCCGATCATGACGACCGACGTTTCGATCTCGACACTCGCGCAGGCGGCCGGCCTCGAAGCCGACTGGACCGATGCCGGCGGCATCGCGCGGCGGGTGGACGACGGCGCGCTCGCCGCGCTCGTCGATGCGCTGGGCTGGCCGTGCGGCACGGCGGCTCAGCGCGTCGAAAGCGCGGCGGCGCTCGCAGGCGAACACACGGCGGTGCCGCGCGTCGTGACCGGCGACGCGGGCCTGCCGCTGCCCCTGCCCGCCGCGCTCGCGCAACCGGGCGCGCGCTTCCGGATCACGCTCGAAGCGGGCGGACACATCGACGGGCGCGTGGATGCGCACGGCGCATTGCCGCCGCTCGCGATGCCCGGTTACCACGCGCTCGACATCGGCGACCGGCGCATCGGGCTGACGATCGCGCCGCCCCATGCGCCCCCGTTCGACACGCGTGCGACGGATGCGGGCAACCGCTGGGGCATCGCGGCGCAGCTCTACAGCCTGCGCCGCGCGGGCGACGGCGGCGCGGGCGACTACACCGCGCTCGCGCGGCTGGCCGCACGCGCGGCGCGGCATGGCGCACAGGCAGTGGCGATCAGCCCGACGCACGCCGGCTATCCGGCGCTGCCCGCGCACGACAGCCCGTATTCGCCGTCGTCGCGGCGCTGGCACAACGTCGCGTATCTCGACTGCGACGCGGTGCCGGGCGCCGAGGCCGTGCGACACGTGTCCGGCGCGGCAGCCGATGCGCCGCCGATCGACTGGCCGCACGTGCTGCCGCTGAAGCTGCGCCGCCTGCGCGCGTGCTTCGACGCGTGGCGCGCCGACGACGCCCCGTCGCGCGACGCGTTCCAGCGGTTTCGCGCGACGGGCGGCGCGGCACTCGACGCGCATGCGCGCTTCGATGCGCTGCAGGCGTTCTGCATCGAACACGGGCTCGGGGCGGACTGGCGGCAGTGGCCGGCGCCGTGGCGCGACCCGGCATCGGCGGAAGTCGACGCATTCGCGCACACGCATGCCGATACGGTCGCGTTCCATACGTTCCTGCAATGGTGCGCCACGCGCGCGCTCGGCGACGCGCAGCATGCGGCACGCCGCGCCGGCATGGCCATCGGGCTGATCGCCGACCTCGCGGTCGGCTCCGATCGCGCGGGCAGCGACGCATGGGCGCACGGCGCGACGCTGCTGCGCGGCGTATCGCTCGGCGCGCCGCCCGACCTGTTCAACGCAGCCGGCCAGGCGTGGGGCGTGACGACCTGGACGCCGGACGCGCTGCGCGCGGAAGGTTTCGTGCCGTTCATCGAGCTGCTACGCGCGGCGTTCGCGCACGCGGGCGGCATCCGCATCGATCACGTGCTCGGCTTCGCGCGGATGTGGGTCGTGCCGGACGGCGGCTCGCCGCGCGACGGCGCGTACCTGCGTTATCCGGTCGACGATCTGATGCGGCTCGTCGCGCTCGAGGCGGCCCGCCATCGCGCGCTCGCGATCGGCGAGGATCTCGGCACGGTGCCCGCCGGGTTTCGTGAACGGCTCGGTGCGCAGGGGGTCGCGGGCATGCGCGTGCTGTGGTTCGAGCGCGATGCGGGCGGCGCGTTCCGGCAGCCGTCCGAGTGGGACCGCGACGCGATCGCGACGACGTCGACTCACGATTTGCCGACCGTGGCCGGCTGGTGGCGCGGCGTCGACCTGGCCTGGCGGCAAGCCGCGGCCCAGGCCGCCGCGCAGCACGACGACGCGGATAGGCACGACGTGGCCGCTCCCGCGCCGGACGACGCCAGTGCGCACGATTCGGACGAAATCGTGCAGGCGCGCGAGCACGACACCACACCGCGCCCGGAAGCCGGCAACGCGGCGCCGCCCGACGCGCCCGCCGGCCTTCCCGCCGCGCACGCGGAACGCGCCGCCGAACGCGCGGCGTTATGGCATGCGCTGCAGCAGGCCGGCTGCGCGCCGGCCGGCGCCGCCGCCCCGCCGGCCGATGCCCCGCCGGTCGGCGCGATCCTCGCGTACGTCGCGCGCAGCCCGTCGCCGCTCGCGATCGTGCCGCTCGAGGACCTGCTCGCGCTCGACGCGCAGCCGAACCTGCCGGGGCCGCCGTGCGGGCATCCGAACTGGCGGCAACGGCTGCCGCGCACGATCGACACGCTGTTCGACGCCGACGTGCGCGAACGCATCGCCGCCGTCGTGCAGGCGCGCCGTTCGAGGGAGCGCGGCGCATGACGCCGCGCGCGACGCTGCGGCTGCAGCTTCATGCCGGTTTCACGTTCGACGACGCGGCCTCGCACGCCGACTACTTCGTGCGGCTCGGCGTGAGCCACCTGTACCTGTCGCCGGTCTCGGCCGCCGAACCGGGCTCGCGGCACGGCTACGACACCGTGGATTACGCCACGCTCAATCCCGAACTCGGCGGCGAAGCGGGTTTCAATCGGCTCGTCGACGCGTTGCGCGCGCGCGGCCTCGGCGTGATCGTCGACATCGTGCCGAACCATATGGGCGTCGGCGGCTCGTCGAACGGCTGGTGGAACGACGTGCTCGAATGGGGCCCCGCCAGCCCGTATGCGCGCCATTTCGACATCGACTGGCATCCGCCCGATCCGGCACTCGACGGCAAGGTGCTGCTGCCGTGTCTCGGCATGCCCTATGGCGACGCGCTCGCGGCCGGCGACATCACGCTGAACGCAGACCCGGCCAGCGGCCGTTTCTTCATCGCGTGCCCCGGACGGCGGCTGCCCGTGGCGGCCGCCACCTATGCCGACATCCTGCGCCTCGCGAACCGCGCGGACCTGAACGCGCTCGCCGAACGCTTCGACGCCGCGCCGGCGCGCGACAGTGCACGGCTGGCCGCCGCGCATGCCGCGCTGCGCGATCACGCGGCCGCGCACGGCCCGCACGCGCTCGACGCGGTGCTGCGCGGCGCCGACCCGCGCGTCGCGCGCTCGCGCACCAGCCTGCACCGGCTGCTCGAACGCCAGCATTACCGGCTCGCGTGGTGGCGCACGGCCGCCGACGAGCTGAACTGGCGGCGCTTCTTCGACATCGCGACGCTCGCGGCCGTCCGCGTCGACGACGACGCGGTGTTCGACGCCGTTCACGCGCTGCCGTTGCGCCTGCACGCGGCCGGGCTCGTCGACGGCATCCGCGTCGATCACGTCGACGGCCTCGCCGATCCGCGCGCCTACTGCCGGCGGCTGCATGCACGACTGGCCGCGCAGCGCAGCACGCCGCCGTATGTCGTCGTCGAGAAGATCCTCGCGCCGGGCGAATCGCTGCGCGCCGACTGGGGTGTTGCCGGCACGACCGGCTACGACTTCATGAACGACGTCGGCGCGCTGCTGCACGACCCGGCCGGCGCCGAACCGCTCGCCGCGCACTGGGCGGCCGTGTCGGGCTCGTCGCGCACGTTCGCGCAGGAAGCGCTCGACGGCAAGCAGCGCGTGCTGATGCGCCAGCTCGCCGTCGAGCATGCGCGCGCCGCGCGGCTGCTGCACGGGATCGCGCGCGCGTCGCCCGCCACGCGGGACGTCAGCCTGATCGCGATTCGGCGCGTGCTCGGCGAACTGGCGGCGCGGCTGCCCGTGTACCGAATGTATCCGGCACCGCGCGAGGAGCCGGACGATGCCGACCGCCGCGTGCTCTCGCTCGCGTACCAAAGCGCGTGCGCGGCCATCGATCCGGCCGACCGGTTCGCGCTCGATCGCGTCGCCGCGTGGCTGGGCTTGCCGGCCGCCCGCGTGCCGCGCGCGAACGCCGACGCGCTGGCCGCGGCGCGCGTCGCGTTCGCGCAGCTCACCGTGCCGCTCGCCGCGAAAGGCGTCGAGGATACGGCCCACTATCGCTACGGCCGGCTGCTGTCGCGCAACGAGGTCGGCGCCGACGCCGGCGACTTCAGCCTGTCGCGCGGCGCATTCCATGCCCGCAACCGGCACCGCGCGCGCACCGTGCCGCACGGGCTCGTCGCGACGGCCACGCACGACCACAAGCGCGGCGAGGACGCGCGTGCACGGCTCGCGGTGCTCAGCGAGATCCCGGACGCATGGCGCACGGTATCGCTCGACTGGAGCGCGCTGAACCTGCCGCACCGGGGCCGCGCGCATCGCGATCTGGCGTGGGCGCCGGGGCCGGCCGCAGAGGCGATGCTGTACCAGACGCTCGTCGGCTGCTGGCCGCCGGCACTCGCGCCCGACGATGCGGCCGGGCTGGCCGGACTCGCCGCACGCGTCGCGCAGTGGCAGACGAAAGCAGTGCGCGAAGCGAAGCGGCACAGCGACTGGCTGGCGCCCGAACCGGACTACGAGCAGGCCTGCGAAACATTCGTCCGCGCGATCCTGACGCCGCGCGGCGCCGGCGATTTCGCGCACCGGCTGCATGCGTTCGTCGCGCGGATCGCACCGGCCGGCGTCGTCAACAGCCTGACGCAGACGACGCTGCGGATCGCGTCGCCCGGCGTGCCAGACCTCTATCAAGGGACCGAGTGCTGGGATCACTCGCTCGTCGATCCGGACAACCGGCGCGACGTGCCGTTCGACGCACTGGCGGCCGAACGGGTCGACGATCCGGTCGCGTCGTACCTGCCGGCCTGGCCCGATGCGCGCGTGAAACGCGCGCTGATCGAGCGGATGCTCGCGCTGCGCGCGCGGTGGCCGGCGACGTTTGCGGACGGCGCGTACGTGCCGCTACGCGTGCGCGGCGGGCTCGCGCGGCACGCGGTGGCGTTCGCGCGGTGCGACGCGGCCGCCACCGTGGTGATCGTCGCGACGCGGCTCGCGAGCCGGTTGCTGGGGGAAGCGCCCGGGATGCCGCGCGTGGCGCCCGCGCAGTGGGGCGATACGGCGGTCGTGCTGCCGCGCGGAGTCGAGGGGCCGTGGATCGACTGGCTGAACGATCGGGACACGATCGATGTGCCCGACGGGGTGCTGGCGCTACGCCGCTGCCTGGCCGGATTGCCTGTTGCGGTGCTCGTGGCGGCGCGTGTCGGCGGTTGAAAGCTGCCCGGCCCTGCCGGTGCGTGTCGTATCTGGCACGCCGGCGATCGTCGATCCAATCGACCGAACGTCGGCGGCCTTGCGCACGTGCCAAGCACGATTGCCCCGTCACGACCACTCTTCGGGCGGTATCGCCCCGCCGTCGTCCTCCCATAGCGGATTGCCCTTCCTGTCGCCGTCGTGCGCGGCCACGGGCCCGCTCGTCCCGCTCGCGCCACTTGCGCCACCTGAGCCACCCGCGCCGCGCCCGGCCGGTCGACGCGTGTCGCGCGACGCCGCCTTGGCCGGCCGCACACGTGTACGCGTCGGCGTCACCGTGTGCTGTTCGCCGCCGTGCCGCGCGTCGGTCGCGCCCGTCTCGTTCGTCTTGTTCGCCTGTCGTGCATTCGAAGCCGCGTTCATCTTCGTCTCCCGTGTCAAAAAAACGGACGAACGATCGCCGCAATTTCGGTGCCGCCGCCGGGCAAGCATCTTGCTGATCACGGTCATGACGAACCGACGTCCGGAGGAAGCGATGCCGACCGACCGCAACCCGCCGCCCGCCACGCGCCATCGGCTCGGCGAATGGATGGCGCGCGAAGAAGCCCACATGGCCGCGTTCCGCGAACGGATCGCGGCGGAGGCCCGCGCCCACGCCGGCGACCGCTTGCGCACGCCCGCCGTGCAGGGCCTCGCACGGCTGTTCGACGACCACGCCGTCCTGCGCATGGGCCTGACCCGCGCGATCGACGAGGCGCTCGACGCGGGCCTGCGGCTCGGCTACGCGTCGATCGGCGAGCTGATGACGGTGCTCGATCACCTGATGACCTATACGCCCCCTTTCAGCGAAGCGAGCCTGATCGTGTGCCCGATCAACGCATTCCTCGACTGGCCGATGTGCATGCCGTCGGGCCATGCGGTGTTTCGCGACGCGACCGTCAACGCGCACCTGAAGTGCGTGCTGAACGTGTGGTGCGACTTCCTCGGCGGCCCGCATTCGCGCACGCATCTCGATACGTCGGCGCCCGACGGCTGGTTCTGCGACGCGGCGTGCAGGCGCATCGGGCTGTCGCAGTTCCAGTATCGCGACGACCAGCCGCACCTGGGCTTCGACTCGTGGAACGACTTCTTCACGCGACGCTTTCGCGATGGCGCGCGCCCGGTCGAGGCACCCGACGATCCGCACGTGATCGTCAGCGCATGCGAGGCCGCGCCGTACCACACCGAATCGAAGTTGAAGCTGCGCGACACGTTCTGGATCAAGGCGCAGCCGTACTCGTTGCGCGACCTCTTCACGCCCGCATGGCTGCCGCTCGCCGAGCGCTTCGTCGGCGGCGACATCTACCAGGCCTACCTGAGCGCGTACAACTACCATCGCTGGCATGCACCGGTGCGCGGCGTCGTCACGCACGCGTACCGTGTCGACGGGACCTACTACTCGGTCGCGGAGGCCGAAGGTACCGACCCGGCCGGGCTGAACGACTCGCAGGGTTACATGACGGCCGTCGCCACGCGCGCGGTGGTCGCCCTCTCCTGCGACGATCCCGGCATCGGCACCGTGGCGGCCGTGTTCGTCGGGATGGGCGACGTGTCGTCGTGCGTGATCGACGTCGTGCCGGGGCAGCGCGTCGACAAGGGCGACGAGATCGGCTACTTCCAGTTCGGCGGGTCGACGTACTGCCTGCTGTTCGAAGCCGGCGTGATCGACCGCTTCCTGCCCGCGCCGCCGTTCGACAGCCGGACACCGGTCGTCCAGGTCAACGCGGGCGTCGCGATCGCGCGGTGAACGCCGCGCGGCGCCGTGCATCACGCGTCGTTCATGTCACTCAGGTCAGTCACGTCGGTCGCGACCCCGTCATGCCGCTGCACGCACTTCAGAACCGACAAGCCGCCGGCCGTCAACACGGGCCGGCGCTCGCCGGACGCGTCGTCGCGCTGCATCACGATCAGTTGTTGCTCGACGAGGGCGACGACGTCGTCGCGGTCGATCTGGATCTGCTCCGGTGCGTGATGCACCAGGAACAGCACGGCAAATTCATGGGCGGTCAGCATGCTCGTTCCCCGTCTGCGGCTACGTGCGATACGACGAACGGTCGCATCGGCATGCGGCGCGAATCGTGCGCCGGCAACCGGTCATTCATGCAGGGAACATGCCAGCCGACACGACGCGAACCGCACCGCGCACTCGGCACGCAGCGCGATGTGGCACCGGGCGATGCCTGCGACGCGCGGCAAAGTTTTCAACGGCGTGTAATGCGGGCGGCCGGATCGCCGGATGCGGCGCGGAACGACGCTTCGGGAAGCACGACGGGGGTCAGGACTTCCCCGGCCCAAACAGCCCGGCCCGCGCCCGACCGCCCGGCGCACGGAAATAACCGCTATGCAGCACCACGTCCGCCCCGCCGCCGTCGGCCAGCACCTCCGCGCACGCGGCCTCGATGCGCACACGGCCGCGTTCGAATGCATCGCGCAGGTCGGCTTCCAGCGCGGACTGCGCGCCGAAATGGTCTTCCAGCGCCTCGACCGTGATCGCGCAGGTTTGCGGCACGCCATCGACTTCGACGACGAAACTCAACTGCAGCGCCGCTCCGTCGAACACGGGCGGCGTGTCGGTCAGCGTCACGCGGCGGGCGGCATCGGCCGGCATCGGCTTACGCCCCCCCCCGACGCGAGGCGCTCGACCAGCGCGCCGTTGAACGCGGGCAGGTCGGCGGGCTTGCGGCTCGTGATCAGGTTGCCGTCGCGCACGACCTCCTCGTCGACCCACTTGCCGCCCGCATGACGGATATCGTCCTGCAGGCTCGGCCAGCTCGTCATCGTGCGGCCCTCCACGAGCCCGGCCGACACGAGCAGCCAGCCGCCGTGGCAGATTGCCGCGATCGGCTTGCCGGCGCCGACGGCCGCCGTCACGAATTCGCGCGCCGCCGGCAGCATCCGGATCGCGTCGCCGTTCACGACGCCGCCAGGCAGCACGACCGCGTCGTAATCGCCTTCGCGCGCATCGTCGAACGTGCGGTCGACCTTCACGCGCCCGCCCTTGTCGACGTGCCGGAAACCCTGGATCTCGCCGCGCTTCTGCGAAATCACGTCGACCTGCGCGCCCTCGGCCGAGAGCGCGCGCTGCGGCTCGACGAGTTCGGCTTCCTCGAATCCGTCGACCGCGAGGATGGCCACCTTGCAATGCTCCAGCCTGCCGCTCATGTATGTCTCCTTCGGATGGGCGGCACACGTCGTGCCGCATCGGTCGTCCAGCAATCGGCATGCCGGCCGCCGGGCGCGCTGCACCTGCACGCGCAGGGTCGCACCCGCTCGCATCGCGACCTCGGCCGGGGAACGACCCGCGTTCGCATCGAGGCCGGCACGCGCATGCGCCCGGCCGGCCCGTTCGACGTCGCCGCGCGCCCGGCTGCAAAGATTTCAACGGGATGTAATCCGATGCGGCACGTCGGCCCACATCGATTACTGCAGGTGCCGCGCCGCATCGAGCATCGCGTCGGTCAGTTCGATCGTCAGCGTCAGGTTTTCGTCGGTGTCGGGCAACTGCTCGAGCGTCTGCTGCACGGCCTCGTGCAGCATCGCGTGCACGCGCGTGCGTGCGCCGTCGTCGAGATCCGCGTAATGCTCCATCGTGTCGCAGTCGAGCGCGAGCACGACCGAATACCGTGCCGCCTCGGGCGGTGCCTCGAGCGCATTCGCCCACGCCGCATGGAACATGACCCTGCCCGTCGCGACGTCGACATGAACCGTCGTGTCGAGATCGTCCACGTCGACCGCCTCGCCGTCGATCTCGTCGTTCTCCAGCCAAATCCGGGAATTCGATTGCATGATGTCCTCCTGCGTGGTGGCCGCGCGCCCGTCCCGGGAAACCGCGCCGCCATCGCGCCGCGCCGGCCGCGCCGGCACGACACCGTCAATAACCGCTCGAACCCGCGCTGCCGGCCCCGCCGCCGCCGGTGCCCGTCGACCCCGGTGAGCCGCCGTTGCCGGCGCCCGTGCCACCTGTGCCACCTGTACCACCTGTGCCACCTGTGCCGCCCGTGCCGCCCGTGCCGCCGCCAGCACCGCTCCCGCCCGCGCCTGCGCCGTTGGGGCCGCCGCCCGGCTTCACGTGGTCGGCCGCGCCGCCGTGCGAGCGCATGCCGTGCGTCGCGCCGTGCCGCTGCGTGCGGGCCGGCGGGGGCGGCGCGGCCGTGTTGCCGTTGGTGCCCGGTGTCGACATGTCCATCGACGGAATGGGCGCGCCCGTCCCTTCGTCGGGGCGCTGCGAATTCTGCGCCCATGCGGCCGGCGCGGCCGCGACGATCGCGACGGCGGCACCGGCGAGCACGCGCCGCGCGACACACTTCGATTCGAATGCTGGCTTCATGACGTTTTCTCCCTGGTGATGATTCCGTAACGGGCATGCCTGCTCGTTCCGTTTCGCAACGCCCTTCCAGCAATGCCCATGCCGACGTCCGCACACGCCCGCCGCGCGGCACGCGGATTGCGTCGCCCGTCTCCGCAGGACCATCCCTCGACCCCCACACGGAGCCCCGTCACATGCCTCACGCTTCTGCTTCCCACGCACACGGCAAGCGCCTCACGCGCCGTCCCGGCCGCGCCCGCAGCGCCGATCCGGCACACCGCAAGCGCTGGTCCGGCGAAGTCACGCAACGAAGCGATGCGCTCGACATCGAGCCCGACATCTTCAAGTCCGACGATCCGGCGGCGATCGCCGCGTCGCTGAAGCGTTCGGCCGAACACAGCCGCCGCCGCAAGGCGTCGCCGTTCCAGTCGGCGATGTCGATGCTGAACTTCTACGTGAACCGCGCGGGCCGCAATCTGCCGAAAACGCGCCGCACGACACTCGAACGCGCGAAACGCAAACTGCGCGAAGCATTCGGCCGCAAGCCCTGACCGTTTGCGCGTCCGCCTTCCCCGCCCGCCGCGAGCCCGCGCATGCATGAGACGCTCTGGTACCTGATCATCGGCGCAGTGCTGCTGGGCATGGGCGTCGCGACGTCCGCGCTGCGCCACCTGCCGTGCAGCACCGCGATGATCTATCTCGTGCTCGGCGTCGCGCTCGGCCCGGCCGGCGCCGGCCTGCTGCATCTCGACCTCGAACGCGACGCGCCGCTGCTGCGTGAAATCGTCGAAATCGCGCTGCTCGTGTCGCTGTTCGCGATCGGGCTGCGGCTGCGCGTGCCGCTGACCGACCGGCTGTGGCTCGTGCCGTGCCGCCTCGGCTTGCTCGCGATGATCGTCACCGTGCCGCTGCTCGCCGCGTGCGCGGTGCTCGCGCTCGGGCTCGGCTGGGGCCCGGCGCTGCTGCTCGCGGCGATCCTCGCACCGACCGACCCCGTGCTCGCGCACGACGTGCAGGTGCACGACCCGGGCGATCGCGATCTCGTGCGCTTCGCGCTGTCCGGCGAAGGCGGGTTGAACGACGGCATCGCGTTGCCGTTCGCGCTCGCGGGGCTCGCACTGTGCGGCACGCGCGAAGCGACCTACGGGCTCGCGCCGCTGTCCGGCGCGTTCGCGCTCGTCGCGCTGTGGGGCATCGCGGGCGCGGCCGCGATCGGCGGCGCCCTCGGCTGGGTGACGACGAAACTGATCGGCTGGCTGCGCACCCAGTACGCGCAGGCGCTCGGCCTCGAAGGCTTCTTCGCGCTCGCGCTGATCGTGCTGTCGTTCGGCGCCGCGCAGCTCGCGCATACGTTCGGCTTCATCGCGACGTTCGCGGCCGGTGTCGCGATGCGCCGCGTCGAACACCGTGCGAGCGGCGACCGCAAGCCACGCGAAGTGATCGGCCAGATCGATTCGGAAGACGTCGTCGCCACCGAGAAGCATCCGGAGAAGGCGCACGCGTTCATGACCGAATCGGTGCTCGGCTTCACGATCGAACTCGAACGGATCGCGGAAGCCGTCGTGATGACGATGGTCGGCAGCGTGCTCGCGACGCTGCCGGGCCCGCTGCTCACGTGGGGGGCGGCCGCGCTGGCCGCCGTGCTGTTCGTCGTCGTGCGACCGCTCGCGGTGCTGGTCACGCTCGCGGGTTCGCGCGCGACGCAGGCGCAGCGTCGGCTGATGGCCTGGTTCGGCATTCGCGGGATCGGCTCGTTCTACTACCTGCTGTTCGCGATCGAGCACGCGCCGTCCGGCGCGGTGCGCTCGCTGGCGGCACCGGTGCTGGCCGTCGTGTCCGCGTCGGTGATCGCGCACGGGATCTCCGCGACGCCGCTGATGAACTGGTATCACCGGCTACAGCATCGGCGCTGACGGGTTCACGTCGGCGCCCCGAGCCGCGCACGCATCGACGCCGTGATGCGCTGGCGCGTGTGCGCATAGCCTTCCCACGGATCGCGTTTCAGCGCGTCGAGCCGTGCGCGGAGCGTGTCGATCGTCCATTGCGCGCCGCCCGTCGTAGCGGGCACCTCGTCCCATTCGAGCGGCACCGACACGCCCATGCCGGGCCGCGCACGCACCGAGTACGCGGCGATCGTGCTCGCGCCGCGGCCGTTGCGCAGGTAGTCGACGAAGATCCTGCCGCGCCGGTGGCGCGGCCCCATCGTCGCGGTGAAGCGCTCGGGCAGCGTAGCGGCGACGTGCTGCGCGACCGCGCGGGAGAAGTCCTTCACGTCGTCCCAGCCCGCATGCCGCGTGAGCGGCACGACGACATGCAGCCCCTTGCCGCCGCTCGTCTTGCAGAACGACACGAGCCCCAGTTCGTCCAGCAACCCGCGCACGATCTGCGCGGCGTCGATCATCGCGCGCCACGGCAGCGCCGGATCGGGATCGAGGTCGAACACGATCCGGTCGGGCCGCTCGATGTTCGACGCGTGCGCGTTCCACGTGTGCAGCTCGATCGTGCCCATCTGCGCGGCGCCGAGCAGCGCGTCGACGCTGTCGATCGACAGCAGCGGGCCGTGGCCGGGATCGAGTCCCTCGAGCTGCTTGACGAACGGGATTTCCCGGCGCTCCGCATGCTTCTGGAAGAACAGTTCGCCGGCGATGTCGCCCGGCGCGCGCACGAGCGACACGGGCCGGCCTTTCAGGTCGGGCAGCAGCCACGGCGCGACCCACAACCAGTAATGCGCGAGGTCGATCTTGCGCGTGCCGCTGCGCGGGTCGAGCACGCGATCGGGATGCGTGATGCGCACGCGGCCGACGTGATCGACGCCGGGTTCGCCGTGCGCGCGGCCGGCGGACGCATGCGATCGCGCGCGCGGCCGGCGGTCGTGACCGGTATCGGTATGCGGTGCATGCGGGTGGTTGTCATGCGGGTTGCCGTGCGCTGCGTGGGGTTCGTCCATCGTCGTCTCCGATTCGGTATGGCGCGGCACTTCGCGGACGATCTGCCGCGCCGGCTTGTCTTCGCGCAGCGCGATGAACGACGCCTGCCGCACGATCCCGTCGCCCGTCCATTCCGCGAATTCGCATTCGGCGACGAGCGTCGGCTCGACCCAGTGCACGCGTGTACGCGACCGTTCGCGCGGCGGCGGGTCGAACGGCGTCGTGTCGCGCTCATGCTTGCGCAGCATCGCCGCGAGCCGGTCGAGCAGGCGCGTGTCGAATCCGGTGCCAACGCGGCCGACATAGCGCAACGGCGGCGTGCCGCGTGACCGCTTGCCGCCCGCGTCCGGCGCATGGACGCCGAGCAGCAGCGCGCCGAACCCGTGCCGGCTGCCCGACGGCTCGGTGTAGCCGCCGATCACGAACTCCTGCCGCCGCCGGCATTTCAGCTTGATCCACGCGGGCGAGCGGCCGCCGCGATAACGCGACTCCGCGCGCTTGCCGATCAACCCTTCGAGCCCCGTGTCGCACGCGTGCGCGATCAGCGGCACGACGTCGTCGCCGAGATCGGGTGAAAAACGCAGCCGGGACGGATCGCTGCCGGCGAGCAGCGGTTCGAGCAGCGCGCGACGCGCGGCGAGCGGCACGTCGCGCAGGTCGTATCCGTCGAGAAACGGCAGGTCGAACACGAACAGCGTCACCGCGTCCGAGCGGCCCGCGCCGAGCGCGTTCTGCAGCGCCTGGAAATCGGGCAGGCCGTTCTCGCCGAGCACGACGGCCTCGCCGTCGAGCCACGCGTTGTCGACCTCGAGCGCGGCGAGCGCATCGCGCGGCGCACGCAGTTTCGCGGTCCAGTCGCGGCCTTCGCGCGTCATCAGCGTGACGTGCCGCCGCGCGCCGCGACCCGCGATCCGCGCGAGGATCCGGTAACCGTCGAATTTCACTTCGTAGCGCCAGTCGCCGTGCGCGGGCGGCGCATCGACCAGCGTCGCGAGTTGCGGCGCGACGCGCTCGGGCAACGCCGCGCGCACGGCGCCGTCCACGTGCGACAGGTCGGCCGACGGCCTCCCCGCGTCGTCGTGCGGCGCGTCGCTCATGCCTGGCGCGTTGCCGTGGCCGCGCCGCGCGGCACGCGCAGGGGGCGGCTTGTCGCCGTTCCCCTTCGTGCGCGCGGCCTGCGTGTGCCCGTCATGCACGCTGCCCGGCCGCTGCGCGACGACATCGAATGCCGCCGCATCGCGCGCGTCGTCGTCGCGTTCCTTGATCAGCAGCCATTGCTCCTGGCGCCCCTGCTGCCGCCCGCTGCGCACCAGCGCCCAGCCGCCGTGCAGCTTCGCGCCGTCGAGCCGGAACGTCAGCTTGCCGGCACGGTAGCCCGCGCGTGCCTGCGCGACGCCGCCGTCGGGCGTCCACGTTCCTTCGTCCCACACGACGACCGAGCCCGCGCCGTAATGTCCGGCCGGAATCTCGCCTTCGAACGACGCGTATTCGAGCGGATGATCCTCGACGTGCACGGCCAGCCGTTTCACCGCCGGATCGACACTCGGCCCTTTCGGCACGGCCCACGATTTCAGCGTGCCGTCCAGCTCGAGACGGAAGTCGTAGTGCAGCCGCCTCGCGTGATGTTCCTGGATCACGAAGCGCAGCGGCCGGGCCGTGCGCGCGGACGTTCCCGCCTGCCGCGACTGCCGCGACTTCCTCGCGTCCGCCTCGGCGGGTGCGCGCCGCCGCCCGTGCGCGCCCTCGGGTTCCGGCGTCGCATCGAAGCGGCGTTTGCGGCGATAGGGGTCTAGTTTCGCGGCCATCGCGTCGTTCTCCGTTGCGCGATCATGCGGCGTGCTTGCGGCGCGCGGCGATCTTCTTCGCCGGGTGCGCCACGGCCGTGCCGTGCTTCGCGGCCGCGCGTTTTGCGGGCGCCTTCGCGGTGCCCTTTTCAGCGCCCTTCTCGGCCCCCTTCGCGGCAGCCTTCGCAGCCCCCCTCGCGCCTGCTTTCGCCGGTGCTTTCGCAGCCGGTTTGCGCCGCGCACCGGCGGCACGCGAAGATGCCGGCGGCCCGGCATCCGCTTCGTCGCCCGCCTCCTCGCCCGCATCGGCTGCCCGCGCACTGCCGCCCTTCAGGCTGCGTTTCAGCAATTCGGTCAGGTCGACCACGTTGGACGCCGCGCGCCCCGTCTGCGCGGGCCGGTCCTCGATCTCCTCGATCCGGCCCGCGCGCACCTTGCGTTCGACCAGATCGAGGATGTCGTCGCGAAACGTGTCGTGATACTCGTCCGGCGTCCACGAACCCGACATGTCGTCGATCAGCTTCTTCGCCATCGCGAGTTCGCGCGCACTGACGCCCGCGCGCTTCGCGTCGCCGGCCGGCACCGACAGTTCGTCGAGCGGGCGCAGCTCCTCCTGCCAGCGCAGCGTGTCGAGCGCGAGCAGCGGCCCGACCGGGATCAGCGCGCCGAGATGCTGACGGTCGCGCATCACGACATGCGCGATGCCGATCTTGCCGCTGTCCTTCAGCGCATCGCGCAGCAGCGCGTAGACCTTTTCGCCCTTGCGGTCCGGCACGAGGTAATACGGCGTGTCGAGATACAGGAACGACACCGCGCCTTCGTCGACGAACGTGACGATGTCGACCGTCTGCGTCGATTCGGGGTTCGCCGCGCGGATCTCGTCGTCGGTCAGCACGACATAACGCTCCTTCTCGTACTCGTAGCCGCGCACGATGTCCTCGCGCGTGACTTCCCTGCCGGTGCGCTTGTTGATCTGCCGGTAGCCGACCGGGTCCATCGAGCGCCTGTCGAGCAGGCGGAACGACGGCTTCACGGTACGCGTGGCCGGGAACAGCTGCACGGGCACGTGAACGAGCCCGAAGCTGATCGCGCCTTTCCAGATCATCCGTGCCATCGAGGTCCTCCTTGCCGCGTGTGTGGTCCGGCGCACGTCACGGCCTGCGGCAACGGCTGCGCCGCACGATGCTGACGTGGCCGTTGCGTTCCAGGATCGCCGCGTCGACGTCGGACAGGTCGGTCGCGCCGAGCGCCTGCCGCACGCTTTCGCGGATGTCGGTCGGCGTGAGCAGCGCGGCGCGCATCTGCGCGTCGTCGAAGCGGCCGTTGCGATACACCTCGCGCTCGACGCCCACCAGCAGCCGCTCGAGCCGGCGCGAGCGCACGCAGGCCCAGCCGATCGCGCGATGCAGCAGCGCGATCGCGAACGACGCCGCGACGGTCGCCACGAACGGCGACGCACCGACCACCGCGCGGCTCAGGATCGCGCCGAGCAGGATGCCGACCACGTAGTCGAACGGCGAACGCTGGCCGAACGCGCGCCGCCCGGCGATGCGGATCAGCACGAGCGCGACCAGGGACACGACGATCGCGCGCAGCGCCATCTGCCCGGGGCCGAGCATCCGGCCCTGTCCGAACAGCGCGACGACGATGTCCATGATCGCGCGGCGCTAGGCCGGCAACTCGGCGGCCTGCTGCTCGCGCGCCCACACGCGATGGTGGCCGAGGTGGTCGGACAGCGTATTCAGGATCGCGTCGAGATCGACGGCCTGCCCGACGCACACGCCTTCGGCCGGGTCCGGCAGATGCGCGGCGCTCAGCAGTTGCCGCCCCGACCCGACGGCCGCGATCGGCTTCAGGTGCTTGAACGCCTCGCGCACGAAATGCCGCGCGTCGGCGCTGTGCGCGAGGTCGCGGCCATCGCCGTCGCCGCCGCACACGAACACCGCGTCGAACATCACCGACGGCATGCCGGCCAGCGTCGCCTGCGGCACGATGCTGCCGATCGGCGCGAGCGTCGGCGCGACGATCGTCGGCACCGCATGCGCGGCCTGCAGCGCGTCGCGCACCTGCTCGACGAGCGCCTGGCTCGCACCCGGCGTCGCGATCAGCGCAATCTTGCGCGAGCGGATGCCGGGCTTCGAGCGGCCGATCAGGCTCAGCGCGGGCGAGCGCTGCGCGACGGCAGGCGTCGCGCCCGCATGCGGTACGGGCAGCCCGAGCCGTTTGGCGACCTGCGCGGCCAGCCCCGCGTCGAAGCGCGCGATGATGTCGTTGACCACCCGCTCGCGAATCCGCGGCTGCGTCACCTTGCCCAGCTCGAAGCAGTACGCGTCGCGGATATGCCGTTGCTCGATCTCCGTCATGCTCTGATAGAACAGCGCGGCCTGCGAGAAATGATCGGCGAACGATTCGCTTCGCACGCGTACCTTCTCGCCTTCGAGCGGCTCGTGCACGGTCTCGAAGCCGCCGCCCGACGGCGCCGGCGGGGTCTCGCGCGGCCAGCCGCCACTCGTCGAATTCGGTTCGTAGGACGCCTGCCCGACGTTGATCGTCTGCCGGTGCATCGCATCGCGCTGGTTGTTCGCGAACGGGCACACCGGCCGGTTGATCGGGATCTCGTGGAAGTTCGGGCCGCCGAGCCGGCTCAGCTGCGTATCGGTGTACGAGAACAGGCGCCCCTGCAACAACGGGTCGTTCGTGAAATCGATGCCCGGCACCACATGGCCCGGGTGAAACGCGACCTGCTCGGTTTCCGCGAAGAAGTTGTCGGGATTGCGGTTCAGCGTCATCCGGCCGATCGGCCGCACCGGCACGCGCTCTTCCGGCACGAGCTTGGTCGGGTCGAGCAGGTCGAAGTCGAACTGGCCCGCATCGGCCGGATCGATCATCTGCACGCCGAGCTCGAACTCCGGATAGTCGCCGCGCTCGATCGCCATCCACAGGTCACGCCGATTGAAATCCGGATCGTGGCCGGCAATCCGCTGCGCCTCGTCCCACAGCAGCGAATACGCGCCGCTCACGGGCCGCCAGTGGAATTTCACGAAACGCTCGGCGCCGTCCGCGTTCACGAAGCGGAACGTATGCACGCCGAAGCCGTCCATCGCGCGAAAGCTCGCGGGCAGCGCGCGGTCCGACATCAGCCACAGCACCATGTGGGTGGCCTCCGGCACCAGCGACACGAAATCCCAGAACGTGTCGTGCGCGGACGCGCCGGTCGGCATCTCATTCGGTGCCTCGGGTTTCACCGCATGCACGAAGTCGGGAAACTTGATCGCATCCTGGATGAAGAACACCGGCATGTTGTTGCCGACGAGGTCGTAGTTGCCCTCTTCCGTATAGAACTTCACCGCGAAACCGCGTACGTCGCGCACCGTGTCCGCCGAACCCCGCGGGCCCTGTACCGTCGAGAAGCGCACGTACACCGGCGTTTCGGCGGCCGGGTCCTGCAGGAACGCGGCCTTCGTGAAGTCGGCCATCGGTTCGTAGACGCGAAACACGCCATGCGCGGCCGAGCCGCGCGCGTGCACCACGCGCTCCGGAATGCGCTCGTGATCGAAATGCGTGATCTTCTCGCGCATGATGAAGTCTTCGAGCAGCGACGGGCCGCGCGTACCGCCGCGCAGCGTGTTCTGGTTGTCGGCGATCCGCACGCCCTGGTTGGTGCGCAGCGCTTCGTGGTCGGGCCGCGAACGGTGTTCGTCGAGCTGGCGCGACTTCGCGCTGTCGGTCGACTGCGCGGGCGCGGTCTTGCCGGCTGATGTGGAACGGGTCATCGAAAGATCCTCGTGGCATTCGGGTGGGCAGCCGCCACGCAAACCGCCGCGCCGCGGCGCGGGCATGCGGACGGCAGCGAAAACCGGTACGACGGGCGCGATCGCGCCCGCGATGCCGGCTGTGAAATCAGGGCGCGGCCAGCGCCGCGTCGAATTCGGCGCGTGTCACGTCGAGCGTCACGCTGCATTCGATCGCGGCATCCTCGACGCGCGGCTTGCGTTCGTCCACCGCGCGCCGCGCGCGGTCGCACAACCGCGTGCGCACGCGCAGCCGGTCGGCCGCGTCGAGCAATGCATAACGATCGACGACGTCGGGATCGAACCGCAGGTCGACCGCGCAACGCCATTCGCGCGCGTCCTCGTCGGACGGCACACGCACCCACGACACCTGGATCGTCAGGCCGCCGGATGCGTCGTCCGCATGCACGACGACGGTCGACTGCGACGGAAAGCCGATCGCGAGCGCGTGTTCGAGTTCGGCCACGCGCTGCGACCGGTCGGGCGCGGCACTCATCGTCGCACGACGCCCAGCAGCAGCGTGACCAGGAAGATCACGACGAAGATGTAGAACAGGATCTTCGCGATCTCGGCCGCGCCGGCCGCGATGCCGCCGAAGCCGAACAAGGCGGCGACGAGCGCGATGATGAAGAAGATGATGGCGTATCGAAGCATGGAACCCTCCTGGATGACAGCGGTCGTCACCAAACGTCGTCGTCGGTCACGCATCGTGCTTGTGTTTCGGTTTGCCGCGCACGGGCGTGGCAGCCATTTTCTCGAGCTCTTTCTCGCTCATCGACTCGGCCATCGACTTCGCCGGCGGTTTGAGGTCCTTCATCTTCGTTTCACCGCGCTTGGCCGACAGCGCCGCGCCTGCGGCACGCTGCTGGGCCTGGGATTTTGCTGGCATGGTTGCACTCCTGTCGTGGGTGGATGCGCGGGCCGACACGACGGGCGGCGCCGCGCGCGGTCGAAGATCGGCTCGGCGGGCAAGCCGTCACGTCACGCGGCATCGCGACGCCGCAGGTCGGCCGCCGGAATCTTCATCGCCTGCCGATACTTCGTCACCGTACGACGCGCAAGAAGAATGCCGCGGCCCGCGAGGTTCTCCGTGAGCGCGACGTCGGACAGCGGATCGGTATGCCGCTCGGCCGCGATCATGTCGCGGATCAGCACCTTCGCCGCCGACGCCGAGCACACGCCCTTGCCGGCCGCCTCGAGCTTGCGCGGGAAGAAATGCTTGAACTCGAACGTGCCGTGCGGCGTGGCCATGTACTTGTTGCCCGTCGCGCGCGACACGGTCGATTCGTGCAGGTCGAGCTCTTCGGCGATGTCGCGCAGCACGAGCGGCTTCATCGCGATCTCGCCGTAACGAAAGAAATCGCGTTGCCGCGCGACGATGCATTCGCCCACGCGCTGGATGGTGTCGAAGCGCTTCTGCACGTTGCGGATCAGCCAGCGCGCTTCCTGAAGCTGCTGGCCGAGCGGCGAATCGCGCTCGCCGCTCGACTGCGCGAACAGCGTCGCGTAGCGCTCGTGCAGGCGCGCGCGCGGCAGCACGGCCGGGTTGATCGTCACGATCCATTCGTCGCGGACCTGGCGCACGATCACGTCGGGCACCACGTAGTCGCCGCGCGTGCTGCCGTAGTGACTGCCGGGGCGCGGGTCGAGCCCGCGCACCAGCGCGCAGGCGGCGTGCATCGTCTGCGGGTTGCAGCCGAGACGCCGCTGGATCTCCGCCGTCTCGCGGCGGGCGAGCCGTTCGAGATGCTCGCGCGCGATCGCCTTCGCTTCCGCGAGCGCCGGCGTGCCGGCCGGAATCGCGTCGAGTTGCAGCACCAGGCATTCGGACAGCGAACGCGCCGCGATCCCCGGGCGGTCGAGCATCTGCACGAGGCGCAGCGCGATCGCGAGATCCTGCTCCGACAGCAGCAGCGCCGGATCGGCCGCGGCCCGCAGCTCGGCCAGCTCCTGGCGCAGATAGCCGTCGTCGTCGAGCGCGTCGATCACGATGCGCGCGGCCTCGCGGTCGCGCCTGTTCAACGGATACAGCCTGAGCGCATCGTGCAGTTGCTGATGCAGCGACGGTTCGGCGGCGA
>JABLTH010115940.1_pt1 | contig 56023 bp, 41 predicted proteins | sample 7875711 | NCBI WGS metagenome assembly JABLTH01 (sample SAMN14941262, study PRJNA633318) | bioreactor metagenome | isolation source: bioreactor | place: China | collected 2019-03-05 | reverse complement strand
TGCGGCGAGTGGGCGCCTCCGCAGCGGCTATGGATAACTCCTCAAGGAACTGCCTGACCAATTTGCTGAACTTGACGGACACAACTGTCGGGGGAACTCCATACTCACGGCCAAGGCGTCGCTCATGAGGCAGAAAAAGACATTGGAGGAACAACGGGTTGCCCTCGCACGAGGGCAACCGACATGGTTCGAACAGTTCCAAAATTGGATTTTGGCCGCTAAAGACGCGGGTCAAATCGCTGTGACGGGTACTCTACAAGAGAAAAGGGTTCTCGCTCGAAAAGCCTTCGGCTCGAACCTTGTCCTCGACCGCAAAAAAGCCCGTGGGTCCGCCCTCAGTCCGCGGTCCTTCCTTCTCGAAAATCACGCGTGTCCTGAAATGGTGGGCGATACTGGGCTCGAACCAGTGACCTCGTGCATGTGAGGCACGCGCTCTGACCAACTGAGCTAATCGCCCCCAAAGGGGTCGCGTTTGAAGCTGAAAAGACGCTACGCGATGAACCCCGCTTCTGTCAATCCACACGAACTCAGCGCCATTCGTGCTTCGGATATTTTCGGGCGAGCTCTGATTTCACCCGAGGATAATGGTCGCGCCAAAATCCGGCGAGGTCTTGCGTGATCTGCACGGGGCGTTGATTGGGCGCAAGGAGATGAACGGTCAACGGCACCCGGCCCATTGCGATGCGCGGGGTTTGCTTCACGTCGTACAAGTCCTGCAGCCGCGTCGAAAAGTGAGGCGGGGCTTCGGGTGAATAAATAATTTTGGGCTTTCGTCCGTTCGGCAACTCAATCCGTTCCGGGCAGTGTTTGTTCACGAGCGCAACTTGCGAGTCGTTCAACCAACTCTTGACCACCGGCCACACGTCCCGATCTTTGATCTCCTTGTAGCTGACCGCGCCGTGGCATATCTGCGCGATCATGTGCTGACGGTCCTCTGTCGTCACGATGGGCAACCCCAATTCCGGACACCACGCCGCGAGGCTGTTCACGCGCTGGAACCACTGCTCCACGGCTTCATCCCAGTTCGGCAACCGCAGATTTCCTTTTTGCACTTCGCTTGCGAGCAGTTCCGCAGCTTCGTCAAGGGGCGGCTGGTCAGTTCGTTTGCTTTCGACCACGAGGTCGCGGAAGCAAAGTTGTTGGTCGGCATACACGCGCTTGGTGGTGGCGTCATAGACGGCGGAGGTCTTTTCGACGAGGTCTTCCGGGGACAGTTCGCGGAGCCATTCGAGTTTTACAGCCGTGCAGAGGCTCAGGAGCACGTTCATTTCGCGGTCTCGTCCTTCGATTTCACGCACCTCTGCTGCAACGAGTAGCGGGCTGCGGCGAACGACGCTTTCACGCGCGACTTCCCCGCGCCGTCCGTGAACAAGTTTGCAACGCAGCGTTCCGCCGTCCATCCGCCGCGCGAGCTGATCGGAAAAGCCCGTGAGGATGCATTTCTGCACCGATTCGGTTGGCGCGCTTGTGGCATCCGTCGGCAATCCTTCGTTTTGGGCGATGCGCATGAAGTGCTCGAATAGCGGTCGCACCTGTCGAGCGGATTGGGCGTGAACACCAATTTTGCGGCAGGCGTCGAGGGCGTAGTTATTTTGATCGGCGTATTCCCACGCCCGAACCCATGCGAAAAAGTCGGATGTCTCTTCGTCGCCCATGACGCTTTCGCGCTTTTCATCCACGGGCTTGCCCTGCCGCCGCAAGAGCAGATCGCGGCCCTGCGTGAGCGCGGCGATCAACGCGATGGGCTGAACACAGTTGAAGTCCGCGGCAGCAAGGAGCATGCGCGAGTAGCGAGGGTGCACGGGAAACGAGAGCATGCGCCGTCCAAGTTCTGTGACTTGCCCGTTGGCGTTGATGGCGTCGAGATCGCGCAGGAGGCGTTCAGCCCGGTCGAGCGAACGCGCCTCCGGCGGCTCGATCCAACGAAATGTCCGAACGTCGTTCACCCCGCTGGCTTTGAGCGTGAGCACGATTTCGGCGAGGTCGAGGCGTTTGACTTCGGGCAACTCCTGAAGCGGGCGCGATTGATGTTCGTGCGAAGTCCAGAGCCGCATCGCGAGGCCGGGCGCGGTGCGTCCGGCGCGCCCTGCGCGCTGATCGGCGGAGGCGCGGCTGATTCGCTGGATGGGAAGTGTGTTGATTCCGCGATACGGATCGAACCCCGGAATCCGCGCAAGGCCGCTGTCAATGACGATGCGAATGCCGTCAATGGTGAGCGAGGTTTCGGCGACGTTGGTGGCGATAATGATTTTGCGCCGGTCGTATCGCGCGACGGCGGCGTCTTGCGCGCGCGCATCGAGTTCGCCGTGCAACGGCAGAACAATAAACCCTCGCGCGGACGGAAGTTGCTGGATTTCCTGCGCCGTCCGCGAGATTTCATACGCGCCGGGCATGAAGATGAGCGCGTCGCCCGGCGCGCCGGATTTCAGCAAACGGTCAAGCTCGTGCGCGGCGAGTTCCCAAGCGGGGGCGTCGGAGGGATGGTGCAGATGTTGAATTTCGACGGGGAAGGCGCGGCCGCGCGATTCGAGGAGCGCGCAGGGTTTGAGATATTCTTCCAACTCGCGCAAGGCGAGCGTGGCGGACATGACGATGATGAGGAGATCGGGCCGCGCGGTTTCCTGAATCTGAATGGCGCGGGCGAGGGTGATATCGCCGTAAAGGTGCCGCTCGTGAAATTCATCGAAGATGACAGCGCTCACGCCGCCGAGTTTCGGATCGGAGAGCATTTGTCGAAGCAGGATGCCTTCGGTGACATACTTGATTTTCGTGTCGCGCCGCGACACATCTTCAAAACGAATCTGGTATCCGACTTCCGCGCCGAGCGCGGCGTTGCGTTCCTGCGCGACGCGCGCGGCGAGGAGGCGGGCGGCGATGCGGCGTGGTTGAAGCACGACGACCCGTCCGTCGCCGAGGAGTCCGTGATCGAGGAGCATCTGCGGAACTTGCGTGGATTTTCCGGAGCCGGTGGGGGCTTGAATGATGAGGCGGCGCTGCGCGGGAGCGCGCGAAACGATGGCGTTCTCGATTTCGTAGATGGGAAGATCGCGATTTCCAATCATTGGAAGATTCTTACGTGAAAGTTCCAATCGTTGGAACTTTTTCGCGCGGTTTTTCCAACGATTGGAAAAATTTTCGCCGCGTTTTCCAACGATTGGAACTTTTTGCGGGCGCGGGCTTCTCTCTCACCAGGAAGCGGCGAGGCGAAAGCCGATGCGCGGGTGGCGGGCATCCGCGGGTTGGGGGTTGCGAACGGCGGCGCGGCAGGAGGAGGCTTTGTTGCCCCACGATCCGCCTCGGGCGACGCGGTTGGAGCCGGCGGTGAGCAGGCCGTCCACGTCAACGATTTCGGTGAAGGGATAGGGGGCGTAGGCGTCGCCGCACCATTCCCAGACGTTGCCGAGGGTGTCGTAGAGGCCCCATGCGTTTGGCTTTTTGAGGGCGACGGGGTGTGTGCCTGCGGTGGCGAAGGCGTATTGAGTGCCGGTCCATTTTGAGGCATCCCACCCGCCTTCGTAGGTGACGCCGGCGTTGCCGCCGTACCAGGCGATGGGGTCGAGGGCGGGGGCGTTGTTGCCGCCGGTGAGGTCAATGTCGCCGGCGTAGGTGGGCGAGGTGGTTCCCGCGCGGCAGGCATATTCCCATTCGGTTTCGGTGGGGAGGTGGAACATGAAGCCGTACCACGGAATATCGTTTTCCTCGATGAGCATGTTGAGTTTGAGGATGAAATATTGCGCGTCGTACCAGCTCACTTGCTCGACGGGGGCGTTGGGGCCGGCGGAGCGGAAGTAGCTGGGGGCGGATTTCATCACGCGAGACCAAAGCCCTTGCGTGACTTCGGTGGCGGCGATCCAGTAGCCGCGAGGAATGAGGGCTTGGTGGGCGGTTTCATCCGGGCCGCGGGGCACATCGGTGTCGGGGCTGCCCATGGTGAACATGCCGGGTTCGATCCAGATGAGTTCGATGGTGGCGTCGTCGCCGGCGTTGATGGTGAGGCGGCGGGGCGTGATGCCGGCGATGGTGGGCAGGCCGATACGGTCATCCCACGCGAGTTCGCCCGGCTCCGGCCCGGCGTCTTTGATGTCCCAGGCGGTGGTGATCCATTTCCATGCGGCGTCGCGCGCGTCGCCGGATTGAAAATTTTTCAGGATCAGGTTGAAGAGGCTGCGGTCGTCGTTGAAGGCGGTCTTCTTTTCTTTCCGCACCTGCGCGCGGATTTTGCGCAATCGCGCATCCATGTTGCGAAGGCCTTCAAGGCGGGGATCCGGCGCGGGTACGGCAGGTTTGGATGGGGATGGGGGAGCCGCGGGAGCGGGAGACTGCTCGCGGCTGCATGAGGCGAGCAGGAGCAAAGATGAAAACAGCGCGGCGAGGCTTGATCGTTTCATGTGCGGAAAAAAGTCCGCGATTGCGGGCGGGTGCGTCAAGCTTCAAAGCGAGGCCGGGCGTTGTGCGAGTGAGGGGAGCCATGCGGAGATGGCCTCGCGCCAGAGCGCACCGTTGGCGGCGAGAAGTGATTCGTGTTTTGCGCCATGAAAGGGAATGAGGCGTCCGCGCGCGCCGAGGACGGCGAGGATGCTTCGCGCTTGTGCGAGGGTTGCGCGGGGGTCGTCCGAGCCGTGGAGCATCAAGGTTGGGCAGGTTACGGCGCGGGCGTAGGCCGCGGGGTTGTGCGCGAAGCCGTTGAAGCCGGCGTGAACGCCGCCCCAGAAAAGAACCAGTTCTGAAAATGGATGGACGGGAAAACCCATCGAGCGAAAACGATTCGCGACGACGGAGGTCATTCGGTCGAAGACGGATTGAAGGATGATGCCGTCGGGTTGGATGCGGTGAATGGCGACCGCGCGGAGAATGGCCGCGCCGCCCATCGAAGACCCGAAGAGAATAATCGGATCTGAAGTGCGCGGACGAATCCACTCATAGACTTTGGCGACGTCGTCCGCTTCGCGATAGCCGAGGGTGGTGCGGCGTCCGCTTGATCCGCCGCTGCCGCGAAAGTCGGCGAGGATGACGGAACAGCCAAGGCCGTAGAGCGAGCGCGCTTCGGAGAGGAGACTTGATTTGGATGTTGAGTAGCCGTGAAAGAGGAGGACGGTTGCGCGAGGGGCGGGGTGGTGGACATACCAACATTCGATTCGATCTTCGCCGTCGCCGAGGTCGAGGGTCTCGAAGGGCAATCCGACGTCGGCGGGTTCAGCCCAGTTTTCGGGGCGCGGGACACGGACGCCGGTCAGCAGGACGCGCGCCTTGTTCCAGCCGCGCAGCGATTCCGGCGGCGGGGTGCGCTCGCCGACGACGGTGTAGTCGAGCATCTGAGATGCGTAGCGCCATGCGGCGATGTTGATGGCCGCGATGGCGAGGAGGAAGAGAAGGAGGAGCGCTTGAGCGGGGTGGCGCTGCACAGCAGGTATCAGGGCGCGCCGATGCGCGCTTCGACTTCCGCCGGGTTATCTGCGAAGAGAATGTCGGCGATGGTGTGGTGTTCGTCGAGGATGAAGAGCGCGATCTTGCCGGGTCGCGACGGATACGTCGTCGCGAAGGCGGGGTCGTCCGCGAGAAGTATTTTGAATGGATACTTCTTCATCTTCGGCAGCGCGAAGAGGGTCGTGATAATGCCGGGCATCGTGGTGATGTCGGAAACGTATTCGGCGCGGCGATCGTCGAGATAGTTCGGGCCTTTGGTTTTCAGCCAGTCGTTGATCTTTCCCGAAACTTCGCGCTCGCTTGCGATGATGACGAAACGCGTGGTTTCGGCAAGCGTGTTTGTTTGGCCGAAGGCGTCTGTGACGGTGTAGGCGGGAAAGGGTTGACCCTTTTCCAATTCGACGGCAAGGGCGGCGGTGGAGAGCGCGCAGGAGGCCAGCAAGGCGGCAAGGATTTTCATGTGTCGGGTCTCCAGGCTCACGTCGTCGGCTCGGCTTCCGTTGTCGGCTCGGCGGCGTCTTCATCTTCCGGTTCGACGGTGGTGGCCGAGACGACGCGGTCGCCTTCATCGAGGTTGATGACGCGAACGCCCTGGGTGTTGCGGCTGATGGTGCGGATGTCTTTGACGGCCATCTTGATCATCTGACCGCGTTCGGTGATGAGCATCAGCGCGTCGTTTTCGTGGACGGCGTGCGCGGCGACGACCACGCCGTTGCGGTCCGAGGTTTTCATGGTGATGACGCCTTTGCCGCCACGGTTCTGGCTCGGGTATTCGTCGAAGTTGGTTCGCTTTCCGTATCCGTTTTCGGCGACGCAGAGGAGCGTGTGCGTGGGATCCACGACTTCAATCGCGACGACGGCGTCATTTTCCTTTCCGAGGCTGATGCCCCACACGCCGACGGTGTCGCGGCCTTGATCGCGCAGCTTTTCTTCGCTGAACCGGATGCTCATGCCCTGGCGCGTGATGAGCATGGCTTCGTTGGTTCCGCTCGTGAGGCGGACGCCGATCAACTGATCGCCCTCCTCAATCTGGATGGCGATGATGCCGCCGGCGCGGGGATTGCCGAAGGCGGCGAGGTTCGTTTTTTTGACGATGCCCTTCTCGGTGGCGAAGACCAGATATTGGTTTTCTGGAAATTCGCGGACACGAATGAGCGCGGCGATTTTTTCGTCGCCGCTGATTTCGAGAAAGTTGACGAGCGCCTTGCCGCGCGCGGCGCGGCCGGCCTCGGGCACGTCATAGACCTTTTTCCAATAGACGCGGCCGTGGGCGGTGAAGAAGAGGAGATAGTCGTGGGTCGAGGCGGTGAAGACTTCTTCGACAAAGTCCTCGTCTTTCGTGTCCATGCCGACGACGCCCTTTCCGCCGCGCTTTTGCTGGCGGAAGGTGGCGACGGGCATGCGCTTGATGTAGCCCTGATGCGAGAGGGTGATGATGCAGCCCTTGTCGGCGATGAGGTCTTCGACGCTGATTTCGCCTTCGTCGGGAACGATCTCGGTGCGGCGCGCGTCGCCGTAGAGGCGTTTGACTTCGAGGAGGTCGTCTTTGATGACGCCGTAGATTTTGCGCGGGTTGGCGAGGAGGTCTTCCAGACGGTTGATTTCCATGATGAGCTGCCGGTATTCCTCTTCGAGCTTGTCGCGCTCGAGTCCGGTCAACTGATAGAGGCGCATGTCGAGGATGGCATTGGCCTGAATTTCCGACAGGCCGAATTTTTTCATCAACTGTTCGCGCGCCTGGTCGCGGTCTTTCGATTCGCGGATGATCTTCACGACCGCGTCGAGGTGGTCGAGCGCGATTTTGAGTCCTTCGAGGATGTGCGCGCGCGCTTTCGCCTTTTCGAGTTCGAACTCGAAGCGGCGGGTGAAGACTTCAAAGCGATGCTCGATGTAGCACTGGAGCATTTGCTTGAGGTTCATCACGCGGGGACGTCCGTGATCAATCGCGAGCATGATCGCGCCGAACGTGGAGGCGAGTTGCGTGTGCTGGTAGATGTTGTTGAGGATGACTTTCGGCGCGGTGCCGCGTTTGGTCTCGATGACCACGCGGATGCCGTCCTTGTCGGACTCATCGCGGATGTCGGAAATGCCTTCGAGTCGCTTGTCGTTCACGAGGGCGGCCATATTCTCGATGAGCGCCGCCTTGTTGACGGTGTAGGGGACGGAGCTGATGATGATGCTCTCCTTGCCCTGTGATCCCTCTTCGATGCCCGCGTGTCCGCGAACTTTGAGGAGGCCGCGTCCGCCTTCATACATCTTTTTGATCTCGGCCGTGCCGCAGATCATGCCGCCGGTGGGGAAGTCGGGGCCCTTCACAAACTGCATGAGGTCGGCGACGGTGGCGTCTTCGTGGTCAATCAGGTGAACGGTGGCGTCCACGATCTCCGCGAGGTTGTGCGGCGGGATATTCGTGGCCATGCCGACGGCGATACCGGTGCTGCCGTTGACGAGAAGATTCGGGAAACGCGCGGGGAGCACCTTGGGCTCGAGCAGCTTGTCGTCGTAGTTGGGCTGCATGTCCACGGTGTTTTTTTCGATGTCGGACAGCATCTCTTCGGCGAGGCGATCGAGGCGGCACTCGGTGTATCGGTAGGCGGCGGGAGGGTCGCCATCAATGCTGCCGAAGTTGCCCTGCCCATCAATGAGCATGTAGCGCATGGAAAAATCCTGCGCCATGCGGACCAGGGTGTCGTACACGGCCACGTCGCCGTGCGGGTGATAGTTGCCGATGACTTCGCCGACGACTTTCGCGCATTTGACGAAAGGCTTGGAGCGGGTCCATCCGCGGTCGCCCATGGCGTAGAGGATGCGGCGGTTGCCGGGCTTCAGCCCGTCGCGCGCGTCGGGCAGCGCGCGGCCCACGATGACGGACATTGAATAATCAATGTACGCCTTCTGCATTTCTTCTTCGATGTTGATTGGGTCAACGCGTTCGTTCTTCGAGTACATAAATTCACTTCACCCGTCTGGCGTTTTGATTCTTCTCTATGCGGTAAAATCAGATGTCCAGATTCCGCACGTTCAGCGCGTTTTCTTCGATGAACCGCCGGCGGGGTTCAACCTCATCGCCCATCAGGACGGTGAAGATGTCGTCGGCGCGCACCAGGTCCTCGAGCATCACTTTCAGGAGCTTTCGCTTTTCGGGGTTCATCGTGGTTTCCCACAATTGTTCCGGGTTCATTTCGCCCAAACCTTTGAAGCGCTGGATGGAGAGGCCCTTCTCGCCGTGCTCGCGCACCTTGTCGAGCAATTCGCGCAGCGACATGGCTGGCTCCCTCTTCTCCTCGTTGTCCATCAGTTGGGCAATCGGCTCTTCTTGCGTCAGAAGGTTCTTCGCCTCGAAGCCTTTCTTTTCCATCGCGGCCAGGAGTTTGACCATCGCGGCGGAGGCGTAGATTTCCTTCCAGCGAATACCCGCGGCGCGGGCTTTGTCGCCATTTCCGTTGCCGTTGCTGTGGCCGTCGGTGAAAATTTCAAGCTGCGCGCCGGCCTTCTTTTCGGCGTCCTCGCGCAATTTGCGCAGCTCCGGTTCCGAATAGACGAAGTGATGCTCCGGCTCGCCGTTTGCGAGAATCGTCACGTAATATTGAGGCAGCAGGCCCGTCTTGGGTTGCCGCGCGGACAGATAGGCGGCGGGATCAATGCCCTTGCGCGAAATGCGGTCGAGGTGCATTTCGATTTCGGCGAGGAGCGAGAGGAATTCGCCGAGGTCCTTGCCGCTCATCAGTTCGCGGCCCTGGGCATCGAGAAGCTTTACGTCTTCGACGCCGAGTTGGAGCAGAATCTTGGTCATCTCCGCATCGCTCTCTACATATTCCTCGCGCTTCTTGCGCGTGATCTTGTAGAGCGGGGGCTGCGCGATGAACACGTTCCCGTTCTCAATCAATTCCGGCATCTTGCGGAAGAAGAACGTCAGGAGCAGCGTGCGGATATGGGAGCCGTCCACATCGGCGTCGGTCATGATGATGATTTTGCGATAGCGCAGTTTTTCAATCTTGAAATCTTCGCGCCCGAAGCCGGCGCCGATCGCCGTGATCATGGTCCGGATTTCGTTGTTGTTCAGCATCTTGTCGTCGCGCGCCTTCTCGACGTTCAACACCTTGCCGCGCAGCGGAAGAATCGCCTGAAAGCGGCGGTCGCGGCCCTGTTTGGCCGAGCCGCCGGCGGAATCGCCCTCGACGATGAATAGTTCGCAAAGGTCGGGATCTTTTTCGGAACAGTCGGCGAGCTTGCCCGGCAGTCCGCCGCCATCGAGCGCGCCCTTGCGTCGCGTCAGGTCGCGGGCCTTGCGCGCCGCTTCGCGCGCGCGCGCCGCGAGCAATCCCTTTTCGACAATCCGGCGCGCAACCGAAGGGTGCTCTTCGAAATAGGTGGCGAGTTCGTCGTTCACCACGGAAGCGACGATGCCTTCGACTTCGCTGTTGCCGAGTTTGGTCTTGGTCTGTCCTTCAAATTGAGGGTCGGGAACCTTGACGCTCACCACGGCCGTCAACCCCTCGCGCACGTCGTCGCCCGACATGGATTCTTCGTCTTTGAACAGCTTGTTATTCTTGCCGTAGGCGTTGATCGTGCGCGTCAGCGCCGTGCGGAAGCCGGTGAGGTGCGTGCCGCCCTCGATGGTGTGAATGTTGTTCGTGTAGGTGAAGATGTTCTCGTTGAACGAATCGCAATACTGCAGCGCGATTTCGACTGTAATGCGGTCCTTCTCCTTCTCGAAATAGACCACTTTGGGATGGAGCGGATTTTTGTTCCGGTTCAGATGCTCGACGAACTCGACGATGCCGCCTTTATATTTAAGCAGTTCTTCGCGCGCCGGCTCCTCCTGCTTGAGCGTGATTTCGATGCCCTTGTTCAGGAACGCCAGTTCGCGCAGGCGGTTGGCGAGCGTGTCCCAGCTATATTGCAACGTCGAAAAAATCTGTGAGTCGGGAAAGAATGTGACCTTCGTGCCCGTGCCCTTGGTCTTGCCGATGGTCTCGACGCCCGTCACCGGCTTCCCGCGCTCGTAGCGCTGGTGATAAACCTTCCCGTCGCGGCGGACCTCGACTTCCATCCACTCGCTCAGCGCGTTCACGCACGAAACGCCGACGCCGTGCAGACCGCCGGAAACTTTATAGGCGTTGTGGTCGAATTTTCCGCCCGCGTGCAAAATCGTCATGACGACTTCCAGCGCGGACCGCTTTTCGGTCTTGTGCATCTCCACCGGAATGCCGCGCCCGTCATCATTCACCGACACGGAGCCGTCCGCATTCAGTGCAACCTGAATGTGGCTACAGAAACCGGCCAGCGCTTCGTCAATGCTGTTGTCCACCACTTCGTAAACGCAGTGGTGAAGTCCGCGCGCGCCCGTGTCGCCGATATACATCGCCGGACGCTTCCGCACGGCCTCCAAACCCGCGAGGACGGTTATCTTGTCCGCGCTGTACTGCGCGGCGCCTTCCGCCGCAGATTGGTGCGCAACCCCTTTATTATCAGCGGGTTCCATCGTTGCGGCTGTTGCTTTGTCGTCCGTTTTAGAGTTGTCGGCCATGGCGTCCTTTGGGGTCCAGATTCAAACCGCGAAAATATAGGTTTTCGGGGCGCAAAATGCACCAAAAAAGGGCATTTAATTTGAGAGCAGAAAAGGCGCCGTCAGTCCGCGAAAATGAGGGTTCCAAAACAGCGCGGGAGGTGGAAGTTCAGCGCATCCACCCGCGACCATGCAGCCCAGTGCGGATGCGAAGTTTTGTCGCCGCACTTATAAAAATTTCCGCGCCACCTTGTCCCCGCGACGGGCGCGGGCGTTCCGCTGTATTTTGTGAGCAGCGCAAACGGAACTTCGAACTCCAGCGACCAGGTCAAAGAATCAGCAATTTCGGGATCCACCCGGGACGGAAGCGAAGACCGAACGGCGAGAGATTTCAATTCGTCGGCAGAAAGCAGCGTGAAATCCTTAAAACCGTCGGGCGCGCGCGTTGAATCGCGGATGAACGACGCGCGCGCGTGCCCGCCGGCGTTGAACTCGAAATTAAAATAACCGCGTTCATTCGGCTGCAAAAAACATTCCACGCAACTATCCAGCCACACTTCCGCATTCGGCCCCTCGTGAGTGGAAAGCACAAACTGATCCTGAACGATGAACCGCCCGCGCAGGCGTTCATGGTCAAAAGCAAGCCGCGCCTCCGTGCGCGGGCGATGGGCGCTGCTTTCTGGCCGGAATTGATCAATCAGCGCCACGTCGGGATCCGCTTGCTTGATCACATAGCTTCGAGACATTTCACCTTTCTTTAGCAGTTGGCCCCGTTCGCGGAAAGCTTTTGATGTGGCATGAGGCGCGGCTTCCGGTCTAATTAGCCCGTGCGCGTTCTCTTATTCATCCTGGCGTTGCTTTCGATCGCTCCCGCCCGCGCGGGATGGATCGAGGATCGCGACGGGCGCACGATCATTCACCTTTCCCTTTTCTCGCTTCCTGATCCCAGCCGGACCGACGCGCCGACGCGCGCCGATGCGGCGGTCGTGAATGACTTTGCGCGAAAATTTCCGGAATTATTCGCCGAGCGGCACGCGGCAAAAGCGCGCGCAAATCCGCAGGAATACGGACATCACAACTGGGACAACGTCGAAATCGAACTCCACCAGTATTCCGGCATTCAGGTCGAAGGCATCGAATCCGACCTGCTCGCCATCGCGGGCGGTGTGTCTCCTGACGTGATGTATATCAACTTCCGCAAGTCCGACACCTACATCCAGCGCGGCTTTCTCTATCCGCTCGATCGTCGCGATGACGGCTACCTCTCCGCCATGACCGAGGAGGAAAAGAACGATCGCGTGTTCCCTAAAATCTGGCCGGTGATTGAACGGAAAGGACCGAACGGGAAGCACGTGTGGGCCCTGCCCTACGGCGGCGCGCTCGGGCGCGCGCTGGTCTATCGCAAAGATTTGTTCGATGCGGCGGGCGTGGCCTATCCGACGGCAAATTGGACGTGGGACGACCTGCTGGCGGCGTGCAAAAAACTCTCCGACCCCGCGCGCGGCATCTATGGCATCTATTTTGGAAGCGGCCGCGACGAGTCGTACAACTGGGTCACCTTCCTCTGGTCCGCAGGCGGCGAAGTGCAAACCTATGACGAGGCCAGCGACACATGGTCTATCGCGTTCGATTCCGACGCGGGCGTGGAGGCGTTGGATTTTTACCTCAAGCTCGTCGCCGACCCGTGGACCGACGAGCTTGGCCGCCGCCGCTTCGGCTACGCCGCGCGCGATTGGCGAGAGAGCCAGGTCAAGTGGGAGCGCGGCGAGATCGCGATGAATCTCCAATATGTGGATGAAAAACTCTTCTCGCAGATCAACCCTGACATCACCGGCATGGCGCCCGTGCCGAAAGGTCCGCACGGCCAGCGAGGCTCGGAATTGAACAGCCGGATGATGGGAATTTTCTCCGGCATCCGCGACCGCGCCGTGCGCGACGCCGCGTGGGAATACATGCGCTACTTCGACGGCGACGAGGCTGTTGGAACCCGGACGCGCATCCTCGTCGAGGGCGGATTCGGGCGATTTGTGAATCCCAAATATCTCGAAAAATACGGCTATGGCGAACTCGTGCGCCTCGCGCCGCCCGGATGGGCGGACACGTTTCGCCTCGCGATGGAGAACGGACATCCCGAGCCGTACGGCCGCCACAGCAACATCGCATATTTTTTGATGACCGAGCCGATTCACGCCGGGCAGCAACTGATCGTGGCCGGCGAAATGCCGGCCGCGCCCGAGGCGCGCCGCGCGAAGTTGCGCAGCCTGCTCGCCGCTGCCGGCGAAAAGGCCCGGCGCGAAATGCTCGGCATCGTGCCGCCCGATGTGCTGAAAAAACAACGGGCCGCGGCCGTGCTGTTCCTCATCGCCATCGTCGCGGGCTTCGCCTTTGTGAACCGCGCGTTGGTCTCCGCCTTCAAGGGGCACGGGCAAAAAGGCGCGGTGCGAAGGACGTGGGGCGCGTATGTGCTGCTCGCGCCCGCCGTGCTCACCGTGCTCGTGTGGCAATACCTTCCGCTGCTGCGCGGCTCCATCATGGCGTTTCAAGATGTGCGCGTGCTCGGCCCTTCGCAGTGGGTGGGATTGGCGAATTTCGGCGCCGTGCTCTGGGACTCCGCATGGTGGAGTTCCGTTTGGAATTCGCTGCGCTACAGCGTGCTTGTCATCGCGCTCACCTTCCTGCCGCCGGTCGCGCTCGCGATTCTCTTGCAGGAAGTCCCGCGCGGGAAAGTCGCTTTTCGCACGCTGTTCTATCTGCCGGCCGTGATGACGAGTCTGGTCGTGATTCTGCTCTGGAAATCGTTCTACGAAGCCAACGAACGCGGCGTGCTCAACGCCATTTTGATGAAAGTCCCCGCGATCCTTTTTCTGCTCGCCGGACTCGGACTCTTCGCGCTCATGTTTGCGTTCACGCGCCGCCTCTGGTTCCACGAGCGGCGCGGCCCGGCGTTGCTTTTTCTGCTCGCGGGTCTGGCCCTGTTCTATGCGTGCTACGGACTCGCCGCGCCGATGATGCCGCATCTTTTTGCGACCATGCCCGCGCCGCTACGCTGGCTGGAGGATGAGAAGACGGCGATGCTCTCGTGCGTCATCCCGATGGTGTGGGCCGGCATTGGGCCGGGCAGCCTGCTCTATCTCGCCGCGCTCAAAACCGTTTCCGACGACCTCTACGAAGCCGCCGACCTCGACGGCGCGACGTTCGTGGACAAGGTGCTGTTCGTCATCTTTCCGATCCTCAAGCCGCTGCTCGTCATCAACTTCGTCGGCGTCTTCATCGGCGCGGTCCTCCACGCCGGCGGCAACATTCTCGCCATGACCGCCGGCCTCGCGGGCACCGAAGTCGCCGACCTGCACATTTTCTATGAAGCGTTCATGTTCATGCGATTCGGCACGGCCACCGCGATGGCGTGGGTGCTGGGCACGCTGCTGATCGGGTTCACCGCGTTTCAGTTGCGCAAACTTTCGCGCATGGAATTTCGCGCGGCGGGGAGCGACACCTGATGCCGATCATTTCCGCCATCGGCCGCAAATCGTGGCGCGTGCGATTGTTCGATGAGGGCATCTTTGTCGCGCTCCTGGTGGGCGCGCTCACGATGCTCTATCCCTTCCTGCTCATGCTCGCGGGCAGCACGAAGAGCGCGGTGGATTTGCGCGACATCGAAATCGTGCCCGGCTTTCTTCGCGACGATGCCGCGCTCTACCGCAAACACATCGAGGCGCTGTTCGACGAGCGGCTCGACAGCATGCGCGCGGCCTACGACGAAGACGTCTCGTCGTTCGAACAACTCCAGCCGCCCGCGCAGGTGGACCGCGCGCGTGTGGAGCAGTGGGAAGCATTTCTCCGCTCGCGCGCGCTCCCGCCCACCGCGTATTCGGTCGGACACATGGGCGGCGTCTCGTCGCGCACGCTCCCGCGAAATCTTCGCGCTTTCAAAGCCGGGATCGCCGCGCGTTTCGGCGATCTCGCCACAGCGAATCGCGAACTCGGCACAGCCTTCGTCAACTGGAGCGCCTTCATGGTGCTCCCGGAGGATTTGCTCTCGCGCCGCGGCCACGTCGGCGACGCGCCGTTCGATCAGGCCCTCGCGCAATTCAAGAGCGAGAGCGCCGAGAGGTGGCGCTGCTACTATCTCGCCGACGGATTTTTCAAAAACGCCTTTCTGAAAACGCAATACTCCCGCGACATTGCGGAATACAACCGCGCGCATCACACGGCCTACGCCTCCTACGCGGACCTCTCGCTCACCCCGCGCCTGCCCGACGGGACCTCGATCGAGAAGACAGACTGGGAGCGGTTCGTCCGTCAATCGCTCAATCTCCTCTGGGTCCGCGTGGATGAATCAGCGACCGGCGCATACCGCGATTATCTCCACGCGAAATACCCGGACATCGCGACCCTCAACACCCGCTACGGAACGAGTTTCGCCTCATTCGATGACATACCGCTTGTGCATGAACCGCCCTCCGGCGGGTTGGTGTTGAGCGATTGGGATGCGTTTATTCAGGGCTGGAAAGACCCGGCTTCGGGTCGCGTTTATGCGCCGACGGCGCAACAGCTATACATCAAGAACACGCTCTTCGATTTCCAGGAATTTGTTGGTGACCCGCATGCGCGTCCGCCCTTGAAAGAAGCGCACTACCTTGCCTTCCTCGACGCGCGAAAAGAACTGCGGTGGGAATTTGTGAAACGGAACTATCTCGCCGTTTTTGATTATCTGCTCATCCACGGGCGCGGCGTCTGGAACACGCTCTGGTATTGCGCGCTCGCCGTCCTCTCCGCGTTGATCGTCAATCCGCTCGCCGCCTATGCCTTGAGTCGCTTTCGCCTGCCCGGCGCCTATCGCGTGCTGATGTTTCTGCTGCTCACCATGGCTTTTCCCGCGATGGTCACGCAAATTCCCAACTTCCTGCTCATTCGCGATCTCGGATTGCTGAACACCTTTTGGGCGCTCATTCTTCCGAGTCTTGCGAACGGATATTCAATTTTTCTGCTGAAAGGATTTTTCGATTCGCTGCCGCGCGAGCTTTACGAATGCGCCGAGCTGGATGGGGCGGGGGAGTGGACCACGTTCTGGCACATCACCATGAGCCTCTCCAAACCGATTCTCGCCGTGACCGCGCTCGCCGCGTTCAACATCGCCTACGCGAATTTTATGTACGCCTTGCTCATCTGCCAGGACGAAAAAATGTGGACGCTCATGGTCTGGCTCTACCAGTTGCGCCTGCGCGCGGGGCCCGGCGTGGTTCAGGCCTCGTTGATTCTCGCGGCGATTCCGACGTTCGTGATTTTCCTCTTCTGCCAGAACATCATTCTCCGCGGCATCATCATTCCGTCGGAAAAATAGCGCCGCCGTCGCTTCAGCGCGCGCCGTCGGGATCCAACTGGAACCGCACGCTCTTGATGCGGTCCGCGCCGAATTTCGCCTGCACGTTCGCCAGCAGTTGCTGCTTGCCGTAGCGCGACAATTCGTTGAGCCAGGTGGAACCCCTCACGAAAACGGTCAGCGTTTGATACTGAACGCGCCCGGGACGAGAATGTTTCGCCACCGTCGCGCCCGCGATCGCGGGCCATTCATTAAGGAGCGTCTGTTCCCAGTAGCGGTCTTCAAGCTTCAGGCTCTTGAGCAGTCCGGGCAACAACGCGCCAACCGCGGATACGCGGTCCGGGGCGGGCGGCTCGGCAACCTCATCGAGCTGAAAGCGCTCTCGCTCCAGTTGCCAGCTACCCCGGTTGTAACGACGTGAGGCCATGAAGGTGGCCGAGGTTGGCGGAGATGGGAGAGGAGGTCAAGGAAGGGCGGGAAATTATTCCGAGGCGCGTCCGCCGAAACGAATCATCCAGTCCATCGCGGCGCGTTCAAAGCCGATGTCGTAGCCCGCGCGCTCGCTCTCGTACCATTTGTGAAGCAAGATTTCCTTCTTCATCACCTGCCAGCGGCGCACAATCTGCGTCTCAAAAACCCAACTCTCGCAGGTTTCGCCCTCGCACCCGATCATGTCGTTTGTTGACATAGCCAACCCTCGGAACAAGACTTGAATCGCGAGCGTAGCATAAAAATATGAGTTGTCAAATTTTTACAGCCCTGCGCCGTTTTGTTATTCGACGGCCGCAATCAGACCCGTCAAATACTCGCCCTCTGGAAAGGTTGTAAGTGTCGGATGGTCGGGCGGTTGCGACAGGATTTCAATAAATCGCACAGTCCGCCGCGAGTCTTTCGCCGCCCACCGGACGGCCATTTTCAGATCTTCCAGCGAAACCAAACCCGAGCAGGAAAACGTCGCCAGAAAACCGCCCGGCGTCAGCAGCTTCAATCCCAGCAAATTGATGTCCTTGTAGGCCCGCATCCCCTTTTCCTTTTGCGCCATGTTCGAAACGAAACGCGGCGGATCGAGAATCACCAGATCGAAAGACCGGCCTTCGTCCCGAAATCTACGCAACGCCACCGGAACGTTCGCCGCGCGAAATTCAATCGGTGTGGTGATTCCGTTCAGCTCAACGTGTTCTCGTGCGCGCGCCAGCGCCGGTTCCGACGAATCCAATCCCAAAACGCTCTTGGCGCCCGCTCGTCCGGCATAAACTTCGAAAGCCCCCGTATAACCGTAGGCGCTCAGCACATCGCGTCCGGCGGCATATCGCGCAACCCGCATCCGGTTCTCGCGTTGATCCAGATAAAATCCCGTCTTCTGCCCGTCCGCCAAATCCACCGCGAAGCGGATTCCGTTTTCCAAAATTTCAACGGTCTTGCGCGAGGACGTCGAATGCGCCGCCACGCCCCCCGCATCCAAACGCTCGCGCGCCACCGCGTCCTGGTCCGCGCTCACCATCACATCCTTCACCCCCGTCGCTTCGATCAGCGACGAAATCAGCACGGGCAAAAAAGGCGCCAACGCCGCCGCGCCGACGCGAACCGCGAGCGCGTCCGCATAGCGATCCGCGATCAAACCGGAAATCCCATCCGATTCCGAAAACACGACACGATAAGCATTCGTCTCCGCGCTCGTGAACAACCGCGACCTCAACCCCACGGCCGCCTGAATTCGCCGGCGCCAGAACGCTTCATCGAGCCGCGCGTCCCTATGCCACGCATATAGCCGGATCGCCAGATCGCTCTTCGGATGAGCCAACCCGCGACCGATAAATCTCCCGTCATGCGAAAAAACATCAACCACCGCGCCGATGGATGGTTGGCCTTCCCACGAAGCAATCGCGCCGGAAAAAATCCACGGATGCCCGTTGGTTGCCTGCTTATCGCGTTTCGGTTTCAATCGGGCGATGATGGATTCTGTTGTCATTCGTGGTAGTTTCCAACGATTGGAACTTTCGGAAAAGAAATTTCCAACGATTGGAAAAATGGCCGACGAAGTAATTTATCTCGAACTTCCCGACGCGAGGCGGCGCTATGTTCTGCACCGCCCGCCGACTTTGCCCGCCACGCCCGCGGTCGTGCTCATGCTCGACGGACGCGGCGGGACGCCGTGGACCGCCATCAAAACGAGCGGCTGGAGCCGCAAAGCGGATGAAGCCGGATTTCTCGCCGTCTATCCCGAAGCCATGCGCCTGAATCCCGCCGGCGCACAGCACTTTCTCACCAATCCGCAAATGTGGAATGCCGGCGTGGGCGGCAGCGATACCGAACGCGCGCCGGTTGACGACGTCAGCTTTCTCCGTCGCGTGGTTGAAGATGTGATCGAGCGATGCGGCGCAGATCCCAAGCGGATTTTTATGAGCGGATTTTCCAACGGCGCCGCGATGACCTTTCGAATGGCCGCTGAATTTCCCGACCTGCTCGCCGCCATTGGCCCCGTCTCCGGCCCATGCCGCGTAACCGACACGCGCCTCTCGCGCCCGGTTCCCACCATGTATCTCTATGGCAAACTTGATCCGCTCGGCCCCTTTGACGGCGGCGATGTGGAATTGCCCTGGGGCGGCGTGGAATATCGCGCATCCGTTCACGAATCCATTCGCGCATGGTCGAAAGCGATGGGCGTCACCGACGCGCCCCAAGTCGAAGAGCAGGACGGAATCACCGTCGAACGATACGGCGAGCATTTTGAATTTCGGGCCATCCACGATCTTGGCCACGTCTGGCCCGGAGGCCATCGCCTGTTGCCTGAAAAGATTGTCGGCGCCAGCAGTTCCCGACTCAACGGCACCGACGTTCTCTGGCAATTTTTTCAACGCCACAAGCAGAAATAATTATTTGATCGGGCGTGCGCGACTTGCGGCGCAAAGTGATTTTGCTACTGTTTCGTGCGAATCGCACTTGCTCACGCCCCGGTAGCTCAGTTGGACAGAGCAGCGGTTTCCTAAACCGCAGGTCGCGCGTTCGAATCGCGCCCGGGGTACCACCTAACTACCGTCGGCCTCCCTCGCCCCTTTGCACTCCGGATACGCGCGGCATCCCCAGAATTCGCGGCCGGCCCACTTCCCGCTCTTGGTCTTCCGCAACACCATCGGCTTCCCGCAATCCGGGCAATCCGGCGCCGATTGCTGTTTCGCGCGAGCCACAACGCGCAGCGTGCGTCATCTGATCGAACTGCCGCCCCGTCGGATCGTTCTCCCGTCGCAGGAATTTTTTGCAAAACTGCTGCGTGCCGAGCTGCACAATGTTCGCCAGGATCCAGGAGTCCAGCCAGAGATAACCCGTCGTCGGGCCAAATGTTTGCATGGTTCCTCATCGAGTGAATCGGGACCCGACATTATCGAGTAGTTCGACTTTCGACTTACTCGACCCACTCGACAACATCGTTCCACTCGATTTCAATTCGCAATCATCCACAACGTCTTCTACTCCAAACGCCCTCTCGATCCTGAATGATCCAACCCGCGCTTATTGTTCCGGAGTCCCCATACGCCCGGCGAAGCATATCTGAACCGCAAATCACCCCGCAAACTCCGCCCGCAACAAGGGCGGCGACAGGTGCAAATAACTTCGCATAGGTGGCCCGCGCACTCCGCTGCGCGGGCTAGCGGGCCACTCAGTCGGCGGAAGGATAAACCAATCAATCTTCAGGGAGTCATCCGCGAATCCGATCACGCCGAACAGCGGTGGGGCAGCCCTACTTCTTAAGCCGCCCTCGCCGAGGGCGTTTTCCCACGCCCGCGGTCAGCGACCGCGGCTACAAAGCGTCAGAATTTGAAGGCGCGCACACATCGCCCCGCCCGCCTGCCAATAATTGTTTTTCAACGGCTGACCCTGCACCGCCGGGCAATATCGATGGAGGTGGGCTGGACCGAGTCCTCGTTGAACACAGCACAGGGCCGGTCGCCTGCTACTCGGAATCGCGGCGTCGGGTTGGCCGTACGTGTTCATTTCAGGCCCTGTAGAAGCGACGACGCCCGTTCTTGAATGATGCCAGCCACTCGTTCCGCCATAGCGGGGTCGTTGGCGGCACCCAGAACGTCCTTGTTCCGCAGACTCTCGATGGCCCTGCCGCATAGGTCCACGATCCGTTCACGCAGCATCGGCCAACCCACGCTGGATTCCTTGGCCATCGTCTGCCAGTGCGCGGGCGTGATCGTCTCGATGGATTCGCTTTTCCCGATCTTCATAGCCGGAGTCTGGGAAAGTTCCGGCCAAGCCAGCGTGCAGACCAGATCGTAGAACGGCGCAAGTCTTCGTTCGGTCTTGCGATAGAGAATCGAGTAGTTCTTGCCGTGCGCGTCGGCATTCCCGATCAGCACATTGAAGATTAGACCGTCCAGGAAGTCCCGGATATCCAGCGCCGGCACGGTGGACCACTCACGGAGCAGTCCGATACAGTCACGGAGCAGCGGTCCCCCTTCCTGTTGATACTTCCGCTCCGGTGGGAACCCCAGCGCTTGGCAGAAATCCTCCTGGTGCACACGCGTGACCGAGCCATTGCTGTCGATGGCGCGGTCGTATCGCTGAACGACGATGCACGGCTTGTTGCCGACCGGGCGGACGGAGACCGGAGGAACATTCAAACCAACCGCTCTGGCCAGCGTCATGCAGAGAACTTCGGTTGCCACCGATCCGGGGAAGCGCTCGGGCTCCGGTTTGATGATGTGCGTGCTCGGCGTGTTGCCGAGAGGCAGCGCGATGGTTGCATTCCGAATCAGAACCGGCAACTTCAACTGCGCTCCGGCCAGCGAAAGCCGTAGCCCTTCGCGTCCCGCCATCATCGGGCGGCGAGGCAGTTCTGCGACAATGTCCTCCAATTCCCGCTCGCTCAGTTCACGAACACGAGCCTCACCCGGAGTTGGAGCGGGCGAGTCATCCGGCAGGAGGCTGACCGCTCCCGCGCATTCGCCGCCGATCCGTTCCAGCATGGCGAAGTCGTTGCGCTCGCTGATTCCGAGAATGGCGGCGATCTGTTGCCTGGGCCCCTCGTCGGGGAGGATACCGGCGAAGAAAGGACGTGCGTGCTTTCCCCGGAACGGTTCACTCTGCAGCGGCAACGACCGGGAAAGGGGCATAGCATCCGGCCTGCCCGTCCATTCCGGGGCATAGCGGAACTCGAGAAGTCCGCTGTCATCCTCGTCCAGAGCGCCGACCCGCTCGCCACTCAGGTAAACAATCAGCCGCTTCATGGCCTCTCACCTCCGGCATCATCGCCGCTGAGGGACGTTGTCTCGATGGCAAATCCAAGCGCCTGCAACACCTGGAGCGTCTTGCCGATCTGGCAAGTGGGCTTTCCCTTCTCCAGATCGACGATGAAGCGCAGCCCCGTGCCGCAGGTCATGGCCAGATCCTTCTGGGTGATCTTCAGATGCTTGCGCCGCGTTCGAATCGCCGTCCCGAGCTGTTCCGTGGTTTTTATCTTCATCGTTCCCGATCGGTAATATCGCGCGACAATTGCGATCCATCAACTGATATTTTACCGGGCGGGAATATTTTGCCAAAGACATGCCATCACGCGTCGAATTGTTCCCGAGCGGTGCATTTATGGCTGTATGATGCGATCTCCACTGCGGATATTCTGCCCATAGAACACGCCGCCGGAACTTTGTTCTGGGATTTTTTGACGATTGCGACGAGGGTTTGACGAGTTCGATGGCGTAAGCATGCATACCGGCAACCTGCTCACCGGTGAGGTATTCGGATGCGTGGAGAAGTTCGATCCAGCAGGCCGCAAACACAAACGACTCCTCATAAACCGGCCCTCCACTCCCACTCCCTTTCCACTTGCAACTTTCCACTAACCTCATATTTCCATCAAACTCGATGCGCGGCTGCGGCGTCTCAACCCTAGTACGCCCACTCCTCATGTGCGAGTGGCGTGCGGTTTAGCTCATCGCGGTGCACCCGCCAGGTCGGCATCAGGGCTTCCATCCTCTCCAGGAAACGGTCGTCGTGGCGGCGCTCGTGCAGATGCACCATCTCGTGGACCAGGACGTACTCCAGGCATGCCACGGGTTTCTTGATCAGCTCGAGATTCAACCAGATACGCCCGGCTTCGGTGTTGCAACTTCCCCAGCGCGTCTTCATGCGCTTGATCTTCACCTCGGCGACCCGTTTGCCCACACGGGGCTCCCACTTCGCGAGCATCGGGGGCAGCAGTTTACGAAGTTCTCGGCGATACCAGCGCTGCAGGACGGCGTCGCGCTGCTCGCGGTCGGCACCGGCAGGTACACATAGCTCCAGCGTCGAAAGGCCTGTGAGCCGGACGCCGGACAGCCTGCCGCCCTCCTTCACGTCGAGCAGGTAGCGCCGCCCCTGGAAGTAGTGACTCTCCCCGCTCACCATCTCCCGCTGCGACAGCCGCTCCTGCTCCGCGAATCCCTTCTGCTTGCGCCGAATCCACCCCAGGCGCGAGACCACCGCCAGCCGTATCGCCTCGTCGTCGAGGCGCAGAGGTGCCGCCACCCGCACCCGACCTGAGGGCGGGTAGACCCCTATGTGAAGGTGCTTGATCTCCTTGCGCACCACCTCGACGGCAATGTCGCCGACCAGGATCTCGCGGCGCTCAGTAGTCACGCTGAGCCTTCACGATCTCAAAGATCGTTCCCGCGAGTGCGTTATCACCGAGCACCGACTGGATGGCATTGTGCACTTCGCGCTCCTTGAATCTGTTGCCGCGCCAGTCAGCCTTCTTCACAGAGCGGATGGCGCGGTCCAGCGCGAGCGCGGCCTCCTCCAGGGTAAACGGCGGCTGGGCGTCCCCATGGGAGACGGCCGGCTCCCGAACTCCGGACGCCATTGCCCCTTCCAGGTTGTCGTACAGCGCCCGGAGCGCGCCCGTGTTGATGGCGGCGGGATAACTGGACTGGCTTTCCGGTTTGCTCACCTGGCGGGACAACTCGGCGATCTGCTGCAGATACGCCTGGTAATCGAGGGCTTCCTTGCGCCGCTGTTCGATCAGCGCATCCAGCAGCTCCGACATCTTCTCGTAGTACTTGGGGTTGACTGCCATCTCGTCCACGATCAGCCGGCGGACGTTGTTCTCGATGGCCTCGGCCATCGCCTCCCGGTTCTTGCGCAGGCCTTCGGGCAGCGCATCCACCGCCGCCTCGCCGCGCTCGACGATCAGCTCCACCAGCGTCAGATCGTCGAAGGCCGAGACCTTCTCACTTTCTTCGGCTCGAATGTAGGTGTCGAGCAGGTGGCGCATGGCCGGCTCGAACATCTTCATGTCCACATAGTCGCCGCTGGCGAGCTTCACTTCCTGCCGGACCTTCTCGTAATGGTCCACTTCGAGCTTGATGGCTTCCGTCTCGGCCTCGCTGTAGCCGGCCGCGCGCATTTCGTTGGCGATATTCGCGTAGGCCCGCAGGAAGGCGGCGGCCAGCTTGTAGAGCGCCACGCGCCTGGGCTCGTTCTCCTTGAGCTCTTCGGCGTTGCCACTCTCGCGGGCGCAGAAATAGCGAATATAGGCGGCCGTGTCACGCGGCGGTTCGACCGGTTCGCACAGCGCCTTGACCGCCTCGCGCGCCTCCTCCAGCCGCGCGCGCCCCTGCTCGAGCCGATCCTTCAGCAGCCCTTCCACATCCTCCTTGTCGTAGCCCTCAAAGGCCTCGCCCGTGTAGTCCTTGACCGCGCCCTCCAGCGAGCGGAACAGATCCTTGTAATCAACGATGTACCCGTATTCCTTGTCCTCGCCATCGAGCCGGTTGACGCGGCAGATGGCCTGGAACAGCCCGTGATCCTGCATCTTCTTGTCGATGTAGAGATAGGTCGCGGGCGGCGCGTCGAAGCCGGTCAGCAGCTTGTCCACCACGATCAGCAGCTTCATCTGCCCGGGCTGCTCGATGAAGCGTTTCTTCACCTCCTGCTCGAACTGCTCCACCTTGTACATGGCCTTCTCTTCGGGCTCGCCGAAGTGGGCGACAAGCATCTTCCGGTAGATCTCGTAGCGGCGCAGCCGCTCGGTCGGCCCTTCGCCGCTCTCTTCGCCCTTGATGTCGGCAGGTTGCGGCCGGTAGGAGGTGACGATGGCTCACTTCCCAGCAAGGTCCGTCTGCTGGAACATCTCGAAGAAGCGGCAGGCCGAGTAGATGCTGTCGGAAACGAGCAGCGCATTGCCATGCCCGCTCTTGAGCCGGTCGCGCGTCTCCATGTCCATCAGGATGTCGGCGACGATCTTCTTCAACCGGTCCTCTGCGGAGAGCACCTTCTGCATCGTCCCCCAGCGCTGCTTGAGCTGGGCGCGCGCCACGTCGGTGAGGCCTTGGGTCTTCAGGTCGAACCACTGGTCCACCTTCGCCTGTGAGGTGATGTTCTGATCAATGTCCCGCGCCTCGTAGCGCAGGTCCAGCACCACGCCGTCGCGCACCGCCTCGTCGTACTTGTAGGTGTGGATGTACGGGCCGAAGGTCTCGATCGAGCGGCGCTTGTCGCTCTTCAGCAGCGGCGTGCCGGTGAAGCCGATCAGCATCGCCCCGGGCAGGAGCGACTTCATGGCGTCGTGCAGCTTGCCCGACTGGGTGCGGTGGCACTCGTCCACGAACACGAAGATCTCGCCCTTGGCGCGAAAGCCCCTGGGCAGGTGGCCCTGGATGTCCTCGATGAAGGCATCGATGTCGCCCTCTTCCGAGGCGCCGAACTTGTGGATGAGCGAGCCGATCAGCCATTCCTCGCTGGCGTTCAGCACCCGCACCAGGTCCGCACCGCTCTTCGTGCGGTGGATGGCCTCGCCGACGCCCTTGAAGACCTTCTCGATCTGCTCGTCGAGTTCGGTGCGGTCGGTGAGGATCAGCACCCGCGCGTCTTTCACGTGCTCGCGGATCCACTTGGCCAGCCAGACCATGGTCAGGCTCTTGCCGCTGCCCTGGGTGTGCCAGAGGATGCCGCCCTCACGCGCGCGCACCCGGGCTTGCGCCGCGCGCACGCCGAAGTACTGGTTGTGGCGGCAGGTCTTCTTGGTGCCGGCGTCAAACACCATGAAGTCGTGGATGATCTACAGCAGCCGCGCCTTGCCGCCAAGCTGGCCCAGCTCGCGCAGCAGCGGGTTCTCGCCGGCCACGGCCTGCACCCCGGCGAGCGCCTCGGCCTCCTTCCAGCGCAGCCAGTACTTCTCCGGCGTCTCGATCACGCCGTAGCGCAGCCCCTCGGTGTCGTTGCCGGCCATGACCAGCTGCACCGTCGTGTAGAAAGGGCGGATGAACTCCTTCTTCTGGCTATCCAACTGCTGGCGGATGCCCTCGCTGACGGCTACCGTGGAGCGCTTCAGCTCCAGCACGCCCACGGCAATGCCGTTCACGTAGAGCACGAGGTCCGGCCGCTTGGTGTGCACGCCACAGACCGTCACCTCTTCGGCAACGGCGAAGTCGTTGTTCTCGGGGTGCGCCCAGTCCACCAGCCAGACCGTGACCGTCTGCTCGCCGGCCCCGGGCCTGACCTTCACCCCGTAGCGCAGCAGGCCGTAGACCTCGCGGTTGGCGTCGTAGAGCGTCTTGCTGCCGCCCAGCGACGCGGCCTTGCCCAACTCGAAGAGCGCGCGCTTGATGTTCTTGTCGTCGTGCCCCTGCCGCCGCAGCCAGTCAGCGAGCAGGTCTTTCTCGATGTTGCTGTTGCCCTCGCGATCCTTCCAGTGGCCGAGGTATTCATAGCCCAGCGCATCGCGCAAAAAAGTGATTACGCGATTCTGCGACATTCGCTCGAGTTCGCCGACGCGGGTCATTTTGGATTGCCTCCCGATGCGATTTGGTCACGGAGCGCAGAGCCAAGCGGGGTAAGGCGGTATTTCTGGAGGCGGCTTCGCGGCTTATCTGGAACCGTCATCTCGATAAGGCCGGCATTGAGTGCTGGCACCAGATAGGCCGTCCTAAAGTGCTTGTAGTCGTGCAGACCGAGCGCCTCTTGGATGTCTCGCCGCGTCATCGAACCGGTCAGCACAAATGCCAATCTGACTTCCGGGGTGACTTGGGGGGCGACTTGGGGGGCGACTTGGGGGGTGCTATCGCTAGAAGCAATCGCTACTTGTTCCAAGTAATCCTTGGAGAACGGAAATTCGAACCAGACGTCTTGCCCATCAAATTCAATACGCGGCTCTGGCGCTCCAGCTTCGCGGCAGGCCTCGAAAACGCGCTGAATGCCGCGGCCCCATGCCTCAATTTCGCCTGCACGGAAAAATACGTGGGCAATTCCGGGATTGTGTGGCTTGGACGAGTGGACACCCAGCAGCTTTTCCATCGTCCAGCCTTCCGGCAGTTGTCCGGGGTTCCAGATGCGCAAGCGGTCCGGATAGACCCGAATTTGGATCGGAGTCGGCGTGGCGTAGTCCCGGTGGATCACAGCGTTGAGCAGCGCCTCGCGCAGTGCGCTCGGCGGCATGGGGAAGCGTTCGATGCGCCGAATCCCCTCATAACTAATCCCGGCCCGCAGGTATTTGGTGAGGATCAGCTCATGCGCTTTTGCCGGTTGCGAGAAGACATCGCCGCCGACCTCGTCCTGATAGCGCAAATCCGTCTCGCTCGCGAAATATCCGATTTTTACAGATGCGCCCGTGACAAATCGCTCCGGATCAGCGTGGAACAGCAACACGGCGGATCGCTTCAGATAATGGCCCTCCGTCAACCGCAGCTTTTCGAGCAAGCCCAAATCGTTTTCAGCCAGATCTTCGGGCGCAAGGCGCCCACTCTTGAGTGCGCGTTGTCGAAAACGCTTGATTGCCTCCGGGTCCAGATCGGCCGCCGAGACGCCGGGCACCGGCACCGAATCCCAGGTCCGGCCGTAGCGCCGCAGAAGGAAGCGGTCCAATGCGGCGCCCTTGAGCACCTGGTTGGTGCTGCCGCTGCGCAGGTAATAGACGCCCTTGTAGCTGATCGGGTTGGGATGGGCATCCACCCGGATCTCGAGGGTGTCCTTGCCGTTCTCGCTGTGCAGGTTCACCGCGACCAGAATGCCGAGCGCATCGCGCACCTTGTTCGGCAGTTCTTCCAGAAGCTGCCGCGCGCCATCCAGTCCGATCACTCCACCCCGGTCATCGCGCCCGACCACCAGCACACCGCCCTCGGCATTGGCGAAGCCGCAGATCCATTTCAGGTACTCGTCGCGCCAGGACGACTTCCATTCGGTGTGCTGGTCTTCGCTCATGTCACACCCTCCGGCTCCACCAGCCGCACGCGGCCGGTGAGGAGCTGCTGCATCATGCCCTGCTTGAGAGCGCGGGTCTTGTCGCGGCGGGCTTCCAGCGCGGCGATCTCGGCGTCCATGTCGAAAAGGACGGTGGCGATGGCGGTTTGTTCTGCTTTGGTTGCAGGACAGGGAAACTCAAGAAAAAGCAGCTTCGCCGCCGACAATCCAGGCTGAGCAGATGACTCTGAGTACTGATTTAATTGCATTCTGCCCAACAAATACGTGAGCCAGTGTATGTCGATTGCTTCCCTAGGAGTAACGACAAGGGCGTGCTCCGATGCGAAGAACTTGCCACTAGCGCCTATAACGTTCCCGCATAGAGCGCCCTGCCTCCCAATCAGTGCGTAATCGCCATCGTGGGTGAACGTTGACGTGAAGCCGCGTAGCCCATTACCCCCATAGCACGGGTAGCTGGAGTAAGAATTGATTCTCTCGGAAGTAATGCTGACGCCACTCTTTAGAGCACAAACGTCGGCTAACCGCCTCGTCTCCCACGCCCCGCTGAAGCCGGGCAGGCGGGTCTTGCCGGTGAGGAGTTGCTGCATGGCGGCCTGCTTGATGGCCCGCTTTTTGGCGATCAGCGCCTCCAGGGCCCCGAGCAAGCCATCCACATCCGACAACGCCTCGGCGATGGCGCGTTGTTCAGCCGGTTGAGGACGGGGAAGAGGGACAGACTCGAGCTTGTCCTTGGGAAGATGGGCGATGCTGGTCTGCGTGACGTAGTTGGACAAGTAGCCTGCTGCAGCCCATAACTGGAGAAGCGACTGCATCAGATATGCGTCGTATCCACGCGTGGGGCGAAGTCGGTGTAGTGCCTTCTGGTAGTAACACTCAGGTATTCCGCTGGCCCAGATTGCCGCGCGACCTATTTCACCGCCTTCGCAGACGAGAAGGTCACCCTCACGAAGTCGGAAGCGTTGGATGTCTGACGGCGACATGGGGACGGTTGGAAGATCTTCGAGATCAATCCGCCCCCATTGAACAGCGCGATTGCCTAGGTACGGCTTCGGCTCTCCAACGTTCCTTGCCGCATCGAGCATCTTGCCGAGCTGAATCGTGAACTCGCTCCCCACAGATGAGACGTCCCAATCCTCCGGAATCACCCCTACCTCAGTCCGCTTGTACCCTGCCGGCACGTCCTGCGCCTGCGCCTCCACGCCATAGCCCGGCGCCGCATCCCTGATTTGCATCGCGTCGCTGCTCGTCACCATGTCAGCCCCATCTTCTTCAGGTGCCCTTCGACCTTGGCGGTCAGTGCCTCGACCTCGCGCTCCAGCTCGGGCAGGGGGCGGGCGTAGCGTTCCTCCAGTTCCTTCACGCGGCCGGCGAGTTGCTGGGTCACGCGCTGCACTTCGCCGTCGATGGCGGCGCGCAGGGCGGCGAGCCACTTGTCCTCGACCACCAGCGTCACGATCTCGGCCTCGGTGAGGCGGGCGTAGCGGGCCAGCGTCTTCTCGTCGAGCGCGGTCTGCGCGTCCTTCACGGCCTTGGCTGCCTCGGCTTCCGCGTCGATCAGGGCGAGGCAGCGTGCGAGCGCCTCGCGCTCCTCATCGCTTTCGTCCTCGCAGGCTAAAGCCTTGAGCCGGTCCTTGGCGGCGCCCTTGGTGACCTTGCCCTTGTCGTTGGTCGCCTCGGCCAGCAGGCCCTCCTCGCCGCCGTGCTCCTCGGTGAACTCTTCCAGCGCCTGCGCGGCGGCTTCCTGCTCGGCCTGCAGTGCCTCGATGGCGGCCTGTTCTCCGGCGAAGAAGCGCGCCACCACCAGCGCGGGCGGCACCAGGTCCATCTTGTATTTCTTGCGCCCGATGGAAAGGTCGGGCGTCTCCTTGAGCTTGCGCTCCTTGTCCTCGACGATGCCGCGCGGCTTGGCGGCCTCCTGCCAGCCCTCGGCAGCGATGAGATAGACATCGTCCTGCATCGTCTCGGCCCAGTAGTCCATGAGCCGCTGGTAGGCGTCGTAGCGGCTGATGAGCGGCAGGTCGGCGAAGCGGCCAAGCAGATCTTCGGAGAGCGTCTGGATCAGCTCGCGCGGCCGGTCGCCGATCCGGATGCCTTCGAGCGCGGGCTGGTGTGCGGCGCGCCAGCCCTCGAACACACCGGCCACGCGCGCGGCGAAGGCCTGGAACTCCGGGTGGCCGGTGATGGTGGCCTTGAGCTCGTGCGCGGCCACGCGCGGCTCGCGATAGCCTTCTCGGCCGTTTTCCTGAAAGAGCGCCGTGCGCAGGCTCGGGAAGACGCGCCACCAGTCGCCCAGCGCGTCGATGTCGCGCAGCGGGATGCCGCCGTTCAGGTGCGCGTCGAGATCGTGCAGGTCCTCGGGCTCGCTGGCATCGATGTAGCGCGGCAGGTTGAGGTTGTAGTCGTTGGCGGGGCTGGCGATCTCGCTCACCGGCACCATGCGCGAATAGCGCGGCAGCTCGATCTGGCGGGTGAACACGTCCACGATCTTGTGGATGTCCTGGCTGCGCAGGCGGTTCTTGTTGCCGTCCTTGAGGAAGCCCTTGCTCGCATCCACCATGAAGATGCCGCTGCGCGCGTGGGCGTGCTCCTTGTCGATCACGAGGATGCAGGCCGGGATGCCGGTGCCGTAGAAGAGGTTGGCCGGCAGGCCGATGATGCCCTTGACGAGGCCCCGCTGGACGAGGTTTTTGCGGATGTCGGCCTCCTTGTTTCCGCGGAAGAGCACGCCGTGGGGCAGGATGATCGCCCCCTTGCCAGTGCTCTTCAGTGATGCGATGAAGTGCTGGAGGAAGGCATAGTCACCGTTCCTTGCCGGTGGGATGCCGTACTCGAAGCGCCCAAACTGGTCATGGGCGGGGTCGAAGCCGGTCGACCACGCCTTGACCGAGAAGTGCGGATTGGCAACGGCGAAGTCGAAGGTCCTGAGGCTGCCGTCCCGGTTCTTGAAATACGGCGCGGCCAGCGTGTTGCCGCGCCAGAGCTCGGCGGTGGGGTGGCCGTGCAGGATCATGTTCATGCGCGCCAGCGCCCAGGTGGCCACGTCCATCTCCTGGCCGTAGATGGCGAGCTTGGACGTGCCGGCCTCATCTGCCGCCTTGATCAGGAGCGAACCCGAGCCGCAGGCGAGGTCGTAAACGGTGGGTTCACTCAGCTCGCCCGCGCGCTCGATGCCGATCACCTGGGCCATGATGCGGGAGACCTCGGCCGGGGTGTAGAACTGCCCCTTGCTCTTGCCGCTCTCGGTGGCGAAGTGGCGCATCAGGTACTCGTAGGCGTCGCCCAAAAGGTCGTCGCCCTCGGCGCGGTTGGCGCGGAAGTCGAGCCCGTCGAAGATGGCCACCAGCTTCGAGAGCCGGTCCTGCATCTCCTTGCCGGAGCCGAGCTTGCCCTCGTCGTTGAAGTCGGCCTGGTCAATGACGCCTTTGAGGTCGTTGGCTTCGGCGAGTTTTGCGATGATCTTGTTGATCTTGTCGCCGATCTCCTTGTCGCCCTTGAGCGCCACCATGTCGGCAAAGCTCGCGCCCTTTGGAACGTCGATCAGCGAGCCCTGATCGCTCGCCGCCTTGTCCGATACGTACTTCATGAAGAGCAGCGTGAGAACGTAGTCCTTGTACTGCGTGGCGTCCATGCCGCCGCGCAGTTCATCGCACGACTGCCAGAGGGACGAGTAAAGCTGGGATTTTTTTAGAGCCATCGTGACCTAACTTAGCTTGCTCAGACGATGATCGGATTTCGGCGAAAAGGCAATGTGTTGTTCGGCCTTTCGGAGTTTCGGGCTGCGTTGTCTTCCCGTTTTGTGTCGCCGAGGCGCCCATGAAGTCGCGGGTGGGTGGTTTCGCTCTTGCGTCGTGTCGGCGTTTCCGCAAGATACGCTTCACTCTATGTTCGGGGGCGTGACATTCAATTTGAATTACTTCCTGATCAACGGCGGTTATTTGCTGATGTTGGCGGGGTTGCTGGCGCGCGATATTCTTTGGCTGCGTGTTATTCTCGTCATTTCGCAATCGGTGCTGGGTGTCTATGCGTACCGTGTCGGCAATATGCCGATGACGTTCTGGAATTTTGTGTTTGTGACGATCAATTTGATTCGCATTGTGGGCCTGCTTTCGGAACGGAGGCCGATTCGATTGCCGCGCGATCAGGAGTTAATTTATCAGCAGGTTTTTCTCCCGATGAGCCGGCGCGAGTTTCTCTATTTGTGGGGGATGGGCGAAGAGCAGCGAATTGACGGACGGCAACTCGTCCGGCAGGGGGAGCGCCAGCGGGATCTCGTTTTGATGTTGGATGGCGAGGTGGTCGTTCGCAAGGATGGCAAAAACCTGGCGCGGCTGGGGCGCGGCAGTTTTGTTGCGGAGATGAGTTTTGTTTCGGGCGAGCCGGCTTCTGCAGATGTTATCGCGGATGGCGCGGTCCGGTGTCGCGCATGGTTACAGGAAAAAATCCAGAGCCTCGATCAGTTGAATCCGCGTTTGTTGATCAAGCTTCAGAAAATTCTCGCGCGCGATCTTTCGAACAAAATCAAAGCGGCGAACCAGGCGGCGCAGGCAGAAGGGGTATAGCCCGTTCTAATGTTCAAGAGGTGACGAGTTCGGGCGGGCGGTTGTAGAAAAGATCGCCGGAGGTGCGAGAGTTCCGCATGGAGGCGAGAACTTCTTCGAGAGGCTCGGCGAAGACGTAGGGATAGTCCACTTCGCCGAGTTCGGTGCGGATGGGGTAGGCGAGTTGCTCGTGGTCTATTGTGAATTGCGAGTTCACGCCCGGCTTGTTTCCACGCGGATCAACGCGGAACCATTTTTTGCGGTCGGCGAGATAAACGGCGTTCAATCCGTGCAGCGCGTGGCCGGATTCGGGCGTGCCTTTGCGCGTGACGCGCTGATAGCAGAAACCGCACGGAATGCCGAGTCCGCGGAGCAACGCGGCGAGAACGTGCGCTTTTGCAAAGCAGATGCCTTCGTGACAACCCATCGCCTCCGAAGCGGAAATGGTGACTTTTGTGCGCTCTGGCGAGTCAAAGGAGTGTTTGATTTCGTCACGCGCATATTCGAAGGCGAGCTTCGCCCGCGCTTCATCGGTGGAGGCCGCGCGTTTGATTTCTTCGATCTTTGCCTGCACGGCGGGGTGGTGAAAATCAATGACGCTCGTCTCTTTCAGATACTCGTTCAAATCTTCGGTCTGCAGGATCAGATTCATGACAATAAAACTTACCGGCGCCTTGACGATTATCAAGCGAGGCGCGGCGATCACTGTCGCGGATCGTCAACTTTTTCGGCAATGTCCTCCCACGCGCCTTTGTTCGGATACCAGATGATGCGGCCATGCTCGAACGTGTTCATGCGCCCGCCATCGCCGGTATCCATTTCGTCGCTGGTTGGATAACCGAGGGTGGATGTTTCCCAGCCGAGCGATGCCCACCGGTCGCGAATCGCGCCGTAAATCGCACAGGCGGGTGTGCGGGGCGACCAGTAGATGGAGCCGTTCTCGTAGTGCGTGTAGCGGCCGACGCCGTCCGGACATGTTTCGACGCCCGTGACGGGTTTGCCGAAAAAGTTCACGCCGCCGATGGCCAACCACTTCGCATGGATCGCGGCCTCGGGCGACGCGGCATCTTCCTTGGCGCGACGTTCACTGAGTTTTGTTGCATCGGTTGGTTTTGAAGGCGTTGCCGCGGGCGGCGGGGTGTCCGATGTGATGTGGACGCGGGTTGCGGTTGCATCCACCGGGCGGCCCGCGGGCGGAGCTGCCGTTCCGCGCATTTGTTCGCCGTTGTTATCGAGGCGAAGCGAAAGTTTCCAGCCTTTGAGGATGTCCCAGCGCGGTGCGGGTTGATCGAAGTTGATCCACGCTTCGATTTGATCGCCGCGGAGTGAGCCGTTCACGCGATAAGCTTGTTGCGGGTCGCCGTTCAGGTAGAACGTGCCGATGCGCCTCTCTTTCACGATCTGCCCACGCTCGTCTTTGTACTGGTTGTGATCGAAGAGCGGCTGCATCAAACCCGGAATGTGATAGACGTCCATGTCGCCGCGATGCGGGCCGAAAGAAATATTCCAGCGCCCGATGAAGGCGAGTTCGGGCATGCGGTATGGTCGCTCAACTTCAGCGAGCCACGAGGCCCATTCGCCGTATTGGAGATAGTCGTAGGCGATGCGGTGAAAATCGTCGCCCGGCGGATTTGCAGGCGGATGGCCCCAACTGTTTTTGATGATGAAATACTTGTTGTTCGGATCGCGGCGGTCATAGCCGACGATCAGCACGCGATGCGGGAAACTGCCCTCGCCGGGCGGGCCGCTATATTTCCAGATGCGTCCGCTGATGCTGCCTCCGACGACGAAATCCCAGATCACTTCGTGACCCGCCGCGAGCGCGGCTTCGATCGCTTCCGGACGGCGCGCGTCGGCCTTGGGCATCCACGCGATGCGTTTCACGCGATAGTAAGCGGGCGCGCGCAGCGCGCTGCGCGGCAGCCGCCGCTCATTGAGGAGATGCGTGCTGACCTCGTATTGCCGTTTCCACATTGGATCCGATTCCGGATGGCCGCCGTTGTCGAAAAGAAAGTCGGAATACGGCAGGTAGCGTTCTTCGGGAATGCCAAGCGCTTCGGCGGGAGATGATCCGATGAGCGAGTCCACGGTGCCGCTCATGCCCTCGAAGATCGGAATTCCGCTCTCGCGCTCCCACGCGTTGGGCACGCGCATTCGATCGGTGCGATAGGGCCCGTTGAACTGACACGTTTCGAGAAACAGCAGTCGCGCGACGTAATCGGAAAAATGCTCCGCCAGATCGAGATCGCCGTAACCCTGTCGCTTGTACACCGCCTCCATCGCCGCCGCCGTCGCATGGATAAAGCAGTTGCCGCGCGCGCCCTGATTTTTCACGGGCGTCTGTTGAGGCCGCAGGTCAACGAAGGTGGGCCGCTGCTGCGCGAAGATGACGAACGGGTGAAGAGCGAGGCCGAAGAGCAAAGCGCGAAAAAGCGATTTCATGAAATGCGTTGTGTCCCTCGAATACTGAACGGTCGTGCCTTTGTCGCCGTCAACGGAAGCATGGCACAGAAGCCCCCCAAAATCATCCACAGACTTTTTTGAAAACACCTATATCGGGGAATATCCGGCGCGTTGGCGAGGTAGCCACCGGAGGTTCAGCCGCGGTGGTCAATCACAGGTGGCGCGGCTGTTTTTGATGCGGAGGGTGTGGCGGATGGCGGGCGGGATTTCGTCTGCGCGATGGGTGGTGTAGAGCGCGGTGGTTCGACGGGTGGCGATGAGTTGTTGGAGGGCTTCGAGAAAGACGCGGCGGTTGTGGGCGTCGAGTCCCTGACAAGGTTCGTCGAGGAGAAGTAGTTTGGGTTTTCGCACCAGCGCGCGCGCAAGGAGCGCCATGCGTTGATGTCCGGCGGATAGGCTGTGCATCGGTTCGTTGGCCAGCGCCTGCAGGCCGAAGCGCCGGATCCATTTGATGGCTTCGCGTCGTTGGATGGATGATGGACGGTTCATCAGGATGATCGTATCGCTAAAGCCGGTGAGGATGGATTCGAAGACGGTCTGACCGGTAGAGAAGTGAAGGTGTTGCTCGGGCGCCATTTCTCCGAGGTGTTTGCGAATCCATGCGCGGGATTCGCCTTCGCCGCGCCGGCGGCCGAAAAAGACAATTTCGTCCGCGGAGGCGGGGGCGAGATTCCCGGCGATGAGTGAAAGCAGCGCGCTTTTTCCCGCGCCGTTGCGACCAAGGATCGCCCAGCTTTCGCCTTCGTACACAGTCCATGTGAGACTGCGGAGAATTGTTCTCGGTCCAAAGGCGATGCGCGCGTTCACGAGGCGAAGTAATTCGCGTCCGGATTTGGTCCGTGTCTTGTTTCTTCCGGTGCGGAGCCGCGCGGGGGCGAGGAGCGAGGCCACGCGGGGATCGCGCAGCATTTGTTTGCGCGGACCTTGTTGAACGAGGTGGCAGCGGTTCACGAGCGCGATATGCGTGACCGCAGCAGGTAAATCTTCGGCGCGAGTTGCTGTGATGAGGAGTCGCATGTCGCGCCGTCGGGCAAGATCGGCGATGAGGCGAAGAAAGCGTTTGCGATAATCAGCGTCCAGCCCGGCGAGCGGGTCATCGAGAATGAGTAGCTTCGGTTTTTTCAACAACGCGCGCGCGATGAGAATTTTTCGCATTTCGCCGTTGGAGAGCTGCACGAGTTTTCGCTGGAGCAGCGATGTGATACCGAGTGTCTGAACGATGTGCTTCTGTTCGCGCGCGAAAGCCGCGCGGCTCATGTTCGGCTGATCTACTGCAAAGGGGTTGATGTCGTGAACGGAATCCAGCGTGAGGATATCGGAGACGAGCGCGCTCTCTTCCTGTTCGAGGCTGAACCAGCGGGCCGCGGCAAGGCTGTCGCCGGCGAGTCCGCGTTGTTGCTCGAAGGAAACGCACGCGACGCGATGCTCGGGTGACTCCCCGGGGCGCGCCGGAAAATGATAGTTAATACTGCCCTCGACGACGGGGACTTCGCCGCTCAGCGCGGCGGCGAACAGACTTTTGCCGCTGCCGTTGCGACCGAGAATCGCCCATTGCTCGTCGGCGTGGAGCGTCCAATTTGTGCGCCGGAACACGAGGCGCGCGCCGAGTCGCATGGTGGCCCTGCGCAGGGAGAGGAAGGGCTGAGCGATGGATGGAGTTGACTTCATGCAACGCCGCAATTTTACCAGCGATCGGGAGAAGTGACACCAGAGTTTCTTGCACGACGCGCGCCGCCCGCGCGGTCGGTCCGGCGGGTGGGCTTGACTCCGGGCCGCGCGGGGGCATTGTGAGGGCATGGTTGCTATCACAGCATTCGCGCCGCGCAGCTCGATTGACCTGCCGATTGAGGGGATGTCGTGCGCGGCGTGCGCCGCGCGGATCGAGAAGCAGTTGAACACGCTATCCGGCGTTTCGGCGGCGGTGAATTTTGCCGCCGAGCGCGCGCATGTGGAGTTTGATCCCAAGGTCGCGACGGTGGCGCGGATGGTGGAGGCGATTGAGGGAGCGGGATTCAAGGTGCCGCCGCAGTCGCTCGATCTGGCGATTTCGGGGATGTCGTGCGCCGCGTGCGCGACGCGGATTGAAGCGGCGTTGAACAAGACGCCCGGCGTCGAGGCCGTCGTCAATTTTGCCAGCGAGAGGGCGAAGGTTCGATACAGGCCGGGGCAGGCGGATGCTGCGAGCCTGATTGAAGTCGTGCGGCGGGCCGGTTACGAGGCGCGCGAATCCGGGAGCGACACGCGCGCCGAAGAAAAGGCGCGGAAGGCGGAGGCGTATCGCGCGGAGTTGCGGCGGTTCTCGATCGCGGTCGCGCTGACCCTGCCGCTGGTGGCGCAAATGGTTGCGATGTTTTCCGCGCGCGGCCATGAGCGCGAGTTGTCGCGTTGGTTGCAACTTGCGCTCGCGACGCCGGTGCAGTTCTGGATCGGATGGCGTTTCTATGTCGGCGCGTATTACGCATTGCGCGGGGGGGCGGGAAACATGGATGTGCTGGTTGCGTTGGGGACCACGATGGCGTGGCTGTTCAGCGCGGTGGTGACGGTGTTCGGGTTGCACCATCAACACGTCTATTTCGAGGCCTCGGCGGCGGTGATCACGCTGGTCTTGATGGGCAAGTTGCTGGAAGCGCGGGCGAAGGCCAAGACGTCCGCCGCCATCGAGGCGCTGATCCGGTTGCAGCCGCAGACGGCGCGCGTGGTGCGCGGCGAAGAGATCGTCGAGGCGCCGGTGGCGAGTTTGAATCCGGGCGATGTTTTTATTGTGCGGCCGGGGGAAAGCGTGCCGGTGGATGGCGAAATTGTGGAGGGCGGGTCGAGCCTGAACGAGGCGATGTTGACGGGCGAGAGCCTTCCCGTGGCGAAGCGGGCGGGCGACAAGGTTTTTGCGGCGACGGTGAACGGCGAGGGATTGATTCGCTGTCGCGCGACGGGCGTGGGGAGCCATACGTTGTTGGCCGGGATCATTCGCATGGTTGAGCAGGCGCAGGGTTCAAAGGCGCCGGTCCAGCGGTTGGCGGATCGCATATCCGCGGTGTTCGTGCCGATTGTGACGGCAATCGCGCTGTTGGCTTTTGCCGGCTGGTGGGTTTTTGCCGGCGACTTCACGAACGCGCTGGTGAACGCGGTCGCGGTGCTGGTGATTGCGTGCCCCTGCGCGTTGGGATTGGCGACGCCGACGGCGATCATGGTGGGGACGGGGCGCGGCGCGTCGGCGGGCATTCTCGTGAAGAATGCGGTGGCGTTGGAGCTCGCCAGGAATGTCGAGATGCTGGTGGTGGACAAGACCGGCACGTTGACGCTGGGCAAGCCCGAGGTGACCGACATCGCGGCGTCGGAGTCTGTGGGGAGGGAGGAGCTGCTCCGCATCGCGGCGAGTTTGGAGCAGGGCGCGACGCATCCACTGGCCGAAGCGATCGTGGATCGCGCGCGCGAGGAGGGATTGACGCTGTCTCAGCCGGAAGGTTTGCGCGCGGCGCCGGGCAAGGGGTTGGTTGCGGCGCTCGGAGGGGTTGAATACGCGCTCGGGTCTCCGAATTTCTTGCGTGAGCGTGGCGCGGAGGCGCCGCGACACTTGCTCGATCCTCTGGCTGCGGCGGGGACGAGTCTCGTGGGCGTGGCGCGCGGGAAAGATTTTCTCGGTTTGATTGGGATCGCGGACCGGCTGCGTCCGACTTCGCGCGAAGCGGTGGCGCGGCTGAAGGAACAGGGCGTTGAGGTGGTGATGCTCACGGGGGACCATCGGGCGACGGCGGCGGCGGTTGCGCGAGAGGCGGGCATCGAGCATTTCGAGGCGGAAGTTCTGCCGCAGGACAAAGCGGCCGCGGTGACGAAGTTGAAGGCGGGGGGCCGGCGCGTCGGGATGGTCGGCGACGGCATCAACGATGCGCCCGCGTTGGCGGCGGCGGATGTTTCGTTCGCGATTGGCGGGGGATCGGACGTGGCGTTGGAGGCGGCGGATGTCACGTTGATGCGCAGCGATTTGTTGTCGGTGGTTGATGCGATTTCGCTTTCGCGCGCGACGCTGGCGAAAATCCGGCAAAATCTTTTCTTCGCCTTCGTTTACAACGTGCTCGGAATCCCGCTGGCCGCGTTTGGCTTGTTGAGTCCGGTGATCGCCGGCGCGGCGATGGCGATGAGCTCGGTGTCGGTGGTCAGCAATTCGCTTTTGTTGCGCCGGTGGCGGCCGCGCCGGAATTAAAACGCCGATTTGAAACGGGTCGGAATTTCCTCGCGCCGTGGATGGCCGAGGTCGGGGTCTTCGTAGAACCACTTGCGAAACTCTTCCGGTTCATAAATGAAGAATTGGCGGCCGAGCTGGCGCTCCTTATCCGTGGTCAACCACTTGCCTTTGGCGCTTTCCTCGTGCCACGCGCGGGCGAATTCATAATCCGCCCGGTGAAGGTGAAAGAGCGCGAGATCGGGGTCGGGGTCGGTCTTGTCGAATTCGAAGGACGTGTGGAATCCGAGTTCCCAATGGAGCGGCACGCGGGAAATGAGTGTTTTGTTGTACTGCGGCGCAGCGTGCATAAACCTGCGCTGCGCGAGGATGGGCGCGGCGAAGTCGAGCGGCGCCTCTTCGGGATAGTGAACGATGTTGAATCCGGTGCAGCGGGCGACGGGTTGGGTCATGGCGCGAACGTAGTCGGAGAGTCCGGCGTAGCGCGAGGGGTCGGGGACGATGATTTCGTCGGCGTCGGTGTAGATGACCGCTTCGTAGGAGTTCAGCAGGAAGCGCTGAAAATTTTCGACGACGGTTTTGATCCAGGTGTGGTCGCGCGTGATCGGGCGGTGGACGGGGATGACGAGGGCGCGCTCAGAAATGCCCGTTGTGGAGCCGTCGGTGGAGCCGTGGTCGAGGATGAAGAGATTTTCCGAGCCGAAGTGTTTTTTATAATAGTTGAGCCAAACCGGGAGGCGCCGCGCTTCGTTCTTGACCATGGTGAAGACGGCGCATGGGCGGCGCGGGATATCGCCGTCGGGCGCAATTTGAAACTCAACGCCGGCGGCGGAATGAGCCTCGGATGCAGCGGTGATGCATACGGCTTCGAGGCGGACGCTCTGACCGGCATAGCGTCTGAAATCCAGATAAGCCCGCCAGCCGCTTTGGGCCGCGCGCGGTTGGTCGGGAAAACGCCGAGCGGCGGTGTCGGACGGATAATTCAGGATGGCGCAGCCGGCATCTTCGTCGTTGATGCGCAGAATGATGGAGCGCACGGGGCCGGCGGGATCGTAAGCCCAGCCGAGCACGAGGCCGAATCCGGAGGCGAGCGTTTCACCGGAGAGCGGGAGTTCGATTGAGGCGCTTATCATGCGAGGTCTCCAGATGGCGGCGAATTTTTCCGCGCGCGTTTTTCGATGTTCGGGAGGAATCCGGTGAGGAGGCCGATCAGGGGAAGGTAGGAGCAGACGTGAAAGACGAATGTGATGCTGGTGTGGTCGGCGAGTCTTCCGAGCACGGCCGATCCGATGCCCGCCATGCCGAAGGCGAGGCCGAAGAAGAGTCCGGCGATCAAGCCCACCTTGCCGGGCACGAGTTCCTGGGCATAGACGAGGATGGCGGAAAACGCCGAGGCGAGAATCACGCCGATGGGCACGGTGAGGATGGAGGTCCAGAAGAGGTTGGCGTAGGGCAGGAGGAGGGTGAACGGCGCGGCGCCGAGAATGGAAATCCAGATGACGTATTTGCGGCCGAAGCGATCGCCGAGCGGCCCGCCGATGAAGGTTCCCGCGGCGACGGCAAAAAGGAAGACGAAAAGATGCACCTGCGCGCCGGCGACGGAGAGTTTGAAGTTCTGGATGAGATAGAAGGTGTAGTAGCTCGTCAGGCTCGTGAGGTAAAAATATTTTGAGAAGATCAGCGCAATCAGGATGAAGAGCGAAAGCGCGACTTTTTGTTTGTTCACGGGTGGATGGAGCGAAGCGGATTTTTTCGCGCCGATGGTGCGGGAGTAGTTGGCTTGATACCAACGCCCGATTTTGAAGAGGACGGCGATGGCGGCGAGGGCGATGACGGTGAACCAGAGGACGTTGCGTTGTCCGCGTTCAGCGATGATCAACGCGGCACAAAGCGGGCCGATGGATGTGCCCGTGTTGCCGCCGACTTGAAAGAGCGACTGCGCGAAGCCGTGGCGCCCGCCGGAGGCCATGTAGGCGATGCGGGAGGATTCGGGATGAAAAATGGATGAGCCGAGTCCGACGAGTCCGACGGAGAGCAGGAGCCCGTGAAAGCTCGGGGCAAAGGCCAGGAGGATGAGGCCGATGAGCGTGAGCGACATGCCGACGGCGAGTGAAAATGGTTTCGGGTTTTTGTCGGTGTAGTAGCCGACGACCGGCTGGAGCAGCGAGGCGGTCATTTGAAACGTGAGCGTGATCAGGCCGACCTGCGTGAACGAGAGGTGAAAGGAGTCTTTGACGATCGGGTAGATCGCAGGGATGAGCGATTGGATTGTGTCGTTCAGGAGGTGGGAGACGCTGATGGCAATCAGGACGGGATAGACGGTCTTGGTTGCGCGTCCCGCAACCATCGCTGGGGTTTCAATCTGCATCTGGTTCCGCTGTCCGAATGGGGCGAAACAACTTGGAGTCTGAGCGGCCGGCTGGCAACCGGATTTTTCAAATTTCACCAACGGCGCGCGCGGTCAGCGGCGTTTGCGGTTTTTGTTGTAGCGGTCTTCGAGGGCGTAGAGGTCGGCGTTCATCAGGTAGAGCACGCCGAGCGCGGTTTGGCTTTCGCCGGGGGCGATGTGGTGCCAGCGGCAGGCGGTGAGCAGGCCGCGGCCCCAGTCGGGGTGGTCGGTGGAGAACACGAACGCGCGGTTCAGGCTGAACGCGAGCATCCGGCTGCGGGCGGCGTTCATGCGGGCGATGACATCCCAAATGATGGTGCTCTTCCCGATTTGCGAGCCGACGCGGACGTTGTGATAGATGTTCGCGATGCCCGCTTCGCGAAAGAGGTCGGCGCGCGAGCGCCAGCCGGTGTCGGTGTGAAAAAATGTATTTTGCCCGGTGTCGTCCTCAAGTCCATCGAGCTGCGAGAAGTCGAGGCGGATGAGGTGGCGTCCGGACTTCAGCTCCTCGTTGGAGGTGTTGGTGAGGCGCATGCTGAGGTGAACTTCGTTGGGCGTGGCGATGGTGACGGCGCCGCGAAAGTCCGTGCCGAGATCGCCGGGGTCGCCCTGGAGGGCGAAGTTGACTTTGGCGGGATCTTTGTCGTCCGCAGCCCAGTCGAGGATTTGATCCAGCCTGTAGTTTTCGCTGGGGGTCCGTCCGTAGAATTCCGGGATGGAGAGATAGCACCGCTCGTTGTCGCTCCACGGGGTGTGAATGGTGAGGCCGCCAAATTCTTTTTCGCCGTGATTCATGCGTCAACCATTCCGTCGCAACCGGGCGCGGAAATCAATGCTGAAATGGGCGGGGCGGGCCTGAGATTCATTTGCGGAGGGCGATCTGGATGGAGCGGTCGAGTCCATCAATGAAGTTTTGGGAGTGGAACCGTTCGGCGTTCTGGCGGATGGCCACGGGGTCCCATGTGTGGGCGGCGGCGGATTCGATGGCGGCGAGGAGCGCGGATTCCGTTTGCTGGTCGAAGAACAGGCCGGTTGTTTTTTCCAGAATTGTTTCGAGCGCGCCGCCGCGCCGAAAGGCAAGAACTGGTCGTCCGCAGGCTTGGGCTTCGAGGGGCACGATTCCGAAGTCCTCCTCACCGGGAAAGATGAGGAAGCGGCAGCCGCGGTAGAGGCCGCGGATGTCTTCGTCGGAGCGCCAACCGAGCAGTTCCGTTTTGGGGCCGGCGAGCGCGCGGAGGGCGTCGTATTCGGCGCCGGCGCCGACCACTTTGAGCGGGAATCCGAGCCGGCGATAGGCGCGAACGGCGAGGTCCACTCGCTTGTAGGGGACGAGGGCGGAGACGACGAGATCGTATTCACCGGGCGCGCGCGGGCCTGGCGTGTAGAAGTCGGTGTTGACGGGCGGATAGACGACGTCGGATTCGCGGTCGTAAAACTGGCGAATGCGATTTTGGATGTGCCGGCTGATGGCGACGAAGCGATCCACGTTGTCGGAGTGGCGCCGGTCCCAGTCGCGGAGCTGGGAGAGGATCGGCGCGGCGAGGGCGCGTTTCCATGAGCGCCCGAGATATTCGTCGTGAAAGGTCCACGCGTAGCGCATGGGCGTGAAGCAGTAGCAGACGTGGCATCCGCCCTCGGGCCGGCGCAGGGCTTTGACGGCGCAGTGACTTGTGCTCAGAAGCAGGTCGGCAGGCGGCGTTTTCATCGCGGCGATCGCGGCGGGAAAGGCGGGGAGGAAGTAGCGGTAGTTGCGGTGGATGCCGGGAACGCGCTGGAGGAAGGAGGTGGTGATGGGGTGCGCGTTGATGGAGGCGGAGATTTTTTCAGGGTCATGGATGAGCGTGAAAATCGGCGCGCGAGGAAAGCCTTCGCAGAGGATCTCGAGGCAGCGTTCGCCGCCGCGCATGCCCGTGAGCCAGTCGTGCGCGAGCGCTGTGTTGAGGCGCGACCAGGACTCAGGAAAAACTTTCATAAACCTTCAGGGTCTCGCGCGCGGTTTTTTCCCACGAAAAAAGGGAGGCCCGATGGATGCCGCGCCGGCGCAGGTCGGCGGCGAGGGCGGCGTCGGTCAGAATCTTCGCCATCGCATCGGCGAGTTCGGTGGCGTTGCCGGGGGGGACCAAGAGTCCCGCGTCGCCGACGACTTCGGGGAGCGAACTGACTTCGCTGCACACGACGGGCGCGCCGCAGGCCATCGCTTCGAGGACGGTGAGGCCGAAGCCTTCGTAGCGGGACGGCAGAACGAAGAGGTCGGTTTGTTGATAGGCTTCGATCAGTTGCGCGGGCGTGGCATAGCCGATCCAGTCCACGCGGTGGGCGATGCCCAGGCGTCGGGCGAGTTCGGGCGCTTCGGGGTAGCGTTCGTCGGCGGGGCCGATGACGCGCAGCCGCGTGTTGGGCGCGCGGGAGAGCAGGGCGGCGAAGGATTGGATGAGTAGCGTCAGATTTTTGTACGGATCGCGCCGACCGACGAAGAGGATGGTTTTTTCATCGCGCGGTTTTTTATCTGCCGGAACGTGTTCGGGCGTGACGCCCTCCAGCGTCACGTGAATTTTCTCCGTCGGCGCATTCAGTTCGCGAACGATGTCCTGCCGCGTGGATTCGCTCACGGCGATGATGCGGTCGGCGCGGCGGGCGACCTCATTCATTAGTCGTTTGTAGATGGGAAAGAGGCGCGCTTTTTTCGCCTTGGGCGCGTGGTCGCGAAACATGAGCGGGATGAGGTCGTGAATGGTGATGACGCGGCGGGTTCGCCCGCACGGCAATAGCGGCATCATGTAGTTGGTGGAGTGATAGACCTGGGCCTGAATCTGCTGAAGCAAAGATGGCAGGCGCATTTGGTTTCGGATGGAGAAGAGGGCGGCGTCGAACGCATGGCAGCGAAAGTTGGGAGCGTCGGCGAGGCGGGCGGCGCCGATGGTGCGGAGTTGGGTGTCGGGGCTGTTGAAGAGGAGGGTGTATTGATTGCGGGTGTCCACGCGCGAGAGCGCGTGAATCAACTCTTGAGTGTAGAGGCCGATTCCCGTGATTTCCTGAAAAATCCAGCGAGCATCAATGCAGATGTGCATGTGTTTTCGCGCCCGTGGTCAAACGCCCCGATACACGGCCCAAGTCTGCCGGGCGGTGTCGTCCCACGAAAATTTCTGCGCTTGCTTCAATCCTTCGTCCTTGAGGCGACGAAGTCGAGCCGTATCGCCGAGCAAGGCTTCGATCTTTGCGGCCCATTCGTCGGCGTTGAAGTTGGGGATGACTTCCGCTGCCTCGCCGAGCACTTCGGGCAGGGATCCGCCGGCGGAGGAGACGACGGCCGTGCCGCGCGCCATCGCTTCGAGGGGGGTGAAGCCGAATCCCTCATATAAAGAAGGAAAGACGAACAACTCAGCGCCGGCGTAGAGGCCGGGGAGCAGGTCGTCGTGGACATATTCGAGATAGCGGATGCGCGGCGCGCGCGGCGACGTTTTGAAGCGGTCGAGGATGGGCGCGCATTTCCAGCCGCGGCCTCCGGCGATGACGAGGTCGCCATCGAAATGGCCCAGCCGCTCGAAGACGTCCACGAGGAATGGAAAGTTTTTGCGGGGTTCGAGCGTGCTCAAGCAGAGGAGGTAGGGTCGTTGGAGGTTGAGCATTTTTCGCGTGGCGGCGATTTCTGTTTCGTGCGGGAGATGGCGAAAGTGCTCCACGCCGGACTGAATCGCGTGGATTTTGTTCGCGGGCACGTCGAGCAGATCCTGAATTTCGCGCGCGGTGAACTGGGAGACGGCGATGATCGCATCCGCGCTGGCGACGGTGTTGTGGATGTGGTCGGTGAGGTAGCGGTAGTTGCCGGATTCGATGGTTTCGGGATGGCGGAGGAATGCGAGGTCGTGAATGGTGACGACGGATTTTCCGCCGGCGATGGGCGGGCGGATGAAGTTCGGAAAATGGAAGAGGTCGGCGCGTCCGGCGAACCAGTTAAAGGGCGGCAGGCCGATGTGTTTCCAGGCCACCTGCGCGAGGCGTCCGGGCAGCCAACGGCAGGCGCGGAATTCGGCGTCGGCAACGGGGAAGGGTTCGCCTTTTCGTTTGAAATCGAAATAGAAAAGGCGGAGGTCGTCGTGTCCCCGAAATTGGGCGAGATGTTCGACCAAACGCTTCGTGTATCGCCCGACGCCGGCGCGCTGAGCGATGGCGGATTGAATATCCACACAAATCTGCATTGCTCTGTATTCTAGGATGCAATTCCGGGCCGCCAAGTCTTGAGTTTTGGCCAGATTCAATTGCGGCATTCCGTTTGATATCAACTGGTTAAGCCATGTTTTTGTGGCCGGGACCACGGGCGCTTTCGTTTATTTGCAAAAATTTTCAAGTTGCGCTGGACAATTTTTCATTCGTTAGTGTAACGTTTTACATGGTTAGAGTAGCTGGCCAGAAGAGAGGGTTGAATTATGAAGCAACAGAGTCGAAGCGACGCGGCGCGGATGGCGGTTGGCGCGGTCTTGAGCGGGTTGGTTTTGGCGGGATCGTCGGCGTTCGGGGCGAATGTTTATGTGTCGCGCTTCTGGCATGACCATCAGCCCATCTATTGGCCCGATTGGAACAGCTCGCCTCAGAACCAGCGCGTTCAATATGCGTGGGATTCCATCAATCTGAAGTCGGGTCAGAATTTTGGCGGGCTCAGTTCAAATCAGCATCCGGAAAATAATCTGACGGACATCTTCGGACTCGATGATCGGCGCTCGTCCTATCAGGGGCGCCCTCGGGATTCGCTGGCGGGGATCGGCGCCGCGGGCGGTTTTGCGATGAGCTATTCCGGGTCGCTGATTGACAACGTGCGCCAATTGGGCGGGGCGGGTCAGTTGGGTTATGGCAGCGGTTGGAATTCGGGCAACACGCAAGCGCGCGGGTGGAAGACGCCGTCCGGTTCGCCGCGTTTGGATTTGGTGGGTTTCACCTATCACCACTCGCTTGCGCCGTTGCTGCCGAAGTCGGTTTTTCGCAAAGAACTTCAAACCTTCAAGCAGGCATGGTGGAAGGCGTGGGGTGGTAATAGTGATTTGAGCGACCACTCGAAGGGCTATTTCCCGACGGAGATGGCGTTTTCGACGGAGCTGATTGATGTGCTCGCCGAGGAGGGCTATGAGTGGTCCATCGTGGCCAGCCACCATTTGAGCCGCACGGCTCCGACCTATGGCAACTACGCAAATCCGACCGGCACCTGGAACATTTTTTCCAGTCCGCCGAACAAGGCCGACCAACTTGGGCCGTCCCCGACGGCGGGCTGGTGGTATAGCGAGCCGAACCCCGGCAATGCGGCATGGAACGTTTCGCCGTTCGCCTATCAACTGCACAAGGCCCGCTATGTGAATCCGAGCACCGGGGCGGAAAAATACATGTACCTCGTGCCCTCGGACGATGTGTTGAGCTATCGCTTCGGTTATGCGAACGAGGGCATTGGCAAAATCAGCGGGAACATCGCGCCCTACGCGACGGACCCGAACAAGCCGGTGATTGTGATGCCGTCAAGCGATGGGGATAACGCCTGGGGCGGCGGATTTTCTTCATGGCAGGAAGCGACGCCGCAGTTTTTCAACGACAGCGCGAGCGCGGGATATCAGATGAGCACGCCGCAGGATTTCGTGAACGCGGCGAAGGCCAATGCTGATGTCGTGCATATTGAAGACGGCGCGTGGATTTTCCCGGAAATGGATTACGGCTCTCCCTACTTTCTGAAATGGATCGAGCCGCCGCTGGTGGGTCCGGGCGCGTCCAACCGCTTCATCAACACAAACACGGATTTTGAATCACCAGGATTCGCGCTGAAGTTTTTCAGCTATGCGCCGTTGATGGCGGGCGCGAACTGGTGCGAGACGGCGGAGCAAATCTACAAGAGCGAAAACGGGGCGGGCAGCGTGCAGGCGTGGCGGATTCAGGCGCCCTACGACTGGAACGGCGCGTGGAATTCGCCCAATGTCGTCGAGTTGGCGTGGCACATCTATCTGACCGGACTCGATTCCGGCTTCAACTATTACGGCGGACTCGGGAACGACGATGAGGTGAAGCCGGGTCTCGCGACAAAGAACGCGATTGATAAGCTGCAATCCTACATGTCCACCCGTATGAATCAGGACCAAACGCCCCCGACCGTGATGCGTCCCCAGCGCGTCCCCTGGAATCCGGGCGGCTACACTTTCGGCTGGTTCAACACGTTTGGCTCGGGCACGAACGCGGCCTTCTTGAAGAAAATGTCGTCGTCGGAGTTCTATATCTGGACGCACGCCTACGACCTCAACGGCATCACGAACATCGTCGTCAAGGTTCGCAAGGACAACGACGGCGTGAACTCGATGGCGAACAATCAGAACGAGACGTATGCCGGCGGCGGAGACGTGGGGAGCTGGTACAGCATTTCGATGAACAAGCGCGAATTGCCGAAAACGCGCAGCGCCCTCAACGCAAAGGCGAACAACGGCCAGATTGACTACGTTGTCTTTGACCCGTCCTACTGGGCCAATCCGGTCATCGCGGACTACTATTTCGTGCGCATCACGGATTCGAATGTGCCGGACTTCCGCGGCAAGCTGCTGGATTATTATATTGAGGCTTACGACGGACGCGGGAACGTGTCGAGGTCCGACATCCAACATGTGTTTGTCGAAAATGACGGGGGGGGCGGGCCGACGCCGTCCGAGGTCAACTTCTCCGGCGATCCGCGCGACTGCGCGCCGCTGACCGTGACCTACAAAGCCAACGGCGGCGCATTGAGCAATGTCACGCCGGTCGTGATGTATGCGCGATTCACGAACAGCGGATCGTTCGCGGCTTACACCATGACGAACAACGGCGGCGGCCAGTCGTCCTATGCGCTCAACCCGGTGCCCAACAACGCGCCGGTGCTGCAGGTGTATTTCCAGAATTCGTCCGGCACGATCACGGACAACAATGGCGGAGCGAACTGGTCCGCTTCAATTCGCGATTGCGACGCGCCCACGGGGCCGTCGAGCGTGACGTTTTCGAACGCGCCCGCATGTAGCCCCGTGACGATCACATATTATCAGAACGAAGGACCGCTCCAGACGGCGACGCAGATTTTCATGCACCTCGGCTACAACGAGTGGGGCACCGTTCACCCCTCGCAACAGATGACGAAAGTTGCGAACAATCAATGGCGCATTAGCGTGACGCCCGACATGGGCGCAACGAATATCGTGATGGTGTTCAATAACGGCGCCGGCTCATGGGACAATCACAACGGCCAGGATTGGAAGTTTGCGCTGAACGCCTGCGTTCCCGCGCCTGTTCCCAATGGCATCGTCATTACGAATCCGCCTTCGAATAAGACGGTCGGCAACGAGGTCACGCAGTATTCGCTGCAAGGCACGGCGGGGTCCGACGTGGTCGGTCTGATGAAGTGGACCAATGCGCTCACCGGCGCGAGCGGACTGCTCTCGGCTCAAAGCCGGTGGACGCTGGCGAACGTGGCGCTCGATGTGGGCGCGAATGTCATCACCATGATCGGGACGAACGCGGGCGCGGCGGTGGTGACCAACGCCGCGGACAACGCATCGAATGGCGCCTACAGCGATGGGTGGCAAACCGGCGACAATGGAGGTTCCGGATTCCAGGCGTGGACGCTCTACTCCACCAACGGCAACAGCGGCCACTTTGTTCAGAACTCCATGTGGGGCATGTGGTCGCACGAGCCGAGCTACATGTCGGAATCCATCCGCCCGCTTTCCTCAGCGCTGGCTGTTGGCGAGACGTTCGGCATGGTTCTGAAGAACGGCTGGATTTGGGAACAGGGCGGATCGATCGGCATGGCGCTGCGGAACAGCTCCGGCGATATGCTGTGGCAGATCTACTTCAATGGTGGCGAGCAGCACTACAAGACGCCCGCCGGAGAGAGCGATATCAACTGGACCGATGCCGGATTGGACATCGCGTTCACGGTCACCTCCGCCGGCAACTATTCGGTGGATGTCACGCCGGCCGGTGGATCGAAACGCACATACACGGGCGTCTTCACCGGAAGCATTTCTCAGGTCCGAGTTTGGTCCTACAGCAACGGCACATCCGATGGACAAAACTCCAATCGCGATCTTTACCTTAACAACTTGAAGATCACGTCTCTTTCGGGCAGCGGCTCCTCCACCAGCGCAACCGTGACGATCACGCGGCAGGCCGGCATCGGCGATACGGACGGGGACGGCATCCCGGACAGTTGGGAGGCGCGATTCTTCGGTTGCTCGACCTGCGCGGTGGTCAACGCGGATAGCGACGGAGACGGCATGAATAACTGGGAAGAATACATTGCCGACACCGTGCCCACGAACAGCGCGTCGGTCTGGTCGAACCGCATCACGCAGGTCGCCGGAACCGGCGTCGTCCAACTGCAAGTTCCCGCGCCCACCACGAACAGCCGCGTGTATGACGTGTGGTCGAACACGAACCTCGTGCAGGGCATTTGGGCGCCGTTGAATCTTAACGTGCCCGGCATGCCGAATGGCGCGGCGTTGCAACTCATCATCACGAACACGCAACCGGCGATCAACTACCGGACGGGCGTGAAGATTCCGCAATAGAGAAAGAAAAAGAAGACCGGTCAGAATTGGCCGGTCTTCAGCATCACCAGCGTGCAGGCTTCGACCACTTCGATGCCCGCCGCGCGGAGTTCATCGGCCAGCGCCGAATTTTCCGCGCCGGGATTGAAGATCACGCGCCTCGGCGCGGCGCGGATGATGGCCCGCCCGAGTTTCGCGCTGCGCTCCGCGTTCACATACATCGTAATCGTTTCCGCTTCGCCTGGCGCGAGCGCATCGAGTGACGGGCGGGCGATTATGCTCTCGATGTTCGCGTGGCCGGGGTTGATGGGAATGGCGTGGTGATGATGCTCGGTGAGCAATCGCACGGCCATGTTTGAATGGCGTTCGGGGTTGGGTGACGCGCCAAGAACCGCAACGGTCATGTCAATTCCTCCGCAGCCGCGCGCGCGAAATATGTGAGAATCATATCCGCTCCCGCGCGGCGAATCGCCAGCAACGCCTCGAGCATACAGGAGCGCTCATCGAGCCAGCCGTTTCGCGCCGCGGCCTTGATCATTGCAAACTCGCCGCTCACGTTGTAGGCCGCAACGGGAACGTGGACCGCGTCGCGCACGGCGCGAATGACATCGAGATAGGGCAGCGCCGGCTTCACCATGACGATGTCCGCGCCCTCGGCGACATCGAGTTGAACTTCCCGGATGGCTTCGCGAACGTTCGCGGGATCCATTTGATACGACTTCTTGTTGCCCTTCTTGGGCGCGGAATCGAGCGCGTCGCGGAACGGGCCGTAGAACGCCGATGCGTATTTTGCTGCGTAGGAAAGAAGGCCGGTTTGCGTGTGGCCGGCGTCATCGAGCGCGGCGCGAATCGCGGCGACGCGTCCATCCATCATGTCCGACGGCGCGACCAAGTCGGCGCCCGCCTCCGCCTGGCTCACGGACATGGCCGCCAGAATATCGAGCGTTCGGTCGTTTTCAATTTCTCCTCGCGCGTGGACATATCCATCGTGCCCGTCGCTGGAATAGGGATCCATCGCCACATCCGTGATGACGCACAATCCCGGAACGGCGTCCTTCAGCGCGCGAACGGTTTGTTGCAGAAGGCCATTTGGATTTGTGGATTCCGTTGCGACTTTGTCTTTGAGTTTGTTCGGCAATGCCGGAAATAGCGCAACGGCGGGAATGCCGAGTTTGAATGCCGCGCGCGCCTCCTTCACGAGCAAGTCGCGGCTGAGGCGAAAGCAATCGGGCATGGAAGCGATGGCGACGCGGCGATTCTTTCCCTGGCAGACGAACAGTGGGAGGATGAGGTGCGACGGGTTGAGGTCCGTTTCGCGAACGAGCCTGCGAATGGCGTCGGTGCGCCGGTTTCGCCGGGGCCGGATGGGCAGGCGGTGATTCATGGGCACAGGTTAGGCCGATACGTTTTCTTTTTCAAGGCGGGGGAGGGATGCCGCGATGCCCGCAATGCACACGAGGCCTGCGCCAATGAGGAAGCCGGCCGTCAAGCGCTCGCCCCAGAAGAGCCATCCGAAAAACGCCGCGGCAGGAACCGTGCCGTAGTAGCAAATAGCGGAGACGGCGGCGGGCGCGCGGGCGAAACCGCGCGAGAGGAGAAACTGCGCAAGTGAAGCCATCGCGCCGGTCAGGAAGAGCGCGAGCCACTGATAGGGCGCGGGCATTTGCCAGACGAACGGAACCGGCAGCGCCGTGAGGAGTGTGGAGCCGAGCGCAAAATAGAAAACAATGCGGCCCGCCGGTTCGCCGGCCACTGTCAGCCGCCGCACGCCGACCAGCGCGCCCGACGCGAAAATTGCCGAGAGAAGCCCCGCCGCCCCGGCCGGCGAAAACACGCCCTCGTCCGGCGTGCGAATGAAGCACACGCCTGCCAGTCCGACGACGGAGGCGATAATCACGCGACGCGAAATGCGTTCGCGCAGCCAGAGCCAGGCCAGAAAGGGAATCCAGATGGGAGAGGTGAAATTCAGCGCCACCGCGCTGGCCAGTTGCAGATGCGAAATGGCGTAGTAGTAAAAACTCATCGCGCAGAGTCCCATCAGGGCGCGAAGAAAATGCAGGCGCAGATGCGCAGTTTTGGTTTCGATTCCGCCGGGGGCAAAAAGCCACGGCGCCAGCACGAGCAACCCGAAAAAGTTACGAAAGAAAACCACCATCAACGCGGGCAGATCCTCCGTGGCCCACTTGACCGTGGCGCCGACCAGCGCGATCACGATGGAGGCCGCGACGATATAGGCCGCGCCGGCGAGGGTCTGTGTGTGGGCGCGCGAAGTTGAGGTGGGCATATAGGGGCCAACGTAGCGGGATTTGGCGGCGGGATGAAACCGGAAATTTTATGCCACGATTTTGATTCCTGCTGTACACTGCGACCTTATGACGACCTCGAACGTTGACGCGGTCTTGATCCTGTCCTTTGGCGGACCCGAGGGGCCAAATGACGTGATGCCGTTTCTCGAAAACGTGCTGGCCGGGAAAAATGTGCCGGAAGAGCGGAAACTCGAAGTGGCGCTCCACTACGATCTTTTTGGCGGAGTCAGTCCGATCAATGAGCAGAACCGAAGACTGCAGAAGGCGTTGGAGCAAGAGCTTCGTGCGCACGGCCACGCGCTGCCGGTCTATTTTGGAAATCGCAACTGGCATCCGTTCCTCCTCGACACCCTTCGCGAAATGAAGACCGCGGGCGTGAAGCATTTTCTCGTCTTTGTCACATCTGCGTTCAGTTCATATTCTGGTTGTCGGCAATACCTTGAAGATATGGAGCGCGCTCGGAGGGAGTTGGGCGCGGGCGCGCCGACCTTCGAAAAAATCCGCGTGTTCTATAATCATCCGGGATTCATTGATGTTTGGAGCGAAAACATCCGCGCAGAATGGGGCGCGATGCCCGACGCGGGCATTGCCTTCACCGCGCACAGCATTCCGCGCGGCATGGCCGAGCGCTGCGATTATGAAGCGCAACTGCGGGAGGCGTGCCGCTTGGTCGCCGAAGCGGCGGGGATTGCCCAATGGGATTTGGTCTATCAGAGCCGGAGCGGCCCGCCGCATCAGCCCTGGCTTGGACCGGACATTGGCGAGCACATTCGGGAGCTGCACGGCGCGGGCGTGAAAGAGATCGTCATCGCGCCGATCGGATTTGTCTCCGATCATCTTGAAGTTCTCTATGATCTGGATCACGAAGCGCGAGAGCTTTGCAACGAACTCGGGATGGCCATGGTCCGAATTCGGACGCCCGAGTCACACCCGCGATTTGTGCGCATGGTTCGCGAGTTGATTGACGAGCGCCTTGATCCAACCAAGCCGAAACTCGCCCTCGGCGCGCGCGGCCCCCACCCCGACCTTTGCGCCGCCGACTGCTGCCTTCCCGGCGCCCCACCCCAAAGGGGTCAGTCCGTGCATATGTGCAAAAATTGAAGTCCTGCGAAACCTCAAGACAAAGCATAGGTTTGTCTCAAGGTCCGGGGCTGCTCTGAAAGGAGAAAATTTGGTTGTCCCCGAATCTGTTGAATTCCGAGCCGCACGACCGGCTCGCCGTGGTCAGCTCGCTCTACCAGATTGCGAAGGACAGGGCGACTTCTTCCGGCTTCCGCCTTCGCCCGTGGGTGCGGAACTACGGCGGACACGTCGTCTTCGGATTTCGCCGAGGCAAGTTGTGAGTGCGACTCTGGCGCATCCCGGGATAGGTTGACACTTCAAGGGGAGTCGTCATGAAATATGGCGGATCGCTTCGTTCGAAGGGTTGCGAAGAGATGAATCGTTGGATGATTTTGTGCTGGGGCGCGTTGGTTGTGTTCATGTTTGCTGCGCCGCTGTCGTCGCGCGCTGCGGAGTCGCGCGTGTTGTTGGATACCGCGGTGGACGGATGGTCGCTGTGGACGATGTACGGACCGGGAATGAACGCGACGTACGGAGCAGGAAACAACTCGAAACATTATTATCACCCGCAACACGTGATCAGCAATGGAACTGAACGCGTGTTACGCGCGATTGATATTACGCGGGCGCCGGGATCCTACAGTGTGACGAACCGGTATCAGGCGGGCGCGCTTTCCACGCGCGAAGCGCCGAATGGTGCGGGGTTCTTCCGGTTTTCAAACGACATCAGCAGTTTGCGGTTCGAGTTTGAGATCACGATTTCGGATTGGAATCACGCGGTCTGGCCCGCGTGCTGGCTTCGCGGTGTGGGCGGCGCGTCGAAACACGAGATTGATATCCTCGAGGGCATGACGGCGCAGACGGGGACAAATCTCTATCACTTTGCCGTGCATTCTGCGGGACACATTAACGCGATCATGAACTCCGGGTCCGGTGTTCCGTTATTGGCGGGGCAGCGCGCGATTGTGTGGGCCGAAGTTCATCGCCCCGGAACGCTCAACGCATCGAATGTCGTTATTCGTGCCGGGGTGGCTGACCTGATGGCCGTCTCTGCAGAGGATCGCTACACCGCGCAGTGGTGGACGAATGATTATGGATGGGACCTCATCGCCAACGAGCAGATCGGCGGCAATTACATCGGCGATCCGGACAAGGATTATGACGGGACGCTGCAAAATGGCACTACAGGGCTTCCACCTGCTGAGGTGCCCAACTGGCAGGGCGACTCTTCGATGACGGTGCATCGTGTTCGCGTGATTGCGGCGCTTGACCGGCTGACGATGGATCGCGTGTGGAGCGATGCGGGCCTCGTTCACGTCGCATTTGAATCGTGGAAGACGCGAAGCTATGACCTCGAGGCGGCCAACGACCTCACCTTCGGAAGCTGGACTTCGCTGCTCGGCGGAACGCTGCACAGCGGTGTGGGTGGCCCCGATATATTTGAGGTTCCCGCTGCAGCGCCTGTGCAATTTTATCGCCTTCGCGAGCAGAAGTAGTGGAGGGATGCGGCGTCACTTGCAACTGCCGCAGGCGGTTCGTCACGGCGGGGCGTTCGGCCCCGATCGCCGGCGGGCGGGATTATTCGACGGGCACAGGAGCGAGGGTATCCACCGGTTCGCGGATTTCTTCGGGTCCGCCTTCGTCGGGCCGGATGTAGGACTTGCGCTCTCGGTCTTGAACGTCGCGGACCGTGAGCGTTGTTTTGTGGCGCGCGGGAAAGCTTTCAACCTCGATGTTTTGAATGACCCATCGTCCGTTGATTTTTTTGAATCCCTTCACATCCATCCGCCGCAGGAGCGTTTCGCCCGACCATGTTTCGGCGCGGAGCATGACGGGGATTTTGGGATCAATCCATAATCGCATGGCCAGATTCGATGCGGGAAGGTCCACGATGTAGCAGTTGCGGTCGCGGACGGAATCTTCTCCAATGGTTTTGGCGTTCGGCCACCAAAGAAATGAGAGGCTCAGGTCCTGCCAACTGATGTCGGTTCCCGCGATGGGGGCGGACAGGTCGGGAAGGGGCGCGGCTTGGAGAGGGTCGCCGTTGAAGAAGCGGTATTCCACCGGCGCGCCGATGGGCCAGGTGATGGAGAGGTGTTCGGGGTTGTGGCCAAAGGCGTCGCGGATGGTGTAGCGGGCGGTCGGCGGAGCAGCGCGCCAGTCGAGGGTCATTTCGACGAGTTTTTTTTGTTCGAGGTCGCCGGCGCGAGAGCGGGATTGCAGGTCGCCGGTGACGATGAGTGGAATATCGGGGAGCGCGTCAATGCAGGCGCGGAGCAGGTTCTGCGCGAGGGGCAGGTCGTTCGCCGCGGGTGTGGCGATGGGGAGAGCGATGAGGAGGAGCGCGGCGAGGATCAGGTGCATATTCGGTGCAGCGCGTCGCGGATTTTCAGGCGGCGTGGTTTCCGTTGGTGAGGTAGTGCATGGCTTCATCCGCGCGTTGGACGAACTTGAAGGCGATTTTTTTCCGCACTTCCGGCGGAATGTCTTCGAGGTTCTTGCGGTTGCCGGCAGGCAGAATCACGCGCTTGATGCCGGCGCGGCTGGCGGCGAGCACTTTTTCCTTGATGCCGCCGACGGGCATGACTTTGCCCCGGAGCGTGATCTCGCCGGTCATGGCGATATCGGCGGCGACGGGCTTTTTCAGAATCAGTGAATAGAGGGCGGCCATCATGGCCACGCCCGCCGAGGGCCCGTCTTTGGGGACGGCGCCGGCGGGAACGTGAATGTGAAAATCCGTTTTCTCGAAGTCGTCTTCGATTTTCAGGCGCGCGGCGTTGGAGCGAATGTAGCTCAAGGCCGCGTGCGCGGATTCCTTCATGACATCGCCGAGCGATCCGGTCAGCGCGAGGTGGCCTTTGCCGTGCATGCGTGTGGCTTCGATGAAGAGGATGTCGCCGCCGGTGGGTGTCCATGCGAGGCCGGTGACGATGCCGGGGTCGGCGCGCTTTTCCGCGGTTTCGGACTCGAATTGGACCGGGCCCAGGAAAGCATGGAGGTGGGTTGGTTGGACGACGGTTCGCGAGCGGCGGCCCTCGGCGACGCCGCGCGCGACTTTGCGGCAGATGCTCGCGATTTCGCGATCGAGGTTGCGGACGCCGGCTTCGCGGGTGTAGTCGGCGA